>Ga0207691_10001757_pt1 | contig 21334 bp, 23 predicted proteins | sample KBSM13metaG_FD_184327 | JGI IMG/M metagenome (GOLD analysis project Ga0207691, IMG submission 184327) | Miscanthus rhizosphere microbial communities from Kellogg Biological Station, Michigan, USA - KBS M1-3 metaG (SPAdes) (version 2) | ecosystem: Host-associated > Plants > Roots > Rhizosphere >... | reverse complement strand
CAGGTCGGCGGAACCGACCCACACTCCCCGGAATCCGGTGATGTGGTCGTTGGAGAGCCGGATCATCAGTTGGCGGGTTCCATCCGGGAGTTGCTCCACCCGCGCGTCTCCGCTGCCGGTGTGCGCGGGCAGGGGGGACAGGGACGTTTGGGCGAGGACAATGGATGCTGGAGCCGTCTGGGTGGAGGAAGGGGACGGCGTGCCGGTGTGTCCGATGACTCCGGCGGCGACCCATCCGGCGGCCGTGCCGAGAATGATGCCGGCCGCGGCCGCCATCATCCAGAGTCCGGGACGGGCGGCCCGGTTTTTGGCGCTGGGCCGAATGGGAGCCGGTGCCGACGCTGTCTTGCTGCCATGGTTCAGGGGCGCTTGCGCCGTGGCCGGGTCGATGGCCGACCGCTCCGGAGGTGCACCGCGCGGTACGGAGTGCTGGTTCAGGGGATCCGTCGCCAGCGCCGGGGAGAGCCCGAGGGCCTGATGGATGGCGGTCCAGTTCTGGCTGCCGGGTTTTTCGAGTTCAACGCCTCGCGGGTCGAGGGTGGCAATGTGCACGGCGTGCCGCAGCCCTCGCAGGGTATCGCTGCACACGGGGCAGCCGGCGAGGTGGGCGGCGTCGGCGTCTGTGCCCAGGGGCTCGCCCAGGGCCAGCAGACTGAGAAGGTCCGCGTCAAGGTGTTCCATGTTCCACCTCCAGGCGGGTGCGCAAACGGGCGAGGCTGCGCCGGATGTGGCTTTTGACGGTGCCGAGCGGCAGGTTGAGGCGCGATGAGATTTGGTCGTGGGTCAGGTCTTCATAGAATGCCAGCCGCATTATTGCTTGCTGTGGGTCCCCTAATTTTTCCAGTTCTTCGTCCAGGGTTAGGCGGTCGGCGACCTCGTCGACGTCCCCCGCATCTGGCTGGGCGGCGGGGTCAACGACCAGGAGCGTGGCCGCTTGTTCGAGATGACGCTGGCGGGCGCGGGCGGACAACGCGTCGGAGATGGCATTGCGCGTGATCCCGATCAGCCAGGCTGGCAGCCGTGCCGCCTCAGGCCGGTAAGTGGTCCGTGATTTCCAAGCGCGGATGAAGACCTCCTGGGTGACGTCGTCGGCAGCGGCACGCTCTCCTAGGGATCTCAGCGCCAGCGTGTAGACCAGCGGACCAAACCGTCGGTATGCCTCCGCGAGGGCGCGTTCGTCGCCGCCGACAAATGCGCGATCGAGACCGGGGTCCCAGTCATGCGTTGCGGCAGCCTCCATCGGGCGCTCCTTTGAGCGATAAGCGGCCCTGTTGACCCACATTATGCCGCTAACGCGGGAGCTCCGCCACGGTCGAATGGCGGCGGTGGTCCGGGACGTCATTTCGCACGCCTGCCGGTGGGGCCGCAGTCGAAGCGGTCCCACCGGGCAAGAGGACGTGATGGCGGCACGAGCCCTAGGAGCCTACTCGTCGTCGCACTCGTCTCCTTGCGAGGCGGAGTCCACAACCTGTACGGCGACTTTGAGGTTCTTGGCGGCGAGGCTGCCCCAGGCGTAGACGATAGTGTTTTTCCCCTCGGTGATCCGGACGTTGGCCGGGCCGATCAGCGGGGACGTGGTTCCGGCCGCTGCGACCGACGCGGAGACAGTACCGGCCTTAAGGGTGAGGGTCTTTTGATGCGGGTTGGTGAGTTCTTTGACGACGGCGGTCCTTCCGGCGAGGACGTCGACGGCCGGGGCGGCGGCCACGTGCCGGACGGTCAGCTTGCCCTTTCCATCCGGGCTGGTCGAGGTGTCATTGGTGAAAAGTGTGGCCGTCGGTTTGCCGTTGGCGGCCAGGTGCGCGACCGCGGTGTAGTCCTGGCCTGCTTCCAGGTCGACCGTGACGGGGCCAATGACGGGGTTGGCCGCGCTGGTGGCGTTCGCCCCGGTGATGGCAATCTTGTGGTCTCCGTCGGGGACGTTCAACGGCCCGGCCACCTTCCCCGGCGTGAAGTTGTCCAGGGCGCGCTTGCCGTCGACCCAGACGTCCACGGTCAGGCCCGGGACGCCATGGAGGACGGACAGTTTCGCTGTGCCTTCGTCGTGGTGGTGCCAGGTGCCGGCCTGGGCGGGGGCAGCCAGGGTCAGTGCTGCCAGCAGCGTCATCGCTCCGGCGGCTGCAGTAAGTGTCTTGCGCATTTCCAACTCCTCATAAGGTGCCCGCATGGGGGCGGTGGTTGTGCTTACACCCTTACTACCGGCCAAAGCCCGTACCCGGATGCACCCGCATGGAAGTTTTTTAACGGACCGGCTGCCTGGCGCAGGGGTATGGTTCCGCGGTCCACAGCGTAACCGGGCTGATTTACCACGCGGGGGCACCCTGCCCGCGTCCGCTTCTACGATCGGACCTTGCATCGCACGCGGCGCGGAGGGTGCGGGCCGTCAGGACGGGGGAATTTGGGTGGAGGAGGCGGTGCCAGCGGTGTTCTAGTTGCTTGATGCGACGAAATCCGGCCCAGTTGGGGCCGGTTTGATCAGCTAGCCGATGCCACGCAGGGTGTGGAACTTGGGGGGCCGGCGGCGTTGGTCTTCCGCCGGAGATAGGAGATGTAGAGCTCGACGTTGTTGCCGCGCCGGTCGGGGTTTTCCGGGCCAGACGTGGTTCACGATTTCGGCCTTGCGCACGACGTTCCCGGGTATTCCATCAGCAGCTCCTTCTCCCCCACCATGTTCTTTTGCCTGCTGGCGGAGCATCGCGGAGCTGTGCCCGACGGAGCCCGCGCAACCCGAAGGGCAAGCACCTGATGGATTGCGGGGAGGAAATAAGCGCAGCGCCGACCACAACGCATCCGGTGCGCGGTCGTCCGCAGGACGGTTGCGCCCGTGTAGCGGGCACGTATGATCCAACGGACAGCAGCAAAAAGAATGAAAATGCTTGTGCTGTCCGAGCGCAGCGAGGCCCGTTTTGCCCTTGATGGGATCCGGGACGGCCTGGGGGTGATTCCCGGCGAGATCGTTCCGGATTCCTGGTCCTAGACGATATGAACCCGGGGTTCCAGTCCTACGTCAGCGAGCACCACAGTTCATATCGTCTAGGCCAGCGGGAGCTGAAGATGTCGTTCTGAACGGAGCCCACCGAGACGGGGTGGACGGTAGTCACATGCGTGACGTTCACGAACGAGAGTCGACCAGTCTTCTTCGACATCATTTACACCTATGCAACGTGGGCCCGCAGGGTTCCACAGGTATTACTCAGCGCGTACAGACAAAATGTTGATTCTAGCTGGGCATCAAACGCCACTTGGTAATCGGTCCGCCGGGGGCTGGGCCAGAGAGAAGCCGGAACGGATGAGCCGAAATACCTTCAAAATTCTGGGGCTGGACAGCGCGGCGCGACCCGCGGCGCTGATTCTCGCTGCGACCCTCGCGGTCGCGGCCACGGCCTGTGAGCCCACCCCGCCAGGAGGCGGGCCATCGCCGGGGCAGGACAAGACAACGGCCGCCCCCGGAACTCCTGCGACAACCCCCTCTGCAGAACCCACACAGGCCCAGGGGAAGCCCGGCCACGTCTTCGTGATCAACCTGGAGAACCACGATTACAACGATGTCTGGGGTGCTGGTTCGGCGGCCCCTTACTTGTCGAAGACCCTGCGCGCCGAGGGTGTGCTGCTCTCCCAGTACTACGGGATAGACCACAACTCCCACCCCAACTACCTGGCACAGATCTCCGGGCAAGGCTCGAACGCCATGACACGCCTCGATTGCCCGGTATATGCCAAGTTCAAACAAACCGGAACATCCGAGCCGGGCCAGGTAAAGGGTACCGGCTGTGTGTACCCGGCCTCGGTTCCCACTCTCGCGGGCCAACTCAGTTCCGCCGGCAAGACCTGGAAGGGCTACATGGAGGATATGGGCGCTCCCTGCCAGCATCCCGAACCCGGCTCCATAGACGATCACCACAAGGCGAAGGTCGGCGACCAGTACGCAACGCGCCACAATCCGTTCGTGTATTTTGAGGAAATCACATCGTCCCCGGAGTGCCAGAACAACGTTGTGGACTACACCCATTTCGCTGATGACCTGAAGTCCACGGACACGACGCCGAACCTTTCCTACATCACACCCAACCTGTGCAACGACGGGCACGACAGCCCCTGCGTCGACGGGAACCCGGGCGGTCTCGAAAGCGCCGACGGCTGGCTGCAGCAGCAGGTTCCGGCCATCCTCGACTCCCCGGCCTACAAACAGGACGGGATGCTGGTGATCACCTTCGACGAAACCGAAGCCAAGACCTCCGGCCCGTCGGGCATCCCCGGGGGCACGGCCGGCGGCCGGGTCGGGGCGCTGGTGATCTCGCCGTTCACCAAGGGGGGCACGACGTCGGACAGGATGTACAACCACTACAGCCTGCTTGCCAGCATCGAGGACATCTTTTCAGTACCCAGGCTCGGCTACGCAGGCGCGCCGGGGCTGAACAGCTTCGGCCCGGACGTCTTCAACGCCCTGTAACCGCCCGTGGCACCGAATCTCCAAGCATCGCCGCTCCCCCGACCCGGGGCTCCCACACGGCAAGAAAAACCGCAGCTTCAGAACCTACTGTTGCGTTGTGGCACAGCAGCCCAGTCAGGGGCACGCCACAACGTCATTCAACCTCAGAATGACGAAGCGCACCCCAGAGACCGGCTCCACCTTCCTTAAAGATGGAGCCGGCCTGAGCGGCCCACCGAGAAACGCGCGGAGCGATGCCCTGCAGATAGCGATCGACTTCGCTCAACGGCAGCACGGGCTCTCAATGAAGGTGCTGAATTGGGTCCGCACATGCAGCGAAGTAGGACGTTTGTCTCCCGGAGAGGCCCACAAAAGGTATCCCCCAGGCTCCAGCGAGGATTCGGCTGCTGACCTACTCACCGCCACGCCTGCTGTGACTTTGCAGACGTCCGGCGCGCGCAAGCTACGCGGACTGATTGTATCCGCGCGCCGCCCGAGTCTGTACCTAGGACGCGTGCTGGCTTCGTGAGTCCAAGTAAGCAGCCCTTGTGCGCTCCGATGGCCCAGCGCGTCAGCTTAGGACCGGGGGCGAGGACCCCTAATACCCGGGCATTTTGTGCCGCCGCCGGCTGTAACCCTGCGGCTGATGTTGTCCGTAAGGGGGAGCCAATCCATTCGCTCTGGTCGGGGCAACTTTCCGTGTCAGGTGCGGTCCATTCTGCTCGAGCCTCGGTGTGGAGCGCTCCGGTCGTCGTGGTTCTGCTGTTCCCTCCCGGCGGCGTCGGCGTGCTGTTCGCGGAGTTCGCGGCCGCGGCGGATATCCTCTTCTTCGCGGGCTTGAATCTTGTCGCTTTGTTTGGTGTCGCGGGGCGGCAGCTGGATGGTCTTTTCGGCTTCGATGCCGGACTGGAGCTGGCGGCCGCGTTCCGTTTCGGCGTCGAACTCGGCACCGAACAACAGGGACATGTTCAGTATCCAGAGCCACAGCAGCGAGATGATCACGCCGCCGATAGTGCCGTAGGTCTGGTTGTAACTGCTGAAGTTGCCTACGTAGAACCCGAAGGCCACGGAGGCGAGCAGGAAGATCACTAAGGCCATCAGGGACCCGATGCTCATCCAGCGGAACTTGGGCTGCTTCACGTTAGGCGTGGCGTAGTAAAGGATGGCGATCACGACGATAACCAGGAGCAGCACCACGGGCCATTTCGCAATGTCCCAGACGGTCACGAAGGCCCCGCCGAGGCCGACCGCGTTCCCGACGGATTCTGCCACGGGGCCGGTCAGGACCAGCATGAGGGCGAGGAGGGCGACAATCAGCACGGTGACGACGGTGACACCGAGCATGGTGCTCCGGAGTTTGATGAAGGGCCTGCCTTCGTCAACTTCGTAGATCCGGTTCATTGCCCGGCCAAACGCGCCCACGTAGCCCGAGGCGGACCAGAGCGCGACGAGAATGCCAATGAGCAGCGTAAATCCGGCCGAGGAGGAACTGGTGAGCTGCTCGAGGGGCGCCCGGACGGCGTTCACCGACTCGGCAGGGGCGAAGCGCTGAACGATCTCGAGCAGCGTTGCAGTGGTCTTCTCGGCTTGCCCGAAGATGCCAAGCAGGGACACGAAGGCCAACAGGGCAGGAAAAAACGAGAGTACCGCGTAGTAGGTCAGGGCCGCGGCGAGGTCGGGGCACTGGTCCTTGGTGAACTCCCGCAGGGTCTTCTTGGCGATGTACCGCCACGAGTGTTTGGTGACATCGGCGGGGCTGTCGGGCTTGCGGGGATCGTCGGGGGCGGGCGCCGTGTGGGCTTTGGCCGTGCTGCTCTCCCCTGTCTCGGCGTCGGTGGCGGTGCCATCTTCTGCATTGGAAAGGTTCTTGGCCATGGAAATTTTCCTTCGTGAAGTTAAGTGCAGAGGCCGGCCGCCCAGCGCATCAGCGGGGGCAGCCGGCCGGATCCTGATCAGAGCCCTTAGGCCTGCTGCACGTTGTCCTTGGCCTCGGTGGCCCGGTCCTTGACGTCCGCCACGGCACCCTGGCCTTCGGCCTTGACATGATCGGTGGCGTCGACGGCGGTGGCTTTGACGTTCGCCACGGCCTCCTGGGCCGGTTCCTTCAGCCCTTCGGCCACGTGCTTCGCCGCCTCGGTCAGTTCCGTGGTGAGCGGCTCCGCGGCCGTCTTAAGAGCATCCGCGGCCTCGCGCTCCTTCTGGCTGGCCGGGATCAGGGCAGAGACCAGCAGCCCGGCGCCGAACGCGATCAGACCTGCCGCCAGCGGGTTGCCCTGCGTCCTGGCCTTGACCTGCGCAGGGGCGTCGCCGACGTGCGTACCGGTACTGGCCGTGGCCGAGTGCACGTTGCCGGCAGTGTGGTCCGCTGCGCCCATGACTTTCTCCTTTACTCCAAAGACGGCGTCCTTGACGTTCTCTTTGACTTTGTCAGTTTGCCGCTGGACGATGTGCGACGGTGTGACCTTGTCCGCTACGGCATCGACGTTGGTACCCAGCCGGGCACGGGTTGCTTCGATATCTGCTCGGATGACATCCGGGTTTTCACTCATCGTGTTTCCTCGCTGAATCTAGGTGTTGGGTTTGAGCGTGGGCGGGATTTCCTGCAACGTCTCAGTGGTCTGGGGCATCCCCTTGACCGCCTTGAGTTCCTTGCGTCCGGTCGAGGACAGGATCGCGGCAACGGCGCCCCAGATCACGGCGAGAACCACGGCGGACCAGGCAGGCCCCATGACGTAGCCCAGAGCCCACCAGAGCGCCAGGGACAGGAACAGGAGCACGAAATGTCCAGCGACGGCGGCGCCCGCCAGCATCCCCGCACCCTTACCGGCCCGCTCGGCCGACTGCTTGAGCTCGACCTTGGCCAGCTCGACTTCCTGCCGCATCAGCGTGGACATGTCCCGTGTGACATCACCCAGGAGATCGCCGAGGGAGGCGGATTCCGCCTTCGCCTGTGCGGCTGTGGGAGGTGGCTCCGGCATCTGGCTGCTCACAGCTGACCACCCTCCCGGTTCGGAAAGGGAACGTTGTCCCGAATGGATCCGTCGGCTGCTGTACCCGGCGGCAGGGTGTGGGCCGAAACGGGACCCGCTGTGCCGGGGAGGGCCGGTTCGTCGAAGAAGCGGTCACCGGAGCCGGCGGCGATGACGGTTTCCTGGTGGGCGGGGGGCGTTGCCGGGGTCGAGAGACGAGCGGGTTTCGACGCCGCCTGCTGCCTGTCCGGGGCTCCGGCTTGCAGGCTTCGTCCCAGCCGGCCGGCGAGCAATCCGGCGCCGGCTGCGACCAGGAGGAATGTCCCCGGCCGCTGCCGTGCGAACAACTTCACTTCCTCCAGCAGGGATCCGGGATCCCGGTTTTCAAGCCAGGAAGCCACGGACTGCGACCGTTCGGCGGCCTGACGGATGAGGTCAGCCGCGACGCCGGGCTCCTCGGATGCGTCTGCCATGGTGTGCAGCTGCGAAGAGAGGGTGCGGATTCCCTTGGCGGCTTTCTGTTGCTGCGCGCCTGCCTGATCCGTCAGGTCTGCCTTTGCCTGGTAAAGGAGATCCTTGGCGTTTGTCTTCGCCTCTGCCGCGACATTGGCAGCCTCGGCCTGGGCGGTTTCGGCCACGTTCTTCGCTCTCCCTGCAGCGTGTCCCGCCACTGCGGCGGCTTCATCCTTTGCTGCTTCTTTCGTGGAGGGAGAGCTTTCCACTCCACCGGAGGGCGCTGCCACGGTATGCGCATACTCGCCCGTGGGCGGCTCTGGAGTGGCCTGGGTCCATTGATTCTCTGTCATCGTTGCTCTCTTTCAGGAAGGGCCCGCCGGCGAATGTGGAACGCGCGGCACCGGATGAATTAGGCCAGATGAATTAGTAAGCACGGCTACCAATTAGATAGTAAGCATACTTTCCGTTTGTTGCGCAAGAGGTGCCGGTCGGAACAAGAAAAAATAGTAAGTAGGCTTGCCAAACGGTTACTAAGCATGCTTATGGTGGGGTCCTGCAGCGTTCCACCCGAAGGTGCTGCAGTCCCAAACCGCATCACAGATCCAAGGAGACATTCATGCTCGCCAAGGAACATATCGATGACCTGCTTCGGCGCAACGGAAGCGTCCTGTCCACTGACGGGGACAAGATCGGGTCCATCGGCCAGGTTTACGCGGACGACGACAACGGCCAGCCCACGTGGGTCACGGCCAAGACCGGATTGTTTGGCACGTCCGAATCCTTCGTCCCGCTGGAAGGAGCCCGTACCGAAGGCGGCGACCTCGTCGTCCCGTACACCAAGGACCAGGTCAAGGATGCGCCCCGGGTGGACACCGACGGGCACCTTGAACGCGCCGAAGAGGACCGGCTCTATGCCCACTACGGCATCGGCGACGGGAACCGGACGTACACCGATGCGGCAGCCGGTCGGGACGGGGACTACCGCGACGCAGACTACGCGGACACCGGCGGGGGCGCCGTGGGGCGCGACACCTCGGGACCCACCACCGACGATGCCATGACCCGTTCGGAGGAACGCCTGAACGTCGGCACCGAACGGCAGGCTGCCGGACGGGTGCGGCTGCGCAAGTACGTCACCACTGAAAATGTCACCCAGACCGTTCCCGTGGAGCGTGAAGAGGTCCGCCTCGAACGTGAGCCCATCACGGACGCCAACCGCGGGTCGGCGCTGTCCGGCCCGGACATCAGCGAGGAAGAACACGAGATCGTCCTCCACGAGGAACGCCCCGTTGTTGAGAAGGAAACCGTCCCGGTCGAACGGGTCCGTCTCAATACGGAAACCGTGACCGACGAAGTAACCGTCGATGAGGACATCCGCAAGGAACGGATCGAAACCGACGGCGACGACGGCACGCGCCGATAGCGGTCGTGGGCGGGCCAGGGGTACGGCTAACGCCGGACCCCTGGCCTGCCCCTTCTGGTTGATCCTCGTCCCGCTCACGGAAGGCCGTAATCGATGCCCCTCGACCCCCAGGTCAACGCCCGGGACGGCTACCTGCTCCTCTCTACGGCGGCGCGCCTGGTTCAGCGCCGCCTCGATGAGGCACTTGCCCCGCTGGGCCTGACCCGGGCCGCAGTCATCGCCCTCCAAGCCGTATCACCCCACCCCATGAACCAAGAACAGCTCGCCGCGAAGGTCCAGGTTCAAAGCCAGACCCTGGGCCGCGTGCTGGCCCGTCTGGAGGCGGGAGGCCTGATCACGAGGACACGAAACCCCCATGACCGGCGGCAATTCCAGGTAGAGATAACTGACGCCGGGGAAGCGGCACTCAAAGCAGCCCTCGAGGCTGAAAGCGCCGCCGTCTCGCCAGACTTCGACGGATGGGAAAACCTTCTCGAACAACTCTCCCGGTTCGTGAACACCTTCCAAGATCCCCGACAAGCGCAGGGTCCGCCCCGCAACTGACACGACACACTGTCAGGTGGGACGCCCTCACGGGTCCATGCCGGGAGAAACCACGGCGCCCGCTCCTCCGATTTCCCGATTGATCCATGGGGCCCCGGGCAGGGCTTGTTCGTGGGCTTCGGGTCCAGGAACGGAGCCGGAGGCCTACGGATCTACCTCCCGCCCGCCGGGCACATCTGGGTGCTGCACCCGGCCTCACGGCCTACGACGAACCGGTACGACAGACACGGAAAACAGATCATTCTGCGCAACAACGCGTTCAGGAAAGCCGTCAGCCACGGCGAAGGAATTCATCTACGGCACCCAGCCCTTCCTGCTGCAGCCCCCGTGCCAGCTCACCGAACTGGATGGCCAATTCGACGCTGACGCGGATGGCCAAGGACCCTGCCTCGACGCGCCCTGCGAGGAACGGGTGATCCGTGCTCAGTCTGCTCACCGGGCGGAAGAAAATCGATTCTGACGTCGCTTCGGGAGAGTTCCCCCCGCCACGTCGATGTCCTGCAAAACTCCACCGCACCTTTTAATAGGACACCCCCGCTGATCCATGCTGTCCAGCCGTAGTGCTAGACCCATGGCCCGGTGCCTTCTTCACCCCCGGTTGACGCCGTTTCGTCTGCACACATATGAACTCGAAGCAGCGGAGCCTCAGGCCGCGCGGCCGCAATAACCAACTGGCGGGAGGGGAAGCAGGGGGCCCGAGACCGGCTTAGTCCGTCTTGCGTGTTTCGGCCTAAACGCCCGGTCCGCGGCCTTCACACCGACTCGGCTCGACCACCAGACACTAGGTCGGGCCCAAAAGCCCCTCGTGAACCGGGCTGAGTGCGCGTAGTTTTAATAGCGTCCGGCACGGTTCACCCGGGGAGTGAGCCTAGTAGAAGTGGGCCCGGCAGATCACTTAAGGGAGGATGCGTGATGGGCAGCGCAAGCGGTCCTGATGATGCGCGACGGCTCGACGCAGACTGGGACGGCACTCCTGAACCCCTGGATCAAACGGAAAGTCGCGCTTCTGACCACAGTGCTGACGCCCTCTACGAAGAGACGGACCGTGTTTTCCCCGATGGGGAGAACGACAGGTACTTCGATGAACCAGGCCGCCCGGTCGACGGCATGTTGCCGGAAGACCCGGCCACCGCTGTCCGTGAAACCGTGGTCGCCCGAGAAGAGGAGCGGTTCGGCGGCATCAAGATCGGCTCGGCCTTCTTCGGCTGGCTGGTCTCGACCGCAATGGCTGTTTTGCTAGTTGCTCTGGTTGCGGCGGCCGGCAGGGCCGGTATTTTGCCCGTCACGGACCCGCTCGCCCGAGCCGGCCAGAAATCGTCAGATGACATGACCGGTATGTTCATACTTCTGTCGCTCCAGTTCCTCGCCTATTTTTCGGGTGGCTACGTGGCAGGACGGATGGCGCGTTTCAACGGCGTCGGCCAGGGGCTCATGGTCTGGCTGTGGGGCGTCATCGGATCCGGTGCGGGGGCCCTGCTGGCGTTCATGGGACGATTCAATGTCCTGACCACGATCAACAGTTTCCTTCGCCTACCACTGGTCGAGGGGCCGCTGAGTCTAGATGGCGTCATTGCGGCCATCGCGGTGGCCGCCATAGCCCTGATAGGCGCCGTGCTGGGCGGACTCACCGGGGTTCACTACCACCGGAAAGTGGACCGTGTGGGCTTTACTCCGACAGAGGAGTACTACCAGCCCTAGGACGCACCTTTCCCGTGCGGTACCAGGACTGGCGAGTTTGAGCAGTCACTGCTGGCTCCCGCTCTGAGCCTGCCCTGCTGGAACGGCATTCCTCCCCTTCGCTCTGCTTTGGCCTGTGAGTCGCAGCGCTAAATGGCCGCGTTTTCACAGCGCTATTTGTGGCCTTTGCTGCACGTAAGCCGATCCCCCACCGCGACAGGATGCTTGCAGGCATCCCGCTGATCTAGCGGAATGACAGCGCTAGGCCGAGCATGGCGATGGCGAGTATTGGGAACAACCAGTTAGTTATCTGAACGATTGCCCGCGCGCCTCTTCCGGTGATGTCCGTCGTCCCGGAGAGCGGATCGGTGATGTCGTTGTCGTCCTCGGAGTGGGCTGACCGGATGGTGTTCATGGTTGAAAGTGCCACCATCACGAGAGCGCTGCCTATGAGCCAGGGCAGCGGGTCGATCGCCAGCCATGCTTCGGCCCGGCTCGAAGGGGTCGCGAAGGCTGAGAGGAGACCTGACAGGACGCAAATAGCGGTGATTCCGATACAGACCCAGATGCGCCGTATGAAGGCGTCGAGGTAGAGCGGCAGGAAGGCCAGGAAAACGACTGGTGTAGCGAGGAGGGCTAGCTGCGCCGGTGAAACCAGCAGCGGTTCCGACCGTGTCCAGGACACCATTGCCTGATTGAAGAGCAGGAAGGCCAGGAGTCCGAGCAGTGACGGCCAGAGTGCTTTTCGCACCCAGTCGTGCTTCGGCTCGGACGGGAGTTCAAGCGCGGCAGCGTAGTCTCGGGCTGGCCCGAACGCTTCCTCGGCCCGTTGGCCGGTGTCGCCGAGGAGCTCCCTTGTGCTTGCGATGGTGTCTCCGATGGCGCTCCCGTGCACCTGGCGTAGACGTAGCTCCATGACGAGCTGGTCGAACCATTTCTTATCGTTGGTCTGCTGCGTCATGCGGGGATCTCCTTCGTGAGCCGCTCGGGGTCGAGGTAATGGGTGCTGGTGACGGCGAAGCGGAGCCAGTCAGCGCTCAGGCGGGTGAGTTCGGCGCGGCCCTGATCTGTCAGCGCGAAATACTTGCGGCCGGGACCGCCGTCGCCGGCCCGCCATTCCGTGGTTACCAGGCCGGCAGTCTCGTATCGGGTGAGGAGTGGGTACAGGGTCCCGCCCTTTATGGTGCCGAACCCATGGTGCTCTAGTTCGCTGATGATCGCGTATCCATAAGAGGGCCCGGCGGATAGTGCACGGAGCGCAAGGAAGCCAAGCGTGGCCCGGAGCCAATCACTTGGCCAGTCCGCGCTTCCTGTGGGTTGCGGATCAGAGGCAGGAACATTCATGACTAGATCTTCTATCTAAGTAGTTAGCCTGTCAAGACCACTTTCAGCTGGGCGTGGATGGGCACCGGGTGCGACACCAGCACATGCCCGTAAGCCGGTCCCCCACCGCGACACCCTCGACCCGCTCCCCCGCCGTGAAAATCCCATACAGATGCTGGGATCCAGGATTCGCGTATACCCCGCCCGCAAAACTGTCCCGCTTAGGTGACTCAACAGCTGCAGTTGCACCCACAACTGCGCACATCCTCGGCTACGGCCGGGCGTCCACCAATGACCAGGATCTGACCGCGCAGCCCCACGGCCTAGCCGCCCTTGGCGTCCCCGTTGAGCGGATCTACGTCGACCACGGACTGACCGGCAGAAACAAGGAACGGCCCGGACTCGGCGAAACCGTGACTTTCGGCGCTATTTGGCGTCGTTTTGTGATCGCTAAATGGCGCCCAGAGCACGGCGCGAGGGCCTGGCCTAATCCCTCCGTCTCGTATCCCTGGGGTTTTGAGGCACAAAGGTTTCGAGACACCGAATCGGGTTAAGAGAACGAGTCGGCTCAGAGGGAACGTCTAGTGGAAACTTCTCGCCTAAGGGCAGCAGCGCGCGTGGACCTAATCCCCGCCCTGATTCCCGGCACGATCCTGGAGGACTGACCGCCGGTACGTGCTTGGCGTGAATCCCAGGGTCTTTTGGAAGTCGTTCGTCATATGGGCATGGTCGGTGTAGCCGAATTCGGCAGCTATCCCCGCGAGGTCTGCAGCCTGGTCGGTCCGTGACCGATCAGCGGCCTCCTGCAGGCGGCGCCGTCGAATGAGCGCGGACGGGCTCAGGCCGATGTACTTCCCCGCCACCCGTTGAAGGGTTCTCGGCGACACAAACAGACGCGCCGCAACGTCCTCAATGCGGAGCACGTCGCTGCACGTTCCGATAATGTCCATCATCGCGTTGGCAAGAATGCCCTCCTCTGACACCTCCGGACGCTGCGCTACCAGCCAACCAGCGAAAGCCTCCACAGCGTGTTGCCGACGCTCCTGTGGATCGGGTCCGCCCATGGGCTCCGACACTGAGGCATGCAGATCCGCAAGCGGCAGTGGCAGCTGGGAATCCCGCAGGCTCCCTGGATCGTGCGTGAAACGCGGAACCAGCGCGGGACGCAGGAGAGCCCCCACCGCCCAGCCCCGGCCTGTGAGGTCGCGATGTGATCCACGTGTTGTCGGGCCTGCGAACTCAACACGATCCTTCTGGACAACAAGGTTGGATGCAGGGAATGCGATCAGATGCTGGCGTGACGTGTGCCCCGGCTCAATGTCCCATTCGGGGATCCAAAACCACTGCACCAGGTCCGACACGGACTCCGGCGCGGGCACACGGTGAAACGTGGGAAGCCGGGCAGGGTAGAGGATTCCCTTGAACGAAACCACCATGGGCGGATACTCCTTATCCAGGCTGTCGCAATTCACCAAGCCGCTGGGCGGACGCGTGCGTACCGTGAGATCTATGAGTGATACTACAAGCCCCGAACTGACCGCAGCCGCCGACGGCAAGCACACAACATCCGGCATCCCGCACGGCTTCACGAGCCTCACGCCATTCCTTGCGATTCCCTCGGCGAAGGAGGCGATCACGTTCTACCAGGACGTTTTCGGCGCCCGCACCGTCAATGCGACCGAGATCGGCGGAATGGTGGTCCACGCCGAGCTGGACTTCGGTCAGGGACGGCTCCAAATCGGTGAGCCCAACCCGGACTACCACCTCGTCCCGGCGCCGAACGGCGAGGATGATTGCTACTCCGTCGGCTTCTACTGCGCGGATGCGGACGCCCTCGTCGCGCGCGCCGAGCGGGCAGGAGCTACCATCCGGGAGCCGCTGTCCACCTTTGTATCAGGAGACCGATTCGCCAGCATCCGCGACCCCTACGGTGTGCGCTGGTCCATCATGACTCGGGTCGAGGACCTCTCCGAAGAGGAAAGCACACAGCGCGTTGCCGACTGGGCCGCCAAGCAAAGCTGAACCGGCGCATCCCAGCCCACAACTTTCATCACGATCGGTGTCACAACAAAGACTTTCGCTACGGCTCACAGGGGCTGACAGAGGCTGCAACTATGCTCTCCAGCATGCACTCTTTCACCCGCCGCGGACTGCGGTCACACCGCTTTCCGGAAGTAACCCGCCAGGACATCGCTGCCTTCCTCGCTCTGGACGAGAACAAACAATTCGAAGACTTGCGCACTCTCCGCACCCGTGCAGCGCACCTGAGCGGCGGCAGCCTGGGCGCCTACACCGCGCTATACGTTGGCGTCATCCTGGTTGCCCTCCCATTGCTCGGCCCGGCAACAGCATCATGGGTAGGACCTTTCGCCTCATCTCTGTGCATAGCCCTGATAATCCTTCTCGCCGGCTGCTGGATCGCCTACTCGTTCATCCAGGACCAGCACGACATGGCACGCGCGGCCACCCGTCTTGCGTTCTACGAAGAAGCCCTCAAAACCCAAATATGAAAATCACCCCCTGAGAACCAGGGCTAATGCCCGAAACCGCAAAACTCTTCGCGAGATTCAACTGGACCTCAAGCTGTAGCTGCTGGGCCTAGAGGAGGTACCGGTAAACCGTGGCGCGGGAGACTCCGAGCATCTTGCCGATGTCGGAGGCACTGACCCCTTTGCCCTTGAGTTGTCTGACCCGGGCAGCGGCCGCGTCATCGACTTTGCGGGGCCTTCCGCCGTGGCGGTTGTTGGCCGCGGCCGCTGCGAGGCCGGCTCTTGTGCGTTCGATCATCGTGTCACGCTCCAGTTGCGCGAACGCGGCCATGATCGTCAGCATTGCGGTGCCCATGGGCCCGGTAGTGTCGAGTCCTTCGGTCAGGGCCCGGAAGCCTGCTCCCCTCTCCCGGATGTTCTCGATGATGTCCAGGACGTGCCTAGTGTTGCGGCCCAGGCGGTCCATTTTCCACACGGTGAGTACGTCGCCGGCCTCCAGCCGGTCCAGAGCTCTGGACAGCTGAGGGCGTTCCACCGTGGAACCGCTGACGCCGTTATCGGCGAAGGTCCGGGCTGCGCCGGCGGCCTGGAGTGCAGTGAGCTGCAGATCGAGGTTCTGTTCCGCGGTGGAAACCCTCGCGTACCCGATAACGGCCACGGCCGACCCACCATTCTCTTAATCCCGATCAAATTGCCTTTATGAGGCAATCTGTTGTTGGACGGCATTCTGAGACTGTGGACGGGCGTGTCGAACCGCCAATTCCTCGCCATTCCTCACGCCACCTCAAAAGCAATCCGAGCGTCTCAGTATTGGATCCTTTTCAAGACGGTACGGCCAGCCCGGCGGTGGCATGCATGACTGAGGACTTCGAGTGCCATTTCAGAGCTTCACTCCTGACGAGGTTCCCGAAGATTTGTTGTGTCGTCGTGCGGAAGTGCAAGTCGCCTGAGAGCTCCTGTGGCGTCACCCGGACTTCGTGGTCCCGGCACACCTCGAACATCTGGCGAGGATGTTCTGCGTCGGCTGCCGGCCATCGAGCAGAGGGGTCCGGCGTGACGTCTGACCGGCGCTGTTTTAGGGGACTGAAAGGGTGCGTGTGAGCTGCTGGGCTGAACGCTGGACCATGTGAGCGAGGGCCTCTACGTCGAGTTCGGGCAGGCGGAGTCTGGTGACGGTGGCGGTGATGGATCCAGCGATGGTGCCGTCGACGAAGTAGGGGGCACTGACGCCGAAGGCGTCGGGAATGCGCTCACCCTCGCCGGTCGCCCATCCGCGCTCCCGTATGGTTTGGAGATCGTTTTCGAGGGCTCGCCGGTCTGTTTGGGTGCGTTCGGTGAGGGGTTCGAGCGTGAGCGCGTCAAGATCACCGGGGGGACAGTGGGCGAGAATGGCTTTCCCGCCTGCGCCGGCGTAGAGGGGAATAGCCACACCTGAAGCAAGACCGTAGTGCAGAGGCCGGACGCCGTCCACCACTGTCGTCATCACGGCCTGTCTGGTGTCGGCATGGAATTGGATGAGTCCGATGGTTTCACCGGATTCCTTGGCAAGTCCGCGGAGAATGGGATGTGCGACAACAGCTGTGTCCACCGAAGGACCCAGATGGGCTGCCCAGTGAAACAGGCGGGGGCCGGGGTGCAGTGTGTCGTGGTGCTGCAGAGCCAGTCCTGTGGTCAGGGCGGTGGAGACCAGGCGGTTGGTGGTGGCTATGTTGGCTCCAATTCCGCGCGCGAGCTCGTAGCCGGTGGGCAGCCCGTCGGGTTCGGCAACCAGCGCGGTGACCAGACGGGCAAGGCGTTCCACGGCAGTGGAACCGGGAGGGTACGTGATGGGTGTCAGATTCCCCGATGCTTGATTTCCGGCACATGCGGCTTCGATGTCGCGGGCCGCTTGCCGCGCCATCGGGCCGAAGCGGGCAAGGTCCTCGTCGCCGGTGAGAAAGCGTGGACGGGTGATCGAGACGGATCCGGTCAGTCCGTGACATTGAAATGACGCTGCAGCACCCGCGGCCAGGGGAAATTGCTGCCCGACGCTGATCGTGTATCCGGCGCGGCGGTCCTCGGTGAGGAGTCGTTCCAGTTCGGCGCGCTCGGTGACGGTATCGGGAGTGTGCGCCTCCAGCTGCCGTTCACCCAGGGCGCCGATTCCCAGTCGGCCCAGGATCGAGCGGCCGGTTGCGCCGGCGTGGAGGGGCAAGACCGTCCCGGGCTCGAGCAGATACTTGATGGGTCCGGGCCGCCGCCGGCAAGCGACAACAACGGCGCTGGGTCGTGGTGCGTCGTGAACAGCGATAAGGACAGTCGCATCGGATTGTTCGCCCAGGCGTTCAATGATCGCTTCAGCGCTGCGCAGCAGCGGGTGGCGTGCGTGCAGTGCGGCACCTAGGACACGCAGCCGCGGTCCGACCTGATAGTTTCCGTTGCCGCTGACGGCCGCCAGCCCGTGTTCTTCCAGGCCGAGCAGGACACGGTTAACGGTGCTGCGGCTCGCGCCCAAGGCCAGTGCGAGTTCACGTACGCCGGTCGCATCTGGGCGGGTCACCAAGGCGTGCAGGACCTCAACAATGCGCTCGTTCCCTGCTACGCCACTCTCGCTGACCACGGTTCCACCACTCTCTTGATACTCCGGGTCCCCCTCGGGGCCGGATCTGCTTTCACCACGCTACCGTCAGCGAAGGCGGCAGCGGTGGAGGGACAGACGCATTCGTCCCCGCCATGGGCGCTTGACAGCACACCATGGCGCACATCACACTTGAAATACATATTAGGACACTGTCCCATTTTTTATAGGAGCAAAGATGCCCCAGGTTAGTCAGTCCGTTCCCCCGGTAGCGGACGCCGTTCATCTGAAAAAAGCGAAGAAGGCCACCGCTGTCGCGGCGTTCGGCACCTTCATCGAGTACTACGACTTCAGTGTCTTCGGCTATGTCGCCGCGACGCTCGCCGTGGTGTTCTTCCCCAGCGGCGATCCGGTGGCGGGCCTGCTCAATACCTTCCTGGTCTTTGGCACGGCCTTTCTGGTCCGGCCGCTGGGCGCGATCTTCTTCGGACGCATCGGGGACCGCTACGGCCGGCGTGCCAGCCTCATCGGCTCGGTCATCCTGATGAGCGCAGCTGCCGGGTTCACTGCGCTGCTGCCGACGTACGCGCAGATCGGTATCTGGGCACCGATCCTGCTGGGCCTGCTGCGGATGCTGCAGGGTATGTCCGCAGGCGGTGAGATCGGCGGCGCGGCCACCTATATCCGCGAGTGGGCCCCGGTCGAGCGCCGCAACCTCTATATCTCCTTCATTCCCAGTGTTGGTGTCCTCGGCAAGGCCGGCGCTGCGGGACTGGCCGCCCTGGCGGCCACGTTCGTGCCCGCGGCGGAGATGGAGTCGTGGGGATGGCGGATCCCGTTCCTGCTCGCGATCCCGCTGGGCATCCTCTGCCTGATCATGCGGCTCAAGATCGAGGACAGTCCTGAATTTACCCAGAGCGCGGGCAAGGGCCAGACGACCCGGACCCCCGTCGCTGAATTGTTCCGGAACCACCGCTCGCGCCTGACGAAGGTCTTCTTCATCTCCCTTGTGCAGAACATCGGCACCTACCTCGGCACCGTCTACGTGGCCGTCTACTTCAGCACCGTCCTGCACTTCTCCAAAGCCGAGGCAGCGACCATAGTCCTGATCGCCGTCACCGCCGCGGCGCTTCTTATCCCCCTCGCCGGCCAACTCGGCAGCCGCATCGGCAGCAAACGCCTGCTGACGGCCTCCTACATCGCCTACATCGCGCTCACGTTCCCCTCCTTCATGCTCATGAATGCCGGCTCGGTGTCGCTGGCGATCTTCGGACTGCTCCTCGGCATGGTGCCCTACGCCCTCTGCCAGGCCGGCACCTACGCGGCCATGCCGGAGTTCTTCCCCGTCGAGGTCCGCCACACCGGCGTCGCCTTTGGCCACAGTGTCGGGGCCGTGCTCGGCGGTGCCGGCGCCCCGTACGTGGCTACCTGGCTGATCGACAGCACGGGCAACAGCATGATCCCGGCCTACATGCTCATCGCCTTCGGCGCCCTGGGCCTGGCCGTGCTGCTCGGCACGGTACGCAAGAACACCCTGACCCCTGCCTCCCATCTCTACCGCTAGGAACACCGTGCCGACCTTTTACGTCTCTGACGAGATCCACACCGATGTGCTGGCAGAACTCAGCGCGCTGGGCCAGGTCCATCTGGGCTACGGCCCGGACGCCGTCCGCTACCAAGACGTCCGCGACGGTATTGACGCCGTCCTGCTGCGCGCCGAACTCTTCGACCGGGAAAAGATCGACAGTTCCCCCCGGCTGCGCATCATCGCCCGCCACGGAGTAGGAACGGACAACGTCGATATCGAGGCGGCCACCGACGCAGGCATCTGGGTGACCACCACTCCGGGCAGCAACAGCCGCGCCGTCGCCGAGCACGTCTTCGCCCTCCTGCTCTCCCTGGCAAGGAAGGTCCCCTACGGGGCCGCCCAAACCACTTCCGGGCAATGGGCGTCCGCCAAACCCCAGATGAACGGCTTCGAACTGCACGGCCGCACCCTCGGACTGCTCGGATTCGGCAACATCGCCCGCATGGTCGCCGGAATTGGGCAGGGATTCGGCATGCATGTCCTGGTCCACGATCCCTTCGTAGAAGAATCCGCCATCCAGGCCGCAGGTGCCTCTCCGGCGACTATCGATGAGGTTCTCGCCGGCTCTGACGTTCTCAGCCTGCACATGCCGCTGACCGAACAGACCGCCCAAATCATTGATGCCGAGGCCCTGGCACGAATGAAGCCAGGATCGGTGTTGATCAACACCTCCCGCGGCGGCCTCATTGATGAACAAGCCCTGGCCCGGGCGTTGCAGGACGGCCATCTGGGCGGGGCCGGGCTCGATGTCCTTGAAGGGGAGTCCGTGGACATGAAGGACCCCATCGCACACTCCAAGATCCAGATCGCAGGGGTGCCGAACCTGATCGTGACCCCGCATGTCGCCGGCCAAAGCGAAGAGGCCTTTCTTGCCGCCGGAAGCGGCGCGCTGCAGGCCATCCGGCAGGCCCTCGCCGGCCAGCGGCCAGCACACGCAGTGAACACCATCGCTGCCCCCGCCCACGCCTAACAGAGGGAAGAACGTCGTGCCGTCCCACCAGCCGGCGCGCATGCCCGGCCCGAACCAATCCCTAGAACCGCTTCATTGCGTGACGCAGCGGCCCAAATTCGCACCGATCGAGCTAGCGAGAGACACCATGTTTATCGACGCATCAACCAAATCACTCACCGTCAGCCCCCGTCCAACCAACGCTCCCTCAGGGCTCATCAAAAGCCTGAAGAGGTACCCCACAGCCAATGTCGGTGACGCCATGGACCGGCTCAACCTCATGGACACCGGCATCGCATCACAATGGGCCAACGCCCGGTGTGTGGGTCCGGCACTGACCGTGCTGACCCGGGAGGGCGACAACCTGGCCATTCACCGCGCCCTCGACGACGCCGAACCCGGTGACGTGCTGGTCATCAACGCCCTCGGAGGAACAACACGGGCCGTATTCGGCGATCTCCTGGCCGAAATCTGCCTCGCCAAAGGCATCGCCGGTGTCATCATCGACGGACTGACCCGCGACCGCGCGGCAATAAGGGAACTTGGCCTGCCCGTCTGGGCCCGCGGGGCCTCACCGGCAGGACCCGCCAAATACGGGCCCGGAGCCGTCTCCGTGCCGGTGGCCTGCGGCGGCACCGTCGTCAACCCCGGCGACCTCATCACAGCCGACGATGACGGGGTCGCCGTCATACCCGTCGAACGCGCCCAGGGCATCCTCACCAGGCTCGCAGACATCGACAAATTCGAGGAAGATCTCCGGGTGAGAATACGGAACTCCGCCGTACATGCAGCAGCGCCGGCCATGGCAAGCACCAACTAAGAACCCCAGCGGCGCTCATCGTCTAACCCGCCGCCATCACCACCTCCCCGACTCCCGGCCGGGATGTCATCGACAGAAACACCGGTGGCCTCTGTGGCATAAGCCCAGAGG
>Ga0207691_10001754_pt1 | contig 21343 bp, 18 predicted proteins | sample KBSM13metaG_FD_184327 | JGI IMG/M metagenome (GOLD analysis project Ga0207691, IMG submission 184327) | Miscanthus rhizosphere microbial communities from Kellogg Biological Station, Michigan, USA - KBS M1-3 metaG (SPAdes) (version 2) | ecosystem: Host-associated > Plants > Roots > Rhizosphere >... | reverse complement strand
CGTTCGGGATCTCGCGCCGTCTGGGATTCCGCGCCGTCTGGCATTTCGCGCCGTCTGGCATTTCGCGCTGTCTAGCCTTTCGCGCCCTTCGGCACTTCGCGCCGCTATCGTGCTCCGGGTCCATGTAATGCTCGTCCCGGCTTGGCCCCTGTGTGCCGGCCGTCTCGAACCACCAGCGTGCCGTTCACGAACACGAACCTAACGCCAGTCGACAGCTGATGCGGCTGCTCGAACGTCGAGTGCTCGGCGATCGTGGCCGGGTCGAACACCGTGACGTCGGCGAAGAACCCCTCGCGGAGCACACCGCGATCCGGAATCGACAAGCGCGTCGCCACCGCCGACGTCGCCTTCCGGACCGCATCCTCGAGCGGCATCACCTTCTCATCCCGGACGTACTGCCCCATGATCTTCGTGAACGTCCCGTACGCTCGCGGATGCGTGAGCGAGCGCGCGCTATCGGGATCGACGCCGCCCGCGTCCGTCCCGAACTTCATCCACGGCTGCGCCAGATTCAGCTTGACGTTGTCCTCGCTCATCAGGAAGTACACCGTCCCGATGCGCTGACGTTCCGAGATCAGCAGGTCCATCGCCGCGTCATCCCACGGTTTGTTCATCATCGTGGCGATCTCGCTCAGGCGCTTGCCGGCGTACTGCGCGTTCTCGGGCTTCGTGATACCGAGGACGAGCACGCCCTGTGGCGACGCGAGCTGACAGAGGTTCTCCCACTCCGTGCGCGGGTTCTCCATCTCGGCCTTGATCTTCGCGCGCATCTCGGGGTTCTGCAGGTTGGCGATGAGCTTTCCGTCCTCCGACGCCCACGGCGGCGTGCACGCGGACAGTCCCGTCCCGCCAGCGACGTATGGGTACATGTTCGCCTGCACATCGACGCCGGCACGACGCGCCGAATCGATCTTCGCGATCGCCTGCGGACCCTTGGACCAGTTCCGTGTGCCCGCCGCCTTGAGATGGTAGATCTCCACCGGCACTCCGCCTTTCGAGCCAATGGTGATCGCTTCATCGATGGCTTCGAGCAGCTGATCCGCCTCGGAGCGCATGTGCGTGATGTAGATACCGCCGTACGGCGACATCGCCTTCGCCATCTCCGTGAGCTCTTCGGTCGTGGCGTAGTTGCCCGGCGGATAGATCAGCGCCGAGCCGATGCCAAAGGCGCCATCCTCCATCGCTCTCCGTACGACGGCGCGCATGGTATCGAGCTCCGCCGCGTTAGGGTTGCCGATCGCCTGCCCCTTCGCGTACACGCGCACGGTGGCGGCACCGATGAACGATCCGACGTTAGGCGACGTGCCGTGCGCCTGCATGGCATCGAGCCATGCCCGGAAGCCGTGTGGGCCGGAATACGCGCCTGTCCCCTGCGGGCCACCGGCCGCGAACTGACCACCCGCGGCGGTCTTCTCGTTGGTCGGCGCCGGCGTGTTTCCTTCGCCAAGGATCTCGGTGGTGATCCCCTGGGTCACCTTGCTCACCGACCTCGAGTCGCCAAGAAAGCCCGTCCCGCTCTGGATGTCGATGAATCCCGGAGAGACGACGAGCCCGCGCACGTCGAGTCGCTGCTTGGCCGGAAAGCGGCGGAGCGATCCCGCGGCACCGATGCGCGCGATGCGGTCGCCGGTGATGCCGACGTCGCCCAGGAACCACCCGGCGCCCGTCCCGTCGATCACGCGGCCGTTCTCGAGCACGACGTCGAACGACGTCTGCGGCCGCGGTACCCCGGTCGATGGTTGGCGGGCGCAGGCGGAAACGACGATACAGCTCAACAGGATTGCGCGGCGAATCATTGGCGTGACACTGAACGGTGGGCTACGCTCTCGGCCGGTTCGCGCGAGAGGTCGCAATTGCCGACGTGCGGAGGACCGCCGACAATATGGCTATGCCTGAGGATGCTGCAACCGGATTATCAGCGCGGGCGTGGCGAGGCCTCGCGCAACTCGTCGCGATCCTGATGCTCTGCCTGTTCGTTCCTGCGTGGTCGTTCCGGTACTGGCAGGCGTGGGTCTATCTCGCGCTGTTCGTCGGAAGCTGCGTTGCGATAACCCGCTACCTCATGCGACACGACGTGCGGTTGCTCGAGCGGCGGCTCGCAGCCGGTCCTCGCGCCGAGAAGGAGTCTCGCCAGCAGGTCATCCAACTGGTTGCGAGCGTCGCCTTCCTCGGGATGTTCGTGGCGCCCGGGTTCGACCATCGCTTCGGGTGGTCCACGCTCCCGCTCGCGCTCGTGATGCTCGGCGATCTGCTCGTGGTCGCCGGTTTCTGGATCGTGTTCCGCACGTTCCGGGAGAACAGCTACACGTCGGCCACGATCGAGACCGCCGAGGGACAACAGGTCGTGTCGACGGGTCCGTACGCGGTGGTGCGGCACCCGATGTACGCGGGCGCCCTGCTCATGCTGCTCGGAACACCGCTGGCACTCGGCTCGTTGTGGGCGCTCGCCGGGTTTGCGGCGATGGTCCTGGTGATCGTGTGGCGGTTGACGGACGAGGAACGCGTCCTATCGCGCGACCTGCCGGGGTACGCCGCGTATCTGTCGACGGTGAGATACCGTCTCGTCCCGTTCGTCTGGTAAGCCCCCTGGCATCGCGTTATGCAGGCGTCGCGTCCATTTCAACCCGGTGCTTGTGCGAGCCACCGGGCCAGAAACGCATCGACAGTGCAACGGACCCTGGCGTCGTCGCTCGCGGCCAGCCCGACGAAGCCGTGCCCGACCCCTGGAAGCTCGAGCACCGATGCCGGCGTGCCCACCTGTCGAAGCGCCGCCGCCATGCGCCGCGCGTGGCTCACCGGTACGAGATCGTCGTCGGTGCCGTGCACGAGCAGGAACGGCGGGTCGCCGGCGCTGACGTGAGCGATCGGCGACGCCAGCGTAGCCACGGCCGGATTGTTCCCGGGAAAGACGCCGAGGAAGTTCGTCACGATCTCCGCCTGCTCGCGCGTGTAGGGGCCGTTCACGCGCAGATCCTGCGGCCCGGCGTACGACACCACGGCTTGCACGCGGAGGTCGTCAGTGCCCCCATCAGCATTACCCTCACCGCAATCACCGTCGAGGCCGCGTAGAGCCGCGCCCACGCCGAGGAGTGACGCGAGATGTCCGCCCGCGGAATAGCCGACCGCGGCGACACGTGCGGGCGCGATGTGGTACTCGTGGGCCCGCCGTCGTAGTGCCCGCAGTGCGCAGCGCACGTCGGCGATCGCGGCCGGGAACACATTCGTTCCGCTTTGCGTGAGACGGTACTCCACGGTCGCGGCCGTGTACCCGCGGCGGGCGAACGCGCGCATCTCATCGGCGAGGCTCGCGCGACTCCCACCTGACCAGCCACCTCCATGAAGGAGCAGGATGAGTGGCGCCGGTGGTCCTTGCTCTGACCACGCAACATCGAACTGGAGTGGCTGTCGGTCGCGCGTCACATACGTGACCCCGCGCGCGACACGGACCGCGCTCACGGCCACCGATTCGGTCGCGCAGCGCGAGACCGGCGCCACGGCCTCGCGCGCAACGTCCACTCCGCCACTCTTTCCCTCGGACGGCGTCCTCGAGCATGCCGCAAGCGTCGCGGCCGCGATGATTCCTCGAGCTCGCGTGAGGCGGAGTGGTACGGCGAACGAAACATGAGCGGACATACGACGGCCAGCATGGGCGGGGAGAGCACGTGGGCAACGCCAGTTCCAGCGACGATGCCAGCGTGCACCTTACTGGCCGCTCACCCCTCCACGAATTGCCTGAGCCGGCCGAGCGCGTCATCCCATTGCTTCGATATGCGCTCGAGGTACGCATGCGCGTCCTCGAGTCGCTTGGGCTCGAGATCCCACACGCGCTCTCGTCCACGGCGACTGCTGCGGACGAGCCCCGCGTCGGCGAGTACCCGGAGGTGTTTCGTGATCGCCTGACGCGTCACGGCGGACTTCGCGCTCAGTTGTGTGATCGATCCAGGGCCGCCCGACGACAGGCGGATGAGCAACCGGAGCCGCGTCTCGTCGCCGAGGGCGGCGAAGAGGGGCGCCGCGTCGCGGACTGGGGGACCGGCGGCAGCGCTAGCTCTCGACATGGCGCCGAATGTTCTCGATCTGCCCGCTCCATCCCTGTTCGTTCATGCGGAACGCCTCGGCGCGACGATCCACCGGAATATTGTCGAAGCCGGATTCGCTGAGCGTGAGCATGGTCCCGCCCACTGTCTCCTCGAGGCGAAACTCGACGAGCGTCGTCGGCTCGTTCGAGTAGTCGACCGCCGGATCGATGGCGTACGGGTGCCAGCGGTACGCGAAGAAGTCCTCGGGATCCATCCGCTCGACCATCATGTCTACTACCACGTGTTCGTATCCGGGGTGCGTGATCCGCCCTTTTACGGACCTGCCCGTCTCGAATGGACCCTCGAGCGTGAGGCGGAACCACGTTCCGAACTCTTTGGCGTCAGTGAGTGCACGCCAAACGCGCGTCTTCGGGGCACGCAGCAGAATCGTTTTCTCAATGCGGTTCGAGTCAGTCATATAAGCAACCGTTGGGTTGCACGTAAGATAGTGAGCCGACTGGAATACGCAACCCGGAGGTTGCGTCAACTACGCCCGCGGCGAGGAGCGCCGCGCATTCCTCGCCGTGCTTCTGGATGCGTCGGCTTCGACGCGCCATACTCTCCAGGTCTCTCGACCTCTCCCGACAGGACTGCCAATGAGCCACCGCCGACCCGCGCGTCCGTTGTACTGCCTGCTCCTCATGAACGTCGCACTCGCCACCTCGGCGACGGCGCAGGCTGCGCCGGGCGGGCGGTACCCGCGTCCGGCCGGCACGTACGAGGTAGACATCGAGCGATCGATCATGGTCCCGATGCGCGACGGCGTGCGGATGTCGACCGACGTCTATCGCCCGAAGGGCGTCGCGGGCCCGCTGCACACCGTCCTCATTCGGCTGCCGTACAACAAGGCGACGTACGGCGGCGCGACCGTGCCTGCCTCCTTCTTCGCCTCGCACGGGTATGCGGTCGCGGTGCAGGACGTTCGCGGGAAGTTCGCCTCGGAAGGCGAGTATCACGTGTACCAGGGAGACATGACCGACTGGTCCGACACGTTCGACTGGATCGGGACGCAGCCCTGGTCCACCGGGCGGATCGGCACCTACGGATGCTCCTACCTCGGCGAAGGGCAGATCGTCGCCGCGCAGCAGCGGCATCCGCGCCACATCGCCGCGATCCCGCAGGCGGCCGGTGGCAACATCGGGCGAGTCGGGCGGCGACGCGAGTTCTGGGGGTCGGTCGAAGGCGGTGCGTTCGCCATGTCGATCAACTTCGGCTGGATGCCGGTCTTCGCGTCCACCGACAAGGGCGCGCGGCCGATGCCTAACGTCGATCTGCCGACGTTCTTCAAGACCCTTCCCGTGATCGACATGACGGACCGCGCCGGCTCACCGTCGTGGGACTGGCGGAATTTCCTCGAGCGCTCGCCTGATGACCCGTGGTGGGACAGGCAGGGCTATCTCACGGCGGACGATTCCGTCAGCGTCGCCGCGTTGCATGTCTCGTCGTGGTTCGACTTGGCGGAGGAAGCGCTCGAAGAAGCGGAGATCTTCCGCAAGAACGGGTTGAACGACCGGGCAAAGACCGGGCAGTACGCGATCATCTCGCCGACGACGCACTGTGCCTCCGAGGGCGCGACGGCCGCGACGAAGGTCGGCGATCTCGACGTGGGCGACGCCCGCCTTCACTACTGGGAGACGTATCTCGCGTGGTTCGACCGCTGGCTCAAGGGGAACGAGCACGCGATCGATTCGCTCCCTCGCGTTCAGTACTACGTGATCGGTCGGAACGAATGGCGGAAGTCCGACAGCTGGCCGGTCAAGGGCATGCGCGAGACGCCGTTCTACCTGCGCAGCAGTGGCGGCGCGAACACGTCGAAAGGGAACGGCCAGCTGAGCCTAACGACGCCGAAGCAGGAGCGCCCGGACACGTTCACGTACGACCCCGCGAACCCGGTCCCCGCGCGCGGCGGCTCGATCTGCTGCACGGGGAATCCGAAGGACGTTCCCGGTTCGTTCGACCAGGCGGACATCGAGCAGCGGCCGGACGTTCTCGTGTACACGACCGGCGTACCGCGCGAGGGGCTCGAGCTCACCGGCCCGATGCGCGCCGTGGTGTACCTGAGCTCGGACGCGCCCGACACCGACGTCACGGTCAAGCTCACCGACGTGTTCCCTGACGGACGCTCGATGAACATGCAGGAGGGCATCACCCGCGTCAGGTACCGCGAGGGCTTCGACAAAGCGCGGATGATGTCGCCGGGGAAGGTGTACGAGGTTCCGGTAGACTTGCATGCGACGTCCTGGTATCTCCCGCCCGGGCACAAGCTGCGCGTTCAGATCTCGAGCTCGAACTTCCCGCGCTTCGACCGCAACCTGAACACGGGTGGCCGGAACTACGACGAGACGACGTGGCGCACCGCGAAGAACACGGTGCATCACACGGCGGCGCACGCGTCGCGGCTGATCCTCCCCGTGATGAAGAACGAATGACTGTGCGGCGGATCGGTTGTGTGGGTGACGTGCATGGTGCGTTAGGCTCGCTTCGTACCGTTCTGGAATACCTTCGCACTCGCGACGTCGAAGGCGTGCTGCTCACCGGAGACTTTGCACGCGGCCCGCTGAACGCCGACCCGGCACTCGGCAACACGGCGAGTCCCGAGGAGATTCTGACGCTTGTGACGTCGGTGTTCTCCGATGTGCTCCTCGTACCCGGTAACCACGACGACCCACGACTCGGCGGCGACATTTCGGTCGATCGACGAGAGAAGTCGTGGCTCGGATGGCAGGTCGCAGGAGTAGGAGGTAGCCCGCACACCGGCGGCGGCTTCCCCTATGAATGGTCGGATGCAACAGCGGACTTCTCCAGTTGGCCCGCGCCAGAAATATTGCTCACGCACTCGCCCCCATCGGGCGCTGGCCTGGATGTGACGGCGTCGGGGAAAGCTGTCGGCAGCGCGGCGATCCGGGCGCTCGCGGAGCGGACGGACGGACTGCTCGTGTGCGGTCACATTCACGAGGCTGTCGGCGTGAGCTACGTTGCCGAATGCCTCTGCTATAACGCCGGCTCGCTCGGCGAGCCGTTCGGGGCGGTGCAGTGCGGCATAGCGACGTTCGAAACGGACGACAACAAGTGGCAGGTCGATCATGTCGTCTTGCCACGGGCCTAACGAGTTTCGATAGCCAGGCCGGCGGAATCACCCACACGGGAAATAAGGCGCGGGTAGAGCCCGCGCCTTTGCCTACTTTAGGCGGGAGGAGTAGGCCGGAAACCGTGTTGGGGCTACGGCGTGATCCTCAGAACTTCCCCATCGCCGCTCGACGTACCTCGGTTCGAGACGTACACGCTGCCATCGTCGCCGACGGCGATGCCCGTGGGCTGAGCGAGGGCCGCGGTGATCGTCGTGCGCGCGCCACCGGGCGCCACGCGAATCAGCGCACCAGGCCCGCCGAAGAAGACGGGCGCCGTCGCGAACTGCAGCACGTACAGCCCACCGTCGGGCGCGAACGCGAAATCGGTGATCGTCTTGAATCCGCCGGCGTAAACGACTGGTGGCTGTCCCTCACGCACCCGGTAGATGGCCGCCGCGCCGATCGCGAATGGCGCGCCTGAGAGTGTGCTGACATACAGCGCACCGTCGGGACCTCGCCGAACTCGCGTGGGCACCGCGTCGGACTGATTGAACGGCGGCGGCGCCGGGGTCGCCGGGAACGTCGCCATGAGCGAGATGCGTCCGTTCGCCGCAACCTCGAGCAACGAATTCCCGCCCGCGTCGACCACGAACGTGCGGCCCGGCTCCGCGAGCACGCCGTAGGGATTCGAGTCGATCACGCCGCCGGCCGGGTTGTTGGCTCCTTCGAACGCAGTAATGTCCGCGACCACACGCCACCCGCCACTCGGCTGCAGCTGAATGAGCTTGCCTCCATCCACCGCGCCCCCGCCCATCGTGGTACGCAGCTCCGGTGGACCGCCCCACCCGATGGCGACCATCGCGTGACCGCGCCCCGCGAACGAGATGTCCTGTGGTCCCGAAGCAAAGTTGCTCGACGTGACATAGGTCGAAGGCAGGCCGGTGGCGACGCGCTCCTGCCCTCCATGCCACAGTCGCGAGACAGAGCCGGTGCCGCTGTAGCACTTCGTGGAGAGCACCGCTCCTTCGAAGAACTGTCCGCATGCCCCGTTCAATTGCGTCGTCCCGGCCTCCGCGACGTAGAGTCCGCCCTCGGGCCCGAACCCCAGGCCGCGCGGGCTGTTGAGACCACTCATGACGACCGTGATGACGGACGAAACGTCTGCGCTGGGCCGCGAAACGGCTCGTGCAGGACTCACCGCATCGTCGGCGCACGCCGACCCGAATACGACCGGAACTAGCAGGAGCGGGACTCTGAACTTCATGGCGCATCTCCAGGTGTGAGTGAGCGCACGCCGTCGGCTGCAAGCGCTGAACACCCTCTCAAGCGGAAAAACGCCGAAAAGGGGACACTGGTGTGACTGCAGTGTCCTTGTAGGGGCCTGTGGCGCCGCGTATCGTGAACGTTCGCCCCCCAAACGCCGCCCCTGGAGCTCGGATGCTGCCAGACGACTCTCAGATCACGCTCCTGCTGCACCGCTGGACGGAAGGGGACGCCGAGGCGCTGGGGCAGCTGTTGCCGGTGTTGTACGAGCCGTTGCGGCGGCTCGCGCATCAACGGATCCGTGGCGAGGCCGATACCCTGTCGCTCGACACGACCGGTCTCGTTCACGAGGCCTACCTCAAGCTCGCGAACAGCCCGGCATCGTCACTGCGCGATCGTCATCATTTTCTGGCGTTGGCGTCGCGAGTGATGCGAAACGTCCTCGTGGACCACGCGCGCGCGCGCACCGCGGAAAAGCGTGGCGGCGGCGTTGGCGCGGTGGAGTTTCGGGAGAATCTCTGGGTATCGGAGATCAACCTCGACGCGGTCCAGGCGCTCGACCAGGCATTGACGGAGCTCGAAGCGCTGGACCCGCGCCAGAGCGCGATTCTCGAGCAGCACTATTTCGGCGGCCTCGCGCTCGACGACATCGCGGGCGCGATGAGTGTCTCCGTGAGGACGATCAAGCGGGATCTGCGAGCCGCGCGCGCGTGGCTCGCATCGCAACTCGCCCCTGAGGCCTCGTGAGCGACGCCGCCGCGCAGCGGTGGCGTGAGACGTGTGAGCTGTTCCACGAGCTGTCCGATCTGGATGACGCCAGGCGACTCGAGCAGCTGACCGAGATCGGGAGTACCGATCCGGAGCGCAGAGCGGCCATCGAAGCGTTGCTCGCCGGCGACGAGGTGGCGGACGAGCGACTGGCGCCCCTGAGGCAGGGCATTACCGACGTCGTGCAGCGCAACCTGCTTACGCCGCCGCTCCCGCCCGTCGCCGATTCGCTGCGCCTCGTGGGTCGTACCATCTCGCATTTCCGAATCATCGAGCCGATCGGGGCCGGCGGCATGGGCATCGTCTACCGGGCCGAAGACACACGTCTCGGGCGCGACGTCGCGCTCAAGATCCCGCTCGTGTCTCAGCAGATGGATGAACGAGGGCGCGCGCGGTTTCTCCGAGAAGCGCACGCCGCTGGTGCGCTCGACCATCCGAACCTGTGCAGCATCTACGAGGCGGGCGAAGGCGAGGATGGACAGCTGTTCCTCGCGATGGCGCTCTATGCTGGTGAACCGCTCAAGGCGCGCATCGCGCGCGAGGGCTCGCTCGCCGTCGACGACGCGCTCGACGTCGCGCGGCAGGTCGCTCGTGGGCTCGAGTTCGCGCATAACGCGGGCGTGATCCACCGGGACCTCAAGCCCGGCAACGTCATGCTGTTGCCGGACGGCACCGCGAAGATTCTCGATTTCGGCCTGGCCAAGCTGACGGATCTCAGCGACACCGCACCCGGCGGAGGCCTGGGCACCGCCGGCTACATGGCGCCGGAGCAGATCCGTGGGCAGGTGGTCGACGCGCGCGCCGACCTGTGGTCGTTAGGCGTCCTGCTGTACGAGATGCTCACGGGCGTGCGGCCGTTCCGCGGTGACACCGTAGTGACGATCGCGCATGCCATTCTGCACGATGATGTGGCCGCCCCATCCACGATCCGCCGGGAAATCCCGCGCGCCGTCGATGCGCTCGTCACGGGCCTATTGCGGAAGGATCGCGAGCAGCGGTATGAGAGCGCGCACGATGTCGCCGCCGACCTCGATACCATCCGACGGGGCGCCACCCCGGTCGTTAGGCGGCGCGTCCCCAGCCGTGCATCCGTCTGGCTTCGCACGCGCTCGACCCGCAGCAAGGCCGTGCTCTCCGTGGTCGCGATCGCGATCGTCGTGGGTGTTGCGGCCGCCTGGCGACTGGCCGCGCCTCTCCTGGCGGGCAAACCCACTAGCAACGCCGAGGCGTACCAGTTCTACCTTCGCGGCCGCGAGTACGAGCGACGGGGGCCAATAGCCGCGGCCGACACGCTGTACCGTCGAGCGTTGGCGCTCGACGCCGACTTCGCGCTGGCGCGGGCACGGCTGGCACTCGTGTATCTCACGGACGCGCCGCGTCCCGAGGAAGCGCGGCTCGAGCAGGGACGACAGGAGGCGACAGCGGCACTGCGAACCCAGCCCAAGTTGGCCGACGCCCATTTCGCGTTAGGCCTCTACTGGCAGCGCCGCAACCAGCACGAGCGGGCGCTCGTGGAGCTGGCTAAAGCGCGCAAGGGACTCGACGGCAGCGGCGCACTGCACGCGGCGATCGGCACCAGCTATCGCGCCCTGGGGCGCTGGGAGGAGGCCGTCACGGCGCTCGAGCGCGCGATTCAGCTGGACCCCGCGAACATCATCTACGCTCCTATCCTGGCGCCGACGTACGGACGCCTGCGGCGATACCGGGAATCGACGCGCATCTGGAGCCGGTACATGGCTCTGACGCCAGACGCGTACGACTTCATGCTGATCAAGGGGTGGGCGTACACTCGCTGGGATGGCACGAGCGACACGTTGGCCGCCGAGATCGCGCGGATGCCTCCTGGCATGGATACCCGAGGCATGGTGACCTACTCGCGCGTGTACGTGGCGCGATTGAGGCGCCGACCGGCGGACGCCATTGCGGCGCTGGCAGCCTCTCGGTATGCCGTGAGCGAAGACGAGTTTATTTACGCGCCGCACTCGCTGCTCCGTGGCATGGCCTATCGAGAGCTCGGCGATTCGGCCCGCGCCCGCGCACAGTTCGACACCGCCCGCGTCATGATGGAGGACAGCGTAGCGGCACATCCGGATGATCCGCGGTTGCACATCGCACTCGGTATGGCGTTGGCCGGCTTGGGCCGGAGGGAGGACGCGATCGGCGCCGCGCAGCGAGCCATGGCGCTGGCTCCCACCTCCGCGGATATCATCCGGGCGACGTGCTTCATGGGCGGCGCAGCCGAGATCTTCGCGGCCCTCGGTGAGAATGCTGCAGCCATCCAGCTCCTCGACCAGCTGCTGCAGATGCCCGCCGGGCGGGAGGCGTCAGTTCCGCTGCTGCGCGTGGATCCCGCCTACGATCGCTTGCGCGGTGACCCGCGCTTCGAACACATGCTCGAGCGATACTCCACTAAGTAGGTCGTCGACGTGTCGTCCCGCGACATCGCCATTGGAATTCCCTCGAGGGTCGTTCTTTTGGGCGATGATCAAGTGCTTGCTGGACCGCGTGCGTCCGATTTGCCTGTCCGGGGTATGGTAGCTACATTGTAGTTACTATGCCTCGTCATGCGCCCGTTAAAGGGCGGATCGTTGCAATTGGCAACTCCCAAGGCGTCCGTATTCCGAAGCCCCTGCTCGAGCAGGCTGGCCTCGCGGGCGAGGTCGAGCTGCATGCCGAAGACGGCCGCATCGTCATAGCGGCTGTCCGACGGCCCCGCGCAGGGTGGGCCGCGGCCGCGGCCCAACTCCATGCTCGTGGCGAGGATCGACTCCTCGAAACGCCAACCCCGGCTTTTGATGCCGAGGAATGGGAGTGGCGGTAGCGCGCGTCCCAAGCCGCGGCGAGGTCTATCTCGTCGAGCTCGATCCGACGCAAGGCAGCGAGATTCGAAAGACGCGGCCCTGTGTCATCGTCTCCCCCGACGAGCTGAATCACCATTTGCGCACGGTAATCGTCGCGCCTATGACCACCGGCGGTCAAACGTATCCGTTCCGACCGACTTGCCGGTTTAGCGGCAAGGAAGGCCGGGTGGCGTTGGATCAGTTGCGGACCGTCGATCGCGAGCGCCTTCGCAAACGGCTCGGCGTGCTGAATCCAGCGAGCCTGACCTCGCTCTTCACTGTCCTCGGGGAGATGTTCGACTTCTCATAGGCTTGGTGTGACTCCTTGGGGTGTGACGAAGCATCGATGTCCACATTCGACGCAACCGCATGGCGCTTCCATCTGAAGTCGTTGGCACTCCCCGGGTCCCACGGATCGGACCCTACTCCCAAGCGGTTCGCACGATCATCCTCGCCGGGATTCTCGCAGCAGGCCTCGCGCGCCCAAGCCTTGCCCAGGCTGCGGCGGGCGGCCGCCGGGGTCGCACCGGCTCCAACGAGTCCGGCCCAGCGCCGCGCCCTGCTGCTCGCGCCAACCCACTCGTTCTGGTCGACTCGCGCGCCTGACAGCGTCACCGCCGACATCGAGACGTCGCGCGGCACCATCACCATCGAGCTACTTCGTGAGTGGGCGCCGCGCGGCGTCGATCGCTTCTACAACCTGGCCCGCGCCGGCTACTTCGACGACTCGCGCTTCTACCGGGTGGTCTACGGATTCGTCGCGCAGTTCGGCATCGCTGGCGATCCGGCGATCGCCCGACTCTGGAGTCAGCAGAAGCTGCGTCCCGACTCGGCACGTGTGCCTAACGCCCGCGGCACCATCACGTACGCGCAGTTCAAGCCCACCGACCGCACCACGAACCTCTTCATCAACCTGCACGACAACCCGAGCCTCGACTCGCTCGGGTTCGCGCCGATCGGGCGCGTCGTGCAGGGGATCGAGGTCGCCGACAGCCTCTACTCAGGCTATGGCGAGCTGACGATGGCCGACCCGCCGCTCGGCGACGGGAAGCGGCTGTACCGGGAGTCCAACAAGTACATGGACGCCGAGTACCCGAAGCTCGATCGCATCCGGAAGGTCACGATCCACTAGGGTGTCATTCCGAGCGAAGTCGAGGAATCCGCTGTCATTCCGAGCGGAGGCCGCAGGCCGGAGTCGAGGAATCGCGATCATACGGGCAGAGGGGCCTCTCTACCGGGATGAGCACGATTCCTCGACTCCGCCGCTGCGCGGCTCCGCTCGGAATGACATAGCTCCTCGACTCGCTCCCCTCCTTGCTCGGAATGACAACCCCACTCGGACTGACTCTCTTGCTCGTCGACGCCTAGCGATCTGTCCCGGCCGAGGACACGACGTCGCCTGCCAGGTCCGGCGCCTCGGCGGCGAGCAGCTCGCGGACCCGAGGAATGACCTCGCGCCCGTACAGCTCGATGCTCCGCATCAGCTTGTCGTGCGCGAGTGTTCCGGCGCTGTACTTCATGTCGAACCGCGCGATACCTAACGCGCTCGCCGTCGTCGCGATCTTGCGGGCGACCGTCTCCGGGGCGCCGGCGTACAGCGACCCCGCCTCGATCTCGCGGTCATACTCCACCCGGCTCGTCGGCCCCCAGCCACGCTCGGCGCCGATGCGGTTCCGCATCTCGCGCCACGACGGCCACAGTTCCTCGCGGGCCTGCTCGTCCGTGTCCGCGATGTGGCCGGGCGAATGCACCGCCACGGGCAGCGCATCCACGCCGCGCTGCGCGAGCGCGCGGTAGTAGAGATCGATGTACGGCGCGAACCGCAGCGGGTTGCCGCCGATGATCGCGAGCGTGAGCGGCATTGCGTACTTGGCTGCGCGCACCACCGACTCGGGGCTGCCGCCGACGCCGATCCACGTCGTGAGCTTCCCATTCTCAGTGGGCGGGTACACGCGCTGCCCTTTGAGCGGGGCACGCGTCGTGCCGCGCCACGTTACGGGCGCGCCCGTGCGGTTCGCCTCGAGGAGCGCGGCGAACAATTCCAGCTTCTCCTCGAACAGCGTCTCATACTGGTCCAATGGGTAACCGAACAGCGGGAACGACTCGGTGAACGAGCCGCGGCCGAGGATGATTTCGGCCCGACCGTTCGACGCGGCGTCGAGGGTCGCGAAGCGCTGGAACACGCGCACGGGGTCGTCGGAACTGAGCACCGTGACGGCGGAGCCCAAGTGGATGCGACTCGTGCGACCGGCGATGGCGGCGAGAAGGACCTCGGGCGCGGAGACGGCGAAGTCAGCGCGGTGGTGCTCCCCGACGCCGAAGAAATCGACGCCCAGCTCGTCGGCGAGCACGGCCTCATCGATGACGTGACGGATGACCTGGGGCTGCGGAAGCGGGCGGCCGTTGGCGTCAGTGGTGACATCGCCGAACGTGTCCAGCCCGAGCTCGAGATATGGTTGCATGGTCGTGGTGTGCGGTTGGTGTATGCAAGACTTATCCGCCGCACCGCCGTTCGGTTCCCTCCATGGTTACTTCCAGGTAACCGCTGCTGCCTAACGACTGCGTGCGCGAGACCGGAGCGTCGCCCCATCGCGCGCCTAACGCGACTGTGATGCTCGTGTCCGCTTCCACCTGGGTACCCTTTGGATGATTGCGGCGGCGCGGTTCCGGTGCTACCTCTGAGGGGTACTACCGCAACAGGAAGCTGCAATGCACTTCCGCACCCACCAGGCCTCCCGTATCGAACGCTTCGCGAGTCTCGCGGCGGCGACGATCGTGACGGTGGGAACCGCGCTCCTCGTCCTCGCGGGGCTCGGGTCGAGCTTCGTGAGCGCGCCGGACGCATCGATAACGCTCGAGACTCGACAGCTGTCGGAGCACGCCGTGTACCTGGTGCCGCCCGTGCGCGCGCCCGTCCTGGCCGCCAGCGTAATGCCTACGCGTCAGGCGGCGCGTTCGTCAGCCGGCACGCAGTCCGAGTCTGTCACCACGTCGCCGGCGCCCATCGGCGTGACGGCCCCTCGCATCGACAGTGCGACTCCCGCTCCGACGCCGATTACCAGTCCATCGCGTGCCATGGCTGGCGCACCGATCGCGGCCGCAATGGTTGCGATCAAGCACGCCAACCCGGAACCGGTTCGCATCGACTCACTTATTAGAGAGCTGAGCGACCGCGTCCCTCTCGGGATCGTGAACCGCCCGCCCGTACCCCTGCCCGCCACACAGGAGGAGAAGGACGTGAAGTGGCGGGACCAGGCGTTCGAGGCTCTCGTCGCACGAAGCGCCGGCGTAGGCGTCCCATACAAGATGGCCGGAGCCAGCATCCCCGTTCCGCTGCCGTTCGGCGGGCCATCACGAAAACAGCGTGAGCGCGACCGGGCCCTCTTCGCCGAGTTGCTCGTGACGGTTGCACGCAGGCAGCAGCGGGTGGACTCGCTGGCGGCCGCCCGCCGAGCGCGACACGCCGACTCGCTCGCCGTGTCGACGGACTCACTGCACCCGCGCACCCCGCCGAAACCCTGATAGAACGTTAGGCGCGGGCTACTTGTGGTAGAACCGCTCGTGCACGACGCGGCCGTTTTTCCAGCGGCGTACGGCGACCTGTTTGATGCTCATGGCTCCCATACCTTTGACGGTCGAGCTCGAGCGTGTCCATGATTCCTAACGCTACTCCGACTCCGATCGCGCATGTCCGCTGCGAGACGGAATACGCGATCTCGGTCGGAGGCGTGATCGGAGCGCGTGCAGGATCAGGCGATGACGACCGAGGGACGAACCGGAGTGCGCTGCTGTGACGCTGCGCTGGCCGCAGAGGTATAGTGGAGGAGGCCGACCTGGAGGCAGGATGATTCGTTGGATGTCCGCGATCGTTGTGATGTGCATGACCACGGGATGCGGCGGTACGACGGGCCCCGCGTCGCAGGGCGCGGTGGTCAAGGTGCCGTCGCCGGAGGCGTTCGCTGGCACGTGGCGCTCCGTGACGCCGTCGTTCGAGTTCATTGGGTTATCGGTCCAATCGAAGTCGAGCGAGATGGGCGTGCTGGCGGCGCGGCTCACGTTGTCCGGTGTCGCGTGGGAAGGCGCTGGGCGGATCGACGGTGATTCGTTGGTCCTCGACATGACGGTCGCCGGCACAACGACGCCGACCGGCCTGATCGTGGCTCGCGCGTCCGATGCGCGTACCCTCCGTTTGCGCATGAAGCCTGCGGCCGCGCCGGCAACAGATCTGACGTTCGTGCGCGAGAACTGAGCATCGGCATTGACACCGCTGACGCTCGGGACGACACATCGCACATTCCCTCCTCACGACACGGAGACCACGTGCAGAAGCGCATCCTGAGTCTCGTACTTCTCTCCGCGTTAGGCGCTCGGCCATCCCAGACCGCTCCGGTGTCGGGAGTCGTGTTCGCCGACGCCAACGGAAACGGAACGCAGGACGCCGGCGAGCGCGGCATCGCGGGCGTCGCGGTCTCGAACCAGGACGCGGTGGTTGCAACCGACGCGACAGGCGCGTTTCGCCTGGCCGGAGCCGGCACCGGCGTGGTGTTCGTCTCGACGCCTGACGGATATCGTGCCGTCGGTCCATTCTGGCGCGCGGCCGACACGACACGACCGCTGTCGTTCGGCCTGACGCGCGACCAGGCGGGCGCGGAGATGACGTTCATCCACGCGTCCGACACACACATTTCGCCCGCGTCGCTCGCGCGCACGCAGCGGCTCCGAGCCCTGGTCGATTCGATCAACCCGGGACTGCTGCTCATCACCGGCGACCTCGTGCGCGATGCGCTGCGCGTGCCCGAAGCCGAAGCGGTCGGCTACTACGAGCTGTTCATGAAGGAGCGCGGTGCATTCCGCACGCCCGTGTTCACCGTACCGGGCAATCACGAGAACTTCGGCATCGAGCGCGACTCCTCGCACGTGCCGGCCACGCATCCGCTCTACGGACGCGCGATGTACCACCACTACCTCGGCCCCGACTACTACTCGTTCACGCGGGGCGGCGTGCACTTCGTCGGACTGAACACCGTCGACATCGACGACCAGCAGTACTACGGCCACGTGGACAGCCTGCAGCTGGCGTGGCTCGAGCGGGATCTCGCGCTGGTGCCAGCGACGACGCCGATCGTCACGTTCGACCACATCCCGTTCTTCACGACGTTCGAGGTGCTGAACGGCTACAACGATCGACCACCGGCGCCATCGCTGATCACGGTGCGCGGCAAGACGGTGTACCGCCACAGCGTGTCGAACGCGGGCGACGTGCTCGCCGTGCTACGCAAGCATCGTCATGTGCTCGCGTTAGGTGGGCACATGCACGCCACGGAGCGCATCGAGTACGAGATGAGCGGCGGGACAACGCGCTTCAATCAGGTCTCGGCGGTCGTCGGCAACTCACGCGGGGCCGGGCTCGAGTCGATATCCGGCGTGACGCTGTACCGTGTAAAAAACGGCGCGATCGATGCGGGACGATTCATACCCCTCATGCCGCTCATCCCCCCCGATCGCGCGAAGTAATCGAATCAGTTCCGGTACAGCCGTCGTACTCAGTCGCCGCCGGGGCGCGCCGTAGGCGGGAGCGCGGTGGGCGGCAAGATGTTGTTCAGGCGCATGTAGTTCGCGATCTGGCTGTAGTGATCCGCCATGTCGAGCGCGTGGCCCAGGACCATGCTGGCGCGCGGGCTCTGCCTCGATTGCCCGCGGAACGTCAGCGTGATCTGTTCGCCCAGTTTCGCATCGTCGAGTTGGGCGAACGCGTCCTCGCAGAACTTGAACGACGCCTTGAGCTTCGCGACGAGCGTGTCCTTGGGCCACTTCGCCTTGACGGAGTCGGCCGTCGTCGTATCCGCTGCCGACAGCGTCGCCTTCATCTGCCCGAAATTATTGCAGAAGAGATAGTTGTCGCTCGCCAGATGCTGCGCGATGTGCCCAACGGTGAGCTGCGCCGGCGTCGGCTTGTAGCTGAACTTCGCTTCGGGGATCGAGTCGAACGCCTGGGCGAGGTTTTTTTGTAGCCCCATGGTCCGCGTGCGGAATACCGTCGTGATCGGATTTGCCTGCGGAGCGCCCGAAGGCTGCTGAGCGACGAGGCCCACCGGCAGGGCCAACGCCACGATCGCTGCGTATGTGAATTTCATTGAGTCTCCCGGGAAAATGGGAAGCAAGAGTCTGTGATACTGGGTGGCGTCCCCGATTTGCGCAACGTCGCAGGGACGAACCCGCCACCGCACGGCTCCCACAATCACCCATCCAGCTTCCGCAGCGACCTGCTATCCACCGAATCGGGGCGTGGTCCGTACCGATCTGGGGTCAGACTCGAGTCTGACCCCAATGACGCCCCAAGCACGCCGGCGGCTCCGCTCAGAATGACAGTCCCCTACCCGCGACAGCTTTTCGGTACGTCGAAGGCGTCTGGCCCGTCTGCTTCTTGAAGACCTGGTTGAATGTCGACTTTGATGCGAAGCCCGCATCCATCGCCAGCGTCAGCAGATTCATCTGCTTCGCCTCCGCCTTCGCGAGACGACGACGGACTTCTTCGACGCGGTAGCTGTTCACGAAGTCGTAGAAGGTTTGCGAGAGCTCGGCGTTCAGAACCTCCGACAGTTTGTGCGGCGTCGTCCCCAGCCGCTCGGCCAGGTTGGGCAGGGTCAGATCCGGATCGCGATAAGGCTGCTCCTTGTTCATCAGCGCGACGAGCGCCGCCTTGAGAGCACCCGCCTCGGCATCCCCAAGTCCGGAGCGCTCATATCGCTCGTTTCGCTCACTGGGCGCGTCGCCTCGTTCGGCGGATTGCGGAGGGCTCTCGGGTGGGGTGGTCGTCGCGGCGGCCGCAGCGGGAGGCGGGCCGTCGTAGCGAAAAATCTCCGGCTGACGCAGACCCAGATAGCCGATGGCGTAGACGAGCAGCGTAATCGATAGTGCAACGACGGCGTCGCTGGGGCGCGCCATCCGCCAGAGAGTGATGTTGGTCGCATCGATCAGCGACGCGAGCAGCCAGATGCACGCGGCAGCTCCCGACAGCCAGAGCAGCCAGAGCAAGTTGACGCGCTCCGTGTTCGAGTAGCTGTTCTCCACACGACGCCGATGCTGCCGCAGGTTGGCGACGGTCGCGGCCGAGTATGAGAGTCCCGACATGTACTTGAACGGCTCGAGAACTCTGACGAGCGTCGGCGCATCGCCCGACTGCAGCCGGTCGAACAGCGCGACCTTGTCGGCACCACTCATCATATAGATGGGCACCGCTGCGATGAGCACGACGATCACCGGCACGAAATGGAGCGCGTCGCGCGCGCGGAGTCGCCGGGTGCCGTCGCTCGCGGCCACAGCATAGAGGTACACGAGCGGACCGAAGACCCAGGGCAGCGGATACGAAATACCGAAGAAGTGCGGGTAGGCCCGTATCAGGCCGGCCGAGTAGTAGACCTCCTGGATCAGGTAGACGGTGAACGTCGCGATCAGCACCGCGAGCAAGCGGTTGGCGGTCCGGTTGCTCCGATGCGCGGCGAGCGCGCCGGCCAGAAGAAACCCCTGGACGGCACCGACGAGCGTGGCGAGGTGGATCCAGTCGATGGTCACGTGTACTGACAGAGGAGGAGCGAGAAGCCGCGCGTCGAGTCAGGGCTCGAAACCCAGCCGGCGCATCAGCAGTGCCCAGCGTCGGTCGGCGTGCAAGGCGTCGAACGCGGGCGTGACGTGCACGCTTCTCATCTGCGCGGCATGCTCGTCATAACCGCGCTCCAGCCAGAGAAAAGCGGCATCGACATCGCCAAGGCCAACGTACGCCTTCGCAACCGGGATTGGCGGCAGGTAGGCGCGACTGGGCGCGGCGAGCAGCGCACTGAGCACACGCTTCGCTTCATCTCGGTGGCCGGTGACAGCGAGGACGTATGCGATCTGCGCGGAGTCCCTGCCTCCGTTCAGCGCCGCGGCTCGGCTGAACGACCCCAGCGCTGACACCGGGTCACCCTGCTGCAGGTATGCATCCCCCAGCTGAACGTACGCAGCGGCGAACAGCGGGTTCAACTCGACCGCGGAGCGAAGCGAACGAATGGCCTGGTCCGGACGACGGGCAGAGATGTAGGCCCGTCCCAGTTGCATGTGCACCGGCGCCGAAAGTGGATCGAGCGTGCGTGCCTGCGTGAGCTGTGCGACCGCCTGCTCGAACATCCCGCGATTCAACAGATGGATGCCTTGGTACAGATGCGCCGTTGCATACCCGGGGTCGAGCGCGACAGCCCGCGCGAGCTCGCGGTCGGCACCGCGCGCATCCCAATCGAACGCCTCTCGAATGTTGCCCACCGCTGCATGCGCCTCCGCGAGCGTCGAATCCAGCCGGATCGCCTCGGCTGCGGCGACGCGCGCGCGCGGCAGCTCCTCCGCCGGAGGACTGTCAGCGAGAAGCACCAGCAGTACGCGGGCGTCGGCGAGCCCCGCGAAAGCCTGTGCATACGTGGAGTCGCGCGCGACGGCCTGCTCGAAGTAGCCGACGGCACGACGGAGGTCGCCCGGTGTCCGTCGTCCCGAGAAGTAGCGCCCTTTGAGGTACAGCTCGTACGTCGCGAGGTCGCGCGTCCGCACGCGGCCGACCGCCTCGGCTGGAGCCGACATTGTGGGCCGCAGCGCGCCAGTGATCGCGCGCGCAATATCCGCCTGCACGGCGAACACGTCCTCGAGCTGCCGGTCATACGTGTCCGCCCAGACCACACCATTGTCGCCGGCGCTCACGAGCTGCGCGCTGATCCGGAGTCGATTACCGACTCGGCGGACGCTGCACTCGAGCACTGTTCCCACACCAAGGGTGTCGGCGATCGTCCGAACGTCGAGCCCGCGGCCTTTGAGCGCGAACGCTGACGTGCGGCCAGTGACTCGCAGCCCCTGCACCTTGCTGAGCGCACCGATCAGCTCTTCGGTAAGGCCATCGGAGAACGGTTCGTCAGCCGGTTCGCCGCTGATGTTCGCGCATGGGAGAACGGCGACAGAACTGCGCGACACGAGTCCGCCCGCCTCGAGGGTAGGGGCGGTGCTGTGAGTCGTCGTTAGGCGTCCCTGCCACGCGGCGCGCACCCCGAGCCCCGCGAGCGCGAGCAAGGTCGCGCCGGCGATAAATCTCACGGGCCACCGCCGACCAGCAGCTAGCCGCACGGCGGGTGTCGCGACTGCTGAGGAACGCGTTCCATTCCCGTTGTCCGCCACACGTTGCACGGTGTCCGCCGGCGGCGTTGGCGGATCCGACGTCGCGACTGGCGCCGGCCGATTCGGCGGTCGCGCGAGCTGGGCGCGCAGGTCCTCGACTGCCGTGGCCCACTCGGGGCCCGGTGTGCTTTCGAGC
>Ga0207691_10001750_pt1 | contig 21379 bp, 20 predicted proteins | sample KBSM13metaG_FD_184327 | JGI IMG/M metagenome (GOLD analysis project Ga0207691, IMG submission 184327) | Miscanthus rhizosphere microbial communities from Kellogg Biological Station, Michigan, USA - KBS M1-3 metaG (SPAdes) (version 2) | ecosystem: Host-associated > Plants > Roots > Rhizosphere >... | reverse complement strand
TGGGAGCCCTCTTCATGATTGGTGACGGAATCATGGGGCTGCTTAAGCCGCGCTGGCACTCGATGCTCTGGCATTTCGGTCCCCAACTCGCTCGCGCCGCCACGGAAGAACTGGCGGATAATCCAAAGATTGCCCGAGCTGTTTATCTCGCGGAAGCGGCCATTGGCGTCGCCGTCGCGTCCTGCCAGACCCCCGAGATCGACTAGCTCGTTCCTTGAGAGAATTCGGAATTTCGAGATCTCGGTCGCCCCACCCGAAGCGTTGTAGCGTGCGCTGTCCTCAGCGAAAACTCTGCGTTTGATCGAAGCGTTTGTCCGCTGAGACAGCGGACGCTACAATACCCGCCGAGCGTGGCTTGGGCTGCCCTCCAAGTCGTAGGCAGCGGCTGGGTGTTTATCTTATCCCAGTATCGCACTTCCATTCCACCGCTGTCATTTTACCGGCGCTGACCGAAACCTCGAATGGACCATAAAAGCCAATCGTGCTTTTCAAATCCTTTCGCACAACGGTGTAGTTCCCCGGCGCCAGCGCCTGCCGGAAATGGCCTTGGTCGTCGGTTTGGAACGTGGCGAACACGCGATCACCCTGTTTCACTTCGAAAGCGATGTTCGGCAGCGGCTTGGAGTCAGGCATGCCCTGACGCGTTGGCCCTCCCATCACCGGGCTCATCGTGATCGTTCCTTCGATACCAGTATCGCTGCTACTTTCAGGGGTTGGTGACATTTGAGCATGAGCAAGGCAGACAAGCGTAGCCAGCAGGGAGAACGAAAGCAGCAGACGGTTTTTCATTCGTTAGGCTGGGAAAAATCCGGGTGGACAAGCAATCGTGGAGATCGAGGTAAGTTTCGCACACCGAGCCTGAAACGCGAGCATTCCTAACGCGCTCGAGGGACGACCTCCGTGTCGTCCGCGTTTCTTTCCCGAATCCGCTCAGAAAGCGGACCTAAGCGCAGGGGGCAATCGCTCAGTCGCGAATTCCGCGCTTGAGTTCCCAAACGCGAAGAGCCGCCATAATCAATCGCTTGGTTCGTGTCAGTGTGCCGTAGCCATGGGTTTCAGGTTCCTCCAGCGCGTGCGAAATCTCGAACCGCGGCGGGGATGCCCGTCGCTCCCTGCGCTTCGGCGATCGGCGCCGGGTGGATCGACGAACGGTAAGGAGACGATCGGCTGCGATAGACGTACTCATAGGATTAAGCGCGACGTGTTTGATTGATGATCCGAATAGTGGATGCCATTCTGCCAAAGACCTTGGCGGAAGGATGTTTCGGAACCGTGACGCTTATGAAACGATTGCGTTAAATCGAGACCGGCGCGTCAGCCGCGAGCGCCCTGCTTCAATTCCCAGACGCGCAAAGCCGCCAGAACCAGATTGCGTTTTTGGGCTAGTGTGCCCGGCGCCGGGCGCCTTTTATGCCTGGCACGCGTGGATTTTCTTCGGACGTGACGAGTTGGTTGACGTGATGTCCTGCTTTTGGATTTTCCGGGGAGAATTGCTCCTACCTCGGCGAAGTTACCGATGAGTGAACGGTGCGAATTCATGTTGGAGATTCGCTTAGCAGCTTGCAAGCCAGCGCGACGGAGCGGCTCGACGGAAAGCGCCAAATCGTTTTGGTGGTGGCCTTGGTTCCCTCGATTCGAACCCAAATGAATGGGTCGACGCATTCGAAAAAAATTTCTCGATCCGCTTTCCGAAGTACGCGCGCGGGACTAGTTCCGGCACCATTTGGTGCAAATTCGAAGCACCGTCTGGCTAGCTTTTACCCATGGGATCGAACGTGATCCCGACCATCTCAGCCCCGCGACAATTGTGCGACAGGGCGAGGAAATGAGATCAAAATTGGCAAAACTGCCGCAACAAGATCGCAATTCCGCGCAATGATGCTATAATCGCGGATGGCAATTTCTACCGGCAAAGCATTTTCACGTCGTGCTCCTGACATTATCACCGAGGAGCTTGTGGCAGTCTTTGCCAGCAAAACATCTTACGAATTCAAGCCCCTCTTCGAGCTTGTCTTCGCCAATTTGCGCGCGCGCAATGCAGCCAGCGGCGGTGAAGAAATGCTTCGTCTACGCGCTTACGAAAAACTGCAAAGCCTCGTCGATCGCGGCGCAGTGAAGAAGACGGTTAACGGAATCACCAAGAAATACAAAGGTGTGCCGGCGCCGCTCACCGTGTTGAATGCTGAATTGCGTCAGACACGCCAGGAGTGGAACCAGCGCTCGGTAGCTGCGGCCTGATCAGTGCTGAGCCCAAACGGGAGACCGAGGTTTTCGGCGTAAGGACGCGAACGTCTCGGTCCGCCCGGGGGCCCACATGGAGTGAGGGGACTGCCTATTTCTTAGGGGCGGCTTTTCCTTCTTTCGCTTCCACCGTCGTGGCGGTCATCGTGTACATGATGGTCACTTTCGAGCCTACCTTCACGTCGCCGTTGACCTTCGTGCTGCCGTCACGCGCAATCTCCCAGCGATCTTTGCCTTTTTGCACCGCGATCATGGTGTCGTTCATTTCGAGAACAGGCCCGGTTACCTGATACTCTTTGGTCGAACCGGCCTGCACCAGTCCGGAGCAAGCAAAAACGCCCGCCGCTATCATTCCGCCTACAGTTGTTAATTTCATAGAGCGACAGTGAATCCGCGGAGGATTCCCCGAGGCAAGCTTCTTTTTTTCGTGGTGAAAAAAGATGTCCCGGGGAGCGTGATCGGTGCCCGAACTTCAGAAAAACCTGCGCGGTTGAATCCGGGGAGCGCACGCGCCCTCGCGTGCTGTTTGCGGCGCGGCGCTGCAAACATCCACTCGCGCGCATAAGAGGACCACGAAACCGCCACGGAACTCTCATCCGTTCGGCGAGGCGCCGAGCGGTGCACGCGAGGCGCGTGCGCTCCCCAGAGTTTGCACGCAGCGTCATCGTTACGAACGGAACAATTCCCTTGCGCATTGTGTGTCCTCCCCGAAAAATCTCTCCGTCTTGCGTCTGACCGGCTGCCGACCCAAGTTTCGTCAATGCGAAGGACGGCACTAATCGGGTTTGTGATCGGACTGATCCTGGGTTGTCTTTGCGGTGCCGCGCTAAGTTTTTTGCCTGGCCGCGAAGAAAACCGGCAGGGCGCAACTTTAAGCGTCAACCCAATCACCGGCAGACCCCAACTCCACATCAAGGGTAAGGCGGAAATAAAATAAGCTGGCTACGCTCTTGCTCCGCTCGTCATTGATGCCTCCGAGTTCATTCAAGTTTTCGGGAAACGGTTCGTTGCGCGTGTGGACTCCAAACGAACTGCGCAAACTCCGGTCCTTGAAAACGCCGGTCGGGGTTCAACGTTTCCTCGACGAGATACCATATCATCTCGCCCTGACGGCATGGTCGCCGCGGATTGTTCTGCGAAAACGCACCGCGCATTGCCTGGAAGGCGCAATCTTTGCCGCAGCCGCCCTCCGCGTGCTTGGCTACCCGCCGCTACTTCTCGATCTTGAAGCGGTCAACGATACCGACCATGTCATCGCGGTCTATAAAGTGCGTGGGCACTGGGGCGCCGTGGCTAAGTCAAACTTTACGGGCTGCCGTTACCGGGAACCGATCTATCGAACTTTGCGCGAACTGGCCCTGAGTTATTTCCATATCTACTTCAACCTGCGTGGCGAACGCACGTTGCGACGTTACTCGCGACCCGTGAATCTTACTCGCTTCGATGACGACGAATGGATGACTTCAGAAGAAGATATCTGGGAGGTGCCCAATTATCTTTGCGATATTGCGCACACCCCTCTTTTGCGTCCCGCTCAGATAAGAAATCTAACGCGCGTCGATCCTCGCTCCGTTCGAGGTGAAATGGTTGGTTACAAGCGGAACGGTTCTAAGCCGCTGCCGCGAATTCTTCGCGCGAATTAGTATTGCTGGCTCTTGAGCCCGCCACTCGCTCTATGCCTCGAGCGACATTAAAAGTTTGTCATCCTGAGCGACGCGAAGGATCTCTGCTTGTCTCTCCCATCATAGGCGTTCGGAAAACCGAAATAGCCTAAAATTCTGGCGCAAGTCCCTCCCAGGTTGCGCGTTGCATTCCCTTCCTTCCGCATTCGGCCCCCAATTCAGAACTTCCAGTCACAGATTCCGTATTTCAAAACTAACAACGAATCGAAGTTTCGGACTTGAACGTTTTCAAAAATTGAGTGTCCTACACATTCCCAAAATAATGATCCCTACCGCATGGTAACAGTTCAAAACCTCAAGAAATCATTCGGAGCGAAACAGGCCGTGAACGGAGTGTCCTTCACGGTCAAAGTGGGCGAGGTGCTCGGCTTCCTCGGCCCGAATGGAGCAGGCAAATCGACCACGATGCGGATGCTGACCGGGTTCATCCCGCCATCGGAAGGCGAAGTTTCAATCGGCGAGTTCAACATGTTGGAAAATCCGATTCCGGCGAAACGCTTGATCGGATATTTGCCTGAGAACGCTCCCTCCTACACAGACATGACGGTGTCTGGTTTCCTCAAGTTCGCGGCGGAGGTGCGCGGCTTGCGCGGCGAAGCCAATAAGCGTGCGGTTCAGCGTGTGGTGGAAATGTGCTTCCTCGAGCCGGTCGTTCACCAGAGCATTGATACGTTGTCGAAGGGATATCGGCATCGCACCTGTTTCGCCCAATCAATCATTCATGATCCGAAAGTGCTCGTGCTCGACGAGCCCACCGACGGCCTTGATCCGAACCAAAAACACGAGGTCCGCACCCTGATTCGGAGAATGGGTGAATCGAAGGCCATCATTTTTTCCACCCACATTCTCGAGGAAGTGGAGGCCGCTTGTTCGCGAGCGATCATCATTGACCGCGGCCAGATTGTCGCCAATGGCACTCCCGAGGAATTGAAGGCGCGCTCGGAACACGCCGGCGCCGTCACCCTGCGCCTTGCCGACGGCAACGCCTCCCAGGTCAGACAAAAGCTGGAACAAATTCCGGCGCTCGCGAAATGCACTGTGCTCTCTGAAACGCCGCTTTCGCTCCGCGCTTACGCAAAGAATAACGGCCGTGACCTCGCGCGCTCAATCGGCGAACTCGCGGCGGCGGAACGTTGGAGGATCGAAGAATTGCACACCGAAGAAGGCCGATTGGACGAAGTCTTTCGCAACATCACACTGCCGGACACAAAACGGGAGGAGAACCGATGAGCGAAGCCGTCCTCGACCAACGGGCCGCCGCCGGAACGATGACCGACGAACGTGCGAAATCCTCCGGATCGGACGCGCTCCGCCACATTTTCACGATCGCGAAACGCGAGGTCTCCGGCTACTTCGCTTCGCCAGTCGCCTACGTCTTCATCGTTATCTTTCTGCTCCTCTCAGGCTTTTTGACTTTCATGGTCGGAGGCTTTTTTGAGCGGGGGCAGGCTAATCTCCTTCCGTTTTTCGCCTGGCATCCGTGGCTCTACCTTTTCCTCGTCCCGGCTGTCGGAATGAGGATGTGGTCGGAAGAACGACGGCTCGGCACGATTGAGCTTCTCCTGACGATGCCAATCACGCCTTGGCAGGCGATTGTCGGAAAATTCCTCGCCTCATGGCTCATTCTCGCCTTCGCCCTCGCCCTAACTTTCCCTCTCATTATCACGGTCAACTATCTCGGGCATCCGGATAACGGCGTCATCCTGGCCGGTTATATTGGCAGCCTGCTCCTGGCCGGCGCTTATCTCTCCATTGCCGCGATGACCTCGGCGATGACACGCAACCAGGTGGTGAGCTTCATTCTTTCGCTCGTCCTCTGCCTCTTTCTCATCCTCGCGGGCTGGCCGCCCGTGACTGATCTGCTGACCCAATGGGCGAGTCCCTGGTTCGTTGAATCGATCGCGAACTTCAGCGTCATGACTCACTTCGAAGGGCTGCAACAAGGCGTCCTCGATTCACGCGATGTGCTCTATTTTCTTTCGGTGATTCTCTTCTCGCTCTTTACCACGAGCGTCATCCTCCGCGCGCACCGCGCCGGCTAACGAGCAAAGGGCATGAAGAAAAAAGGATTCGAGACCATTCTATATTCCGGGGCAGGCATCGTCGCGATGCTACTCATTTTGCTCGCGGTCAATTTTATCGCCGCGCAGGCAAAAACACGCATCGATCTCACGGCCGAACGGGCTTACACGCTTTCATCTGGAACGAGGGCGATTCTCGCCAAGCTCGATACGCCGGTGCAGGTCCGTCTTTATTGTACTAAAGACACGAAGACGATGCCCGTCTCCCTCTCCACCTATGCCCAGCGGGTGGAGGATTTGCTCAGCGCGTATAAGCAGGCATCCAAGGGGAAAATCGAAATCCAGCGGCTCGATCCCGCCCCTGATTCAGACGCGGAGGATTCAGCCCGGCTCGATGGCGTTGAACCGCAGCCTCTTCGGACCGGGGAGCGAGTTTATCTGGGTGTGAGCGCCAGCATGCTCGATCAAAAGCAGGCGATCCCGTTTCTTACTCCAGAGCGCGAACGTCTCCTCGAATACGATGTTTCGCGTCTCATCGCGCGCGTCATGACTTCGGAAAAGCCGGTCGTCGGCGTAATGAGCGCATTGCCGGTCATGGGAGAGATGAACCCCATGATGATGATGCGGGGTCAACAGAACGATTCGAAGCCATGGGCTTTCATCAGCGAGCTCCAGCGCGATTTTAATGTGAAGCAGGTGGAGATGACGGCGGACAAGATCCCGGACGACATCAAAGTGCTCCTTGTGATTCATCCGAAAGGAATTTCCGATGTGGCGCAGTTCGCGCTCGATCAATTCATTCTGCGCGGCGGCAAACTGATCGCATTTGTTGATACCCTTTGCGCGCTCGACCGCCCGCCTGCTCAGCCCGGCAGTCTTCCGCCCCCAAGCGCTTCTTCCCTCGACAAATTGTTCAAGGCCTGGGGCATCGAATTTCCTTCCAGTCAGGTTGTAGCAGATCCCGAACACGCCGCCAGCATGCGAGGAGAACGAAACCCAACGGTGCTCGCACTGAATGAAACGGCGATCAACAAAGACGACATCATCACGTCCGATGCGGACAATCTCATCCTGCCATTCAGTGGAGTCTTCACCGGCACACCCGCAGCCGGCCTAACGAAGACAGACCTTCTAACAACCTCAAAGCGATCGCAACTGGTGGAAGCGATGCTGGCCTCTTTCGGCGGAGCACAGAACGACATGAAGGATGGCGGGATGCAATATCCCCTCGCCATCCGCTTGGTGGGTAAGTTCAAGACTGCCTTCCCGGAGGGTAAACCGAAGGCAGCTCAGCCGGAGCCAAGCCCCGCGAAGCCGGAGGAAAAACCAGCCGACACCGCTGCGCTGAAACATTCTGCTCAGCCCACCACAGTTCTCCTCGTGGGCGACGCTGACATGATTCAGGACCAGATCGCGGTGCGCGAATTGCAAACCCTCGGCGGACCGCCAATGACCATTCCAGTGAATGGCAATCTGAGCTTTGCGCAGGGCGCAGTCGAGCAAATGGCCGGCGACAGTAATCTCATTACGGTCCGTAGCCGGGCGTCGCGAGAACGACCGTTCACGGTTGTGCAAAAAATGCAGGCGGACGCGGAATCAAACTACCGCAGCAAGATCAAGGAGCTTGAAACCAGCCTGTCCGATACCCAGCGAAAAGTGAATGATTTGCAACGCAGCAAAGACGCTGGGCAAAAGTTTATCCTCTCCACCGAGCAACAGCAGGAATTGACCAACTTCCGCAAGACCGAAGCCGACGTGAAAACGCAGCTAAAAGACATGCGGCGCAAACTACGTTCCGAAATCGACTCCCTTGAGAACCGGATCAAGTGGATCAACATCGCCGCCATGCCGATCGTTGTGATTCTGGCCGGATTCGTTTTCGCCCTGATGAAGCGGCGGACCGTGCGGGCATGAAGAGGAATCAATTCATTCTCATTCTCGTCCTGCTCGTTGCGCTCGGCGGCGTAGCTTTATTTCTGCGCAATCGCGATTCCGCGTCGTGGAGCAGCAGCGCGACCGCATCCAGCGACAAGATTCTTTCCTTTCCGCTCAATGATGTTTCGAATCTCACCATCAAGACCAGCGAAGCAGAACTGGACCTGGTTAAGAAAGAAGGCACTTGGCGGGTGACGGAACGCTCTGATTATCCAGCCGATTTCGAAAAGGTCGCCGGCTTACTCAGGAAGCTCTGGGAGTTGAAGCCCGCGCAAGATGTTGAGGTCGGTCCATCACAATTTGGACGCCTTCAATTAGTCGAGCCCGGAAAGGATCCGAACAGCGGCACTTCTATCAATCTCAAGGATGACAGTTCGAAAGTGATCGGCACCTTGTTGCTCGGGAAGAAGCTTACTCAAGATTCCAACCCGGCTTTTCCAGGCCGCTCATTTTCTCGAGGCCGTTATGTCATGACCCCAGCCAGGCCCGGGCGTGTCTTCCTTGTTTCGGAAGGGCTCGATGAGGTTCAAATCAAACCCGAACAATGGCTTGATCGTGACTTCGTCAAGGCTCAGAACGCTAAATCGATTACGCTGGTTGGAACCGAGCCTGCTAAGAATTGGACGATTTCTCGCGACACTGAGTCCGCCCCGTGGACCCTGGTCGGAATAAAACCGGGCGAAGAAGTCGATGCGGGGAAAGCCGGTAGCATCCCGAATTTTCTTTCGAGTCTCTCCTTTACCGACGTCCTGGCTCCGGATAAGCCGGCGACCGAGACGGGGCTGGACCAGCCTTCTACACTTACGATCGAGACCTTCGATGGTTTTAGCTACGACGTGAAAATCGGTAAGCTGATGGAGACCAACTATCCCGTTCTGGTCTCTGTGAAAGCGACTCTGCCTAACGAACGTAAGGCCGGTGCGGACGAGAAACCGGAGGACAAAACCAAGCTGGATAAGGAATTCAAGGACAAGCAGAAAACGTTGCACGAAAAACTGGAGAAAGAGCAGAAGCTCGCTGGCCGGCCCTATCTCGTCGCCAAATCGACAGTGGACCAATTGCTCAAGGATCGGAGCGCATTGCTCAAACCGCCGCCGACCCCGTCTCCCGCTCCTTCCGTGCCCATGCCGCCGGTGAACCTCGCCCACCCGCCTCGGCCAGCCGCTTCACCGATCAAGACGCCTCCACACTGATTTCGGGAGCGGACGCTGTCGTGATCATTAGGGAGAGCTGGGGCGGGTCGTCCGAATTGGCTAACGCCTACTAGCAAAACGCCGATACGCCTCGTTCTGGAACTTGGCGGCTTAAAGTTGGGTAGACGAGCTCTGCACGAAACTGGACGCACTTCCTGTTTTCTGCTGTCTTAACCGCGATGCGTTTTTCGCCAGCCTTACGCGAACTGGATTCGATGGTCGTCAACATCGAGCTGACTCTGACCAGTATTATTCAGGGTGTGGCGCTTAGTTTCCTGATCGAGAATACCCACTCGCTTCTTTCGATTCATCAGCTGGCGGCATGGCTCTATGCCGTAACCGGCTTGTGCATCATTTTTATCTTTTGGTCGCGCTCAATCCTTCACACCCTCACTTTGATTCGGTGGCCGCTAGAGTTCGGGCATAACTTTCTCTACATCGCTTCTACCCTCTTCGAATGTCTGCTTTTTACCTGTCTGGCAAATCCGCTGGCCTGGTTTGAAATGAGTGTTCTCTACGGCGTCGTGGTTTGGATTCTTTTCGCCTACGACATGCGTATGACGCGGCCGCGCGAGGCCGATTTGCCGAGCGAAGCCAGTCTGCGTCTTTCTCAAATGGTTAAACGGGATTCGAAGCTAAACGTGGGATTACTGATACCGGCCCTGGTCGCCTTCAACGTGATTTGCGTTCTGTGCGTTCGGCGATGGCCAGATCTATTCTTGGCCCGACCGGGCCACTTCTGGCTGGTCGCAGGGCAATTGCTGGGCTTGCTGGTCTATCTGTTCTATGTAACGCGATTCGCTTCCCGTCTGGCTCCGCTCATTGCCACGCGACAAAGAGAACAGCGGGCCCTCGCAATGAGTAACGAGTCAGAGGAATGATCTCTGGAGGGAAGCTCGCCGGTGTAGGCCGCGTCTCCCGACGCGGCGCTGTGCGGTAATCAACGGGAGGGGCGGATTACGAATCGCGTTCCCCGCGAATGAATTCTTCGACCTGCTGATACGCCTCATCATCCGTCAATTGAATCGCCGGATGTTTCGAAAAATAAGCAGACGCGGAATGGAGCACGCCGCCCTTGCCGCGATCGAGCGCCAGCTTGCAGCAACGGATCGAATCGATCGCCACGCCGGCCGAGTTCGGCGAATCCTCGACCGAAAGCTTGAGATCAATCTCCATCGGCACATCACCAAAAAGTTTTCCCTCCACCCGGATGAAGCAGATCTTGTTGTCCTTCTGCCACGGAACATAGTCACTCGGCCCGATATGAATATTCTCGTCGGCCAGCCGCGCGCCGATGACGGATTGCACGGCTTCGGTCTTGGAGGTTTTCTTCGAAGCGAGTCGACCGCGGTTCAGCATGTTGAGAAAATCGGTGTTCCCGCCGGTGTTGAGCTGGTAGGTGCGCTCGATTTTGACCCCGCGCTTGCGGAAGAGATCGACAATCGTGCGATGCAGGACGGTCGCTCCAAGCTGCGCTTTGATGTCGTCGCCAATCAACGGCAGATTTTTTTCCTCGAACCGTTTCGCCCAAACCGGATCGCTCGCGATGAAAACAGGAATGTTATTGACCAGCGCCAGACCGGCCTCGAGCGCGCACCCGACGTAAAATCGCGTCGCTTCCTCCGATCCAACCGGCAAATAGTTCACCATGATCTGCGCACCGGATTCACGAAGTTCCGCGATGATGCGCTCGCGGGTTGATTCTTTTTCCAGCGGTTGGAACGTTCGGACCGGATCGTATCCGTTCATGTGCGAGGCGACGCCATCGAGAACGCATCCCATTCTGACGGTGGTCCCGGTTCGAGGGATTTTGGGGCAAAAAACTTTGGTGCAGTTGGGCGCCGCGAAGATCGCCTCGCTCACATCAATCCCCACCTTGCGCCGATCGATATCGAATGCCGCGACCACTTCAATGTCGTCTGGCCAGTAAGGTCCCAGTTGCTGATGCATCAAACCGACACTGGCGCCATTGCGGGGAGTCCCGCCGTAAAAGCTGATTCCCTGAATGAGCGAGCTGGCACAATTGCCAACACCAACGATCGCGATAGGAATTTTGCTCATTGAAAGCGCCAACCTTGCCCTAGTCGGAGCGTGGGGGCAAGCCGCAAACTCAGGACCGGCAAATTGTTAACGAACCCGCCTCGAATCGTCATCCAAAAATTTTTCGCCTCGCTCGATTTGTGGAATTTTTATTGCGAAACAAAGAGCGGAAAGAGAGAAAATCTTATGCGCCTGTTTTCGCAAATCGCGTTTCTGGCCCTGGCCGGCGTCTACGCCGTCGCCAGCGCCAGCGCGGCGGGACCACGATACACGATAGATGACGTCGTTACCCTGGCGCAGGCGCAAAATCCCGAAATTGCGATCGCGCGAAAGAAAATCCAGGCCGCGCGCGGTGGCGAGGTCGAAGCGCGCTCGGGAAATCTTCCGTCGGTCGTTTCCAATGGACTGTATCGGCGACGTGAACGGGCGGAGCCTTCTCGCCTGCGACCGGACGATTACAACGTCTCGGTGCGCGTATTGCAGAATGTTTACACGGGTGGCGGCACCACAAATCAGATCGCGATCGCTCGTCTCACCATCGCCAAGCAAGAGGACGATCTTCAGGCTGTGATCGATCGCGTGACCATGGAGGTGCGGCTGGCTTTTTACGAGCTGCTCTTGAATCGCGAGAAAATCCATGTGCGCGAAGAATCGGTCGCGCTCCTGCGCGAGGAATTGAAAAGTCAGCGCGAGCGTTTGAGCGCCGGGACGATTGGATCGTTAGATGCGAACCGCGCCGAAGTCGCATTGGCGAACGAAGAACCGGAACTGATTCAGGCACAAACGGACCTCCTCAACTCGTATTTGCGCCTGAGCGATCTCTGCGGGATCGATCGCCGTTCGTCCGGACAGAAGAGCTTCGAAGCAGTTGGAACCTTGCAATATGAACCGCGGCGCCCAGATCTGGATGCGACCCTGGCCCGCGCGTTGATCGAGCGACCCGAAATTAGTTCCGCCCAAAAAGACGTCGCCATTGAAGAAAAACAACTGGAAGTCGATCGCAGCGAAACAAAGCCCCACGTCGATCTTTTCAGCGGCTACGAAGTTTACAGCGAGAGTGATCCGAATGTGGGCCAGCAGTTCAATCACGGATATGTATTTGGGGTCAACGCCTCCTGGGCTTTGTTTGATGGCTTTGCCACCCGCGGCAAAATGCAAGCGACGCGCGCCCGCCGCGACGGAGCAATTCTTGCCCTCAAGGCCGTGAAGCTCGGGATCGAATCAGAAGTGCGCAGTGCTTTTCTCGACCTGCAACAAGCCGACAGCGTCCTACAGGCGCAGACCAAAAACGTCCAAACGGCAGACGAGGCTCTCGCCTATGCGCAAGGCAATTTGGCCGCAGGACTGGGGACACAACTCGATGTGCTGCAGGCTTCGGCGGACGTGACTCGCACCCGGACGACTCGCTTGAGCGCGATTTACATTCATAACGCGGCGCTGGCACGACTGGAACGCGCATCGGGCGGCAGCGCCGAATCCGGCGGGAGAGAACATCGCTCGAACAAACCTCCCGGGCCTGACGCCGCCCCGGTGGATCAAGTTTATGATTTGGTCCAACCGCCGTCAAAACTTGGTGGACGACGATGAAGCCGCATTTCCTCGTCGGGTTTGCTCTCGCGTTCGTTAGGCTGTGCCCCGCCGGCGATTTGACTTTGAATGAAGCGCTGGACCGGGCATTGGAAAAAAATCCACGCATCCAGCAGGCCAAAGCCGGGCTCGAACAAGCCTCAGGACAGCGGCTCGTGTTCCGTTCCCTCGCGCTACCTGTCGCGGCGCTTACCGTTCCTGCGGGCGCTCAAGGCGGACATCGCGCCGGTCAGGGGCCAATCGAGCCAATCGCCTTCGTCCAAGGCGTTTTCCGTCAGCCCCTTTTTCAAGCGGCAATTCCCGCCTCGTTGCGTCGCGGCGACCTCGCTCTGCTCGTTGCAGCTCAGCAATTGAACGTCGCCGTCGTCGAGCAATTGCATTTGGTCCGGGGCGCTTTTTACACCGCGCTCTTTAATCGCTCGCTCGAGGAGCTCGGCCGCTCGCAACGTCAGCGTCTCGAGGCCAACCTAACGAGTGAGCAGGCGCGCTATGAGGCCGGTTCCGTCGATCGCGGGGCGCTGGCCCGAGCGACGCTGCTCGCGCGTGATCTCGATCCAAAAATCGATGAAGCGCATCGCGCTTACGGCATCGCGATTTTGCAGCTCGCGACGGCCATGGGCGACGATCTGGCACCCGGCGCGACGTTGCCCGCACCGCAGGGCACCCTCGATTTCACCCCCGTCAATCTGTCGCTGCAAAGCGAGACGAATGGTGCCCTCGAACGGCGCCCGGATCTTCGTCTGGCTCGCCTTCTTGTTCGCGTCGCGCGGGAAGACCAGCGAATCGCCGCGTCCGGTTATTATCCGCGACTCGATCTCAATCTTTTGGGTCGTTACATTCCCTCGACCAATATTCTCCAGGCCAGCTCAGGTTCCGGGCAGCGATCCGATGATCTCGTTTCTTCCGAGATCCGCGCCGGCGCGAGTTATACCTGGCGAGTGATTGATAACGGCAAAGTGAGCGGCGCGACCATGCGCCAGCGATCGATGCGAGAGGTGAATGAATTGCAATTGAAAAAATTGGAAACAAGCGTGGCCGGCGAGTTGGCAGGATTGCAAAATAACTTTCGCGCCATTGCTGCTCGTCACGAATCACTCACCAAAGCGGCGGGCGCGGCCGAGCAGAATATCGCGGTCGTCGAGAACAGCTGGCAGCAAGGACTGGCCTCGGAGCTGGAACTGCGCACGGCTGAAACAGGCTTGCTTTCAACCCGCACCGGGATTCTGGAGGCGGTTTATGAGCAACAAATGAGGCGCGCCGAGTGGGACCGCGCGACGGGCCGTTATTTCCAATTTTCCGATGGCACTTTCACCAGCCTGCCTGCCAAAAATTGAGCTGTGGCGTTCAAGCTCATATACGTGAATCACGTATGTCAGTGGAAACAGGTGACAAGTACTCATCCGAACCGGGGGGTCCCGATGGTAGCCCTGGTTTACGCTTGGCGTTGACTGGTCGCTTCGGATCGCTCAGCGGAGATTGTTAGGGGCGGCGCCCAAGTCGGAAAGTCAGGGATGTTTCCTATTGTCGAGGTCCGGTCCCGCGACAATAATGAGATATGAAATCAATCATGCTGCTTTGCGTCCTCGCAAGCCTGCTCTTCGGATCTTGTGCATACCAACGCCGCGAGACCGAGGTGGTCATTCCTGCGCATGATCAAGTGGTGCGTGACGAGATTCCCGCGGAAAGCGGCCGCAAGATCCCGGTTGTCCGTACATATAATCCTTGAAATCGCCCGCGACCACTAGGCGTATCAGGAAGAACCCGGCTCAGACATTTTCAGCCTGATTGTCCCGACCGTTTCCCACGAAAGAGAAAGAGAACGGCCGCGATCAGGAGAACACCTCCCGTAATGGCAAACTCTTTCCGTGTCGCATGAGTCAGAATCCAAATGATGACTATGATCGCGAGCAGCGGGACGATTCCGGCGCCGGTGAAATGGAACGGCGTTCCGTCTGAGCGCACATCTCGACGCATTAGTGCAATCGCGGCGGCGGAGCCAAGCAAGTAAAGCAGGAGAACGGCAACATTCGCCAGAATGGCGAGCTGTTGAAAGCTCGAGCTGAAAGAGAGCAGGAAACACAGCGAACAATACGTCACGATCGCGACGTCCGGGGTGCGAAACCGGGCATGCACATGGGCGAATATTTTCGGGAGAAAACGGTCTCGCCCTAACGCGAAAAGGGTTCTCGGCGAACCTAGGACATCGCTGGTGACATATCCGAAAGCCGAAATTGTTGCGCCGACGAGAAGAAGATTGCGTCCCATCGCTCCGGAGAAACGACCAGCCGCTTCCGCCAACGGGGCAGCACTGAATTTTCCAAGCTCCGCGCCAAGGGTGCCCTGGGCGACCAACTGAATCAGAATGTAAAGTGTTGTGGTGATGGCCAGCGCTAGATAGATCGCCCGCGGTACCGTCCGCGCCGGATTTAACACTTCACCGCTGGGCACCAGAGCCACTTCAACGCCGGCGAACGCAAAGATTAGGAGCAACACGCCCTGACCAAGTGTTTGGCCCGAGGGCCACGCCCAGGCAATCGCACCGCTTTTGTTTATGAAGAACATTCCGACGATCACAAAGAAAAGTAGAGGCAACAGCTTCACGATCGTTACGAACTCAACCACGCGCGTGCCGTGGCGCACTCCGCGCACATTAATCCACGCGAGCGCAGCGAAAATGATGAGAGTGATCAGGAATCGACCCGGACCAGAGTCCAGTGTCGGCATCAGCGCGATGAATGAGTTAGCGAAAAGACTAACGACTCCGGAAACACTCAGAGTCGCAGCCAGGAATGTAAGGACGGCGGCGAGAAATCCTGGGAATGGACCAAACGCCACTTCGACATACGCATAAAGTCCGCCGGTTAGGGAAACGCGACTGCCGGCAATCGCGAACGAAGTCACAAAGAGTGCCATGGCCAGCGCACAGACGAGAAAGGCCAAAGGCGCGGCCGCTCCAAGCATCGCCGCTACGAGCGCGGGCAGAACGAAAATACTCGCTCCGATAGTAGTATTAACGATGTTCGCCGTGAGACCGGGGAGGCCAATCGCGCGTACCAATTTCGCATCTTCTCGTAACTCCGTCGACGATCGCATTGCGGCAGGCTGCGCAATGGCATTGACTCTGACAAGGCGGTAAATTGTTGGAGAAAACCGGCGACTTCTTGCCAGATTTCCAGACTCCCAGAGCGCACGTGCCCTCCAGATTCTCTCGACTCCTCACTACCGTCTCACTAGAAGGAGAGTCCACTTGCTATGAAAATTCTTATTCTTTTGCTGGGGAGTGCTGGTATCGCGGCGGGGCAGTGGCCCGCTGCGAAATCCCCTGCGGTCCCAGCGGCTGACGGATACGTCGCCATCCCGAATGTCGAATTATCGCCGGCCCGTGCCAATATTTATCGCGCAATTTTCGACGCCACGCGGGGAGCCGAAAAACCAGCTCAACTCGTTCCCGCTTTAAACATGGCAGGGTCAGAGCTCAATGCCCTTGCCGTCGAGAAGGTGCCGATGGAGAACGCTAAATTCGTAGTCGTTTTTCACGGCGCTGCCGTCGATGGCATTCTCGATGACGCCCATTATAAGGCGAAGTTTGGCGTCGAGAACCCGAACCTGAAAACAATTGCTACGATGAAAAAACACGGAGTCGAGTTTTATGTCTGTGGCCAATATCTCGCCGGAGAAAGGATCGATCCTAAAATTCTAACCCCTGATGTGACTCTCGCGGCCGATGCCTTACTCGTGCTGATGCAATATCAAAACAAAGGCTATGCTCTGCTGAGCTTCTGAGCTGCAAACGCGGCTGTTCATCATTTGACGCATCTTCTTTTTCGCTGACCCGCAATTCGAGAGACGATTTTCGCGATCAGCGGCGTCTAATGAGTAGATGAAGTTTTTTGTCACGCTCCGTTGCGTTCAGGCTTACGTGTTAACTGCGGCATTGAGTCTGGTCGCCTGCCATCCCCGGCCATTAACCGTTGACGAATTGATCGAGCGGAACTCTAAAGCGGTCGGGGGCCGCAAAGCGATCGAAGCGGTTCATTCGATACGGTTCGATTTGCATATTGCCGATCCGGAGTTCGAGGTCGACGGAGTTTATCTCGCCGCCAGGTCGGGCTCAATGCGGATCGATATTTCTGCCAACGGGCAGCACGTTTACACAGAAGCACTCCACGGCGCACGCGGCTGGCAATGGAAAGGGAAAGGCGCGCCGGTCGACGAATCAGCCACTGCCACAGCGGCACTGCGACATGGCGTCGAGTTACCTGGGCATCTGTTCGGCCTGCACGAGTTGCGAGCGCGTGGTCACCGCCTCGACCTCACCGGTCGCGAGAAAGTCAATGGAACTAACCTCTACACCCTGCAAGTCACCCTCTCGGATGGATATCGCACCACTTTGTATCTCGATCCAAACTCGTGGCTGGTCACGCGCCGTCGTGATGTGCGTCCGCTGCATCCGGATATTAACCCCACCCCGACGACGATCGAAAACGAGGTCAGCGACTTTCGGAGAGTCGGCGGACTACTCTACCCATTTGCATCGATTGATCGCGACCTCGCCACCGGCAAGATCCTGGAAAAGACGACCGTTCGATCCATCACTCAAAACCCGCCGTTCGACCCAGGAGTATTTGAGAACCTGTAGCGGCGATGTCCCAGGGATACTGGCCTATATTTCTCAATCATTCACCCCTTCCGCGAGTCGACGGGAGGTCATCTCAAAAAATTAGACCAGTTTCCTCTTGCTGCCACTCATGGCAACTGGTCTGCTTTTCCCGAGTCCGTCCGACACGCCATGAGTGAAGTCACAACGACGTATCTGCAAATGATGTCGCAACAGGAGCTAATCCCCGGGGCCACCGCGGACCCGCAATTTGAAGTACGTGAAACAGTTGGTCCTCAGTGGCAACTAAACCGATTTCTTTACTGTTGGGTGGGTGAGCCTTGGGCATGGATGGACAAGCGACAATGGACCGACGGGCAATGGAAAAGTTATGTAAGCTCGAACGACCTACGAACGTTTGTCGCACTGTTTGGTGGATCAATTGCTGGTTACTATGAACTGCACCGCGACGATACTGAGTCGGTTGAGATAGCCTATTTGGGTCTCACCGCCGACTTCTTAGGCCGCGGATTGGGAGGCGCTCTGTTGACCGATGCGATTTCGCGCGCCTGGTCATGGGATGCCTCGCGCGTCTGGGTCCACACCTGCACGCGAGATCATCCAGCAGCACTAAAGAATTATCTCTCGCGCGGAATGAAAATCTATGATCGCGAGGTCACTCAAGGCCTCTAGCCGCTGCGCCATTCCCACCGATGGCTTCGTTCAGCATTTCTTAGGCTTCCCACTTAAGACACGGTGAGTCGCGCGCACGTTGAGAATTTCTGCGTCGCCCTGCAACCATGCGTTGTCTATCGTGAGACGCTTGAAACGCCATTTCGAGCCGTCACGCACCAGCTCGCAATCGTAGCGGTTCATCAGAAGCGCGTGCTCCGATCCCGGGCGGCAGCCTTCGCGCGGCATAAAGTGTTGTGACATGACATAAGCATACAGTGTCGCTGTGTCACCGCTGATTTCGATTTGAAGGTTACTTGCCGTGTGTGTGGTGTCGAGCGGACCGAGGAACGGCAACAACGTATCGAGGATACCCTGGCGACCGCGCAACACCGGAAAATTGATCCCGAGCTTCTTGCCGGCAGGCCGGAAATCCAGAACGCAATCGTCCGTGAACGCTGACGCCAACGAATCCGCGTCCCCGTGGTCGAGACCGAAAGCAAAACGATGCAGGGCATCCGCAATTTCGTACCGATCGCTGGCCTGCTGAAGTAAATCCGTGCTCATGCCGGCACCTTAATGTGTCGAGTCCACGGTCGTAAAGACTCAGGCGATATTTTCGCCGCCCGCCCACCGATAAGCGCCCTCGCGAAGCTGTCCTCCGCCGGTCAACACCCGTGGTGGAGAATCCGCCAGACCGGCATGCGCAGTGCTTCTATCGCTCTCTGCAGAACACGACGCTTTCACCGAAATCTCCCCGACCCGATAACGCGATCCAACAAACGAAATGCGCGCCACGTTAAAACAAGAGATCCGCCCGGTGAACGCCGAAGGAAAAGCGGAGCCGGCCAATTTTCCGAAAATTCCGATCCATCGATACATCGAAATCCATGCGGTTCAGCAGCCGGACGCGATCGCATTGATTTTCAAGAAGCAACAACTCAATTACGAAGAGTTGAATCTGAGAGCGAATCAGCTCGCTCACTACCTTATCAATACTGGTGTTGGAGCGGAGGTTCGGGTCGCAATGTGCCTGAAAGCCTCCCTCAACGTGGCGGTGAGTCTTCTCGCCATCCTGAAAGCAGGTGGAGTCTATGTCCCACTGGACCCGGCGGACCCGTTGGAGCGGATCATCACGATTCTGGAAGATAACCAGCCTACAATAATTCTGACAGACTCTCTGGTCATCCCAAACCTCCCACCGAGCGCGGTCCCCATTTTCAGTTTCGATCGGGATTCAGACAAACTTCAATCCTTTCCCAACAACAATCCAGGAGTCGAGATCGAGTTGGATCAAACTGCCTATCTCGTCTATACCTCTGGCACAACCGGCAAACCCAAGGGGGTCATGGCGAGCCATGGCAATCTTATCCAATACATCGTTTCCGCCCAGGAGCGTTATGGCTTCAATGGGCAGGATATCATGCCGGCGATGGCTCGATTTACCTTCAGCATCAGTTTGTTTGAACTCTTATCTCCCCTGGTCGCGGGAGGTCGTTTGTTGCTCCTTGAGCGAGATCAAATTCTCAATTTCAAACAAATGGCGCAGATCCTTGATCAGGTAACTGTCATTCACGCTTCGCCTAGCTGGTGGCGGAAACTATTCGGCTACGTGCTTTCCCACCATCAGAAAGAGGACGCTTTTCAAAATCTCAGGCATGCATCCTCCGGAGGCGACACCGTTCCCGGTGATCTTCTGGAAACCATGAAACGCCTGTTTCCTAATGCCGAAATCTTCGTCATCTACGGATGCACTGAGATCAGTTGCATGGGCTGCACTTACCCGGCTTTACGCGATGAAAAGATCACGAAGTCATGGCTAGGCAAACCTTTCAGCAATGTCGAAGTTCGTCTTCTCGACTCAGAGCAATGTTCGGTCCCAAGCGGTGAGAAGGGCGAAATCTATCTTGCCGGGGCCGGAGTAACCAAGGGGTACCTGAACCGTCCGGAGTTGTCCGCGGAGAAGTTTCTCACAATTGACGGGCAACGATTTTATCGCACGGGAGATCTGGCTCGCTTTGACCGTGGCAATTTGGAAATCCTGGGTCGAGTTGATTTTCAAATTCAACTCCGGGGAATTCGAATAGAACCGGCCGAAATCGAAACTCATCTCCGCCAGGCGCCCGGTGTCCGAGAAGGAGTAGTGGCAGCGCGAGAGTTAGGAACGAGCGAGAAAAGCCTTGTGGCCTATGTCGTCTTGGAGAAGACGATGACGCCGGATGTTGAGCCTATCCGGCAGTATCTGAAACAAAAACTGCCTGATTACATGTTGCCTGTCGCCTTTGTGCTCCTTGAGGCCATGCCCGTCAATCTTAATCAAAAGCTCGACCGCCGAGCTTTGCCGCCTCCTAGCTCGGAAAATCTGGCGAAACTACGAACATCGATTTCAGCGCGCGATGATTTCGAGAAGGAGCTGGTCGAGATTTGGGAGGATGCGCTCGACGTGCGCCCCATCGGCATTCGCAACAGCTTCTTTGAGCTGGGTGGCGACTCGCTTCAAGCCGTGCAGATCCTGCTGCAAATTGAGGAACGATGGCAGAAGACTTTGCCGATCACTATTCTCACAGAAACGAAATCCATTGAAGCGTTAGCTAAAGTAATTCGCAATTTAGGAGATCAAAGCAAGCTAGGAGAAGAGACCTTCTTCAGCAACGTAGTGCCTTTGCGCAGCGGTGGCTCCAAACCGCCATTATTCTGTCTCCAAGGTGTGTTGCTGTATCAAACCGTGGCCCAATATGTGGAAACGGATCGCCCCGTTTATGGCGTCTATTTGCCAGAGGAGGTGGAGCTCCTCAAAACCCGCAAGTATGATCCAGTGAATTCAGTGTTCTCGAGCATTCCGCGTATCGCCTCTCGTTACCTTCAATCGATTCGCTCGGTTCAACCCCATGGTCCCTACTATCTGGCTGGCTCCTCCTTTGCCGGCCTGATCGCGTTCGAGATGGCCCGTCAACTACGAGCCAGCAAAGAAGAAGTGGCGCTGGTGGCAATGTTCGACTCCTGGATGATAACGAAATTACCCCTGCAACGCCGATTCCGAGGTCACCGAGACTTGTTCCTGGAGCATGGATTCTCTTACTTGTGGAGCAAAGTGCATCATCGAACGAAAGGCATTCGCCGGAAGATGGGTCTCACCCCCGCTTACGAGCAGATAACCCAAGGAGACCGTGTCGCGGACGGAGCCTCGCGAGTCAGCGCTGAAGTGCAGCATGATATCCTGGATGAAGTTAACGCGCGCGCAGCACGCTCCTATCGACCTCTGCCCTATCCCGGTAGACTCATCCTGTTCCGAGCCACCGAGCAGCCCTTTTTTAGCGAACACTTGCCGGATTTGGGTTGGCAACCCTTTGCGGCGGGAGAGTTCGAAGTAGTCGATGTTCCTGGCAGTCACCTGGCTATCTTGCAACAGCC
>Ga0207691_10001749_pt1 | contig 21391 bp, 14 predicted proteins | sample KBSM13metaG_FD_184327 | JGI IMG/M metagenome (GOLD analysis project Ga0207691, IMG submission 184327) | Miscanthus rhizosphere microbial communities from Kellogg Biological Station, Michigan, USA - KBS M1-3 metaG (SPAdes) (version 2) | ecosystem: Host-associated > Plants > Roots > Rhizosphere >... | reverse complement strand
CTATTAGACGTCCGCCCCCCTCAGCGGGTTGCAGCACTATCCCAATAAACCCTGGGGCGGTTGGTGGAGTTCCTTGCGACGATTGCGAATATGCGCGAGGCGGCCAATCTGTTTGATTGACGCCGTCATGGTGTACGCGAATTGCAGATGACCGGCGCGAAACAGTCCCAAGGCGGCCGCGTCATCGAGTTCCCGAAGGCGATCGAGACTCACGGTATACAAACCCTGCAAGGTGATTCGCTCGCCGTCGTCGAAGTGCAGCGAAACATCGATGGGCTCGATCAGTTTCAGATTCGCCAGAGCCGCAATGAACGCCTTCGTCTGCTCGAGCCCGCTGTGAAGATCGCCCAACACCCGCTGGATCGCCCGCAAGGCCGTCCCAGGCGCCGCCGCCGCGTCGAACAACAGCTCTCCTTCGTGCTCGCTGAATCGCGCATGGTCACGGTCGATCGCAATGTGCCGATCGGACAGGAAGAAGCCTTCACGTTGCAGCGTGAGCGGCTTGAAGCCACCGCGCTCCTCGACCTCACCCAGCAGATTCTCGCCGGCTTTGAATCCGAAGACTGCACCGGCGTAGAAGGCGCCCGTCGCCGGCTCCTTGCTGAAGAGAATGGGGCAACAAGCCGCCGCGGCGGCAAATTCCGCAATGACGATCTGCACGAAGTGCGATGCGGCTTCCTCGGTCGTGCGCAGGCGCAAACCTGCATGGCTCTGCGGATTCAGTAGTTGGAGATTCGGCACGCGGCGTTCTCAGACGGCCTGCATGCCGTGCTCGATGATCTTGCGGATGAGGTCCCGATGGCGCGGCAGTCCCGCACGGAGCCGTTCGGTCTGCGTGACGTTTTCGCGCATCGCGCGCTCGGCATTCTTCGCGTCGCCGGCCAACGCGGAAGGTTCGAGCTGCGTGCGAAATCCCATGCCATAGAGTACGTACTGGTAGCTGGCTGCGGGAAATACTTCCTCGACGCGATCGAACTCGTCGTGAAACCACGGTGACTGGTGGCTCCAGAGCAGCAACAGGTCCTTCAGTCGATCCGGAATCGTCTCCGGCAGGACGTTGTCCTTCCAGAATGCACTGTCCTTGCGCTTCGTGAGCACGTAATGAAGTTTGAGGAAATCGATGATGCGGCCCCAGCGGTAGTGAGTCGTGGCATTGAACCGCGCGGCGATCAGGTCCATCACTTCGCGACATGCGGGCATCTGTTCGGCGATCAGCTTCGCGGAGAGTTCCACCAGCACGATGGCCGATGCCTCCAGGGGCTCGAGAAATCCTGCCGCGAGCCCGACGGCGACGCAATTGCGTTTCCAGAATGTTTCGCGATATCCGGAGCGAATGGCCAGCTTCCGCACCGGCAGATCCTTGCCTGCCTGGCCGACGTAGGTGCGCAACTCGCGTTCCGCGTCGTCATCGGAAATGTGACGGCTCGAGTACACGTGACCGATGCCACGTCGGGTGGAAAGCCCGATGTCCCAGATCCATCCCGCGGACTGCGCCGTGGAAATCGTCTGGCAGGCAATGGGCGTCGCTTCGCTGGGGTACGGCAACTGCAGCGCGAGCGCGCGGTCACAGAACAGCACGTCTGAACAATCCTTGAAAGGCACGCCGAGAGTTTCACCGATCAGCAGCGCCTTGAAGCCGGTGCAATCGACGAAGAGATCACCTTCGATCTCGCCCGCTTGCGGAGTATCGAGGCTGCGGATATCGCCGTTGTCCGCGAGGTTCACCTTGCGCACGTCGGCGAGCACGTGCCGCACCTTAAGCTTGTCGCAGCAATGCGCCTGCAGGAACGGCGCGAACTTGGCTGCGTCGAGATGGTAGGAGTAGTTGGCGACGGCTTCGAACTCGGCGGTCGCGATGGTCTTCGGTGCCAGCCCGTCATCACAAATGCGGCCTTGCGCACACACGGCGTCACAAAAGCTGCGCCCGTCTTCACGCGCCAGCCAGTGAGGCACGAGGTTGACCTGCCCGAAGCTCTGCGGAAGCATCAATGGGTGATAGTAGAAGTCGTCCGCGGCGCCCGTGGTCCAGCCTTTGAACCGCGCGCCCTGCTTGAACGCCACGTCGCACTGCCGGAAAAATTCCGTTTCCGAGACGCCGATGCGCGCGAGCGTGCTGCGCAGCGTGGGCCACGTGCCCTCGCCCACGCCGATGATGGGCGTGGTGGGTGACTCGACCAGCGTGACACTGAAGCCATTGCCAATGCGGCTGCGGTGTTTGGCAGCGATGACGCCCGCCGTGAGCCATCCGGCGGTTCCCCCGCCCACGATGACGATGTTTTTGACCGGCTGAACCATGACGCGATGGGAAAGCAGCGGGAAGAGGATGTCAACCTGCCGTTGGCTGACATCCTCATGCCCATCCCACACTACATCCGGATGCGCGCTCCAATCGCATATCGGCGGCCAGAAGCGAATGCATCGAGCATCTGGTTGTCGAATCGGCCATGCGTACTCAACGTGTCATCGGTGACGTTGAGAGCTTCCACGTACATGTTGAAATTGTCCGTGAACTGATAACTCGCGGAGACGTCTATCTGCAGGCTCGAATTCACGAACGTCGGCTCGGCACCAAACGCCGAGTTGTTCTGGTTCTGACCGAACTGCAACAGGTATTCGTCACGCCAGTTCCCGGCAACGCGCACCTCGAAGCCATGCTTGTCGTAGAAGGCGACCAGATTCGCCGAGTCGGCGAGACCGGTGACCGCGAAGCCGCTCTGCGTCAGGTCGGTCCGGTCATACGGCTTGTCCGTGTTGACGAAAGTCGCGTTCGCGTTGAAGCCAAAACCCGAGTCGCCGAACACATGCTGCCAGGCAATCTCCCAGCCGTTCACCGTTGCGTCCGGACCGTTGACCCGCTGCGACACCGTGTAGATAGCCGGCAGGCCCGTGGTCGGATCGATGACATCGTTGATCGTCTGGCGTTGCGTGCCCTGCACGATGAAGTTGGTCACATCCTTCAGGAACGCGTCGACCGAGAGGTAGGCGTTCTGGCCGTAGTACCACTCCACCGCCAGGTCGAGGTTGTCCGACAGATACGGTTTGAGCGCGGGATTGCCACCCGTGGCCGTCAGTGCGCCAACGCGTGGCAGAGCACCTACATTGAGTACCGGGGTCAGGAAGTTGATGGCCGGCCGTGTCAACGTGCGCGAAGCATCGAAGCGCAGATGCCATTCATCCGTGATCTCCAGCTTCATGTCGATGCTCGGCAACAGGAACGAGTAGTCGCTCTCTGTCGTGATCGGCTGCGCCTCCGAGAACGTCGTCGTCAGCAGCGTGGGGTCGGCAGCGCTCACCGTGAGCAGCGTCGGCAGCTGGCCAAAGCCGCTCGACGAAACGTCCGTGTGCTCACGGCGTATGCCGGCGGTCATGTGAAATGCCTTGTCCGCGATCTCCGTGTTGAACTGTGCGCTGACGAACAACGCCCAGGTCTTCTCGGTGATGTCCTGGACGCCGCCGGCGTCCAACTGATTGTCGAGCGAGCCATGATATGCGCACAACGGGGCCGGATTCGCGCTCGCGCAGTTGGCCAGCGAATTGGCCAAGGTGGGCGTGCCGACGCCATCGCCGGGATAGTTGAAACCGTTGATCTGCTGGGCCCAGGGATCGCCCAGCCCTTGCAGGAATCCGTAGAGATCGTAAGGACTGTAGACCAGCAATTCCGGCGGCAGCGAACCGGCGCCCGCGAAGCCGGGAATGAAGCCCGAGGTTTTGATGGTTCCCTGATAGATAGCGGACGGCACCAGCACACCTGAAGTGCGGCCGGAAGGCGCACCGTAACCCGAGTACGTCTGCCAGAAGTTGTTGGCGAACGTGTTCGCGCCCGCCAGTGTGAAGTTGTCGTCCATCCAGGAAAGGCCCGCTTTAAGTTTCAGGTTGTCGCTGCCCTTCCATGTGGTCGTGAAGCGCGCCTGCTTGATCGTGTCGGTGTTCTCCTGGAACGTGCGCACCAGCACGTGTGAGCCGATGACCGAAGGGTCGAGATAGCGCGAGGTATCACCGCCCGGCCCGTACGTCGTCATCTCGGGCAGGTGATCGCTGCTGTCACCCAGCACACGCACGCCCATGTTGAATCCAAGCGTACCGCCATAGCCGATGTCGGCGCCGTCGAAGCCGCCACCGCTCGGGTTCAGCTCGCTCTTGGCATACGAGACGTCCAAATCGAAACCCAGGCTCTCCGACACCGAATGCTGCAGATTGATGCCCGCCTGGTTGGTCCGTAGCTCGCGATTCTCGGTGCCACCGTTGAGGTCCATCGGCGTGCCGGCCTGGAGATAGTCGGTCACCGTGCCGTTGCTATCGAGGGCAACGCTGCGCAAATCGTTGAGGCCGAACCACAGACCGAAACCGAAAGTGTTCGTCTCGATCTTCTGGCGCGAGAAATTGTCGTCGATGGTGAGCAGCGTGGAATCCGACGGCCGCCACTGAAATGCGATGCGACCATCGACTCGCTCGTCGGTCACCTGCGATTGCTCGGCGCCGAACTGCTGCTGCCACCAGCCGACGATGGTCTTGTTGGCGTCGACCAGTTCCCCCGGACCGCAGGCAGGGGTGAGTTGGCAGGGCGCGAATTTGCCGCCCTCCCAGCCGGACACGAACACGCGATTCGCATCGGTTTCGTGCTTGCTGTAGATGGCGTCCACGAGGATGCCCATCGTATCGCCCGCGAACGTATCGCTGAACAACAAGCCGGCACTCGGCTGAATGGAGCCGGCCTCCTCCTGTTCAGAACCTGCGGCGCTCGCAGAGAAATGCATGCCGGGGCGATCAAGCGGCTTCGGGTAAGCCACGTTCACCGTGGCGCCGATCGAACTACTCGACAGCGTCACATCGGGCGTCTTCATGACGGTCAGCGCTCCGACGAAATCCGCTCCCACCGTGCTGAAGTCCACCGACCGGTTGCCCGTTGCAGTCGAGATCCGGCGTCCGTCGTATAGCGTTTCGTTGAAGTCGCCACCGAAGCCACGCACGGTGATTCCGGTGGGCTCACCGCGCGTGCCGGAACGCTGGATCGAAACTCCAGGCACGCGCTGCAGGGACGCCGCGACGTTGGAGTCGGGAAATTTGCCGATATCCTCGGCGGTGATCACATCCACGACTCCTGACGCCTCGCGCTTCATGTCCAGGTTGCGCTGCAGGGAGCCGATGAGACCAGTGACGACGATTTCCTCGAGGTTCTCCGGATTGCCGGCGTCAGCGGCCTGAGCCTGAGCCGACGCGGGCAACGCAATGGATAGCGCTAACAAACTTGAAGCGCTGGCGAGTGTGCTCTGCACAAACTTCATTCGCATTTTGGATCCCCTTCTTGTGGTGGGAGGGACGACTCGATCCATCGGTGGCGCGATTGTTGTCCATCTACCGCGTTGCCCGGACGCGACGCGTGTCGCGTGTCTCGTCGTCCATCGCTGTCCGATCAGACATTACTCCCGCCGTCGTCGAGCAACCATCCGGGAACTCGTATCGGGTGATTGCAGTTTTGCGAGGTCAGGGCGCAGCAAGGCGACGCATCGCACAAATAGGCAAGTCACTTTTATATGTGGAAATTGGATATACACCGCTCACGTAGGACAACACGAGGGTACTCTTGTCCCGAATGCGGCATGGACATTGCGGGTCGTTGCGCCAGCGCGACGCAAAACGCGCCTGCGCCATGCGCCATGGGCGCGTCAATTCGTTAGCATGGCGTCCGCATGCCCGAGTTCACCCCGATAGAGGCCCGGTATCACGTCGAACGCGGTGTGTTCGAGACGGAGATCATGGCGACGGCCAGACCCGTCGTTCTGAAGGAGCTCGTCGCCGAATGGCCTGTCGTTCGGGCTGCACGCGACTCCCGGGTCACTCTTGCCAGGCTCATCAAAAGCCTCGACGCGGGACGCCAGCCGCACGTGATCGAGGCTCCGGCCGGAATGAGCGGCCGAATCTTTTACAGTGACGACATGACGGGGTTCAACTTCACGCGGCGGCCGGCGAGCCTGAGCGCCACCATCGATCGCCTGCTGTCCCTCGTCGACGCGGCGGACGCACCTGCAATATTCCTGGAATCCATGTCTGGCAAAGCCTATCTACCAGAATTCTCTGTTTCGCACCGCATGCCTCTGCTCGATGAGAGCGCCGAGCCGCGCATATGGATTGGCAATGCGGTGAAGGTGAATACCCACTTCGACCTCTCTTACAACATCGCCTGCGTGGCCGGCGGGCGCCGACGTTTCACGCTGTTCCCTCCGGAACAGATCGGCAATCTCTACATCGCGCCGCTGGACTTCACTCCATCGGGCGCCCCGGTGAGCCTCGTTCAGTTCACCCATCCCGATCACAATCGCTTCCCGCGTTATGCCGAAGCCTTGCGCCACGCGCAGCAGGCTGAGTTGGACCCGGGCGATGCGCTGTTCATTCCGTACGGGTGGTGGCACCACGTCGAGTCGTTGACGCCATTCAATGTGCTCGTGAACTACTGGTGGAACGACGCTCCCGACTACGGCGCTCCGCACGGCGCGCTGCTGCACTCGCTGCTCACGATCCGCGATCTCCCCGCCGATCAGCGAGCCGTGTGGGCGGCGCTTTTCCGGGAGCTCATTTTCGCGGATCCGGAGCTCGCGCTCAGCCATCTCCCACCCGCGCAACGGGGAATGCTGGCGCCGCCCTCCATCCAACGAACACGCCAGATTCGGGAAAAGCTGGCGCTGGATTTGAAACGCGGAGAATCCTGAACACCGATTCTGGCGAATTGTGGCAAGCGCGTGATTCATGCTGACGCCAGCGCTTCCGCGCGGCGCTTCGTGCAGACTCGCTCTCCGATGTCGCAAAGTTCGAATGTTGGCCGCCGCAGGCTGCTGCAGACTCTCGCGGCAGTCGGCGGGATGAGCCTGGGCGGGTGCGCCGCACCCATCCTGTCCGGTGGCCAGACGACGGTGCGACTCGGTCCAAACGATCGCGCCAGATTCCTGGAGCCGCTGCGAGCGCACGCCGATCGAATCTTCGACATCACCGTGTGCCTGAGACCCTTTCGCGCCGCGGGTCCGCGCCTCGACACCGAACGCATCCGCGACACGCTGGTCGTGCACAACTACGGACACGGGGGCAGCGGGTGGTCGTTGTCCTGGGGTTCCAGCACTATTGCTGTGAACAAGGCATTGGCCGCGAGCAATGCACTGGCGCAATCGCCCGATCGCATCGCGGTCGTGGGGTGCGGGGCGCTGGGCCTGACTTCGGCGTTGCTTGCCCAGTCTGCAGGCAAAGCAGTGACTATCTACGCGCGGGAGGCGATCCAGCAGACGCAATCGGCCCGGGCCAGCGGATCGTTCACCCCGGATTCGCGCATCGCGCTCGCCGATGCGGTGAGCCCGGAATTCCCCTCGCTCTGGGAAGAGATGGCGCGCACCTCCCACAAGACTTTTCGTGATCACCTGGGCCTGGCCGGCGATCCCGTGCGCTGGATCGATCGTTACAGTGTCTCGGATCAGCCGGCAACCATCTTGCAGCCGCCCGCGGAGGGTGATCTCAAATTCGCAGCCTACCGCGGCCGATTGCAGGATCTTTATCCACAGGCCGAAGACCTGCGGCCCGCCGATACGCCGTTTCGCGCCGACACCGTGAGGCGGCGAAGCGTTCTGATGTTCAACATTGCGAGCTACTCGCAGATGCTGATGACGCAGTTTCAGCTCGCGGGTGGCCGCCTCGAACAGCATGAATTCCACGATCCGCAGGAGCTGGCAGGTCTGCCCGAGAAGGTCGTCATCAATTGCACCGGCTATGGCGCACGTGCGCTCTGGAGTGACGAGAGCATCGTTCCCGTGCGCGGTCAGATTTCGCATCTGATTCCGCAGGTCGGGTTCGATTACGCGCTGGACTATCGCGATGTGAATGTCATACCGCGCAGCGATGGCATCGTGGTGCAGGCAGTCGCGGGCGGAGACATGCGCGGTTACAACGACGCATCGCTGGTACCTGATCGTCAGGAATCCGATACGGCGGTGCGGACGCTCGCGGCGCTCTACAGCAAGCTCCGCCGAACGGGGCACAGCTGACGGCAGCTCGAAAATGTCACGCCGCCCACCGGCATCGCCTTCACGCGCAATTTCGCGCGCCCGCGATCAAGAACCTTGCAACTGCGATCATTTTCGCAACTGACCGGCAAACCCGTCGCCGAAGCGCCGGGTGAGAATGAGACCATGTCTCGCGTCCTGCCAAGGTAGTTAGAGCGGGGAATCCGACGATCGACCGCCCCGCGCGAGGTCGACACAAGGTGCGATCCAAGAACTCGTATGCTTTCGGCACGGATGTCATATGAGTGCTGCGTGATTCACCTATGGCACAGGCCTTGACACTGCGATGACGCATTAGCTAAATGAGCGCCGCCTCGATTGCAGCGCCACAGTGTTCACGGAGGCTGGCGCTAGTAGTTAGTTTAGAACGACTGACATTACAAAATCCCACTGAGGAGACCATGGACATGGAAGCCATTGAAGCCAGCAATGAAGCACGGCGCTCCAACCCGATCAGATCCCTGTTGCGGACCCTTGCCGCCGGGGTTGCGCTCGCCGCGTTGTTTTTGACCGGGTTCGTAACCGAAGCCAACGCACAAAGCGGCGCCAGTACGATTGTGGTTCGCGCCCGCGGCACGGCCGGCGGCGAGTCTATTTCGCTGCGAGTAGGCAATAGCAATGTCGCAACCTGGACGCTGACGACGAGCTTCCAGACATTCAGCGCGTCGACGACCCTCGCGGGCACGGTCACGGTGGCGTTCACCAACGATGGCGGCAGCCGAGACGTGCAGGTGGATTACATCATCGTCAATGGGGAAACCCGCCAGTCGGAGAATCAGAGCTCCAACACCGGGCTCTACGCGAATGGCAGTTGCGGTGGCGGCTCGAACAGCGAATGGATGCATTGCAACGGCGCCATCGCCTATGGCCCCGTCTCCAATTCGGCCAACAGCATCGTGGTGCGTGCGCGCGGCACGGCGGGCACAGAGTCCGTCAGCCTGCGCATCGACAACACCAATGTTGCGACCTGGACGATGACGACGAGCCTGCAGAATTACAGCGCGTCGACGAACCTCACCGGCAGCATCACGGTGGCCTTCACCAATGACGCCACAGGCCGCGACGTGCAGGTGGACTACATCATCGTCAACGGGACCACGCGCCAGGCGGAGGCGCAAAGCAACAACACCGGGCTCTATGCGAACGGCAGTTGCGGCGGCGGCGGCTTCAGCGAATGGATGCACTGCAACGGCGCTATCGGTTTCGGCACTGTGAGCGGCGGTGGCGGCGGCGGCGTCCAGCTCCCGGCATTTTTCGTCGGCAATATCACCACCGCTGGCAACGTCCGGTCGGATTTCATCCAGTACTGGAATCAAATCACGCCGGAAAATGAAGGCAAGTGGGGCCAGGTCGAACCAACCCGGGACGTGTACAACTGGAGTGGGCTGGACCGCGCATACAACTATGCGGTGGCGAACAACATCCCGTTCAAGCAGCACACGTTCATCTGGGGTGCTCAGGCGCCGGGCTGGATCAATTCGCTGAGCGCATCCGAACAGGCAGCCGAGATCGAGGAATGGATCCGCGACTACTGCGCGCGTTATCCGAAGACGGCGATCATCGACGTGGTCAACGAGGCCATTCCGAGTCACCAGCCGGCCGCGTTTGCGCGAAATGCATTCGGGAACAACTGGATCATCCGCTCCTTCCAGCTGGCGCGGCAGTACTGCCCCAAAGCCGTCCTGGTCCTCAACGACTACAACGTGTTGAGCTGGGACACGGACGCGTTCATCCAACTGGCGACGCCGGTGGTTGCTGCCGGCGTCGTCGATGCGCTGGGCGAGCAGGCTCACGGACTCGAGAGCTGGTCGGTCGCCGATATCCAGAGCAGGCTGAACCGCGTCGCCGCGCTGGGTCTGCCGATCTACATCACGGAGTACGACGTCGCCAGGACCAACGACCAGGAACAGCTGGCTATCATGCAGGCCCAGTTTCCACTGTTCCGCGATCATCCGTCCGTGGCGGGAATCACCCTCTGGGGATATGTGGTCGGCAGTACGTGGGTGAATGGCAGCGGTTTGATTCAGAGCAATGGCACGCCGCGTCCGGCGATGACCTGGCTCATGAACAACAAGACACGCTGAGTCGTCTGCACAGGGCGCCCCTCCTTCGGAGGGGCGCCCGCTAGAGCGCGGGCCCTTGCGCCTTTGCGTACGTCACCACAACGTCGCGAACGCTGGTAAGCCGCTCCAATTTGCGGGCAATCAGATCCGCCTGGGGTTCCGAGCAGTGCACCAGGGCCCTGACCGCCGCGGCACCCTCCGGCCGAGTCTCCATGTGGAACACGCGAGGTGCGACGTTGAGGAGGTTCAGAGCCGCACCAACACGCACGAGCAAATCGGCGTCTGCGTCGGCGACGATGTCGAACGTCGCAGCACCCGACGGTTGGGCAGGTCTCGCGCCTTCGCGCGCGCCGTCATCACCCGCATACACATCAGCCGTCATTGGCTAGCCCACCAGGTCAATCGCCGCGGTTCATCGATTGCGCGACCACCTCGGCCTCGTCCATAACGCGAAGTATGTTGCCGCCCGCTAGCTTCGCGACATCCGCATCACTCCAGCCACGACGCATCAGCTCGGACAGCAGGTCGGGGTAGTTCGACACATCACTCAGTCCGACCGGCAAGTCCTTTCCCATGCCGTCGAAATCCGAGCCGATGCCGACATGATCGACGCCCGCTACTTTGGCGACATGTTCGATGTGATCGGCGACCATCGCGAGCGTGACAGCGGGTTTCGGATGAGTGCGCTCCCATTCAGCGAACGCGGCGGCTGCTTTCTCCGGCTGGCCGATGAAGAGGCCGCCATACGGTGGCGCATTGAGACGCGTCTTTTCCGCGTCACGGTCCGATGACCAGCGCCGGAAAGCGTCGCTGAGGTAGATGGGCGCGAACGTGACCATCACGACACCGCGATTCGCGGCGACCCGCTCGAGCACCGTATCGGAGACGTTGCGCGGATGATCATCGAGCGCGCGCGCACTCGAATGAGAAAAGATGACTGGCGCTTTCGACACCCGCAGCGCATCGAGCATCGTCGCTTCACTCACGTGACTCAGATCGACCAGCATGCCGAGGCGGTTGAGCTCGCGCACGACCGACTCGCCGAACTCCGTGAGCCCGTCATGCTTGGGATCGTCAGTTGCGGAATCAGCCCAGTCGATGGTCTTGGAGTGCGTCAGCGTGAGGTAGCTGGCGCCCGCCGCGCGATAGCCGCGCAGCACTCCGAGGCTGCCATCGATCTGGCCGCCACCTTCCACACCGATCAGCGACGCGATTTTCCCGCTCTTGTGGATGCGCCGGACATCCGCGCCGGTGCGGGCCAGCGCAAACGCCTCCGGATAGCGCTCGGCGAGCGACCGAACGAGCGCGATCTGCTCGAGTGTTTGTTTGACCTGTTCGGGTCCCGGCAGACTGGGCGACACCCATACGGACCAGAATTGGCCGCCGACCATGCCTTGCCGCAGGCGGGCAATATCGGTTTCGTATGGCTCGGGTCGCTTCTCCAGGCCGCCGCGCAGGTCTAGCGTCCAGCGCCCATCGCCTTCCCGCTCCCGAAGCACGTCGGGCCAATCGTTGTGTCCGTCGATCAACGGCGTTGCCTTGAGCACGCGCGTCACGCGCGCCCGCAGGTCCTGCGCGACAACTGACGACGTTGCAAGGCTGAACGCCAGAGCAGCTAACAAGCATCGGGGCAAATGGAACTTGCGCATGTCAGGGAGCCGGCGTGAAAAGGAGGTCCTGGTAATCAAAGCTGAAATCCGCGATCGGCGATACGGGCTTCATCGTGATCCGCTCGACTTTACCTTCGGCTCCGATGGCAAACGTCACGTAGGCAGGTTCGATGTTCGGATCGTCGAAGCGCGCGATGAAAGTGTCGTATTGCCAGTGTTGCAGGCTGCCGCCCATGTTGGGCGTATTCGTGAAGTTGACCCTGAGTCCCTTCGCACCGGAGTCGATCGCGATGGCGCCGTACCACGCATCCACATAGCGACCGGCATACTGCTGCAGAGGCAGCGTCGGTTTTGACTTCGCAGGCGCCGCTGCCTTGGCATTGACCGCCGCAACGGCCGCGTCGAAGCGCTCTTTGCGCACTTTCGTGATCTGCGCCGGCCAGTCCTTCGCGGGTCGCCCGAGATAGTGATCGAGCAGCTCGTACATCAGCCCGAAGCGGGCCTGGCCGTCCTCGCTGTTCTGAGTGATGGCGAAGCCGACATTTTTTTCGGGGATCAGGACTACGACGGTGACGAAACCAAACACTCCGCCCGAATGCCAGATGATCCGGGCGCCGCCGTAGTCGCGTATCTCCCAGCCCAGGCCATACTGCTGGAAGTTAGGCGTCATTTCCTCGAGACCTGGAAGCGCGGGCCCGATGGGCTCGATCGTCTGCGGCGCCCACATCTCGGCGCTCGACTCTTCGCTGAAGAGCCGGCCGCCTTCGGGCAATTTGCCCTTGGCGAGCTGAATCTGCAGCCAGCGCGCGAGATCGTTGGCGCTGATGGCTAGCAATCCGGCAGGTGTCGAGGATGGTGCGAGATTGTCGTGTTCGTCGAGAACCTTCAGCGGCCCGATTCCGCGAACCACGCCGCCGGTGCGCCCATGCGGAGCCGCGCGGTTGGCCGTGGCAAAACGATGGGCCTCATCGCTGGTCGAATGCAGCATGCCGGCGGGCTTGAAAACGTGCTCACGAATGTAGTCCTCGTACGGCTGCCCGCTCACAAGGTCGATCACGTGACCTGCGACGATGTAAAGAATGTTGTCGTACGCATATCCGCTGCGGAAGCTGGTCGCGGGCTTGATGAATCGCAGGCGCTTGACGACTTCCGCGCGAGACAAGGTGCCGCGCGGGATCACGAGCAGGTCGCCCGCGCCGAGACCCAGCCCGCTTCGGTGCACCAGCAAATCGCGCACGGTCATCTCGCGCGTGACCCACGGGTCGTACATCTGGAAACCGGGAATGAGATCGGCGACGCGATCGTCCCATTTGAGTTTGCCCGCATCGACGAGCGTCGCGAGCGCCGCGGTGGTCATCGCCTTGCCGGTGGAGCCGGTCATGAAGATGGTGTCGCCATCGACCTTCTCGGAACTGCCGAGTTTGCGTACCCCGAATCCGCTCGCCAACGTCACCGCGCCGTTTTCGACGATGGCGATCGCCATGCCCGGCACTTCAGCGGCTGTGCGCACCGCTTCCACACGCGCTGCAAAGTCTGCAGGCGGCGCGGCCGTTGCGGACAGCGACGAGACGGCCAACACGAGTGCGAAGAGTGTTTTCATGTCGTTTCCCATTCAGATGGTTCGGTCTTCCGCAGTCGCCAAACGCCGATGGTGAGCAGCGGCACGACGTACACGGCAATCAATAGATAGGCGAGCGCCCGATACCCATTGGCGATGAGGGCTACCAACCCGACTCGATCCGCAATCAGCATGCAGGTGACGAGCAAGGCGAGCGCAACCGCGCCGCGCGCGCGGGCACTGAGCGGCTTACGCGTGCGAACCTGCCAGACCGTCGAGATGCGCTCGTTGACGGCGTGGACCGCGCCAGTTCCGCTCTCCAGCAAGGCTGCGAAGATCATGATCTGGAAGAGATATCGGAACCACGGTTGGTCCAGCCGCGCGAGCAGATAGTCCGAGGGCAATGCAACGCCGGCAATTTCCGGCACGAACGCACACATGCATACGAAGAAGAGGAACGCCGGAAGCATGGCGAGGGGCCCGGCAGCAATGCCCGCCACGATGGCATCGCGGTCGCTCTTGAGATGACGCGTGACCGGGAGGATGACCACCGCGCCGACGATGTTGTAACCGGCATAGGTCAGGCCGCCCGCGAGCCATCCGTCATTCCAGCCGCCCGCGGTTGCGAAGGTCTGCGAGATGCGGTCGCCGAACGACGATAGGGCCAACAGGACGAATGCGGCGTAAACCGCGTACAGCAAAATGGACACCCACGTGAAAACGCGCTCGACGCTTTTGTTTCCGAAAGCGGTTGCGAGCGCGATTGCGATCATCAGGCACAAGGTACCGAGGATCGGGGGTGCGCCGAGTGTCGCCGACGCAATCGCGCCTGCAGCGGCGCCGAACACCGCGAGTATCAGGACTACGAAGATGATGTAGGCGATTTCGAATACCGGCCATGCCCGGCCCAACAGCGCGCGAAAGAAGCTGCGGTAGTCGCGTTCGCGCAGTCGCCGCGCGAAAACGAATGTCGTCGAGCACACGACACACCAGACCGCCGTGGCGACGGCCATCGCCGCTAGCCCGCCCCAGGGGCCGGCCGGTAGGAAGAATTCGGCTATCTCGCGCCCCGTCGCGTAACCCCCGCCGATTACCACGGCCTTGAAGGCAAGGCCCGGAAGCACGAAGCGCTGAAACGCGCTGGGATGATTCGACTGGACGGCCTGACTACTCACAGGCGTCGAGCAAGCGCTCGAAAGCCGGGCCACCGCGCATCGGATCCGCGACGGGCAGCGACAGCCGTTTTCCGACGCTGTCGAATTCGCGCTGCGCTTCTGCCGCGTCGAGTTTCGCAGTGTTCAGGCTGATTCCGACACATCGGATGTCGGGGTTGGTCAGGCGCCCGAGCGCGATAGTCTGCTCGATGACTTGTTCGATCGACGGAAGCGAGAATCCGGCATGGCCGAGCACGTGCGTGCGGCCTGGCTCGTGGCACACGACGAAGCGATCGGGCTGACTGCCGTGGAGCAATCCCAACGCGACCCCCGCGTACGACGGATGAAAGAGCGAGCCCTGCCCTTCGATGACGTCGATATGATCGGCTGGCGCCGCGGGCGAGAGCGCCTCGGCAGCACCGGCGATGAAGTCGGCGACCACCGAATCGAGCGGCATACCTTCACCAGCAATCATGATTCCAGTTTGACCCGTCGCCCGGAACGTCGCATTGATTTGCCGTGCGCGCAAACCACGCGTGATGGCGAGCGCCGTGTATTTCTTGCCGAGGGCACAATCAGTGCCGACCGTCAGAAGCCTGCGCCCCGAACGCTTCAGGCCGGACGCAATCGGAATTCCCATCGGCGGTGTGCGCACATCGATGAGTCGACGACAGTATTTGTCCGCCGCTGACTGCAAGCCCGGAAGGCTCGAGAGTCGCATGTGCATGCCGGAGATGATATCGAGACCCGCCTCGAGGGCCTCGAGCAGCGCGCCGTACCAGGCGGGAGGTATATGGCCGCCGGCATTGGCAACGCCGATCACCATACTGCGTGCGCCACGGGCTGCCGCTGCCCTGGGGTCGAGACTCGGCAACCCCAATGAAACCCGGGCACCCGGCAGCGCGTATTCGCCGACGCAACGATCTCCTGCCCAATCGCGCAGGCCGAAAGCCGTCTTCGCGAAGCCTGGCTCGGCGACATCGCCCAGGAACAGGAGATGCGGTTGCGGCAGCACGAACCTGGCGAAGCCTGTGATCATTGATTTGGAGCGCCGGACTTCAGCGTCCATCAAAACTCCGCGGTCACCGTCATGCCGTACGAGCGCGGACGGATCACGCCGGTGGAGATGGCACCGTTCGGCGTGTTGCCGCCTGCGTCCGACGTCTTGCCTTCATCGTTGGTGAGATTCCGGCCGAACAACTCCACGGTTACCTTGCCGAAATCCCAGCCGGCCCGCAGGTCAACCATGTCGTACTCAGGCAGGTAGCGCTGGCCCCCAAATTCAGCGACATATGCCGCACTGAAGGCTGCGGGCACATCGTCGAGATGACTGAATGAAGCACCGAGGTACGCGCTGCGACCGTCGGCCAGCGGCCATTCATAGTCGGCGTTCGCCGAATAGCTGGTCTTCGGGGTGTATGGCAAACGATCGCCATCGCGACCGCCGACCAGGATTGGATCCGCATCCTCGGTGAGCTTCGCATCGGTGTACGCGCCAGTCAGCGAGAGCTTCAGCTGATCCACCGGACGGAACATCAGCGAGGCTTCCACGCCGTCGCTCGTCGCCGTGCCCGCGTTCGTATTGATGCCGAGGCCATTCACGACTGCCAGCAGCTGGATGTCCTCCCAATCGATATGGAAAGCAGTCACATCCCAGGCAACATTCCGGGCCTCGTTTTCACCTTTGAAGCCGAGTTCGTAATTGAGGGTCGAGTCGGAGCCGTAGGTGGTGGGCGCCCCCGCGTCCGGCGCTATCACGTTGGGTCCGCCCGGCCGGAAGCCCTTGGCGACTCGCGCGTAAATCGCCATCCGATCGTTGAGCTTGAACTTTGGCGCGATCGAGTAGGTGAATACGTCTTCCGAAGAGTCGCTGCTGGTGACGGTGGGCTCCGCCACACCGAACAGCGGTCCGTCCGCATTCTGCACCACGTCCTGGTCGTTTTTGCTGTAACGGCCGCCGAGCGTGAGATCGAAGCTCGGCGTGAACTTGATGGTGACGTTCGCGAAGGCCGCGTATTCCTTGTACTTCGAGTCGATCGTGCCCTCGCCCAGGAAGAAATCAATATCGTTCAGCGTGCCCGGCTCGACAACGTGGACGTTCTGGTAGATCAAACCATCTTCGTCGTTGTAGTAGGCGCCGACCAGCCAGTCGACTTTTTCGTTTTCGTGCGAGGCCAGGCGAAATTCCTGCGAGATCCGCTCAACGCTCGTGGTCTGCTCGATGTAAGACTCCAGCCCGCCGAGCAACATGGTGATGTCCTGGCGATAGTCCTGCTGGTTCTTCCCATAACTCGTGGCGCTGGTCAGATCCGCAAAGCCGAGATCCCAGATGGCCGTGGCGTTGTAAACGCGATAGCTGATGCCCGCGGCCTCGGGAACGAATTGAGATTGCGTCAGGCCGCCATAAAGCGTGTCGCCGGTCGCGTAATCCGAATCGATGCCGCTCGAAGCATCGTTGTCGATGTCCTGGATGAAGGCGGTCAGCTGCAGAGAGAAGGTTTCGCTCGGCGTGAAGAGCATGGAAGCGCGTCCGCCCGACACGGTCGAACCGTTGATGTCGTCCGCCACGTCGGAAGTTGCTCCGCTAGCCTCATCTACCGTGCCAATCGAATCGATGAAGCCTCCCACGCTGCGATAGAAGCCGGAAGCACGAATCGCCACGCTGTCGGATACAGGGATGTTGACCACTCCGGCCCCGGAATAGGACATGTCGCCGCCGTCGACCGATTCGAAGGAACCGCGCACGCGCCCTTCGAACGATTCGGTTTGCGGCTCGTTGGTCACGTACTTGAGCACGCCACCCAGGGAGCTTGCGCCATACAGCGTGCCCTGCGGGCCGCGCAGCACTTCGACGCGCGCGACGTCGAAGGTGTCGAAATCGCCGGCGAGAACGGCGCCGTTCGCAAGACCACTGCTGGAACCGAAACTCGTCTCATCGACGTATACGCCGACGGTCGATGCGACACCGTTGGTATTGATGCCTCTCAGCGCCAGGCGTCCGAAGCCGGGCTGCGCCTGCGTGAGCTGCAGACCCGGCACGAGCTTCACGTAGTCCTGGATGTTCACGGACTGCGTCCGCTCCAGATCGTCGGCGCCCAGGACCGAAATCGAGAGCGGTACATCGATCACTGATTGCGAAACCTTCTGGGCGGTGACGACCACCTCATCGAGGTTCGTGGCCTCGGGCTTCTCTTGCGCCCAGGCGGAATTCGTCATCAACGCGGTGGCCACTGCGGCAGCGACACTCGCGGGTCTGTAATACGGAGTCATTGCAGTTCCCTCGGCTCTAGTGGGCCATTAATTCTCTAATACGGACACTAATGTCCTAATTGGAGAATTGTCAACCCGGATCGGTTTGCGGACGAAGTTCCGGGGCCAATTGGCGGGCGCGCGAATCCATCAGGCGCAGTGCAAAGGCTGAAAACATGCAAATCGCGGCAAGAACGGCGAAGAACGCCGGATGGCTCATATGCGTCCACAAAGTTCCAACCACGCCTGCGGCCAGGCTGCCGGCGAATGAGGCGAGGAACCACGAAGCCACTGTCGTCGCACCGAATCGAGCGGGAGCGAGCCGCGCGAACAAGCCAAGGCCGGTCGGAAGAATGAACAGCTCGCCCAGCGTCAGCACGACCCAGAACAGCGCAAACCAGGCCCAATGAACGCTGACGTCGCCCGCCTTCCAGGACAGCGCGGCGAGCAGTAGATAGGAAACGCCGACGATGAGCGCGCCGGTCGCCATGCGCTGCGTGGGCACCTGGGTAAACCCCGCGGCTTCACGTTTGCGCCACCAGGCGAGCAGCAATGGAGTCATCAACATGACGCACAGTGGATTCATCGAGATGAACCATGTCATCGGGATCGTGAATCGACCCGCCACCTTGTCGACTCCGCTGTCGGCCCACAGCGCTACCGTGTTTCCGATCTGCTCATACGCACTCCGGAACACCGTAACGGCCACGCCCACGCCGAATAAAAGAAGAAGTGTGTTGCGCGCCATGCCTTCGCGGGACGCAACGGGTTGTTCGATGCGCGGTTGCCGCGCCTGCGCAGGCAGATAGCGTTGGCCCCAGAGATAGAACAGAAGGCCGGCCACCATACCGACGCCCGCGGCGCCAAAGCCCCAGTGCCAGCCGAGAGTCTCGCCAAGCGTTCCGCAGATGAGTGGCGCGAGAAATCCGCCGATGTTCACGCCGACGTAGTAGACGTTATAGGCACGGCCGGCGCGCGGGTCTCCGCGTTCGTACAAGTCACCGATCTGACTCGGCAGACTCGGAAGGAACAAGCCATTGCCGATCGCAATCGTGGCCAGCGCCACGTAAAAGAGCGGCTCGACCGTCATCATGAAATGCCCGAGCGCCATCACGCTTCCGCCAAGGATGATCGCGCGTTTCTTTCCGAGAGCACGATCGGCGATTATTCCGCCGATCAGCGGCGTGAAATACGCGCACGCGGTGTAGACGCCATAGACGAGCGAAGACGTGCCCTGCGTCAGCAACAGCTGTTTGGTCATGTAGTAGACCAGCAGCGCGCGCATGCCGTAGTAGGAAAATTGCTCCCACATGTTCGTGAGGAACAACACGGTCAGGCCGCGCGGGTGGCCGAACCACGTCTTCTCGCTCGTCATGCGGTGACGCTCGGCGCACCCCATACCTCGTCGCCGGCGAAGAGATCTCCGTCACGGTAGACGACCGAGGGAGACCGATCCTTGACGAGGAAGGTCGGACCGTCGAGGTCGACGATCGAGCACTGCTGCGCGAGGATGAAGGCCGGCGCCGTCGCGAGGCTCGTGCCGATCATCGTGCCAACCATCACTTCGAGCCCGAGCCGGCGCGCTTCCTCGGCCATCATCAGCCCCTCGGTGAGGCCGCCGCACTTGTCGAGTTTGATGTTGACGACATCGAATCGCCCGACCGCTCGTGGCAGTTCCTCGAACGAAAGAATGCTTTCGTCGGCCGCGATGGGAATCAAGGATTGGAAACCCTGTAGATCGGCCTCACGGCCGCGCGGCAGCGGCTGCTCGAGCAGCATCACGCGGTGTTCGCAGAGTCCGCGGACCAGGCTGGGCAGCTCGCCGATCGAATAGCCTTGATTGGCATCGACTCCCAACCAGACGTCGGGCCGCGCAGCGCGGATGGAGCGCACGCGCGCGAGATCGAGGTCGAGCTCGCCGGTGAGTTTCACCTTGATCGCTTTCGCGCTGGCGTAATTCACCGCGCGAGCGGTCATGGCCTCGATCGAATCCGCACTCACCGTAAGTGTCGTGCGGACGGGATGCACGCTGGTCAGCCCGGCGAGCCGCCACGCGGTCGTGCCCGCGCGCTGGGCATCGAGCTCCCACAATGCGGCATCGACGGCGGCACGCGCGCCGCCGGGCGGCAGGATGCGCAGCAGTTCCTGGCGCGTTGGGCCTGCTTCGACCTCCGCCCTCGTGCCTCGCAGCGCCGCCGTCATGTGCGCGAGGTCGTCGCGCATGTAGTAAACGCCAGCCGCCTCGCCGCGGCCACGATGCTTGCCGTCATCCAGCGTGACGTACACGACTTCGGCCGTTTCGAAGCAGTGCCCCGAAATCCGGAACGGCTGGGCCAGCCTGAGCGTTTCGACGGCGACCTCGAACTTCAACCTGGACATCAGTAGTTCGCCGTCATCGAGACGAGTTTGAACGTGAACGCGGTGTACAACATGACGACCGCCGAAACCGCGATCAGCGTGTTCCAGGTCTTCGCCGTCCAGCGACGACCATCGCGCCAGGTCAACCAGGCATTCCAACCGGCGAATACAACGGCACAGAGGAAGGCGATCAGGCCGACGACCTGCAATAGCATCAGCAACGTGTCGAAGGTGCCCGACAGGTTCTCGAGATTGGCGAACAGCGCCCCGATCATTGCCGCCCAGCCGACAGTGACCAGTACGACAGCCAACGATGCCCAGCGCGTCCACTTGTAAGCGCGCAGCGCGGTGCCAGCGAGCGGGAAAGTCGCGCGGTACTTGCGCCGCGCGAACCATGCGATGGGCCAGAACAGCACCGTCAGCAGCAGAACGGCCACGCTGACGGAAAATGCCGGCAGGAGCCAGCTCGACGACCGATGCGCCGGAACACGATCGAACACCATGAAGGGCCCGAGCAGGCCGAAGCTCCAGCGGACCACCTTGCCATTTTCGACCTTTGCGGCGAGAAGGTCGTGCCCGCCCTTCTCGCGCCAGACGAACGGCGCGATCTCTTGCCACTCACGCGGTAGCTTGTTCGCAGCGAGCAGCTCCGGAATCAGCAGACCGCCTTTCGGCCCGACAGCCACCTTGGTCTGACTGATGAGGTTCAGCACGGAGATCGGATTGCTCCAGGCAGTGCGGCTCACCTGCCAGTTGCCGGCCATCATGGCGGCGTGTTCAGCGGCCGTTTTCTCATCAACTGCTGCATCCGCCACGGCACTCGCGGGGAAATAGCGGTCGGCGAAGTCCTCGAACATCGACCAGCGCAAGGTCTGGACCTGTCCCTCTCTCCCTCCGCTGTTGAACGAAAAATAGACGCCGACGCCTTCCTTCATCAAGAGATGCAAAGAGGTGTGGAAGAACTCGGTGTCGCCCAGGTGCCCGATCACTTCGCGGCCATTGACGTTCGTCTCAAAAAAGCCGAGTTCCATTCGGTTGAGAGGCGGCAGCAGCGAGACGGGATTGACCTTGTCGAGCGGCGAGTTGTGCATGGTTGCCGCGACTTCGGGCGACAGTAGCCCTTTGCCCTGGTCGAGATGCGCGAGCATGAACTTCGCCATGTCGGTACCGGTGGAGGACAGCGATCCCGCCGGCGCGGGGCCGATGATCTCGAACTTGCCCGCGTCCTGGCCCGGCTTGTAGCCCGACGCCATCTGGCCCACGAGCGCCGCGGGTAACGGTTGCCGCATGGTGGAGTTGGTCATGCCGAGCGGCGCAAAAATATGTTTGTCGCAATAGTCATCGAACGATTCGCCCGAGA
>Ga0207691_10001748_pt1 | contig 21396 bp, 16 predicted proteins | sample KBSM13metaG_FD_184327 | JGI IMG/M metagenome (GOLD analysis project Ga0207691, IMG submission 184327) | Miscanthus rhizosphere microbial communities from Kellogg Biological Station, Michigan, USA - KBS M1-3 metaG (SPAdes) (version 2) | ecosystem: Host-associated > Plants > Roots > Rhizosphere >... | reverse complement strand
CCGCGGGCGACCCACTTCGCACCCGACTTAAGCTTCGGAAGCAAGCGATCGCGTCGCTACTCATCCGAATAATCCGAACATCAAAAGCCGCGTTCTTAAGTAGTGCTTTTTGTATTGCAATTATCCCCGGGGCTTGATGGTTATTTCGTCTGCAGCGATATCATGCCTCATGTCCTTGCCTGCGACGTTCCGCGCAATAATGCTCGCTTCGATTGCTGTGACAATCATTCCCGCACGTGCGGATACGTCCGCCCCGGCCTTGACTCTTCCTCAGATTCTCGACCAGATGGAGCGGCACAACCAGCATCAGGCAGAAGGACTGAAACGGTACAAGGCAGTGCGGCACTACCAGGCGGAATATCAAGGGTATGGATCGGACATCGTAGGGAAGATGGAGGTAGAGGTTAAGTTCGATGCTTCTTCCGGAAAGAGATTTCAAATCCTGTCTCAGAGAGGATCGAAACTTCTATGCGACAAGGTACTGAAGAAGGCGGTCGACAGTGAAAAGGAGGCGTCAAAGAATCCCGCTGTCACCGCTTTGACGCCGGCAAATTATAAGTTTGAGCTTATTGGGAGTGAAATCCTGAACGGGCGTCCGTCCTATGTACTGAAGGTTGATCCGTTGAAGAAAACCAAGTTCCTCTATCAAGGTCAGATTTGGGTAGACGCGACAGACTTCGCTGTTGCAAAGATAGAGGCGGCACCAGCAAAGAACCCTTCGTTCTGGATTTCGACAACGATGATCCGCTACTCAAACTCGAAGACCGGAGATTTCTGGTTGCCTCATCAGACGCGCAGCGAGACCAAGGTTCGAGTCGGCGGCAGCGCCGTTCTGACCATTGACTACGGTACCTACAACATCAATCCCGATACACCGCCGGAACCAGCCACAGACTAGCCGCAACCCCGCGCGAGCGCTTCCCTATACTCAAGCTTCACTCCGGCGAACCAGAAGCAACGTTTGATCGTCCGCTATCTTTCCGAACTTCCTGGCGGATTTGAAAATTCCATTCGCAATTTCTGGAAGCGGATGCGTGGCCAGCCGAGTCAGCGCAGTCTCGATATAGGTTTCTCCCAACTCCTTCTCCCTGGAGTCGAAGACTTCCGTCAATCCATCTGTCACGATGGCGAGAATGTCTCCCTGTTGAAAATCGGCCGTAGCCGTTTGGAATTGGGCATTCGCGAACATCGCGACGGGAAAGTTTTCGACCGAATGCCGAACCACCGTCCCGCTGCTGCGCCGCAGATGAAAGATCGGGGAATGCGCGGCGACCGAGTATGTAACCTGCGCTTCCGGTGAGACGAGGAGGTAGGCAAAAGTGGCGTACGCCGAAGTTTCGGTCAAAGGCGTAAGCGTATTGTTCACCGCCTCAAGAAGTCCTTGGCCACCTGGCGGCTTCGCCATGAAATGCATGCGGACCGCCGTCTTGACCATACTCATGAGAACGCCCGCGGCGACTCCGTGGCCCGCAACATCGGCGACGTAGGCGCACACAAAGCCATCAGCCTCGACAACGTCGATGAGATCTCCGCCCACAGTTCCGCTGGGAATCGAGACGCCGTATGCCTCCACGTTGCCCGTCTTCATCTGAATCGGCGGTACCAGTCGTTGTTGGATTTGCGTTGCCAACTCAATCTCGGTGTGGGCAGCGAAGTAGCGTTTGCCCTCCATCTGAAAGAACGTACCGAACCAGCCGTAACTGAAGAGAATTAATCCCATGATGAGCAGGCCATGGAGGTCCACATGCGTTCTCCACTGCTCCGCCGTGAACGTATGTTGCAACGGGGGAAAGATTCGAGGTGAAACTATCAGCCATGAAGTCTGAGCTACGGCGAGTATGGCCGCCGATGTTACAAACAGCCGTCTTGTCATGCGCCTGTGCAGAATCATGATCCAGACAACTGCAAAAACTGCAGAAGTCAAAACCTTCACAATCAGGCGTCGAGCATCAGAATGCTCAAGATCAAACAGATCGTTGACCGCGCCCACTGCGGCAAATGTGAATGCAACAGAGAGACAGAACGTAAGGAATGAGCGAATCGGCATCGAGCTGAAGATTTCCCGTCGAGCATTCCACTTGTTCATCCATTGACCTCAAGAAGTGGCGTCTTCATAGACTGTGCTGTAGTCGGTGCGCTCACCTCGAAGGTTCGATGCACTCTAGATGAATGGGGTGTAACCCGCGGTATTCGGTTACTGCCTGGAACGAGCCATTTAGAGCCCAAAACGCCCAATGTGAGTGGAAGAACTAAGGTCTATGAACTCCCGTTATCTATCTCGTGCTTTCTTTATGCGCTCTAGTACTTGCAAGCAGATACAGGGGCACGACAAGGGGGAACGGAGAATGTATCGTCTCATCCTCGGACTGTATAAAAATGCCGGCAGGCTCCTGAAGCCAGACGAAGCTCAGAACCTGACCGAATACGCGCTTTGCTTTACGATGATCGCGCTTGGCACGGTCGCAGGCATGAGCGCCATTGCCACAAGCGTTGGCCACACCTTTGCCGCCATCACCACGACTCTCAGCTCCGCTCTCTACTAAGCCTCAGCGCTTCCGCCTACCGTAGATCCACAACTCCCCGAAGCTGGCGACCGCCTGCGATCTCCCAATTGCGATCCCCTCAAACGCGCATGCATCCATCGCGTCGCCCCCGGCGCGACCTTAGCGCGCCATTTGCTATCAGCTCCTGTAGCGTTCCTTCTGATATAAAGGCACGGAAGTAAGACTGCTGAATCGAGAGGGTCAAATGCCAAGAGTCTGGTTTGCGATCGTTTGTCTGCTGGGAATCGAAGCTTCGGCCCTGAGCGCAACAGAATGCGCTGGACTCAAGAACCTCAAGCTCGGCGAGACAACCATAACTTTGGCCGAGCCGGTAACGACGGGGACGTTGGATGTTCCGCGCGGCGAGGCGCCAATGCGCGGACTGCCGCCATTCTGTCGTGTCGCGGGTGTACTGCGTCCCACGCCTGACTCGGAGATTCAATTTGAAGTCTGGATGCCCGAGAAAGCGTGGAATGGGCGATTTCTCGGCGTAGGAAATGGCGGCTTCGCGGGGTCGATTGGTTACAACGGATTTTCCAGCTATTTGAAGCGCGGCTTCGCCGTGGCCGGGTCCGACGCAGGGCACCAGGCGGAAGGCACCGATGCGAGCTGGGCATTCGGGCATCCGGAGAAGATCAAAGATTTTGGCTGGCGAGCAGTGCACCTGACTGCTTTGCGCGCCAAACAAATTGTGCAAGCCTACTACGGCAAGCCCGAAGAGAAGTCTTACTTCGACTCATGTTCCGATGGTGGTCGCGAGGCGCTCATGGAGGCGCAACGGTTTCCGGAGGACTATGACGGAATCCTTGCGGGGGCGCCGGCTAACGAATGGTCCACCATGCTCGCGGCTGGGGTCGCCACGCTGCAAAGCCTTATTGGCGATCCGAGAGCATATATCTCCGACTTGAAGTTGCCCGTAATTCAGAAAGCGTCGCTCGCGGCGTGCGATGCTCAGGACGGCGTAAAAGACGGAGTCGTTGGCGACCCGATAAAGTGCCATTTCGACCCCTCAGTGCTGCTGTGCAAAGGCGCCGAGACGCTTGACTGCTTGACTCAGCCGCAGCTCAGTTCCCTTGAACTGCTCTATACCGGTGCCAAGGATGGACAAGGAAAAGTATTTTTCCCGGGGTTGTCGATGGGCTATGAGACGGGGTGGCATGAATGGGTTGTAGGCGAGGACCCGGGCTCATCGCTCTTCGCGCGCTTTGTCAAGAACGATTTTCGCTATCTTGTTTCCGGCGATCCGAAATTCAACATCCTGACAGCCGATGTCGATACCGCACTCAAGCAATCGAGAGCCCGGACCGCCGCTGACCTGGATGCTTCGAACGCTGACCTCAGCGGATTTGTCGATCGCGGCGGAAAGTTGATTCTGTATCACGGATGGAACGATGCGGCGATCTCTCCCTGGAATACGATTGCGTATTACAAGAATGTGCAAGAGAAAATGGGCGCCCAAAAAGCGGATTCGTTTGTCCGTCTCTACATGGTCCCGGGAATGGAACATTGCGCTGGCGGTCCTGGGGCGAGCTCATTTGGACAGTTTGGACTTGAGACGGCGAAGGGGCCGAAGTACGGGCTTTTCGATTCACTCGAGAATTGGGTTGTAAAGGGGACACCGGCCGACGATGTAGTTGCCACCAAGTTTGCACCGGGAGCCGACGGCGTGACGAAAGCCGTCATGACGCGGCCACTTTGCGCGTATCCATCCGTTGCTAAATACAAAGGTTCGGGGGACTCGAGTGACGCTGCAAACTTTGCGTGCGCGAAACCATAACCGAGTTGAAGATGTGCATCGTTTGCCGTGACGGGGGGGGTAGATCAGGGCCCGATGGTGCCGTCCCCAAGCAACTTGAGCGATCTTCCGCCTAGAATGATCTTCTCGCCAACGAGAGCAGTCGCGAATGGATCGTCGATGTTCTCGGTATCGACAATCTGAGACCAGAGCTTGCCTGTAGGGGACTCTGGCAGCGTGAACTCGACCCCTTGATCGGCAGCGTTAACAAGCAGGAGAAAACTGTCGTCGATCACCCAGTTTCCATCTTCATCTGTCACCTGCAATGTCCGCCCGTTCAATAGCAGCGCGATGGCTCGGCTCCATTCCGCATTCCAAGCTTCATCTGCGACTTCATTTCCGTCCGGGTTGAACCACGCGATATCCCGTTCGACTCGCACAAGGGTTCCGTCTGTTCGTTTGCGGATTTCGCGGTCCTGGAAAAACTTTCGGCGATGCAGATTTGGATGCGCACGCCTGAGTTGAATGATCCTGCATGTAAATTCGCGCAGCCGTTCGCGTCGCTTGTCGAGATTCCAATCGAACCATGTCAGTTCGTTGTCCTGGCAATAGCAGTTGTTGTTGCCCATCTGCGATCGCGCAACTTCATCACCGCCCGTGAGCATCGGCACTCCCTGCGACAACATCAGCGTCGCCAGGAAATTTCTCATCTGCCGTTCCCGCAACTCATTGATCGCTGGGCTGTCCGTTGGGCCTTCAAGACCCATATTCCAAGAATCGTTGTTGTCCGAGCCGTCATTGTTGTCATCGCCATTGGCTTCGTTGTGCTTCTGGTTGTAGCTCACCAGATCGCAAAGCGTGAAGCCGTCGTGTGCGGTAACAAAGTTGATGCTCGCATACGGTTTTCTCCCGTCGAATTGGTAAAGGTCACTCGATCCTGTCAGGCGATACGCGAAGTCTGAAAGCTGACCTGCATCGCCTTTCCAGAAGCGTCGCACGGTGTCGCGATATTTGCCATTCCACTCGGCCCACAAAACAGGGAACTGGCCGACCTGATAACCGCCTTCTCCGACATCCCAGGGCTCTGCGATAAGCTTTACCTCAGCCAGCGTCGGATCCTGATGAATCGTGTCGAAAAACGATGACAGGCGGCTCACATCATGTAGTTCGCGCGCAAGCGTTGCAGCCAGATCGAAGCGGAACCCATCCACGTGCATGTGAGTCACCCAGTAACGAAGTGAATCCATGATCATCTTCAACACTTGCGGATTGCGCACGTTGAGCGAATTGCCCGTGCCCGTGTAATCCATGTAAAACTGCGGATCGTCCGGCATCATGCGGTAATACGTGGTGTTGTCCACGCCCTTCCAACTCAGCATTGGCCCCAGGTGATTGCCTTCGCAGGTGTGGTTGTAGACCACGTCGAGAATGACCTCGATGCCCGCCGCGTGCAGCGCTTTGACCATCTCTTTGAATTCGCGAACCTGCTCACCCTGGTCGCCGCACGAACAGTATCGCGACGTCGGTGCAAAGTAGCCCAGTGTGTTGTAACCCCAATAATCGGTAAGGCCCTTCTCGACAAGATGTCCTTCATCGATGAAGTGATGAATCGGCATTAGCTCCACAGCAGTGATTCCGAGATCTTTGAAATAGGCGATGCTCGCCTCATGGGCCAGGCCGGCGTAGGTGCCTCTCAACCCCTCCGGCACCGCAGGATTGCGATAGCTGAAGCCCTTCACATGAGTTTCGTAGATTACCGAGTCAGGCAGTGGAGTTTCCGGTTTGCAATCGTCGCCCCAGTCAAATGGGTCGTCGATCACAACAGACTTGGGAACACCTGGGGCACTGTCCTGCGTGTCCATCTTCAGTGGATCACCGGACGCCACATCGTAGGGGAAGATTGGTTCCTTCCAATCAACATTTCCGGAAATCGCCTTCGCGTACGGGTCCACAAGCGACTTGTTGTAATTGAATCGAAAGCCCTGTTCGGGCGCCCACGGTCCGTCCACGCGGAAGTTATAGAGCTGGCCGGGCTTGATCCCGTTGATGAATCCATGCCATACAAACGCGGTCCGCTCGCGGAGGGTGATGCAGTCAGTTTGCCGCCCTTGCGCATCGTACAGGCAAACGTCGACGCGGGTTGCGCCTTCTGAGAAGACCGCGAAATTTGTGCCTTTTTTATATGCTGTAGAACCTAAGGGGTAGGGCTTTCCGGGCAACAGCGTACGGCTCATGAGCCGTTTGATGCAAATCAGGTGCAAACGCGTTGTTCCTTGATCGCGGACCGCTCATCAGTGAGAAGGAGACGGACTATGCCGCCATCGCTTCTGGCTGTCGCCTTATCGTGAGGACGGTGATGTCGTCTTCCTGGCCGAATTCTTTCGCGGCGTCTGCGATGTAGAACGCCGATTGATTGCTGAGATTATGTACACGGTCAAAGCCGAAGAGTTCGCCAGAGGAGTGTCGTGCTTCCACGACTCCGTCGGACAAGAGCAGCATTCGGTCGCCCGGATGCAGGTAGAGCCGCACTTCGTCGTAGCTGACATCTGGGACAACCCCCAGCGGCAGGCCACCGGGTAATTTAACTTCCTGCGTGTTCAAGTAAGGCGGCAGGTGTCCGGCATTGGAAAGTACCAACTCTCCGTCCGGTCCGAACCACGCAGCCTGGCAAGTGGTGAAGCTCTCACTTCCCTGCAAAACCCGGTTGAGTGACTCCAGGATCTTCGCTGGCCTCTTGTCGGATGCCCGGCGCAGTGCGCCCATCAGCATCGACACGTTCATTGCTGCCTGCAACCCCTTGCCGGCCACGTCGCCAATAACGACCAGCAAACCTCCGTCGTCGGTGGACTCAATGTGAAAGAAATCGCCACCAACTTCTGTTGCGGGGTTATATACCGAGTCAACCTCGAATCCGGGCGTCGATATCTTTTCCCGCGGAATCATCAACTCCTGCACGCTGCGTGCTGCTGCCAGTTCGCCGCTCGCGCGCTCCTGTTCATGGTGAATACGCAGGAAGCGCACAAAGATGATCAAGATGATCGATAAGAGACCTGCGAAGTCCGCGATCGCAGCAAAGTGAATCGGTATCGGCCCGGCCTGCAGCGTCAGGGGCGATTTGTACGTGCCACCGCCAAAGTCGGCCATTCCTCCGGTGAGGATCGGCTCGATGATTCCGACAATCGTCAGGACCAGCGGAATGAGCAGCAGACCCGCCTCAAAGTTGCGACGCACAGTGGCAACAATCAAAGTGGCAAAGATAAAGACCAGCCAGCCCACAATCCAGAACAGGCTTCCGAGATAGACCACGGCCAACATCACCCCAATCACGTTGCTGCGACCGACCATCAGCAGGACAGGCCCAACAAACGCAAGGATTGGAGCGGTATAACGCAGGAGGCGAATGTACCAGCGCGGTCGCAAAGACAGGAATGCAACCAGAAACTCAAAGTACAGATAGGCTGAAATAACAACCAGTTCAAGGGTGATCGCGGCATACCAAAGCTGATCGAGATATGCCGAGCTGCCCGCCAGATCGATGAAGCCGATAGGAGCCTGCACCAGTTCGTGCAAAGCGAGCCAGAGATACTCGTTGTGACCCTTTTGAGTGAAATAGAGAGTAAGCAAAAATACCGCGAGCACGGTGAGTAAAACGGCATTGACCAGGCGCGGAAGGCGCTCAAATAAGCTGTGATCGCTCCAGAGTTCCAGCGAACGGCGCAGGTCCTCAGGGTTCCCGACGCGAAAGGCGCGACTGGAAAAGAAGTTGGTATACGAAGCCAGGCCAAATGGAATGTAGATGGTCCGCACCACGAGCGTGACGGAGGTGTCCGTAGGCGCAAGGCCGAGGTTGTAGATTCGCGAAATCTGCTGATAGCGGAACGTGGAATCCGGATGTGGTCCCTCCGGCAGAATCCGCTTTCCATTCACGAAAACATCCACGCCGGGGCCGGAGTTGCTGAAGTTCATCGTGGTATTTTGTGAAACCGGAATTTCCATCAGCAGCGCGATGGGTCCATGATTCGGAGCCAGCTTCAGGTGAATCCTGAACCATGCGAATTGCCGGTCGCGATTGTCTGGATGGTCCGTGTCTTGTTCAGGCGAGGACACGTCGGCAAATGACCCGTGGGCGTCTCGCACCGCCCATCCGGAATCGTCAAAGTTAGGGTCGGCTGCCGTGCTGTCGCTCGTAATTCCGACCCGCCAGCCTTGATCCAGAGTCAGCGGAGAACCGAGATGCGTGGCATCAACGACACCCGGAGCCGTTGGGGGTTCGGCGGAAGCGGCGACCGGCGCCGGCTGCGGCATGTGACGGTGCAGGACGCCCAGAAGCGGTCCCACATCGTTCCTCTTCTGCGCGGGTGATTGCACCGCAACACAGAAGCACAATAAAACCGCCAACCAGAACACCCGGCGCACTTTCGCCTCCCAATTTCTCGTGTTCTCCACTCTAATTCAGTCCGGTGCCCCCTCCCAAAAAAAGGAGCGAGGAGAAGGCGAATTGTGTCCGGAAGTTCAGGCCCGCTAATTGGTTGCGCCCCGCGAAGGACGCTCCACAGGGACGGCACACGAGGCGGGAAACGCATAGTTTGAAGGGGCAGATACGACGCGACGGAGCAGCATAGCCCGTTCTTGAGAACACTTCTGCCGCCAACTCTGTGACCAAATGCCTCCGCCAGTGACGAGCAAAGTTCAGTCGCTAAGGATCTGTGCGATTCCCCGCAGAGTCAAGTTGCGCCCCCGTCTTTCCCGTTCTGGAGTTCCCGGTGGAGCAAGCGCATAGGACATCAGAGACGGTAAGGCATCCAGATGATTGCATATGGATATGTCGCTAATTGCCTGCTTGTGCGATGGCCGCATTGCGGGAAAGACATTGAGTAGCTTTGCTCTATCGACCGTAAACGTGCCGAGTTTTTCAAATCGCATGCGCTTGAAATGGGTAGCTGAGCACGTGCCTCCGAGGCTAAGCACCCAGAGCAGTTCCTCATTCCGCAAGGCGCCGAGGGTGGGAATCTCCGGCATCGCCTTCGCGAGCTTCACATATCGATACCAGGTGAGGTAGTCGAATGCGCGGCCGCGATTGACCACTAGAAACGCGCCATAGCCGTCGTGATTCCAGAAGAGTGGAGTGTTGGGTTTGACCAGTTGCTCCGGCTTCGCATAGGCGTTGATCACTTTGCCATGCGAGGTCGGGTAGCAAACGACGTCGCCGATTTCCATCAGGAAGGGTTGTGGCTTCTTGAGAACCGCTCGGGGCCTGGTGGCTCGTTGCTTCGTCACGAGGCGGGTTCGCAGTTCCTGCAGAACGGCGCTCCGCTTTTTGAGTTCTGCGGCTTGAGCGCCTCGCTTTTCCAGCGAAGCCAGGTCAGCCCCGCTATCGATGATTCGGAGAGCCATCTCCCTCGCGCGCGTCGCCGGCAGTCCGCGTTTTGCGAGTTGATCGGCGAGCACCAGCCAGAACGTGCTGTAGTCTTCATCGTCGGGGTTTTCGGCCGACTGCGCTTCTGCTTCGCAGATGGCGTCGATCAGCTGCTCCTCATTGAAGGGCAGCCTTAGCACGGCGCTGATCGTGCTGCGCAAGTCCATCGCGAAATCACTCGAGTAGAGGGCGACGCTCCACACTCCCATTTTGGTGACTCCCGTCAGATGCGGAAACGAGGGTGAACCCGTTGATTCCAGCTTGATTCCAGCTTAATCGAGGCTGGTTGCTGTCGATCGTATGGCACGTCAGGGAGCCATTCGCCCTTCTGGAGCCATTCGTTCACCGGACTTGGACGGATGTACCCCGAGTTCACAGAAACCCTTTGAATGATTTCTCTTCCATGTGGTGCCATATCCGCACATACTAGCGTCTAACGAGTGGAGCAAAGCGTACTCTGGGATGAGCAGGTGCGTTTGGCGGAGGTACGGTCATGAGGACCATTTCCAATTCTTCGAAGGCAAGGATGCTGGTCGGGTTAGCGTTAGCCGTAGCAACAACGGTATGGGCCCAATCCGCTCCTCAATCAAGCCCGCCAGGCACGACCCCCGCCGAGCCGCCCGCAGCGACAGCACCGGCTCAAACGGCACCTCCTTCCGGCCCACCTACGGCTCAACCGGCTCCCGGAACAACTCCGGTAGCTGGGGACACTCCTGCTTCCACCTCCGCTGCGCCCCCTCCGGCCGGCGATGCCGCGGCAACTGCCAATTGCACGCCCCCAGCAAGCGATACCGGCGATAAGAAGAAAGACAAAAAGAAAAAGGACAAATCAGCCTCCGACAACGCCTCGACCACCCCATGTCCAGCTCCGGGAACCACCCCGGTGTCAGGCGATGTACCCGCTGCCAGCGTTAATCCTGACAAGGTGGTAGAACCCGGCAGCCAGAAAATCAATGTCAAGCCCGGCAGCATTGAAGACGTGAGCGCCGTCGGCAATCGTGATATCGGCGGCCGTGGAATGGGCAACTGGTACTCCACTGACACCGAAATCAAGATGGGCAAGGGGTACGCCTCTGAGATCGAGAGGAGCACCCGTTTCATCACGGATCCGGTTGTCACTGAATATGTGAATCGCATTGGCCAGAACATCGTCAAGAACTCTGACTGCAAGGTTCCGTTCACCATCAAGGTCATCGACTCTGATGAAGTCAACGCGATGGCTTTGCCAGGCGGCTTCTTCTACGTCAATTCGGGATTGATACTCAATGCAGATGAAGAAGCCGAGTTGGCCGGCGTCATGGCCCATGAAACGGCGCACGTCTGTGCTCATCATGCCGTCCGTGAGCAGACCCGCATGAACTATGCCCAGCTTGGAACCATCCCCCTGATCTTCATTGGCGGCTGGACAGGATATGGCATCTACGAAGCGGCTTCACTCGCCATTCCAATTACGTTCCTCCATTTCTCGCGCGACTTCGAAGCACAGGCCGACTATCTCGGAGTGCAATACATGTATCGCGCCGGATACGATCCGCAGGCTTTCATCAGCTTCTTCGAAAAAGTGCAGGCACTTGAGAAGCGCAAACCCGGCCTTGTGGCCAAAACGTTCTCTGACCATCCGCAGACCCCCGATCGCATCCTGCACTCTCAGGAAGAAATTGCGCGCATTCTTCCGCCGCGCGACGAATATATTGTGACGACTTCAGAATTCGACGACGTCAAGGCCCGCCTTGCGCGAATCGAAAACAAGCGGCGGCTGACCGATACTAAGGATTCCAAGAAACCTTCTCTGCGCCGGGCCAGCACTACAACCGACGGCAGCAGCACTCAGCCCGCCGACACCTCCGACGACGACAAACCGACCCTGCATCGCCGCGAAGATCAGAATTTTCAGAGCGCGGACTCCCGACCTTGACGGTGATGCAAATGCATCAGTAATTCTCTAAACAAGAACAGAAACGCCGCCGACCCGAATCGGCGGCGTTTTCTTCTGCGACCACATCAGTGCCCCAAAAAACCAATCGCAGGAATTCCAGAGCTCAATCCTCGAACGCGCCGATCCACTGTCAGTTCTGCCAGTAGATGAGGCCGCCAAAACCCAATTACCGTACTCGGGTCTGCCTATACGAACACTCTCGGTCCCACCGGGTCATTGTAAGGTTCCCGGATTCAGAAGATAGGTCCGTCAATATTCACGATATTCAGAAAGCTACGGCTTGGGAGACAGCATGACGGTAGCAAGGCTTTTGCCCCTTCGAAAGTTCGACTTCGGAAGCAAGATGGAGCCGTGGGAAAAGCGGCGCGCCGAAGGCAAAGAGCTTCGCCGGAAAGCCCCACTCGAATCGCATGCCCTGTACAAGCCCGCCAAGGGTCGCCCAGATCCCCTGAAATTGCTCGCCAGGAGCAACCTTGGGCGCCAGGAACATCTCATCCCGCTGCGGCTTGGAAGAATGGCATCATCACCGTTCGCCTTCCTGCGTGGTTCGGCCTGCGTCATGGCTGCTGACCTCTCGACGCTGCCAATCAGTGGCATTCCAGTCGTCATCGACGGAGATGCGCACATCAACAATTTTGGCATGTATGGCACTCCTCAGCGCGAAGTGGTTTTCGATCTGAATGATTTCGATGAGGCTACGATCGGCCCCTGGGAGTGGGATCTGAAACGAATGGTGGCGAGCGTCAATGTTGCGGGTCGGCAGAATGGTTTGAATCGCCGAGAGCGGGCCGCAGCTGTGAAGCGGGGTGTTGAAGGCTACCAAATGAACGTCAATCGTCTGCAGGAAATGGGCGTCTTGGACGTCTGGTACCTGCACGCCTATCCCGGGCGCGTTAACCCCCTTGCGAAGATTGATCCCAAGTCGAAAGCAATTTTTTCTAAGACCTTGGACAAGGCACTCCGCACAGACAATCGCACCCTGTTGCCCAAGGTCGCCGATCGAAGCGCCAACGGACAGTGGACATTCCGAAACGACCATCCCATCCTCACGACCATCTCCAGGGAAAGCAAAGCTAAGGTGATAGAGGCCCTGAACCGCTATTCCACCAGCATCGGGCTGGAGAGGCGGCTGATGCTTTCCCGCTATCACATTGCGGACATTGGTCACCGCGTCGTGGGGATCGGCTCGGTTGGTACGAGGGCTTACCTGGCCCTGCTGTTCGGGATTGGAGACGGCGATCCATTGTTCCTGCAGGTGAAGGAGTGCGTCCCAGCTGCCCATGCCCCTTACCTTCCGCCGCTTCAAAAGATTCTTGCGCACGAAGCCATCAGGGTCGTGACCGGACAGAGGGCTCTGCAAGCGTCTTCTGATCCGATGCTTGGTCATACCGAGATCGACGGGCGGCCGTACCTCGTCAGGCAAATGAAAAACCTGAAGGCCTCAATGCCGGTGGAGTTTCTGACCGGTGCATCATTCAACTTCTACGCGTGGGCCTGTGGCGCGATCCTCGCGCGCGCCCACTCCCGAACGGGCGACCCCGCGCGTGTTGCCGGTTATTGCGGCAAATCTGAGGCACTACCAGACGCCTTTGCACTATGGGCGGAGAGATACGGCGATCAGACAGAAGAGGATCACGCCCGATTGTTAGCGGCGATCAAACGCGGGGACATCAAAGCCGACATTCAATCGGATGATGGGAGTTAGAACGCGAACATGAAAGCGACCTCGTAATCAGGCAAGGTGAAATGAAAGTCAGCGGAATCAGCAAGCAACATCGGGCGTGGTTGGGATTAATGGCGTTGCTGGCTTTTTGCCCGTGGCCGCGAGTTCACGCGCAGGATTTATCGCCCCGCGCCTATCTCATCACTCCCTACCATTCAAACGCCGTCACGCTAACGTGGTCCTTCTACGATGGCAGCCTCAATTTTAACGGAGCACTCGCCACCAGCGACGCAAAGGGACAATACAACATAAGCGTTCTCACGGCTTATCACTCATTCGGTATATTAGGTCGATCTGCAAATTTCGTAGCCACGATTCCATATGCAGAGGGGAATTTCCACGCAACCACATCCCAACAGGAGTTGCACGTTTACCGCTCAGGGCTTGGAGATTCGATCTATCGCCTTGCTGTAAATCTCAAGGGCGGTCCGGCTATGGAACCTCGGGAATTCGGCAAGTGGCGTCAGAAGGTCCTGCTTGGCGCGAGTCTCAAAGTAATGGCACCGACTGGGCAGTATGATCCAACTAAACTCATCAACTGGGGAACGAACCGCTGGTCCTTCAAGCCCGAATTTGGCTACTCTCAGCGCTGGGGCGGCAAATGGATAGTCGACGGCTATGCCGGTGTGTGGTTTTTCACAACCAACAACGATTTTTGGGGACACAATGTCTACTATCCAGGTACGAGATCCCAGACTCAAAAGCCAATCGGAGCTTTCGAAGGTCACCTTAGCTACGACTTCAAGCCCGGTTACTGGGTCTCGCTAGACGGCAATTTCTGGGCGGGTGGAAGTACGACGGTCGCCGGAATAGAGAACCCGCTAACAAAGCAATTCAACTCCCGGATTGGAGGCACCGGTGCATTCCGCATCACCAGGCACCAGTCTCTAAAATTCAGCTACAGCAATGGAACCTATATCCGGTTCGGCGGGAATTATCAAAACGTCTCCGGTGCATGGCAGTACAGTTGGTTGGGCCGACCAAAATAAGGCGTACCTGAGCCACCAGGAGAGGTCCGCAAACGCCCGCACCATCTGTCCCAATGACCCTATCTATGGGGTCCCGGGTGCGCCAGAGGCCCAATGGGTGGTCCTCAAGTCGGTCGTAAACCTCGCATCCCGAGCAGCTTACGGCGCTTTCGCAAGATGAATATCCGGCAACTTCCTGAAAAACCTTGAAATGACAGGCAAAACCGCGTTATATACAGGATTACCGGCTGTTCCGCCGGAATCCTGCCCTGCAAGCGTGAGCAGGACAAGCCATTCAGCCCACCCGGGAGAAGACACCATGCGCAACGCCGCCGTTCGTTCTAACTTGCTCGTTCCTGAAATCCGCGAAGTCATGGACATTCGTCAGGCCTCTGACTACCTGGGCATCTCTCCTGACACTCTCTACAAATACGCGTCCGAAGGCTTCGTGCCGGCGTTCAAGCTGGGAAATCGGTGGCGCTTCAAGCGCTCGCGCCTCGATGAGTGGATGGACAGGCAGTCGGAAATGCAAGCCGCAGAGTCCGCGCCCGATCCTAATCAGAAGAAGCCTGTGCGCCCGGCGCTCTAACGGTCCTTTCTTCTACATCGGTTTCATTCTCAGATCGATCGAACTCTCTGCTCGCAGCTACGCGAACACAAGCCTGCTCTTTGCCTCGCCGTGATATACCTTTCCGGATGGACCATATTCGTCGCATGGGGCAGTTGCGTCGCCGCTTGGCACGTGCAGGCCTTAAAGGTCTTCTCGTCACGCATCTTCCCGACGTACGTTATCTTTCAGGCTTCACCGGTTCAAGTGCTGCTTTGGCCATCACTCGCCGAGCAGCCCGGCTGTTTACCGATGGCCGCTACAAGGCGCAGGCCGCGCAAGAGGTCAAGGCTGCGCAGGTCGAGATCATCGCAGCTTCGCCCGCGATCTCCGCTGTTCAGTGGCTGGCTGCACAGCATGGAATTGAATTCGCCGGTTTCGATCCGGTATGGACGACCGTCGCTGAGCTTTCGCGGTGGAAGGAAGCCCTGCCTTCGCGACTTCGCCGCACGTTCCTCTCACCTTTATCCGGCCCCATCGTCGAGCCTCTTCGCATGGTCAAAGACGACGATGAGCTTGCGTTGATGAGTGAAGCGGCGCTCTCTGGCTGTAGACTTTTCGAACATATCCTTGGCGTCATTCGACCCGGAATCTCAGAGGTGGAATTAGCCGCCGAACTCGAACACGAGGCTCGCATGCTTGGTGCAGAGGGCATGTCCTTTGAAACCATCGTCGCCTCGGGCATTCGCTCCGCGCTTCCGCACGGTCGCGCAACGGCTGCGCGTCTACCTCGCAGAGGGTTTCTGACTCTCGACTTCGGTATAATCCTCAATGGCTACTGCTCGGATATGACCCGCACTGTGTACCTTGGAAAACCCAAGTCTGAAGAGCGTGATGCTTATGCAGCGGTGCTCGAAGCGCAGGAAACGGCGGTAGCAGCGGTGAGCGGGGGGGTCAGTTGCGGGGAAGTAGACGAAGCAGCTCGTGGAGTACTGCGCAAGGCGGGAATGGCTGATGCGTTTTCTCACTCGACCGGCCATGGGGTCGGGTTGGAGATTCATGAGCCGCCGCGAATCGGCGCAGCACAGACCACCCGGCTGATGCCTGGCATGGTTGTTACCATTGAGCCGGGGGTCTACTGGGCGGGCAAGTTCGGCATTCGCATCGAAGACATGGTAGCTGTTACACGAACCGGGGGGCAGGTGCTTACTCCCGCACCCAAGGCCTTGATCGAACTTTGAATCATCTTTCTCGCCGCGTGCGAGACACTTAAGGAACGAATGAAACCACAGGACATGAAGGATCTCAGGGAACTGATCGAGTTCCTGAAGCAGTACCAGGTTGCGGAATTCGATCTGGATCGTGGCGATATCAAGATCCGGCTCAAATTTGCGCAGCAGGCGGCTCCCTCCGCCGGCCTCTCTGATTTGGCACGTTTGGTGGCCAGCGCTCCCGCAGCCTCACAGCCCGTACCCCACGTTTCCGCGGCAGCTGAGGCGTCGGCAGAGCCCGTCGCTGATCCAGATGCGGGATTGCACATCGTCAAGTCGCCCATCGTCGGTACCTACTATGGCTCGCCATCGCCTGGGGCATCGGCGTTTGTCTCTCCCGGAGATCACGTCGAGAAGGGCCAGGTCATCTGCATAGTCGAAGCCATGAAATTGATGAACGAGATCGAGTCGGATGCAACAGGCGAAATCGTGAAGTGCCTTGTTACAAACGGCCAGCCAATCGAATTCGGTCAACCTCTCTTTTCCATCCGGGTGCAATAGAACGCACGCAAAGTTATCGAACCTGCATTTAAAGGGTCTGAATGTTTCGTAAGGTCTTGGTTGCCAATCGCGGTGAAATTGCGCTGCGCGTGCTTAATGCCTGCCGGGAACTCGGCATCCGCACAGTTGCTGTCTACAGTGAAGCTGACCGTAACTCCCTGCATGTTCGCTTTGCCGATGAGGCCATCTGCATCGGCCCTCCGCGTCCTGCCGACAGTTATCTCAACGTCCCCGCTGTCATCTCCGCCGCAGAAATTGCAAATGTCGACGCCATTCACCCCGGTTACGGATTGTTGAGCGAGAACGCCAACTTCGCCGAGGTCTGCCGCGCATCCAACATCAAATTCATCGGGCCTCCGCCCGAAGTCACCCGCCTGATGGGAGAAAAGGAAAAGGCCCGCCAGGCAATGAAGTCGGCAAAGGTCCCGATTCTCCCCGGTTCCGATGGCGTGATTGCGACCGCCGAAGAAGCGCTCGAATGGGGCGAAAAGGTCGGCTATCCCGTCATCCTCAAAGCGAAAGCCGGAGGTGGTGGTCGCGGCATGAGAATTGTCCGCACCGCGGACGAGTTGCCAAACCTGTTTCACGCTGCTTCCTCTGAGGCGGCGAATGCGTTCGGCAATGGCGAACTCTACATGGAGAAGTTCATTGAGCGGCCTCGCCACATCGAGTTTCAGGTGTTGGCGGATGAGCATGGCCACGTGGCTACCCTCTTCGAACGCGAGTGCTCCATTCAACGCCGTCATCAAAAACTGATCGAAGAAGCGCCATCGCTCCAGGTGACGCCGAAAATGCGCGAGGAGATCGGCAAGACTCTCTGCCGTTGTCTCACCGAGATCGGCTATCAGAATGCAGGCACGGTTGAGTTCCTGATGGACGAAGACCGCCAGCTTTACTTCATCGAGATGAACACACGCATCCAGGTGGAGCACCCTATCACCGAAGCCATCACCGGAGTCGACCTCGTTAAGGCGCAATTGCGGATTGCATCGGGCGAAAGGCTCGATGCCATTCTGCCGCACAAGCTGGAGATTCGCGGCCACGCGATTGAGTGCCGCATCAACGCCGAACACCCCCAGAAATTCACCCCGTCAGCCGGCAAGATCACTGCCTTCAATGTGCCCGGCGGAAACGGCGTGCGAGTCGATACCGCACTCTACGCCGAGGGAGTCGTCCCCCCTTACTACGACTCGCTCATTGCCAAGCTCATCGTTCACGGCATCGATCGCGAAGAGGCCATCGCGAAGATGGAGCGTGCGCTCAGCCAGTTTGTGGTGCAGGGAATTGAGACTTCGGTTTCGCTCCACCAGGCAATCTTCGCCGACGCCGGATTTCGCGAAGGGGATTTCGACACAAAATTCATGGAGCGCTTTCTCTCGAAATAGACCCCTCAGGGACTTGGATGCCCACATCAAGTCAGTCTTCAATTTCTGCGCGCGTGCCTTCGATCTGAAACCACCGCGAAGAACCCCTGGTCTCGTTTCCTTCTCATCCCTGCTTCCGCGTTTGCCGTCCACAATGTAACAATCGCCTTTTGAAAACTGTAATCAGGAGCCGCTGCGGCCTTCATGCTCGCCAAACATTCCCTTTGTCTCGCCCTTCCGCTCTCGATCGCTGCGGTGCTCGCCTCTCCGGTTTCGCATGCACAGCGAAACACCGACTGGCCCGTCTACAACGGCGGCATTGATGGCGATCACTACTCGAAGCTCACGCAGATCAATCGCGCCAACGTTCATCTTCTTAAGCAGGCGTGGACTTTCGATACCGGGGAGAAGGGCGGCATGCAGACCAACCCGCTGATCGTCGGACGAACGATGTACGGTTACACGCCGTCCACCAAAGTCGTCGCACTTGACGCCACTACCGGCAAGCTCAAGTGGAAATTTGACTCAGGGATTGTTGCTGGGCAACCTGCTCGCGGCGTCACGTACTGGGCAGACGGCAAGCAAGGCCGCATCTTCGCCGCCGTAATGAATCTTCTTTTCTGCCTCGATGCGGACTCCGGCAAGCCGGTCACATCGTTCGGCGACAATGGCCACATCGACCTTCGCAAAGGTCTTCCAGGCGATCCAAGCGCGCTCTCCATCGCGCTCACGACACCGGGCATCATCTACAAGGATCTGATCATCGTCGGAGGCCGCGAGCCCGAAGCTCATCCCTCGCCGCCCGGCAACATTCAAGCCTTCGATCTGCGAACCGGGAAACTGCGCTGGGTCTTCCATACGATTCCGCTACCCGGCGAACCCGGTTATGAGACATGGCCGCCCGATGCGTGGAAAACAGCAGGCGCAGCGAACAACTGGGCAGGCATGTCCCTCGATGCGGAGCATGGCATTGTGTATGTTCCCACCGGCTCTGCCGTAATGGATTTCTATGGCGGCGATCGTCTCGGCGACAATCTCTATGCAAACACGCTGCTTGCACTCGATGCGAATACTGGCAAGCGCATCTGGCATTTTCAGGGAGTGCACCACGATATCTGGGATCGAGATTTTCCATCCCCGCCCGCGTTCTTCACGATTACGCGCAACGGCAAGCGCATCGAAGCGTTGGCGCAAACCACGAAGCAAGGGTATCTGTATCTCTTCAACAGGCTCACTGGCGAACCGTTATTCCCCATCCACGAGCATCCCTATCCACCGAGTTCAGTTCCCGGAGAAGTTGCTGCTCCGACGCAACCTCGGCCCGATTTTCCTGAGCCGTTTGCCCGCCAGGAGCTCACGGAAGACACGCTGACGAATCGCACTCCTGAAGCGCACGAATGGGCATTGAAGACATTTCGAACCCTTCGGAACGGTGGCCAGTTCTATCCGTTCGCGGTCGGCCAGCAAACGCTTGTCTTTCCTGGCTTCGACGGCGGCGCGGAATGGGGCGGTCCCGCGCTTGATCCAGTTGAGAATGTTCTCTACGTCAACGCCAACGAGATGGCATGGTTAGGCGGTCTTGTATTGACAACCAAAGCCAGCAGCCCGGGAGAAGAGGTATACGAGAGCCAGTGCGCGATGTGTCACGGCGTAGATCGAGCCGGAGCGCCGCCAGCGTTTCCGTCTCTCATTGACGTCAGCAAACGCCTCTCGAACCAAAAGATCACAGACACCATTCAGCATGGTGCTGGCCGCATGCCGGGGTTTCCGAATATCGATGGGCAGAGAATGGCGGGACTCCTCGAATTCTTGCGGACCGCCGGTGCATCGGGTCCACCGAGAGAGATGCCCGCAGCGTCCGCTCCCACGACTCAGACGCCGTCCAATTCAGCAGGCGTGCAGGTCTACAACGATCGCTGCGCCATATGCCACGGAGATCATCAGGAAGGAATCGCGCCGTCATTTCCAGCACTGGTCGGAGTTGGCACTCGGCTCAACGCTGCTCAGACCACAGACCTCGTTCACACCGGGAAGGGAAGAATGCCGCCCATGCCCGACCTGACGGGGCCGAAACTTGCCGCGCTTCTCGAATATCTTCAGGTCGAGTCTGAGGTGAAGAAGACGGCGGGTGATCCTTCCAACGGCCTCGACAAGTACACATTCACGGGCTATCGCAAGTTTATCGACCCCGGTGGATACCCCGCCATTTCTCCGCCGTGGGGAACGCTCACTGCAATCGACCTGAAGACTGGAAAGCTCCTGTGGAAGATTCCCTTGGGCGAGTTTCCTGATCTGGCTCAGCAGGGGATGAAAAACACCGGCTCAGAAAACTACGGGGGCCCCATCGTTACAGCAGGCGGAGTGCTCTTCATCGGAGCAACCGTCGCAGATCGCCGTTTTCGCGCTTTCGACATCCGGACGGGCAAACTCCTGTGGGATGAGGAACTGCCGTTTGCCGGAATGGCCACGCCCTCCACGTACATGGTCGACGGCAAACAATACGTAGTGATCGCCTCCAGCGGTGGCCGGGACCCAAAAGGACCCATCGGCGGCATGTACATCGCCTTCGCTCTCCCCTCCGCAAAGTAGGGGAGGGCCGGTCTCAGGCGGGTCCCAGCTCGTCGCGTAAAAAGTTCTTCAATTATCGCTTTTTCTTCGCCTTTTCACAGGTGGATCGGCTATGCTGGCAACGCAACATGGAGGTTGCTTGAATGGACATTCAAAAACAACTCATTGCGGAGTTTGAGAGCGAGACAGACCGAACCCGCAAATTGCTCCAGGCTATCCCAGACGACGTTGATTTTGCCTGGAAGCCGCACGCCAAGTCGATGCCATTTGGCAAATTGGCAGGCCACGTCTCCGACACCAACGGCGACTGGGCTCTCCATACGCTCAAGGTCGATCGGCTTGACTGGAATCCGGAATTAAATCCTGAGCCGCTGGCAACAAAGGCCGCCCTCCTTGAACGCTTCGAAAAACAGGTAGCAGAGGTGAAGCCATTTCTCGCAAATATGACGCCGGAAAAGTGGGATTCAAACTGGAAGTTTGTAGCCGGCGATCAAACCTGGATTGATGACACCAAATACAACGTCTGGCGCATATGGGTGCTCAATCACCTCGTCCACCATCGAGCGCAGCTGGGCGTTTATCTTCGGCTCCTCGACAAAAAGATTCCGGGCATGTACGGCCCCTCTGCCGACGAGATGTAGCAGATTGGCGAGAATGGAACAGGCCGAGCCCGTTCAGTGCCCAGTCTGTTCCATTCGCCACAGATCACTGACGCCCCGACGCACGAGCAGCTACCCTTGTGGAATGGCATTTCACTTTCCGAAGATTTATCCCATTCTCGATTCTTCGTTCATTCCCGCTAACGGTCGAGCCGATTTTCTCCG
>Ga0207691_10001747_pt1 | contig 21398 bp, 15 predicted proteins | sample KBSM13metaG_FD_184327 | JGI IMG/M metagenome (GOLD analysis project Ga0207691, IMG submission 184327) | Miscanthus rhizosphere microbial communities from Kellogg Biological Station, Michigan, USA - KBS M1-3 metaG (SPAdes) (version 2) | ecosystem: Host-associated > Plants > Roots > Rhizosphere >... | reverse complement strand
CCGTCGTCGTCGTGGGCGTGACGGCGGTCGTCGCCGGGCGTGGCAGGCGCCGGCGCGCGAGTGATCGTCGATCGCCACGTGCACATACTCCCAGCCGGCGCCCTCGACCCGATCGCGCGGATCGCGCGTAATGCGATGGCCGATCTTCACCATCCGCCCAAGTTTCTTGATGTCCAGTGCAGCAACTCCCCGGGATGCGCCCGCTCGTAGCGCGGGTAGTACGCTGCGGGGGCGAGCCGCGATAACAGCGATAGACCCGCCTGGCGACAGATCCGGGCCACGCTCGAGCGCGACAGCGCGAGTTGAGCGGCGATCGCTGCTATCGTCAGGCGCTGCCGGCGCAGCGCCACCACCGCCAGCCGCAGCGCCTCGGCGGTGGCACTCGGCGAGCGTCGCGGGCGCGAGGACCGATCGCGCAGACCCGTGACCCTTCTGTTTCAAACCGGCCCACCCACTTACGTACGGTGTGCTGCGAAACTCCCAGCTCCCGAGCAACCTCCCGCCGACGCCGACCCGCCATCACTCGCCCCACCAGCAACTCTCGACAGCGCGGCGTCAGCCTTGCATTCTGATGTACGTCCATTCGGGACTCCCTTGAATCCGGTGTCGTGACGAACAACAGATTCATCGGAGACCCCCGAATGGGCAACCCCTCAACCAGGAATAACGTCCTGGGACTTTCACACCTAAGCGTGCACGACCGCGCAGGCTCGGCGCATGGACAAGCTAGAGCGTGCCGGTCGGGACTTCCTGATGCGGCTGATCGCGCAGCACGGGTTGTGAAAACTCGGGAAAAGCTGCTCCGGAACGTTTTCAGGAAGCCGATGAAACATGCACTTGTGTGCGTGTCTGGGCCGGCTGCGCGTCGATCCTGAGACTTGAAAACCGGAGATCCCTCACCGGGTTCGTGGGTTAGAATCCCACCCTCTCCGCCAACAAAAATAGGCATTTCCTGATTTCCGCCATATTGCAGCTGGATTGGCCGCCAAGTAGCGCCGAGCGCTGTCTTGCTCAGCTCAGCTCCAGGCACGACCTTACTTGCGCCAGCAGCCGGCATCGATGGCTGTCCAAGCGGTTCGCTGTGCATTTCGGCAGGCGGCGGCTGCACGCCTACATCGATTACGCCTACCGGCACTTCGCCGCCGAGAAACGGGTCGCGGCGAACCCGCGCGCCAGCCGCCGGGAGGTAAAGCGCGCCACCGTGGCCAGCCAGATCGCCGCGCCGGTGCTAGTTGCGAACCTCGATCACGTGCGGCCTGACGCAAGCGGGGTAGCCGAGCGCGTGGACTCCGAGCGCTCATTGGCTGCCACGCCTTCCGCTGGCGTATGTACCGAGAGCATCTTGCCGACTTTGGGCGCGAGCCAGCGCTCGATGTCGTCCACTAGCGTGAAGGCGGCGGGCACGATCACCAGCGTCAACATCGTCGAGGTGATCAAACCGCCGATCACCGCGACCGCCATCGGGCCACGGAAGGAATTGTCGCCGTGGATACCGATCGCGACCGGGAGCATGCCGGCGACCATCGCCACCGTGGTCATGACAATCGGTCGCGCGCGTTTGTGGCCCGCTTCGAGCAGTGCCGTCAGGCGATCCTTGCCCGCCCGCATCTCCTCGATGGCGAAGTCCACCAGCAGGATGGAATTCTTGGCGACTATTCCCATCAACATGAGGAAGCCGATGACCGCGGGGAGCGAGAGCGGATAATTCGAAATGGCGAGTCCCGCCACGGCGCCGCCGATGGAGAGGGGCAAAGCCGACAGGATGGTGATCGGCTGGAACACTCGGGCGAACAGCAGCACCAGCACCGCGAACACCATCAATATGCCGGTGGACATCGCGATGGCGAAATTCGCGAACAGCTCGCCCATCACTTCCGCGTCGCCGATATCGACGACCTGTACGCCCTGCGGTGGGTTCTTGGCCGTCGGCAAGGCGTGGATCTTGTCCATAGCGGTGCCGAGCTCGACGCCGTTCAGGTCCGCCTCGATCCAGGCGCGGCGATTCTGGTTGAAACGACGGATACGGGTCGGGCCCTCGCCGAAGCTGATGTCGGCGACCGCCTTGAGCGGGACCCACCGGCCGGAGCTGGTCGGCACCGGCAGGTTCTCGATGACCGAGAGGTCGCGCCGCGCGCTCTCGATCAAGCTGACACGAATTGGGATCTGCCGGTCGGAAAGGGAAAATTTCGCCGCGTTCTGCGGCAAGTCGCCGAGCGTGGCGATAAGGACCGTCTGGCTGATGCTCGACACGGTCACGCCGAGCTGCGCGGCCAGGTCCAGGCGCGGCCGGATCAGGATTTCGGGGCGGCTCATGTCGGCGTTGATGCGCGGGTCGCGCACCTCCGACAGCCCCCGCATCTCCTGGACGAGCTTCTGCGCGCTCTTGGTCACCTGGACGGGGTTGCTCCCCACAACGTAAAGGTTGACGTCCCGACCCCCGCCCGCACCTGACTGGTTCGAGAAGTCGATTCGCGCGTCCGGAATGCGCTGCAGCTTCTTGATGACCCGCCGCTCCCATTGCTTCTGGGAAATATCGCGCTCACTGCGCGGCACCAGCGAGACGAAGAGTGTCGCCCGGCGCACCTCACCGGTCTCGTCGGTACCGATGGATTCGACGACATCGGTGACTTCGGGTTGCTGGCGCAGCACTTGGTACGCCTGAGCGGCGACCGCTGCGGTGTCCTCGAGCCGCACACCCGACGGCAATTCGATGGAGAGCTGAGCGCTGCCCAGGTCGGCGGCCGGCACGAACGACTTCTCGACGAAGGCCATCGAAAGGACCGAGAGGATGAAAAAGACGGTGCCGAATGCCAGCGTCCGCCAGCGATGCTCCACGCACCAACGCAGCGCTGCGAGATAACGCGTCATGATCGGACCGTCGCCGTGCGTCACGACCTTATCCGCCTTGAGCGTGTAAGCAGCGACCACAGGCGTGATGAGCCGCGCCACCAGCAGCGAGAAAAAGACCGCAGCCGCCACCGTGAGACCGAACTGCCTGAAATACTGCCCGGTGATGCCCGGCATGAAGCTCACCGGCACGAACACGGCGATGATCGTGGCGGAAGTGGCGACCACCGCGAGGCCGATTTCATCCGCGGCATCGAGCGCGGCCTGGAAGCCGGTCTTGCCCATGCGCTTGTGGCGAACGATGTTCTCGATCTCGACGATGGCGTCGTCGACGAGCACACCCGCTACGAGCGAAAGCGCGAGAAGGCTCACCTGGTTGAGCGTGAAGCCCATCATCTGCATGAACGCAAAAGTAGGAATCGCCGACAACGGAATCGCGAGCGCCGAGATCGCGGTCGAGCGCCAGTCGCGCAGGAAGAACCACACCACGATGACGGCCAGGATGGAGCCCTCGACCAGCGCGTTGATCGCCGAGTCGTACATCTCCTGCGTGTAGGCGACGGTGGTGAAGACCTTCGTCATCTTCACGCTCGGATTCTCCTTTGTGATCTTCGCCAGCTCCTGCTCCACCTCTTCGGCCACCGAGATGTCGGAGGAGCCTTTGGCCTTGAACACACCGAAGATGGTCGTGGGGCGCCCGTTCAGGCGCGACATGCTGCGCACCTCGGCAATCCCGTCGTGTACGAATGCCAGGTCGCTGAGCCGCGCGATGCGGCCCCCGGGCAACAGGATGCGCGTTTCGGAGAGCTGCTCCGCTGTGCGCGCCCCGCCGAGCACGCGAATCGACTGTTCACCGCCGCCAATTTGCGCGCGGCCGCCGGGAGCGTCGAGATTGAGAACGCGCAGTTGCTGGTTGACGTCGACCGCGGTGATGCCGAGCGCCTGCATGCGCGCAGGATCGAGCTCGATGCGGATCTCGCGGTTGACGCCGCCGGAACGGGTCACCTGCGCGACGCCGGCGATCGACAGCAGCCGTTTCGTTACCGTGTCGTCGACGAACCAACTCAGCTCCTCCTCCGTCAGCGCGGTGGTGCTGAGCGCGTAGTACACGATCGCACCACCTTCGACGTCGACGCGCTGGACCACTGGCTCCTGGATACCTTCCGGGAGCTCGCTGCGCACCTTGGCCACGGCATCGCGCACGTCCGCGACCGCACGATCGATCGGAGTGCCGATCTGGAATTCGATGAAAGCGAGTGCCTGGCCTTCGAGCGCTGCGGAGGTGAGCTTGTGGACGTTGCCGACGCTCGCAACGGCACCTTCGATCTTGGTGAGAATCTGCGTTTCGATCTCGGTCGGCGCGGAGCCCGGCTGGCTGACTGTCACCTGCACGAGCGGAAACGAAAGGTCGGGGCTCAGGTTGATGGGCAGGCGAACGAACGCAATGGTGCCGATGAAGAAGAGCACCACGAACAGCACTACCGGCGGTACCGGGTGCAGGATCGCCCACGCCGAAATGCGCTTGATGCTCATGGCGCCGCCGCCTTGGCCGTGGCGATTTCGACCTTCTCGCCCTCGTGCAGGAACCCGGCGGCCATCGTGACGATACGCTCGTCGCCAGTGAGGCCCTCGTAGATCGCAATGCCCTGCGCGCTGACCTGCCCGACCTTCACCGGGCGGCGTTCGACGATGCCGCTGGCATTGACGACCATGACATAGGCTCGCGTGCCATCAATGAGAACGGCGCTCTTGGGCAGGATCGGGTGCGCTGCCTCACCCACGTTCGCCTCGCCGCGCGCGAACGCGCCGGGCCGCAGCCTCGGATCCAGCGGGAGTGCGACCCGAACTTCACCGAGGCGAGTTGCCGGATCGATCACCGCACCCAGCAATCGCACTTTACCGGTGAAGGGCTCAGCGACGCCGGTCAGATAGACGGCGACCGACTGATCGACTTCGAGCTTCGGCAGATCCTGTTCCGCGATCTGTCCACGCATCTCGATTTCGCCACCGCGCGCAAGACGGAAGAGCGGCGGCCCGGCCGGAGCAGCAGTCTGACCGACCTCCGCATCGCGTGTGAGTACGATGCCGTCGGCAGGAGCGCGGATCTCGGCGCGGCTCAGTCGCGCCTCGGCTTCCGCAAGCTGTGCGGCGGCGACTTTGACTCGGGCTTCGTCGGCGGCAGCCGTTGCGCGTCGACGCTCGACCTCTTCCTTGGATAGGGCACCGGCCGACTCCACGCTCAGTGCACGCCCGTACTCGGCCGACGAGAGCGTTGCCTGCGCGCGAGCCTCTTCGACAGTCGCGGCCAGGCGGTTGAGTTGCGGGCGCAAGACCGACTGATCCAGGCGGGCGAGCGCCTGCCCCTGACGCACGGTGTCACCGGCTTCGACGAGCACGGCCGTGATGCGACCGCCTTCGCCTTCGACACCGATCGGAATGTCGTAGCGCGCTCCAATCGCGCCACTGAAAGTCACCGTGGACTTGACGACACTCGAGCGCGGCGTCATGACGCTTACGAGCGCGAGCGACTCGTTGCCTGCGCCGGCCGTGGGCGGGGGACCAGAGGGCGAGCGTGTGGCCCAGACGACAGCGATGATCGCCAGGAGCAGCCCGATACCGACGGCCACCCACTGCATCGGGGTCAGGCGGCCGAGGAGGCGTTTGCGCGCGTCGATATCGAGCGCGGGCTGGCCGGTGTCCGCTTCATCGCGGAAGGCTAGAAATTCGTTCTTCTTGGGATCGGGCTGAGCGTTCACGGCACGTCCTTGGCGGCGGAACAGGGTGCCGACTTCGATCGGCACGAGGCCAAGAGTTTAGCCGCCGGACTGTCTTTGCACCAAAACAGGGGACGAGCGGTCCGATCACCTGACCGGGCGGCTTCAAGTGCTTACAGGAACGCTCTGCGCCCGGTTACGTCTGCGCCGGCGGCACGTTGGCGTTCAGTCGAAACAGGTTGGTCGGGTCGTACTTCGTCTTGAGGGTCACGAGCCGTCGTTCGATACATCCGCACGTTGGATCGCCAATAGACGGCTCCGATGACCGTGAGCATCCGCGAAATTGCACGACGCGCGTAAACCTGCGAGTGCATTGCGACTGCGATGGTGGAAAGGAGCATACTTTTGAAATAGCCCGCTAAACAGTCACCTGCCACTTCAACGATTCGTCCCGCGCACCGCGGGACCGTCACAGGGGGATCAATCAATGAAATCAATCATGACCGCGCTGCTGCTGGCCGTTGCCGTAGTTTCCTCGTCGATGGCTGATGATCTCAAGGAAGAGCTGCTCGCCAGGGAGAAGAGCGGGTGGTCAGCTTGGGCCAAGCGCGACACCTCGGCTATGAAGGACACGATGACCGAGGACGCCGTGCAGGTCGTCGCAGGAGCGGGCGTCTCGAAAGGCCGGGACAAGATTATTGCCGACGTGAGCAGCCATAACTGCCAGATGAAGGAATTCGAGCTCTCGGACAGCAGCCTGCGTCAGGTGTCGCCGGATGTCGCGATCCTCACCTACACGGCGACGCAAGATACGACGTGTGACGACCAGAAGCTGCCAGCCAAGGTGTACTCAACTGCCGTTTACGTTCGTCAAGACGGCAAGTGGCGTTCTACGAGCTATCAGGAGACCGCGCTCAAGTAACCGTAGTTGGCAGAACGGTTCTCGGACCTCGGCAAAGCGTAGGCGAGGCGACAACGAGCCCGGCCACGCGCCGGGCTTCTTGTTCCTCCCGCCCGCGTGCTTCCTGGCAAACTGTGATCGGGCGCAAGTTCCCGCGCAGGGCAGTCTTGTTACGGTGTTCGGTGATGCGCCCTCGAAGCGACATTCCCGACCCCGACGACCTGGCCGGCCTCGCTTGGTACTACTGGCTCTTGGTCGAGCGCGTGCGATCAGTGAATGCGACGGGCGAGGAGAAGCAGCTGGTGCTCTCGGAGATCGAGCTGTGGTTTAGCGCGGCAAGGCGAAAGTGCCTGACGTCGCCAGGCTGCCGATGGAAGAGTGCGTGATGCAACGCGCGAACTGGACGAGGGACGCTACTCGATCATCTTCACCGTCGACACCGGGGCGTAGTCGAACAGCTGGGTCTTCGCGTTCCACGCGATTGCGCGCTCGCAGAACGCCTCGCTGGCGAAATCCGCTGCCTGCTTCTTGCCGCAACCTGCGCCGCTCGTCGTCAACCAGACCTTTGCGGCCGGACCTTCGCCCTCGATCTTCATGCCGTAGGTCATGTCGCTGAAGGCCTGCTTCGCACCGCCCTTGCCGTCACCGACATACACGGTGACGCCCTTCTCGCGGTCGCCGTAGAGGCTCGCAAAGCCCTCGCAACCAACCGACCCGCCGTCCAGGACGTAGTCCTCCTTCCCGTCGGCATTCAGGTCTGCGCGCTTCACCGCATCCGTGGCGAGCGGCTTGCCACCCGCGTCGGTGCACATGCTCGTCAGATCCTTGAGCGCGGCCGCGACGACGGCCGGCGTCTGCGCCGACGAAACCGTCGCGCCCAGGCAGCCAAGCAGGACTGCAACGACTGTCGATGCACGCTTAGTCATACACATGGTTGGCCCCCTTTTTTTTCTTGGGCCGACGCTACGCCTGGGCAGGATGCGCGTCAATCCACGACCGGCTCATAATGCTGTCTTCGAACCAGAGAACACTAATTCCAACCCAGGGGACTCGTATGACGATGGGCGATCGCGCACCGCACCGCCGAATCGTGGCGCTGCTGTTTGCACTCGTGGTTTGCGCCGGCCCGGGTCACGCGGCCGAGCCACCGCGGCTCGTACTTCAGGTGACCGTCGATCAGCTGCGCGGCGACATGCTGCCGCGGTACCGCAATCGATTCGGCGCCGGCGGCTTCAGGCGCCTGATGGAGCAGGGTGCTTGGTACGCGAACGCGCATTACGGAACTGCCAACACCTTCACGGCGAGCGGCCACGCTGTTCTCGTGACCGGCGCGGATACCTCCGAGCACGGGATGGTGGCTAACCACTGGTTCGACCGCGCACTCGGCAAGCGCATCAACTGCCTGTTCGATCCCGATCACGGAATCTCGCCCCGAAACCTGGGTTCCTCCACGCTTGGTGACGAGCTGGTGGCAGCGTCCGGCGGGCGCGCACGTGCCTTTGCCGTCGCCGGCAAGGATCGAAGCGCCGTCATTCCTGCCGGGCGGCGCGGCATGGCCTACTGGTTCGATGACGAGACGGGGCGCTTCGGGCACAGCTCGTGGTACGGGTCGTCGCCTCCGGCGTGGGTGGCGGCATGGAACGCTGCGAATCCCGCCGCAGGTTTCAGGGGCCGCGAGTGGACGCCGCTCGACGCATCCGCCCGCGACTTCACCGCGGCGATGAGGGCGAACGAGCACGCGCGGCCCACGCCTCCCGTCAGCAAGGCCTTTCCGCACAGGTTGCCAGACAGCGCCGATCACACGCTCTTCGAGGCGATGCCCGAACTGCCGGCGTTCGATGAATACACGCTCGCCTTCGCCCGCGAGCTCATCGAGCGCGAGAGCCTGGGACGCGGGCCGGCAACCGACTACCTGTCCGTGTCCCTCGCGCAGCTCGACTATGCGGGGCACGGCTTCGGCCCCAACAGCCTCGAGTACGCCGACTCGTTGCTGCGGCTCGACGCGACACTCGCTGGCTTCTTCGCGTTCGTCGAGGAGCAGGTCGGAGCTGACCGCCTGCTCATCGTGCTCGCCGCCGACCACGGCGTCGACGAGATACCGGAGGTGAAGCGGTCCGAGCGATTCGACGCCGGGCGGTTGTACCCGGACAAGCTTCGCGAGCAGATGAACCAGGCGCTGGCTTCGCGTTTCGGAGTGAACGCGGAACTGGTTGCCGCATTCACGCCGCCGGGGCTCTACCTGGACCGGACGAAGATTGCCGCTCTCAAGCTCGACTTCGCCGCTGTCGAAGCGGAACTCGCGGCGGAAATGCGCCTGGTGCCGGGGGTGGCGCACGCGATCACGCGCAGCGACCTGCTCGCCGGACGCCTGCCCCAGACCGCGCTGATGCGGCGAATGCAGCGGGCCTTCCACCCGGACCGCTCGGGCGACGTCGTGATCGTGCAGAAGCCGTTCTGGTATCTCTACCACGACGCCGAGTGCTGCGGTGCCATGCACGGCTCACCTTACAGCTACGATACGCATGTCCCCGTGATCTTTGCCGGGGCCGGGATAAGGCCGGCGACTCTCTGGCGTGAGGTCGAACCTGCGAGCATTGCGCCGACGATCGCAGCACTCCTAGGTATCGAGGCGCCGTCGGGCAGCTCAGCCCCGGTGCTCGAGGAGGTTCTGGCTTCGCGCTGATCACACCGCGAGGCGGGCGGCGATTTGATTATGATGAACACCGTGAACGAGAGCGAGTTCGAGTACGTCGGTTTCTGGGCCCGGCTGGGCGCGTCGATCATCGACACGGTTCTCGTCGTCGTGATCTGCTTCCCGCTGCTGACGCTGATCTACGGCAAGGAGTACTGGTCGTCGACCCAGCTCGTGCAGGGACCCGCCGACCTTCTCCTCAACTGGGTTCTGCCGGCGGTCGCCGTCGTGCTGTTCTGGGTCTATCGCCAGGCAACTCCTGGCAAGATTGCGATTGGCGCGCGCATCGTAGATGCGCGTACTGGCGGTCGCCCGAGCACCGGACAGCTCATCGGCCGTTACTTCGCATACTACGTCTCAATGCTGCCCCTGATGCTCGGCTTCATCTGGGTTGCGTTCGACGCGCGCAAGCAGGGCTGGCACGACAAGCTCGCCAACACCGTTGTCGTCCGCGCCACACGACGGACAGCGTAAGAGCGGAGGCACCGACGTGCGCAGATTGAGCCGCGGCCTGGCTCCGCTCTTCCTGGCCGGGCTCGCCGCCTGCGCCCAGCTCGAGCCGCGGCCCGATCTGCCGGTCGAGACCGCAATCCCCGCCGCCGGGGGCAGCAAGGTCGATCGCCTTATTGCTCCGGCCGAGGCCCGCCACCCGGGCGAGTCCGCCTTCCGGCTGCTGAACGAGGGACCCGAGGCGTTCGTGGTCCGCGCACACAGCGCGAAGCTCGCAGGCCGCAGCCTGGACGTGCAGACCTACATCTGGCACGGCGACCTCACCGGCGCCTACCTCGCGCGGCAGCTGCTCGACGCGGCGGATCGCGGCGTGAAGGTCCGGCTGCTCGTCGACGACATGGACGCGCGTGCAAAGAACGCCGGGTTCGCGGCGCTCGCAGAACACCCCAACATCGCCGTACGGATGTTCAACCCCTTCGCTTCGCGCAAGGGCACCATGAGCATGGTGGGGGAGGGGCTGACGAGCTTCGGGCGCATCAATCACCGCATGCACAACAAGACCTGGATCGCCGACAACCGGATCGCGATCGTGGGCGGGCGAAACCTCGGCGACGAGTACTTCGGCGCGAGCGACGAGGTCAATTTCGTCGACCTGGACTTTGCGATGATCGGTCCGATCGTACGCGACGCTTCCGCCTCGTTCGACAAGTACTGGAACTCACCGGCCGCCTACCCAATGGAGGTCCTCGATCCGGCGGGCGTGAGCCCCGATACGCTGGAAAGATTGCGAGGGCGACTCGCCGACGGGCTGGCCGACGCCACGAAGAGCCGATACGCGGACATCCTGCGCGCCGACGATGCCGTGCGGCGCCTGGTGGCGGGTGATTGGCCCATGGACTGGACCGGCAAGTATTACTTCGCCTCCGACGACCCTCTCAAGGCGATGATGCCCGACCAGGACCCCGGCCGATCGGTGGTGGCTCAGAAGCTCGTAGCTTTGGTCCAGTCGATGCACACTGAGCTCACGGTGATCTCACCGTACTTCGTGCCCGGTGAAGAAGTCACTACGTCGTGGGTCAAGTCGGTCGAGGCCGGCAAGCGCGTGCGCGTCCTCACCAACTCCCTGATCGCCAACGACGTGGCGGCCGTGCACGGCGGTTACGCGCGCTACCGCGAGCGGCTGGTGGAGGGCGGTGTGCAGGTCTGGGAGTTGAAGCCGCTTGCGGGCAGCGACGTGCAGTCGAGCCTGTTCGGCTCATCGGGGGCCAGCCTCCACACGAAATCGCTCGTGGTGGACGGCCGGACACTCTTCGTCGGCAGCTACAACCTCGACCCGCGCTCGACCTGGCTCAACTGCGAGCAGGGTGTGATCGTGGAAAGCGCGGCGCTCGCGCAGCAGCTCGAAGCGATCTTCGCCGAGCAGACGGCGCCACAACGCGCCTGGCAGGTGACGCAGGTCGACGACGAGCTCCGCTGGAGCGACGGGACCGAGACCTTCGACCGCGATCCCAAGGCCTCCGCCTGGCAGCGCTTCCAGGCCTGGATCACGCGCGTCCTGCACCTCGACGCCCAGCTGTAGCGGCCCGGTGATTATCGCCGTCCGGTCCTACGCCGATTTCTTCGCGGCCTCGCGCTCGCGAGTCTTCTCGACGACGAGCTTGTAGGCGAGGTAATACTTGTAGATGTTGCTGACGTACTGAACGGTTTCTCTACCGACCTCGCGTGCCACGACCACCTCGACGTTGTTGAACCACTTGTTCGGGTCCAGCCCCTCGTCGGCCGCAACCCTGCGCAGCCGCTGGATTCGATTGGGTCCTGCATTGTAGGAAGCAAAGGCGAACAGGTGCCGGTTCACGCGATCGATGCCGGGCTCGTCGAAGTACTCATTTACCATGAACCGCAGGTACTTCACGCCGGCGTGGATATTGGGTTCGAGCTCATGGATGTTGGGGATATTGACGTTGCGGTCCCTGGCGGTTGCCGGCATCACCTGCATGACGCCGATCGCGCCGACGCGGCTGCGCGTCGACTGGTCCAGCCCCGACTCCTGGTAGCCCTGCGCCGCGACCAGCAGCCAGTCGAATCCGTATTGATCGGAGTATTTCTTGAAGAGATCGGTCACCTCGCGGAACCGCTTCATATCAGCATCGGCGGTGGCATTCTTTACCCACTTCGTGCTCTTGAGGTAGCGATTGAGGATGTCGTTACCAGTGGCCGAGCCCTTGCGGTTCTTGGCGATGAAGGTGTCGACGACCTGCTTGAGCTGCGGTGAATCCTTGCGGATCGCCCACGCGACTTCGCCACCCTCGCGCACCCGCACGTCCGGGTGCAGCTCGATCGTCTCGAAGATCTGCTTCCAGAAGGTGGCGATGTGACTGTCCACGATCGTTGCCGGGATCAGCCCTGCGTTGACCATCTCGAGGATGTCCTCGTCCTCCAGGTTCTCGTCGGCCGGCACGATCTCCACCGGCGCTTTGCCCAGCGCCTTGAGACGCGTGTTGAGCCTGACGAGGCTCGAGTAGTAGCTGCTCGAGCGGCGGACGTGCACCTTGGCCCCGGAGAGGCCTTCGGCCGACGCAGGCGCGGTCGTCCCTGCGGGGGTCACCAGGATCTCGCTTACGTCACCAGCGATCGGCGCGCTGAAGTCGACGAGCTCGAGCCGCTCGGGGGTGATCGTAAGATTGGCCGCCGCGATGTCGCCACGGCCCGCAGCCAGCGCCGGCAGCAACTGATCGCGACTGGTCGGGATGAAGACGACGCGGATCGGCCGTGCGCGGTCCTTCGTGCCGGCATTGAGCGCTTTCTCAAGCAGCATCCCGAGTTCGTAGGTCGAGCCGCGCTGCGTGCCCTTGTCGATGAAATAGAACGTCTTACTGTATGCGACCAGCATGCGGACCAGCCTGCGATCCCTCATGCCATCGAAGTCGTCCGTCCACGTGCCCACCGCAGCGGGGCCCGGCGGGGCAGACTCCGTGTCGGACGGTGCGGGCGTTGCGCCGGCAGACTTCTCTGCCGCCGGCCCGGGTGCCCGATCGCACGCTCCAAGCCCGGCAACGAGAACAAGTGCCAGCACAACAAGCGGTGGGCGCAAGCTCGGATTCAACACGTTGCTCCCGGTCGCCGTAGCTCCAGCGGCTGTTTCTATTTCATGAATCGCGACTCGAACTCCGCCACGGACGCGCCCCCGGCGTCGAACAGTTCCAGCTTCTCGCCGTCGATGCGCCAGGTCGCGACCCTGGGCAGCGCGGCGTAGAACGCCCGCTCCAGGTCGATGCCCTGCGGGCAGGCCATCATCGTACCGGCCATCTGGCTGAAGGTGATCTTGCTGCCGTCGAGCGTATAACTGCCCATCATGCGGTTGCACCCGCCGGAGCCCGCGACACGCTTCTGCTCCGCCTGCAGGATGAAATGCGGCTCACGCTGTTTGTTTTCAACGATGACCGTGTCGCCGCCGAGACGCATCAGCTTCCAGTAGGTGTTTTCGAGCGTTGCCGTCGATGCGGTCGACGCAGAGGTGGGCGGCATGCGCATCAGCATGTCCACGTGGCTGGGCTGGCCTGCGCTCAGCACCGGATAGTGGGTGTCGGTCGCGAACATAAGCCGGTCCTCGTGCGTGACCTTCGCCCGCACCGAGTACCGGTGGGACGGGTCGATGCGCGCGGGGTCATAGGCGATCGAGAACTTGAACGGTGGGCTACCCGGAGATTCCATCCGCGTGCGCCCGAGCAATTCGGCCGGCGCATCGGCGCGGGAAACGTCCTCGAGCATCACTTCGAAGACGGCGCCCGGCGGCAGCGCAATCCGCTCGCGGTAGGTGGCGGTCCCGGTCAGGCTCGCTTCTGACCGCGCAGCGTTCGACATACACCCTCCGGTCAGCAGGCCGATCGACAGGAAGACGGCCGCCACGGGTCCGGACGTGTGGTGAGTCATACCGGTCCTTCGGTGAGGGGCTCGATTGTCGCGCGCGTGGCGCGACGCGGACAATAGTCGCGTCACGCCGGCATCGCCACGAAGCTCGGTCTCGAGCCCACGCCACCGCGCCATGTGCTAGTTTGCCCGACGGCGAGTTCCAAGGGGTCGGCATGCATCGTCGTCCTGCGGCGTCCGCATCGCGTCGCTTTTTCTGCTCCGCAGTGCTGCTTGCAGCTTCGGCTCTGGCGCATGCGGCTCCGACAACCCCTTCGCCGTCGACTTACGGCATCCGCATCGATGAGGCATGGATCGCGCTGCCCGATGGTGTGCGGCTCTCGGCCGATCTCTACATGCCCGATGGCGGTAATGCGGGCGAGCGGTTTCCGGTGCTCCTCGAATACCTGCCATATCGCAAGGCCGAGGGCCGTGGCCGCAACTATCCCCTCTATTCGTACTTCGTCCAGCGCGGCTACGTCGTCGCGGCCGTCGACATCCGCGGTACCGGCAACAGTGAAGGGCGCCTGATTCCTTACGAGTACTCCGACATCGAGCATCGGGACGGTGAGTTCGTGATCGACTGGCTTTCGCGGCAGAACTGGTCAACTGGCAAGGTCGGCATGTTCGGCATCTCCTGGGGTGGGTTCAACTCGATCCAGATGGCGCTCCGCAACCCGCCGGCGCTGAAGGCGATCATCGCCGTCGACGCGACCGAGGACCTGTACCAGGAGGATGTGCACTTCATCGACGGGATCATCCACGTCGATTCCTGGGAGATGAGCCAGGACCTCGACAACGCGCGGCCGGGCGCGCCTGGCTACGTGATCGATGAGGCGTACTTCCGCGATCGCTTCGACACCCAGCCGTGGATGATGACCTACAAGCGTCAACAGCGTGACGGCGCGTTCTGGGATCGGGCATCGGCGAAGGGCCGCTACGCCGACATCCGCATCCCGAGCCTGTTCATCGCGGGCTGGTATGACGGCTATCGCGACAGCGTGCCGCGGATGCTCGCCAACGTGAGTGCACCGGTAAAGGCGATCATCGGCCCGTGGTCGCATGCCTGGCCGCACGAGCCGTACCCGAAGCCCGGCATCGAATGGCGACACGAGGCCGTGCGCTGGTTCGACCAGTGGCTGAAGGGCATCGACACGGGGATCATGGACGAGCCACGGTTTGCAGTCTTCGTCCGGAACTGGCATGCGCCGGGGCCGTATCTGGAGGAGGCGCCGGGCGCCTGGCGATACGAGGATGGCTGGCCGATCGCGCGGATCCGCGACCAGGTGATGCATCTCCAGCCCGACCACACTCTTCGGTCGGAGGAGCCGGAGGCAGCCACGCATCGGCTGCGCTATGTGCCCTCGATCGGCATCGAGGCCGGTGGCCCCGTGATGTGGTGGGGCGACGTCGCCCACGATCAGCGACCGACCGACGCCTACAGCCTGGTTTACGACAGCGTGCCGCTCGAGAGCGACACCGAGATCTTAGGGATGCCGCGCGCCTTGCTGACCGTGTCTGCGGATGCGCCGCGTGCCAACTGGTTTGCACGCATCTCGGACGTGGCACCCGACGGGACGGTGACGCAGGTGGCGGGCGCCGGCTTCAACGGTACGCACCGCAAGTCGGCGCGCGAGCCTTCGCCGCTCGCGCCGGGCGAGACACTCGCTATCGACATCGAGATGCACTTCACTTCATGGGTGTTTCCGAAGGGTCATCGAGTTCGCGTCGCGGTGAACAATGCCCAGTGGCCGATGCTCTGGCCTACGCCACATCCGATGACAAGCACGCTGCAGCTCGGACCGGATGCGTCGCGCGTGGTGTTGCCGGTCGTGCCTCATGCACCGCGACCGGTGCCAGCCTTCCTTCCGCCGAGCGAGAGTCCGACGCTTGCGGGGTTCGAAACGCTCGATGCCGGCACGAGCTCCGGCTACGGCGAGATCTCATCGGTGAATCGCAATCCACAGACCGGCGAGGCGACCGCGACGGCGACCAACACGGGTGGGCAGCGCTATCCCTGGGGCGTCGAGCGCTACAACGAGACCATCCGGCACATGGTCAAGGATGACGACCCGGCGAAGGCGGCAATGCAGGGCTCGCATCGCCTGGAGGTCGAGCTGCCCGGCCGGACGCTTCTCTGGGAAGCCGAGCTATCTTTCAGCAGCGACGTCGACAGTTTCCACTATTCCTATCGCCGCCGCCTGAGCGAGAACGGCAAGCTGCTCCGCGAAAAGACGTGGACGGACACGATTCCGCGCGACTTTCAGTGAGCAAGCGGTCAGGGCGCGTCCGACTTCGCGACCAGTGTGAAATGCTCGATCTGCGGTGGTACGGCGAAGTATGGGCTGACGATGGGGCATACGCCGCGGAACTGCGGAAGTCGACGGTGTGGTTCTCGAGCGTGTCCCAGAAGATCATCAGCAGGTATCGATCCGGAGATTCGACGCCACGGTTGACCTTGTAGCCACGAAAGCCGGTCGCATTCGCGATTACGGTCTCCACGCCACGGCGGATGGCCGCGTCGAAGGCGACCTGCTCACCTGGGCGTATGCGGATGTCGACCATTTCCAGGATCATATGAGTCTCCGGTGGTGGCTCATCGAGTCGTCGTATCCTCGCGCAGATCAGGAGTAACTTCGAATGCTTGTATTTCCCGCGATCCTCACGTTTGCGCTGCAAGCGGCGACGTCCACCGCTGTGGTCCAGCCGACTCCTTCGTGGCTTCCTCGCGTCGACAGATTCGTCGGCGAGCAGATGCAGGAACAGAAAGTGCCGGGCATCTCGCTCGCGATCGTCAAGGACGGATCGCTCGTCGTCGCTAAGGGCTACGGAGAATCGAACGTCGAGCATCACGTCCCGGTGACGGCGGAGACGATCTTCCAGTCGGGATCGGTCGGAAAGCAGTTCACCGCCGCCGCGGTAATGCTGATGGTCGAGGAAGGCCGCCTCGCGCTCGAGGACCCGATCACGAAATACCTGCCGGACGCACCCGCGAGCTGGAAGCCGATCCGCGTGCGGCATCTGCTCACTCACACCTCCGGCATCCCGGATTACGCGGTCGATTCGTTCGACTACCGGCACGACGCTACCGAGGAGGAGCTGACCAGGATGATGTACGCGCTCACGCCGCAGTTCGAGCCCGGCGCGAAGTGGGAATACAGCAACACCGGCTATCTGCTGCTCGGTGCGATCATCCACAAGGTGTCCGGACGGTTCTACGGCGATCTCCTCGCCGAGCGGATCTTCCGCCCGCTCGGCATGTCGACGGCGCGGGTCATCAGCGAGGCAGACATCGTTCCGCACCGTGCCGCGGGCTACCAGCTACTCGACGGCCAGCTCAAGAACCAGGATTGGGTTGCGCCCTCGCTGAACACGACCGCCGATGGCGCGCTCTATCTCTCGACGCTCGATATGGTTGCATGGGACAAGGGGCTGCGTGCGGGCGCAATTCTCAAGCCCGAGAGCTGGAAGCAGGTGTATACGCCCGTGCGCCTGGCGAGCGGCGAGAGTTATCCATACGGCTTCGGCTGGTCGGTCAACACCCGGGCCGGCGCCCCGCTGTACTCCCATGGCGGATCCTGGCAGGGCTTCAAGGCGTACATAGCCCGATATATGGGCGCCGACATGACCATCATCTTGTTTGCAAATCTGGCGGATACGGACACCGGCAAGGTCGTCGACGGCGTCGCGACCATCATCGACCGCTCACTTGCGCCGCCGCCAGAGGCGTCGACGGATACGCAGTAGAGCAGTCGGAAGTGCAATCCGTGTCAGCGGGCATCGTCGGCGGACAGCGTGCCGTGATCGAGACTGCAGGCGCGATGCGCGCTGCCGGTCGCGCGTTCTCGCTCGTGCTGGTGGCACAGACCGAGGGATCGACCTACCGCAAGTCGGGCGCCGTCGCGCTGGTTGGCGCGGATGGCGCCCACGTCGGCGTGATCTCGGGTGGCTGCCTCGAATCGGGTGTCGAGAGCCTGGCGCGCGATGCCCTGCGAGCGGGAGCTCCGAGATTAAAGGTGTTCGACACGCGCAGCGACGACGACCTGATATTCGGCTCCGGGTCCGGCTGCCGCGGACGCATGCACGTGCTGGCCTTGCCGACCACATCCGCGGCGTGTCGGGAGCAACTCGATGCGATCATGGCCGCGGGGCGCGCGCGGCGCTCGATCACGCTCGCCTTCGATCAGCTTGCGCCCGGTCTGCTCGATGGCGGGGAGGTGACGATCCGTCCTGCTCCGCAGGTGCTGGTCTTTGGAGCCGGACCCGAGGCGCCGCCGCTGATGGGGATTGGCCAGACGCTGGGTTGGTACTGCTGTCTCGCGGATCATCGCGCGGGACTGCTGGTACCGGAGCGCATCGGTCACGTGGATCGCGTGCTGTCACTGCGTCCGGCCGCTGCCCTGCGAGAGCTCTCAGGCGAACGGTTCGACGCGGCGCTAGTAATGACACATGTCGCCGACACGGATCTCGAGGCGTTGCGTGTGCTGGCCGTCGCGGACGTGTCATACGTGGGACTTCTCGGACCGCCGGCGCGTCGCGACGAATTGCTGGCGCGGTTGGACGCGTCGGAGCGTGATGCGCTTCGTGCGCGGCTGCGTGCTCCCCTGGGGCTACCGCTCGGTGGCGAAGGTCCTGAGGCGATCGCGCTCGCGATTGCCGCCGAGCTGCAGAAGTTTGTGAACTCCGCGTGAGCGCACCCGGGCATGCCGTGGTTCTGCTCGCCGCGGGCGAATCCCGTCGGCTCGGAGAGCCCAAGCAGCTCTTCGTCGTCGACGGTGAGGCGCTGGTGCGCCGGGCCGCGCTCGCCGCGATTGCAACGAGCCCGGCGCAGGCGCTGATAGTGGTCGGCGCACGCGCAGAGGCCGTGTGGGGGGTGGTGGCGGACCTGCCGCTTACCCGCGTCCAATGCGCAGACTGGTCCGAGGGGCTCTCGGCATCGATTCGCGCGGCGCTGCGCATGATCGACACTCACGTTGGTGCCGCGCTCTTTGTGCTCTGCGACCAACCTGCGCTCCGCGCGTCGCATCTGCAATCGCTGGTCGAGCGCTGGCGTTCGGATCCGGGACGCGCGGCGGCAAGCTCCTATGCGGGCACGGTTGGCGTCCCGGCCGTGTTGCCACGCACCTGGTTCGACGGACTGATGGGGTTGGCGGGCGATAGGGGAGCGCGCGACCTGCTTCGCACCCGGGCGCACGACGTCAACGTCATCGAGTTTTTGGGTCTGGCCAACGACGTGGACGGTCCGACCGATCTCGCGCGGCTGCGGTCGCGCTGACCAATACCAATCAATAGGTTGCACAACTTGAGGTTGCTCCCAATGGGACTGGACACGTGGCGCCGTCGAAATCATAATACGAACTATTCGCATTAAGATTTAGAACAGCCAACCGGGAGACCCGTCGTGAGTGATTCGCTGCCCCGATGCGACTGGACGACCCGCACGACCCGCACGACCCGCACCACCCGCACCACCCGCTCGACGCGCTCCGCGGTAAAACCCATCGCCCTTGCCGTGACGATGGCATTGGCACTGGCCTCTCCGGCGCACGCCACCGGGGACGAGGTTGCCGTGTCCGCGGATTCTCGGTCCGCAGCGGATGCCAACCCCGAATCGACGCTGCCAAAAATCCAGGTGTCTGCGGAAACGCAGGACGCCGATGACACTTATGCCCCGGCCCGCACCCGCAGCGCCACGAAGACGGACACGCTGCTACGCGACGTGCCGCAGTCCATCACGGTGGTCAGCGAGCGGATGATCCAGGACGCGTCCATGCAGAACATGGCGGACGTCGTGCGCTATGTGCCCGGTGTCGGGATGGCGCAGGGCGAGGGCAACCGCGACACGCCGATACTGCGCGGCAACGCCTCGACCGCCGATTTCTTCGTCGATGGCGTACGCGACGACGTCGAGTACTTCCGCGACCTGTACAACGTGGAGCGCGTCGAAGCGCTCAAGGGACCAAACGCGATGATTTTTGGCCGCGCCGGCGCGGGCGGCGTGATCAACCGAGTCACGCGGCAGGCCGGATGGGACGACGTGCGCGAAGTCTCGCTGCAGGCGGGGTCGTGGGACAACCTGCGCACGACCGCGGATTTCGGCGGCGCGCTCAACGACAGGATCGCCGTGCGCGTCACGGGTCTTTACGAGGATTCGGAGAGCTACCGCGATGGTTTCGAGCTCGAGCGCTATGGCGTGAATCCGACGCTCGCGATGCGACTAGGTGAGAGCAGCACGCTAAGGTTGGGCTACGAGTACTACACCTACGATCGCATCGCCGACCGCGGCGTGCCGTCGTTTGACGGCCGGCCGGTCGAGACGGACGAGTCCACCTTCTTCGGCGACCCCACGCGCAGCCCGACAGACGCGACGGTGAATCTCGCCACGGCGGTGTTCGACCACGAGTTCGGCAATGGTGTCAGCCTGCGCAACCGGACGCTGTACGGCGATTACGACAAGTTCTACCAGAACGTCTATCCGGGAGGCGCGGCGACCGTGGACGAGAACGGCGTCATGGTGGCGCCGATTTCCGCCTACAACAATGCGCAGCAGCGCGAGAATCTCTTCAACCAGACGGACTTGGTGTTTTCGCTCACGACTGGATCGGTCGAGCACGAGCTCCTCACCGGCATGGAGATCGGCCGCCAGGAAACCGACAACTTCCGCAACACAGGCTTTTTCAACGACGAGCTCGAAACCGTGACCGCGCCCGTCAGCAGTCCGACGATCTCGATCCCGGTTACGTTCCGACAGGACGAGGACGACAACGACAATCACGTCGAGACCAATGTGGCGGCGATCTACGTGCAGGACCAGGTGAAGCTGTCGGAGCACTTCCAGGCCGTGCTCGGACTGCGCTACGACCAGTTCGACGTGGACTTCGACAACAACCGCACGGGTGTGCGGCTCGAGAGCGACGATGACCTGGTGTCGCCCCGCGCAGGTCTCATCTACAAGCCGGTCGAGCCAGTATCGCTCTACGCGAGCTACAGCATGACCTACCTCCCGCGTGCGGGAGCGCAGATGACGTCGCTTACGGCGACCAATGAGGCGCTCGACCCGGAGGAATACGAGAACTACGAAATCGGCGCGAAGTGGGACCTGCGCCCCTATCTGTCACTGAGCGCGGCCGTCTATCGGCTGGATCGGACCAACGTCGCGATCCCGGATCCGCTGGATCCGAGCCTTTCGATCCTGGTCGACGGGCAGAAGACCGAAGGCGTCGAGCTGGGAATCAGCGGGCAGGTCACCGAGGCCTGGAGCATGTTCGGTGGGTACGCCTATCAGGACGGGGAGCTGACGGCCACAGCATCGGCAACCGCGGTTGACGGTGCGACGCTCGCCCAGCTGCCGGAGCACAAGATTTCGCTCTGGAACCGGTATCAGCTGACACCCGCCTGGGGCGTCGGTCTCGGCCTGATGTATCAGAGCGACATGTATACCTCGACCGACAATACCGTCACGCTGCCAAGCTTCACGCGGGTCGACGCAGCGCTCTTCTATTCACTCAACGACCGCATCCGGGCCCAGCTCAACGTCGAGAACCTGCTCGACGAGGACTACCTGGCAAACGCCCACAACAACAACAACATCTCGCCCGGCTCGCCGCTCGCTGTGCGGATGGGGGTGACGGTCGCATTCTGAGCCACGCGCTCCCGCGACAGATTCCATCGCAATCCCTGCTGTGGTCGAATGCGGGATGGCGCACGGAATCATCGATGCCTGGGCGCAGCATCCGACGCGCAGGCATCTCGAGCAGCCGATGTTCGAGTCGCTCAGGCGCTGGACGCGCGGTGCGCTGCCCGAGGGTGAGCTGCCCGTTTCGGCGACGATTGCCGCCATGGACGAGGCGGGTGTCGCGCTGTCTCTCATCAGCGCCTGGGTCGGGCC
>Ga0207691_10001744_pt1 | contig 21445 bp, 13 predicted proteins | sample KBSM13metaG_FD_184327 | JGI IMG/M metagenome (GOLD analysis project Ga0207691, IMG submission 184327) | Miscanthus rhizosphere microbial communities from Kellogg Biological Station, Michigan, USA - KBS M1-3 metaG (SPAdes) (version 2) | ecosystem: Host-associated > Plants > Roots > Rhizosphere >... | reverse complement strand
GGCCCGGATCACAACCTTTGGTTCGTCGAATTGACTGGTGACAAGATTGGGCGGATCACGATTGCCGGCGAGATCACCGAATTCGCGATTCCAACATCCCACAGTGAGTCCTACGCGATCGTCTCCGGTCCGGACGGTAATCTCTGGTTCACCGAATCGGCGGCCAACAAGATCGGGCGGATCACGATCGCCGGCGTGATCACGGAATTCGCACTCCCTGCTCTTCCGGGCTTTCCTGCGGGGATCGCTTCCGGCGCCGACGGCAACCTCTGGTTTACCGAAGCGATCGGGAACAGGATCGGGCGGATGACCACCACCGGAGTCATTACGGAATTCCCGATCGCGACCCCCAGCAGCTCGCCTTGGGGGATCGTCTCCGGCACGGATGGGAACCTCTGGTTCACCCAGCGCGGTAGCAACTCCTTAGGGCGGATCACCCTTGACGGCGTGATCACTGAGTTCCAAGTGCCCACGCCCGACGCTTCGCCCTACGGGATTGCCTCCGGCCCGGACGGCAACCTCTGGTTCACGGAAGGCTTCAAAATCGGCCGGCTGACAACGGGCGCGCCCGCAACACCGGTTCCGACCCTGTCGGACTGGATGTTTGTGGTCCTGGGCTTCGGCCTGGCGAGCCTCGGAGTTGGCCTGTTGAGGCGGTCCTAGCGCCGCCGAAGAAGCGGCGTCGGGCTGGTCGAACGATCGAACCGTGGTCTCACTCGTACACCCTCTTCCCCACCGTCAGCCTCTCCAGGTAGATCGTCTCGCACGAGTTGGGTCCCTCGTCCGAACGCGAGGTGCTGGTGCCCCAGTGGAATCCGGAGCCGCCGAGGTCGTCGATGTCGACGAGAAACCCCTGGAGACGAACGACGTCGCCCTTTCTGACCGCGCGGACGGCGCGCTTCAGGCGGCCGGTGCGCGGGAAGACGTGGACGTTGGCGGTGTGGGAGACGATGGTGCCGCGGTCGAGCGACAGGTCCTTCGTCCTCCAGAAGAAGAAGCGCGAGAACTGAGAGAACGAGAGCCGCCCCGCGTAGGGCGGAGCGAGGACGGGCCCCCAGGCGAGCGCGAGATCCTCGGGCAGGAGCGCGCCGGCTCGTCCCCACCGGTAAGCCCGGGCCGACATGACGCGCGCGGATTGATCGAAGTCGAACCGTGGCGTGACCCGATAGAGGCGGCCGCTCACGCGCCGATCGAAGGGGTGCTCGTCGGTGGGAGCCTGGACGGGCTCACCCGCCGGGTCGGGGATCGGCGCGGACCGATGGCGCAGGAGCGCCAGCGACAGCGGGTTCCGAAATAGGAATAGCGCAAGAAGGACCGCCCCCAGAAGAGCCGCTGTCCGGCTTCGCATGCTGCGACAAATTGTCCCCGACCGGGTTCCGTTTCCCAAGCCCTTGCCGCCGGAGCTGCGTCATAATCCGCGCTTTCCCGACTCGCCTTCGACCGCGACAAAGAAGATGAAGGAGACACGGATGCGAAAGCCGTTGTCCATACTCGCGTCGATCCTCACCCTCAGCATGGGGATCGGACTCGCGTCGTCCGCCGCCGCTCAGGGGCCGGCGTCTACATCCACAAAGGACGCGAAGAAGAAAGACTCGAAGAAGACCGACCCGGCCGCCGACATCAACAAGCCGCGGGCCGACGCCCGGCGGCTGGCCTTCACGACGAGCGAGGCGACCTGGTCTTCGGTCGACGTTTCGCCCGACGGTCAGACGCTCGTCTGCGACATCCTCGGCGACATCTACACGCTCCCGATCTCGGGAGGCGCCGCGAAGGCGATCTCGTCCGGGCCCGCGTACGACACCCAGCCGCGCTTCTCCCCCGACGGCAAGACGATCGCCTTCACGAGCGACCGCAGCGGGATCGAGAACATCTGGCTGATGGATCCCGACGGGAAGAACCCGCAGGCCCTGACGACCGAGAAGGACTCCTACGTGCGCAGTCCATCCTGGACTCCGGATGGGCGCTACGTCCTGGCGCGGAAAGAGGACGGCAAGCGCGCGGGGATCCCGCCCGTGGAGCTCTGGATGTTCCACCGGGAAGGAGGCGGCGCCGGCATCAAGCTGACGGCGGGAGACGATCTGTCGAACGCCGGCGGCGCCGTCGTCTCGCGCGACGGCAAGTCGGTCTACTTCTCGGCACGGCTGCGCAAGTTCAACTACACGCCCAATCTCAGCGACGGCCTCTGGCAGATCTGGCGCTACGACCGAGATCTCGCGGAGACCTTCCCGGTCGCCGGCGGTTTCGGCGGCGCCGTGCGTCCCGCGCTTTCACCCGACGGAAAGACGCTGACCTTCGTCTCGCGCCGGGACGACGATACCTGTCTCGTCGCCCGGGACCTCGCGTCGGGAAGCGAGCGGATCCTGGCGCGCGGCGTGACGCGGGACGAGATGGAAGGCTTCGCGCAGATGGACCTCTGGCCCGGCTACGCCTTCACGCCCGACGGGAAATCTCTCGTCTTCTCGAACCACGGAAGGCTCGCGCGGCTCGAGGTCGCCACGGGAACGCTCGCCGACATCCCGTTCACGGCCGAGGTGGAGCAGTTCGCCGCTCCCCGCGTGGCGTGGCAGGAAAAGATGGACATGGGGCCCGTGAAGGCGAAGATCCTCCGTTGGCCGAGCCAGTCGCCGGACGGCCGCTGGATCGCGTTCGAGGCCTTCGGCCGGGTCTGGCTGCAGGAGGTCTCGGGCGGAAAGGCCGCCGGAGCGCCGCGCCGGCTGACGCGCGACGACGCATCGCTGCCGAAGCGCGAATACGCGCCGACCTTCAGTGCCGACGGCCGCTCGATCGCTTACGTCTCCTGGAGCGACGCCGAGGGCGGGCACGTCTGGAAGGCGGAGGCCGCGCCGGGCGTCTCGCCGGTGCGGATGACGAAGTCGCCCGGTCACTACGCCAATCCGGCGTGGTCGCCCACCGGGGACCGTCTTGCTCTCCTCAAAGGCTCCGGGCTGGAGTTCCGCGGCCGACAGCCCGAGGAAGAAGAATTCTTCGAGATCGTCCTTCTCGATCCGGCGAGCGGCGAGCTCACGCCGGTGACGACCGTCAAGCTCGCGCAGTCTCTCAAGTTCCACCCCGAGGTCTTCTGGAACGCCGACGGGACGCGCCTCTACTTCCGCAGCCCCGTCGAAGCGAAGAAGCCCACGGACGACCCCAAGAACGATCTCGTGGCGGTTCGGCTGGACGGCACGGACACGCGGCGGCTGCTCCGGTTTCCGGCGGTCGCCGACATCGTTCCCTCCCCCGACGGCACCTGGGTCGCTTTCACCTCGCGCGACAACGTCTACGTCACGGCGCTCCCGGGAGTCCTCACGAAGGAACCACCGGAAGTCGGCCTGAAGGAAGGAGCCGTGCCGGTCTATCGCCTCTCGGACGATGCCGGCGGCTACGTGCTCTGGGCCGACGGCGGCAAGACGCTGACCTGGGCGCTCGGCCCCACGTTCTACCGGCTCCCGCTCGCGAGCGCGATCGAGTTCGCGCGCGCCGAACGGAAGAAGGCCGAGGATAAGGCGAAGAAAGAGGCCGCGGCGAAGTCCACCACGGCTGCCGAGAAGCCCGCCGAAAAGGAAGACAAGGAGCAGGAGAAACTCGAGCAGGCCCGCGTGCCGAAGGCCGAGACGATCGCGATCGCTCTCGCGATGCCGCGGCCGGCGCCCGAGGGCTCGTGGCTACTCCGGGGCGCCCGCGTCGTCACGATGAAGGGCGACGAGGTTCTCGAGAACGCCGACGTCTTCGTCACCGGCAACCGGATCACGGCGATCGGCCCTTCGGGCAAAGTGGCCGTTCCCGCCGGGACGCGTTCGTTCGACGGCGCCGGCAAGACGGTGATCCCCGGCCTGATCGATACGCACGCCCACCTCCACTACTCGGCGTTCGAGCTCTTTCCCGAGGCCAAGTGGGAGTACGTCGCGAACCTCGCCTACGGCGTGACCACGGTCTACGACCCCTCGGCGCCGTCGCTCGACGTCTTCGCGCAGGGCGAGCAGGTCGAGGCGGGGCTGATGGTCGGACCGCGCATCTACTCCTCGGGCGACGTGCTGTACGGCGGCCAGCAGGAGGACATCTTCGCCGAGGTCAACAACCTCCTGGACGCGAAGCACCAGGTGCGGCGCATGAAGGCCTACGGCGCGCGCATGATCAAGGTCTACCAGCAGCCGCGGCGCTCGCAGCGCATCTACTTCGCCGAGGCCTGCCGTGACGAGCACATGCTGCTGACGGCCGAAGGCGCCGGCGAGCTCCAGACCGACATGACGATGGCGCTCGACGGCTTCACGGCGTTCGAGCACGCCCTGCCCGTGCGGCTCTACAAAGACATCGTGGACTTCACGGCGAAGTCGCAGACCTTCTACACGCCGACGCTTCTCGTCGCCTACGGCGGGCCCTGGGGCGAGGAGTACTACTGGCAGACCGCGAATCCGCACGACGACCCGAAGCTCAACCGCTTCGTGCCGCACGACCTCATCGATGCGAAGGCGCGACGATATCCGTGGATCTGGCCTTCCGAGTATCACTTCCCCACGGTCGCGGAGGGCGCCGCGGCCGTCCTGCGCGCCGGCGGCAACGTCTCGCTGGGAGCGCACGGCCAGCTGCAGGGGCTCGGGCCGCACTGGGAGCTCTGGGCGATGGCGGGCGAGGGCGGCTCGAAGAAGGGAGCGGCCATGACGCCGATGGAGGCGCTCCGCGCCTCGACCCTTCTCGCCGCGGACAAGCTCGGCTACTCGCCCGACCTGGGCTCGCTCGAGGCGGGCAAGCTTGCCGACTTCATGGTCCTCGACGCGAATCCCCTCGACGACATCCACAACTCGGTGAAGATCCGATGGGTCGTGAAGAATGGCGAGGTCTGGGAGGCCGAGACGATGAAGAAGCTCTGGCCGCGCGAGCAGCCGCCGCCGTCCTTTTTCTGGAAGGCGAAAGAGTCGACGAAACCGGCCGTGCGGTAATGTGGGGCGCGGAGACGCCGTGCCTTTCGAGCTGAAGACGATCCCCGGCGAGACCCTCGCCCGCATCCGCGGATGGGGAAAGGACGACTTCGCGTCGACGCTCGCCGCCATGCGGGCGGTCGCGGAGGATCCTCGCCTCTTGCCGGACATGCCCGTCCTCATGGACGCGCGGGAGCTCGACTATCTGGCCACGCCGCCCGAGGTTTCGAACCTCGCGGCGCCGAACGCGATGCCGATGCTCTTCGGACGACACCGTCTCGCCATTCTGGTCCGTCGCGGCGCCCAGTTCGGCGTCGCACGCGTCTTCGCCGCGAAGGCCGAATCCGCGGGTGCGCAGGTCGAGGTCTTCGCCGAGGAAGCGCTCGCTCTCGCATGGTTGAAGGGCGAGCGCTGAAACCGCTGCGGCGGCGGGAAGGACGACGATGAAGCGGCTCCTGAAGTGGATCTTTCTACTCGTGGGCGGCGCCATCGGCGCCGTCTTCGCCATCCTCCTGCTGCGGGCGTTCGATGCGCGGAACCAGCCGCCGCTGAAGCCCTGGCACGAGCCGCTCAAGACGGAAGCGCGCGCGAAGGACCTGCCGGACTCGGCGACGCTCGCCGACTACCTGCGCATCGAGGACGCCGCGTTTCGCGAGATGACGGAGAAAGTGCTCCCGGAAACGCCGAAGGAGGACCGGCTGCCCGCCAACCGATACTGGGCGGAGGGGCCCCTCAATCCGGAAACCTTCGCGAAAAACTGGAACCGGACATTCGAGCTTCTTCCCGAGGGGGAACCGCGAGGCGGCGCGCTGCTCATCCACGGCCTGTCGGACTCGCCGTACAGCGTCAAGGCCGACGCCGAAGAGCTGCAGAGACTCGGCTACTACGCGCTCGTCCTCCGCATGCCCGGCCACGGAACCGTCCCCGGGGACCTCACCAAGGCCCGCTGGGAAGACTGGCGCGCCGCGGTCCGCCTGGGGGCGAGGCACGTGCGTCAGAAGATCGGAACCGGGAAGTCCTTCGTTCTCGCCGGCTACTCCAATGGCGGAGCGCTCTCGGTCCAGTACGGGCTCGACTCGTCGGCTCCGGGCTCGACGCTTCCGAAGCCGGACCGCATCATCCTCTTTTCGCCGATGATCGGGGTCTCCCCGTTCGCCGTCCTCGCGAGAGTCGTGGCATGGATCGGAGCGATCCCGTACTTCGAGCAATCGCGCTGGACGGACATTCAACCCGAATACATCCCCTTCAAGTACAACTCCTTTCCCGCATTCGCCGGTCAGCAGACCGCGGTGCTGACGCGGAGAATCGCCCGGGGCGTCCGCGAGGCCGCCGACTCGGGAGCCATCGCGCAAATGCCGCCGATCCTGGCGTTCGTGTCGCTCGTGGACTCGACGGTCATCACCTGGGCCACGATCGACCGCCTCTTCGCGTACCTGCCGGAGAACGGGAGCGAGCTCGTCCTCTACGACCAGAATCGCTCCGAGGTCGTGCGGTCGTTTCTAAAACGTGACTACGACAAGCAGGTCGCGGCGCTGTTCGCCGACGCGAATCGGCCGTATCGGCTGACGCTCGTGACCAACGTGCGCCCCGACACCGACGACGTCCTGGCGCGAAGTGCGCCCCCCCGCTCCACGGCCGTGGAAGAGAAGCCCCTCGGTCTCGCGTGGCCGGATCAGCTCTTTTCGCTCTCCCACCTCGCCGTGCCGTTCGCTCCCAACGACCCGCTCTTCGGCATCCAACCGGACATGAGCGTCGACTACGGGTGGCGGCTCGGACAGCTCGCGCCGCGAGGCGAGAAGGGCGTGCTCCAGGTCCCGCTCGAGCAGTTCATGCGGCTGAACTGCAACCCGTTTTTCGCCTACCAGCTCGAGAGGATGCGGCACTTCGTCTCGAAGTAGGCCGGCGGACGAGGAGATCAGCCCAGCCGCTCGAGCACGTATCGCCGGATGTCGAGGCTCGCGTCTTCCATCGGGGCGTAGTAGCCGAAACGGTGCACGCGGGACGAGAGGCCGCGCTGCACCTCTTCGCAGATCGCCCAGTCCTGCCGGTTGATGAGGTCCCAGAACTCGACGGCGTCCGACGGGTCGAAGCCGGGCTTCTCCATCTCCGTCCCGTCGAAGAGGAAGTCGCAGAAGATCCGCGTCCGATCTGGCGCCTCCGGCAGCAGACGGAACGCGGCGACGTGCTCCGGCGAGAGCGAGAGAAAGAGGTTCGGATAGACGAGCTCGCCCTTGTGCCGGGTTTTCTCCCCTTCCGAGAGGTCCGGGAACGGCGCGCGGTCGGAGGTTCCCGAGCGCGTGAACGTGAATGCGCCGTCGCGATGGGGCACGCCGTGCTCCCAGTCGAGGCCCGCGCCGCCCTTTTCGCGGAAGGCGGGAACGACCTCGCAGAGCTCGGGATGAACCCCCGCGCAGTGGTAGCACTCGTTGTAGTTCTCGGCGATGACCTTCCAGTTCGCGCGCACCTCGTAGACGATGCGGCGGGCGAGGCGCAGCCGGTCGAGGGGATAGCGGCGCACCCTCTCCGGAACTTCGCCGAGGCACGGCTCGAGGCTCCGGGCGCGCGGACCCGCGGGCCAGAGGTTCAGAAAGAAGAAGCCTCCCCACTCGGCGATCGCGCAGGCGTGGAGCGAGAGGTCCTCGGCCCGCAGGGACGGATCCTGATTGAGAAACGGCGCTCCGATCAGCTTGCCGTCGAGCGCGTACGTCCAGGAGTGATACGGACACCGGATGGCGCCGGCGCTCGACGTCGTCGCGCCGCCTCGCGGGGCGTGCGGTTCGCCGGCCGGGCCGCTTTCGTCCGCCGCGCAGAGGCGGGCGCCCCGGTGGCGGCAGACGTTGTAGTGCGCCGCGAGCCGGCCCTCGCGCGTCCGCGCGAGCAGCAGGCTTTCGCCCAGGACCTCGAGCACGCGCACTTCTCCGACGCCCGGAAGGTCTTCGGCGCGTCCGGCACAGATCCACTCACGCGAGAAGATCCGATCGCGCTCTTTCTCGAAGATCTCGGCCGAGGTGTAGTACTCGGTGGGAAGGGATTTTTCGAGCATCAGAAACGGAACGTCTCCCTCATTTCCCCTCGTGTCCGTAATACTCGTACGCCGACATCGGCTTCGAGTAGTCGACGGTCCACGTCCGGCCCTCCCTGGAGGTCTTGCCGAGGACGCGGGCCATCTCCCGGACGTGGATCGCGACGGAGCCGCAACAGGAGCCGATGTAGTCGATTCCGAGGTCGCGGGCCTGCTCCGCCCAGCGCGCCATCTCCCGGCGCGAGAGCTGCAGCGGGTCGAGCTCGAAGGGAAACGCCTCGAGGCTCGTGAAGTCCGGCTTGTCCGCCGGAGTGCGGTACCCGACCGGCTGGCACGCGAGGAATCCCGTCACCGCCTTGCGCATCTCTTCGATGAGAGGCAGCGTGTGCTCGGGCCCGCGCAGGCAGTTGATGCCGACGATGTCGGCCCCGGCGTCCTGGAGCGCGCGCGCGGCATCCGCGGCGGTCTGGCCGTCGGAGGTGACCGGCTTGTTCTCGAAACAGACGGTGACCATGACCGGGAGGCCCGTCTTCTTGGCGCACTCGACCGCGAGCAAAGCCTCGCCCAGCCAGGAGAACGTCTCGCCGATGACGAAGTCGATGCCCTCCTCCACCTGGACCGCGAGCTGCTCGTCGAACGTCCGGCGCACGCGGTCGTAGGAGGCGGGGCTTCCGTGCTCGTACATCCAGGTCAGCGAAAGGTTCCCGGCGACGAGACACTTGTCGCCGGCGACGTCGCGCGCGATGCGCACCGCCGCGCGGTTGAGATCCTCGAGCTTGTTCTCGAGGCCGACCGTCGCGAGCTTGTCGCGGCTGGCGTAGAAGGTCAGGGCCTGGAGGACGTCGGCGCCCGCCTCGCGGAACTCGACGTGCATCTGCCGCAGCGCTTCCGGATTCGTCAGCGCCACCTCCGGCGTGAACGGGCCGGCACGCACCCAGCCGCGCTTCTCCAGCTCCAGGAGGTATCCGCCGTCGCCGAGCACGGGGCCCTCGGCGAGGCGTTCGAGGATGTTTTTCTTGGGCAAGCGAGTCTCCTTCCGTGTTGTGGATTTACGTTCAGGTATACGCCGCCGGTTCTTCGTCGCCATACTCCCATTCCGCGCGGATGGGTCCGGAGCCCGACTCCGCAAAGCGCGTCGGATCGAACGCCGTGATGTCGACGGCTCTCGACTTGCCATCCAGAAGCAGCTCCGAAACGCACAATCCCACGGCCGGGGAGATCTTGAAGCCCATGCCCGAGAACCCGGCGGCGACGTAGAGTCCCCGGGTGCCCGGCACCTCGCCGATGAGAGGCCGGAAATCCGGCGACACGTCGTAGACGCCGGTCACGCTCCGCCAGATGCCGGCGTCGGCGAGCGCGGGCACACGCCGGGAGACGCGCTCGACCAGGCTGGCGAGCGCCTCCGTCGAGGCCGACTGCGGGTAGGCGTCCGGATCCACGCCCCGCGTGCCCCAGAAGTCCCCGACGAGGGTCAGCCCGCCGACCTCGGATCGAAAGTACGTCGTCGTCAGCCCGTCGATGCACGCCGGCGCCGGCTCGGCCAGCCCCGGCGGGTTTTTGAGAACCGCGACGACGTGGTACTCGCCCTCGACCGGCAGATCGAATCCGACGCCGGCGAAGAGCGGACGGCTCCAGGGACCCACCGCCGCGACGACGACGGGCGCCGCGACCGGACCGGCGTCCGTGACGACGCCGGTGACGCGGCCGCCATCGCGGCAGAAACGCTCCACGCGGGTCGCGGAGCGGTACACGACTCCCATTTCACGGGCGCGCTCGAGAAAGTCGGTCGCGACTCCCGTGCCGTCGCCGTAGCCCGAGCCCGGCTCCCAGGCGGCGTAGGGCACGTCGTCGACGTTCCAGTCCGGAACGATGTCGGCGAGCTCCGCGCGATCGACGACGCGGGCGTCGACGCCATGCGCCCGTTGCATCGCGACGTTCTTCTCGAGGCGCGGAAGCTCTTTCTCCGGCACCGTCCGGACGAACCCGGTCTGGCGGAAGTCGCCGCGACGGCCCACGTAGTCGGGCCACGTCCGGAAGATCTCGAGGCTCTTGACCGCGAGGTCGACCTCCGGCGGAAAGCTGTAGTGCATCCGGACGAGCGCCGAGGAGCGGCCGCTGCCGCCGTGGGCCACGTCGCCCTTGTCCAGAACGACGATGCGGCCCGCCTTGCGGCGCGCGAGATGGAACGCGATCGAGGCGCCCATGACGCCCGCGCCGAGGATGACGAAATCCGCCGAGGTCGGAAGCTCGCGGCTCACGCGGAGGGCCCTCTTCCATTGCGCTTCGAGTCGCCGCGCTTCCAGTCCTTGAGCACCTGTCGCGCCGCGTTGTGGCCGGGCGCGCCGGTGACGCCGCCGCCCGGGTGCGCGCCGGCGCCGCAGAGATAGAGACCGTCGACCGGAGTCCGGTAGCGCGCCCAGCCGGCCACCGGCCGCATGAAGAAGAGCTGCTCGAGCGAGAGGTCTCCGTGAAAGATGTTGCCCTCGGTCAGTCCGTACACGCGCTCGAGATCCAGCGGCGTCAACACCTGCCGCGCCACGATCGACTTGGCCACATTCGGCGCATACTCCGCGATCTTCTTCACGACGCGGTCGCCGAGGAGCTCGCGCTTCTCGTCCCATGTGGACGCCGCCGCCCCCGCCCCGTTCCGGAGCCGGTACGGCACGTACTGGACGAACGTCGTCATGACGTGCCGGCCTTCCGGCGCGAGGCTCGGGTCGACGTTCGAAGCGACGACGCAGTCCACCCAGAGCTCCTCGGGGATCTCTCCGCTCCGGGCGACGTTGTAACAGCGCTCCGCGAACTCGAGCGACGGCACGAGCGTGGCGAGAGCCCGCTGCGGCTTCGTGAACGCCGGGGGCATGCCGAGGAACGAGGGCTCCTCGGAGAGGACGAAATTCACCTTGGCGCAGGGGCCGTCCATCTTGATGCCCTCGATCGAGCGGCGGAACTCGTCGGGCAGCTCGCGCGCGGCGATGAGGCCCAGGAACGTGCGCTTGGGATCCGCGTTCGAGACGACCACCGACGCCGCGATGCGGCGCCCGTCCTCCAGAACGACGCCGCGGGCTTTCCCGTCGTGCACTTCGATGGAGGCGACCGGAGACTCGGTCAGAATCTCCGCTCCGAATCCGCGCGCCGCCGCCGCCATCGCCTGCGTGATGGCGCCCATGCCGCCCAGGACGTGGCCGTAGAACCCCTGGATGTCGTGCTCGCCACCGGACAGCAGATGGAAGAGAAGGCCCAGGGCCGTTCCGGGCGAATACGGTCCGCCGTGCTTCCCGTAGACATTGTTCGCGAGAAAGAGTGTCTTGACCTTCTCGGATTCGTAGTTGCGATCGAGGAAGTCGCCGAGAGAGCCGGTCAGGAACGCGACCATGCGCCCGGCCTCGGAGGCCGAGATGCCGCGGAATCGGCGGCCGACGCGCAGCGCTTCGAGAAGCCCCGTCCATCCCCGCGCTCCGACGTCCGGAGGGGCCTCGAGAAAGAAGGGCTGGAGGTAGCGCGCGAGGCGCTTGAGCTCGTCGTCGACCCGCACGAACGTCTTCGCGTCCGCGGGCGAGAGCTTTTCGAGCTCGGCGACGGTGCGCTCGCGCTCCGACCACCACGGAACGGCGGTGCCGTCCGGAAACGGAACCAGGAGCGCCGGATCGCAGGGCACCATCTTCAGGCCGTGCCCGGCGAGATCGAGATCGCGGATGACCTCGGGCCGGAGCATGCTCGCGATGTAGGACGTCGTCGACGCCCGGCAGCCCGGAGCGATCTCCTCGGTCACACAAGCGCCGCCGACGATCCCGCGCCTTTCGAGCACGAGCGTCGACAGGCCCGCCCGCGCGAGATACGCCGCCGCCGTCAGGCCGTTGTGCCCGCCGCCCACGAGGATCGCGTCGTAGGATGCGCGAGATAGACTTTGACCAGTGGTCATCGTCGTGGGACCATGGTCTTAGTACGCTAGCACAGGTTGAATTCAATCATCGATCTCGGATAGTCTGACTGGCAGTCATGAAAACCACAGAGCTTCGAACCGCCCCCAACGCCCCGGCTTTTCTCACAGGTCCCCGCTCCGAGGCGAAACGTCTCCGGATCCTCGAGGCCGCGATGCGCCACTTCGCCGAGCGCGGCTATCACGCCACGCGCATCGAGGACATCGCCACCGAGCTCTCCATCGCCAAGGGCTCGGTCTTCCAGCATTTCGGCAATAAGGAAGGGCTGTTTCTCGCGGCCTACAAAAAGGCCGTGGCCTCCTTTTCCGCCTATCTGGACGCTCCGCCGGCGGTGACCGCCCGCGGCTTCTTCGAGACCCTGCGCTACTGGCTCGAGCGGACCGACCGCCTCGTGCGCGAGAACTGGGTCCCCTACCGCGTGGCCCTGCTCGGCAACTACGGGACGGACCTGAAACTGCGCCAGGAGATCAATCGGTTCCTTCGCGACCGCGACCCTTACGGAACCGCGGCCTTCGTCCGGATGGGCGTCGAGCGCGGCGAGGTCCGCTCCGACATCGATGAAGAGATGATGGTTTCCATGATCGAGTGGACCGTGGAACGTTTCCAGGACGCGCTGCTGACCGAGGAGCTCGATCCGGGTCTCTTCTCGCGCCAGGGAAACCGCCCCGAGAAAACGGCCGCCCGCATCGCCCAGTTCCTGGAGCTTCTGCGCAGCGCCATTGCGACTCCCGAGACCGGCGCGGAGCGGTCCGCGAAGCCGGCGCCCGCGCCGAAGGCGAAGGGAGGCCGGAAGGAGCAGCCGTGACGACCACCGCCGGGTACACGTTCGAGAAGGACCTCTCTTCCGCCGCGACGATTCCGTCGTCGTGGTATCGGGATCCGCACGTCCTCTCCCTCGAGCAGGATCGCATCTTCGCGAAGACCTGGCAGCTCGTGGGCCACAGCGAGCAGGTCTCGCTGCCCGGCGACTACTTCACCTGCGTCGTCGCGGACGAGCCGCTCGTCGTGACGCGCGGCAACGACGGGTCCCTGCACGCGTTCTCGAACGTCTGCCGCCACCGGGCCGGCCCGGTCGCCCGCGGCGCCGGTCACCGGAAGGCGCTCATGTGCGGCTACCACGGCTGGACGTACAGCCTGGAAGGCAAACTCCTCACGACGCCGGAGTGGGACGGCGTGCGCTGCTTCGAGAAGGAGGCGCAGAGCCTGCCGGCGGCTCGCGTCGAGACGTGGGGACCGTTTCTCTTCGTGTGTCTCGACGCGACGACGCCTCCCCTCGGGGAAATCCTGGGCTCGATCCCGAAGGAGACCGCGCACCTGCCGCTCACGCACATGAGCCTCTTCAAGAAGGTCGACTACGAGGTCGCGTGCAACTGGAAGGTCTACGTCGACAACTACCTCGAGGGGTACCACATCCCCATCGTGCACCCCGAGCTCTTCAAGGAGATCGACTACCGCGCCTACCGGGTGGATACGGCGGAGTACCACTCCAAGCAGCACGCCCCGATCCGCTCCAAGTCCGAGGAATCCCTGTATCGCCGCGGATTGCCCGAGGGTCACGAGCCGGAGGCTCTCTACTACTGGGTCTTCCCGAACCTCATGCTCAATCTCTATCCCGACAACCTCCAGACCAACATCATCCTGCCGCTCGGTCCCGAGAAGACCTTGACGCGTTTCGAGTGGTACGTCCTCGAGCCCAACAGTCCGGGTGTGGCCGAAGAGTTCGCCCGCTCCTTCGCGTTCTCCGACCAGGTGCAGCAGGAAGACATCGCGATCTGCGAGGACGTGCATCGCGGCCTGCGCTCGCGCACGTACGACCGGGGACGGTACTCCGTGGCGCGCGAGAACGGCGTACACCACTTCCACGAGCTGCTGACGCGGGCGATGCGGTGAGTTAAGCGTTGAGTGTTGAGCGGGACTCGAAGGCCTTTTCCGCTCAACTCTCGACACTCAACTATCAACGGTCATCTCAGGGCCCGTACAGCCTCAGCCCGAACATCTTCGTCAGGAGCCGACCACCGAAGGCACGCCCCCGGCAGTAGGCAACGCCGAGCTTCAGGCTGGCGGAATGCCAGCCTCGCTCGGCGGTAACTCAAATGGCGCCAGCGGGCCGCTACGGCCCGTAAAGTTTGAGACCGAAGGTCTTCGTGAGGAAGGCCGCCATCTGCCCTCGCGTGTTCGGCGAGCCAGGACAGTAGTTTCCGCCGCCGCAGCCGGCGGTGACGCCCTCCGCGGCGAGCTGCTCGATCCAGGGCGCAAAGGGGTTCGAAGCCGGGACGTCGGCGAAAATGCCGGTCGCCGCGGGCGGGACGTAGTCGCTGCCGTGGCGCGCCTTCAGCAGGAAGACCGCCATCTGCGCCCGCGTCACCGCGGCATCCGGGCAGAAGAGCCCTCCCCCGCATCCGGCCGCGATCGCGCTGTCCGCGAGGTCCTCGATCCAGCCGGCGGCGAAAGCGTTTGCCGGCACGTCTCCGAATGCCGTCCCGGTCGCCGGCGGCGGCAGATAGGCGCGGCCGAGCTTCGACTTCATCAGAAAGACCGCCATCTGCGCGCGCGTCACCGGGGACGAAGGACAATAGTTCGCGCCCCCGAAGCAGCCGGCGGTGACGCCGTTGTGGAAGAGGTTCTCGATCGCGGCATAGAAACCATCCGTCGCCGGAACGTCGCCGAAGCTGCCGCCCACGTGGAGCGTCCAGGTCTTCGCGGCCGTCAGGTTGACCTTCTCCGTGAACACGGCGTCCCAGTGCACGGTCGGGCGAACGGCGGGACTCGAGATCGTCAGCCGATAGCAGTTCCCGGTCGCGTTCCAGCAGCTCGCCGCAGCGCCCGCCGCCGGCGATCCGTACGCCGCCGCCGCATCGGCGATCGTGTACGTCGCTCCGGCCGGTCCGACGAATGCGGAGGCGGTTCCCGCGAGCGCCGAGGAACCCCCTTCGGGGTTCTCCCACCACGGCTCGACGATCACGGACTCTCCGGGCTCGAGCACGCCGTTCTGGTTCGAGGCTCCTCCCGCGCGCTCGTCGACGGCGAGATCCGGAGCGAGGGGCGGCTTCCAGCCCAGCTGGATGACCTCGAAGTCCGATGCCGTCAGTGAATCGAACGCCGGGTTGAGGATGTCGTTGTCCCACCGCTCGTCCCAGGTGCCGCTGACGTACATGTCGCTGCCGTTGTCGGCAACGATGAGCCCGTAGGTCTTCATCGCCCGGAAGATTCTCTGGATCGCCGGATCGAACGCCGAAATGTCGGTCCCGGGCTTCAGCCTCAGGCGAGCGCCCATCGGCAGCGCCGGCGGGTCCTGGAAGCCGGCCTGGTGCGAAGCCGGGTACACGTAACCCTTGGTGTGGCGCACCGTGAAGCGGAAGGCGTGGCGGATCTCGCCGGCGCTTGCGTCGGCCCCGTAGACCTCGTCGTAGCGGACGAGGCCGGGAAGGATCGCGAGCCCGGCCGCGTCGGCGGACGTCCAGCCTTCGGGCCGGCGGTCGTTCGTGCTCAGGTCGAAGAACGCGCCGGAGTACGCCTGCCATTGAGCGCCATCGAACCAGACGTTGTAGAGCTCGTAGAGGTGGCGCTTGTCGCGATCGAGGATCAGGACGTGGCGGTCCTGGCAGCAGGTCTGGTCGACGTTGCCGGGAGCGCCGCCTTCGACCCAGTGCGGCTGCGTGATGGCCTCGTCGGGGATCGGATAGAACGCGAAGGAGGTCTCGGTCGAGTGATCGACGCCGTCGCTCTCGTCGGCCTGATCGAACTGGACGGTCTTTTTCGGCTGCGCGCCGTCGACCACGATGTACGGGAACCCGTAGATCGACACGCCGTCGTCGAGCGTGCCTCCGAAATCGGGATGGAGAGGCTGCGGATCTCCGTCGTTGACGTAGTCGATGAAATCGTCGGAGCCCGGATCCACGGGAGCCGCCGAAATATCGGTGTTCCACCAGTGCGTCGCCGGGAAGAGCGGCAGCGGCCCCGGCGGGCTGGTCTCGAGCCGCGGAGCCATGGCGGCCAGCAGGATCCCGCGGACCGCCCAGTCGGCGCGGGCGGTCCCCGCCGCGAGAGCTCCCCAGATCGCCGCCGCGGCGAAGATGGCCGCGCGAGTTCGTGTCAACTCTTTGTACCTCCGGATCGTCGGGATTGATTATGGGCGGCACACGCCCCTTCAAACACTGTCCGGAAAGCCAGAACACTCGCTCGCCGGGAGGCTGTCCTTCTTCGACCCGCTCGACCAGTCGCGCCGCGATTGCGCGATCTCTATGCTCTCGTGCCAACTTGCTGTCCTCAAAATCGACCGTTGTGACTCAGCTCACCATCTGTGACGCGAAGCGCCCCCTAGAATTTGTCTACCCGAACAATCCAGGTTTCGTTGGCGGCCGTCAGAAAGGACCAGTGCCGATGAGAAAACATCTTTTTCTCCGGGCCCCCTTTTCTCTCGCGAGAGGTGCCGCCAGGAGCGCGGCGGTTCTCGCGACCTTCGGACTGGTGTCCGCGGGTATCGCGACCGGGGCGACGACGTTCCAGCTCGCCTACATGTACGGCACTTCGGGGCCGGCGTCGGGCGGAACGGCGGTCAACCTCGTCGGCAATCAGTTCGATCCGGGCGCGACCGTCACGATCGGCGGCGTCAGCGCCAGCGCGTCGGTGACGAGCTCCACGCGGATCGGAGCCACGACGCCGGGGCGCAATGCCGGCGCGCTCTACGACGTCGTCGTCACAAATCCGGGCAATCCGCCGGCGGTCCTGACGAAGGGCTGGTTCGCGGACTTCCTGGACGTGCCGCAGGCGAGCCCGTATCACGCGCCGGTCGAGACCATCATCCGCGACGGCATCACCTCCGGCTGCGGCGGCGGCAACTACTGCCCCACTTCCCCCGTGACCCGCGGCCAGATGGCCGTGTTCCTGCTGCGCGCCGAACACGGCTCCGCGTACGTGCCGCCCCCGGCGACGGGCACGATCTTCGGCGATGTCACCGTCAACACGTCATTCGCCGACTGGATCGAGCAGCTCTACGCCGAAGGGATCACGGGCGGCTGCCTCGGCGGAAGCCCGCCGCTCTACTGCCCGACGGCGTCGGTGACGCGCGGCCAGATGGCGACGTTTCTCCTGAAGATCTACCACGGCACGGGCTATGCGCCGGCGGCCGCGAGCGGCGTGTTCTCGGACGTGCCGGTCTCGATGCCGCTCGCGCCCTGGATCGAAGAGATGGCCCGCCTTGCGGTGACGACGGGCTGCGGCGGCAACAACTTCTGCCCGGGCAACCCCGTCACGCGCGGGCAGATGGCGGTCTTTCTCGCGAAGACGTTCCACCGCCCCGAGGCTATCCGGTTCCTGCAGCAGGCCACCTGGGGACCCAAGGATTCCGAGATCTCGAACCTGCTCGGCGTGGGCAACCTCTCCTGGCTCGCGAGCCAGTACAACGCGGCGCCTTCGCCGTACCCGGCCCTGCCGCTCGTGCCCGACGACGAGCCCGGCGACTGCGACGTCTACTGCCACCGCGACAACTACACCAGCTTCCCGCTCCACTCGCAGTTCTTCCGGAACGCGCTCTACCAGGTGGATCAGTTGAGGCAGCGCATGCTGTTCTCCCTCCACAAGATCAACGTCATCTCGACGAACACGATCACCCGGCCGAGTCAGATGGTTCCCTACATCAACGCGCTGAACGCGAACGCCTTCGGGAACTACCGCGACGTCCTCGAGGACATGACGCTGAATCCCGCGATGGGCGCCTTCCTCAACATGGCGACCAACACCAAGACGAATCCGAACGAGAACTACGCCCGCGAGGTCATGCAGCTGTTCTCGATCGGCACGGTGCTCCTCAACCAGGACGGGACCACGCAGAACAACGACGTGACCGGCTACCCGATGGACAGTTATGACCAGTCGGTCGTCGACAATCTCAAGCTGGTGCTGACCGGCTGGTACATCCCCGAGGTCTCCGTCACGCTCAACGGCGACACGGACAACACCGGCAACTACCTGATCCCGATGCCCGTCCACCTCAATGGCTCGGCCCAGGAGGACCGGCACACGCAGACCACCAAGGATCTCTTCGTCGGATTCCTGCCGAACAAGACGGGCGAAGGCTCCCCGACCTCGATCCCGGCGGGCCAGCCGGCGAACCAGGACCTCCAGATGGCGATCGACGCCATGTTCAACCACCCGAACGTCGGGCCCTATCTCGCCAAGGAACTGATCCACTCTCTGGTGACGTCGAACCCGAGCCCGGCCTACGTCGAACGCGTGGCCGGCTTCTTCAACGACAACGGCTCCGCCCAGCGCGGAAGTCTCTGGGCGATGGCCAAAGCGATCCTGCTCGACCCCGAGGCCCGCGAGTCCCCGGCCGATCCGAGCTACGGCAAGCTCAAGGAACCGGCGCTCTACATTCTCAACATCCTCCGGGCGTTCAACGCCATGGCGGCGAACGGGATCGCGCAGTCCGACGGCTACATCAGCTCGCCCTACTCGCGCGACATGGGCCAGGAGATTTACCGACCGACGACGGTCTTCTCCTACTTCCCGCAGGACTACTACGCGCCTCCGGCCTCAGACGGCCTCCTCGGGCCCGAGTTCGGGATCATGGACGCCTCGACCTCGCTGAAGCGCGCCAACTTCGTCTCCCAGATGGCGCCCGGAAGCAATGCCGGCACCGGCGGCATCCCCGTGCAGTGCAACACGAGCTCGTGCAACGCGCCGAACGGCACCTCGATCAACCTGACGGAGCTGCAGTTGCTGGCGTCGAACCCGACGAACCTCGTCGACCGCCTCAACCGGCTGCTGATGCACGGAACCATGTCGGACGAGATGAAGACCTCGATCATCGGCGCGGTCACTGCCGTGCCGGCCAACCAGACGTTGTACCGCGCGCGCCAAGCGCTTTTCCTGGTCGCGACCTCGTCGCAGTACCAGGCGCAGAGGTAAGGACCATGAAACACACCAGACGGGACTTTCTCGCTCGGACCACCTGCGCGGCGCTGTCGGCGTCGGCGATCCAGGCCACGGTCCGCCAGTGGGGACTGGCCAACATGTTCGCCACGCCGAACACGCTTTCGCCCAACTACCGGGCGCTCGTGTGCGTCTTCCTCAACGGCGGCGTCGACTCCAACAACATGGTCATCCCTCTCGACGGCGCGCACTACGCCTCCTACCAGGCGGCGCGGCCCACGCTCGCGATCCCGAACGGCAGCGCGCTCCTGATGAACAACCCGCCCTCGATGGGAGGGCAGGCGTTCGGATTCCATCCGCAACTGCCGGACTTCCGCGACCTCTACAACGCGGGCAAGATGGCCGTCGTCACCAACGTCGGGCCTCTCGTCGTTCCGACGAACCAGGCGCAATACATGGGCAACTCGGTGCCCAAGCCGTACGCCCTGTTCTCGCACTCCGACCAGATCCAGGCCTGGCAGACCGGACGCGCCGACATCAAGATCGGCACGGGCTGGGGAGGCCGGGCGGCCGACGCCGTCGACGCGTGCAACAGCGGCGCCGGCGGCTATCCCACGATCACCTCGATCTCGGGCTCGTCGACGTTCTGCGTCGGTCTCAAGCGTCCGCTCTCGATCGGCACGGGCAACCTCAACAGCGTCCTCACCATCAACGGCTTCACCGGCACGCCCGAGTCCAACGCGCGGCGAGCCTCGATGGACTATCTCCGGACGATCGACGGCACGGCCACGATGATCGCCGCCGCGAGCCAGACGACCCAGCAGGCGCTCGACATCTCGACAGAGTTCGCGAGCTGGACGCCCGCCGACGGGGTCACCACGGTGTTTCCCAACACGGGCCTGGCAAACCAGCTCAAGCAGGTCGCCAACGTCATCAAGCTCGTCAGCAGCTCGCCGGGAATCAACCTCTCCCGCCAGATCTTTTTCGTCTCGCAGGGCGGTTACGACACGCACCAGAACCAGATCACCGATCAGGCCAACAACTTTTCCCAGCTCTCGCCCGCCATGCTCGCGTTCTACAACGCGACGGTGGAGCTGGGCCTCCAGAGCAAGGTCACCACATTTACCCTGACCGACTTCGGCCGGACGCTCCAGGAGTCGGGCGACACGGGCGGCGTCGGCACCGATCACGGTTGGGGCGGGCATCAGTTCGTCATGGGCGACAGCGTCCTCGGAGGCAACTTCCACGGGACGCCCAATCAGGTCACGGGGTCGATCTTCCCGTTCAACCAGGTCGGCGGTCCGGACGACACGTACAACAACGCGAGCAACGGCCGCGGCCGCTGGATCCCGACGACGGCATCGGATCAGTACGGCGCCGCCCTCGCGAAGTGGTTCGGCGTCTCCGACCTCAACATGGCCTCGGTCTTCCCGAACATCGGGAACTTCAATGCTCTGAACTCGTTCATGACTGCTCCTCCCGGAGGCTGCTGAGTCGATACCAGCGGGGGCGGCCTCCGGGCCGCCCCCGACGTTTTAGGAATCGCGAATGCGCCTCCGCTCCCGGTCGATCGCCGTTCCCCTGCTCGCCCTCCTCCTCGGGGCCGCCGGGGCCTGGCTCGCGCGCGCCGCATCCTCGCCGGCGGCCATCGAGGCGAGACCTCCGAATCCGGTGGCCGGGCAGACGGTTCTTCTCCGCGAGACATCGCCCGACGCGCCCGACGCCGCGCCCGTCCCCGGGGCGTGGTGGGACTTCGGCGACGGACACTCCTCCGCATCCGGGGCGCCCGTGCACGTCTGGGAGGCGCCCGGAGAGTACGTCGTCCGCCTCGTCTCGTCGGCCGGCACCTCCGAAGCGCCCCTCGTCGTCTCGCCGGCGGAGACTCTGCGCCTGCTCGGCGCGCATCCGTTCGAAGTGTCCGTCGAGGCCGTGGATCCGCAGACGGGCCGGCGATCGGCGGCCCGAGCCTCCGCCTGGACCGACCGCTATGGCACTTTCTCGTTTCCGGAGATCACCGGCGATTCGGGGAATCCCGAGATCGCGGTCAAGGCTCTCGAGGCGACCGAAGACAGCCACTACTGGTTTCTCTGGAGCGGGGCAACGCGCTTCGAGTACATCGTCACGATTCGCGAGGTCGCCACGGGCCGCGTCGCGGTGCACCGCAAGGAAGGGCCCGAGTTTTCGGGCGGCTCGGACACGCGCAGCTTCCCGCTCGGAGCCGCGCGCCGGACCGCGGATCAGACAGGCCCGTCGAACCCGCGCGACGTTCTCGATGGGCCGGAGCGTCCCAGTCCGCGCGCCGTCGGGCCTCGCGGGACGCCAGCCACGCCGACTCCGACGCAGGTTCCCAACGGGACGACGATGACGCCGCCGAGCGCGACGCCGACCCGGACGCCCGTGCTCACTCGCACGCCGACGCGGACGTCGCCGCCGACGTGGACACCCACGGCCTCGCCCACGCCCACAATCACCCCGACGCCGACGATCACGCCTACGCCGACGCCGCCCCTCATCGCGCTTCGCGCGATCCAGTGGCAGTGGAATTTCTGCCCGCAGCCGTACCCGTGCCCGACGGTGTGCCCGACCTCCTGCGGCAGCCAGATCACGCTCAAGGTCGGCCAGACCTACCTCATCTGGCCGTACAACGGAGACGTGGAGGACGTCCCGGACGAGCACGGCCTCTCGGGCGTGGCGGC
>Ga0207691_10001742_pt1 | contig 21448 bp, 14 predicted proteins | sample KBSM13metaG_FD_184327 | JGI IMG/M metagenome (GOLD analysis project Ga0207691, IMG submission 184327) | Miscanthus rhizosphere microbial communities from Kellogg Biological Station, Michigan, USA - KBS M1-3 metaG (SPAdes) (version 2) | ecosystem: Host-associated > Plants > Roots > Rhizosphere >... | reverse complement strand
CGATGCTGGAAGCCGGGATGATCTTCTCGGTCGAGCCGGGGCTCTACGATCCGGAGAACGGCTTCGGCGTCAACTTCTCGGACGGTTTCGCGGTTCAGGCGGGCGGGAAACCCTCGCTCCAGATGTCGCGGCTGCCGTGGAGCGAGGAGTGGGGGCTGGTGAAGCTGTGAGTCTCCCGTCACTCCCGGCGCGGCGCGTCGTCACGGGATCTCTCGCCTGAGGCTCGGGATGACGCCCCTTCGAGTCATCGCGCGTCCTTGACCGCCGCGATCACGCGTTCGAGGGCGTATCGCGGATCGAGCTCGGGCAGATCGTAGATGTTCCACCCCGTGAACACGGCGATCAGATCGAGCCTCGGCACGACGAACAGGAACTGGCCGCCGTAGCCCCACGCGGCGTAGGCGCCGGCGTCCGGCAGGACCCACCACTGATAGCCGTAGCCGAAGCTCTTCTCGTTCGTCGCGGTGGCCGGCGTCGTCGACGCCTTGACCCAGCCCTCGGGGAGCAGGCGCTTTCCCTCCCAGACCCCGTCCTGCATGTAGAGCCGGCCGATCTTCGCGAGATCGCGTGGCGCGAGATAGAGGCCGCCCTCCGCGTCCGCGAGCCCCTTCGGCGTGCGCTTCCAGTAGGAATCCTCGATACCGAGCGGCCCGAAGAGATGCTCCTTCGCGTAGTCGTCGGCCGGCTTCCCGGTCGCCTTCGTGATCACGTACGACAGCAGCTCGGTCGCGCCGCTGTTGTAGACGAATCCCTTGCCGGGCTCCTGCGCCATCGGCTGCTCGAGGACGTAGCGGACCCAGTCTTCGGAACCCTCCATCGCCGCGCAGTTGTTGGCCGGATCGGTGTACGCCGCGGTCTCCTCGTCCCAGCGGATGCCCGTGCGCATCGTGAGGACGTCCTCGAGCGTCATGCGATCGCGCCGCGGATCGGCCGGGATCTTGAAGTTGGCGAAGAACGGCATCACCCTCGCGCCGGCGCCCGGGATCTCGCCGCGGGCGATCGCGATCCCGATGAGCGCCGAGGTCACGCTCTTCGACACCGACTGCATCGTGTGCAGCCGCGTCTTCTTGTAGTACGGGTGCCAGCCCGGATCGTAGTAGTTGTAGATCCCCGGCAATCCCTTGCCCGCGAAGAGGCGCGCGTAGTCCTTCGAGCGGTCGTAGGTCTTCTCGTAGACGACCGTGCCGTGGCGGATCACGAGCATCGAATCGACGTAGCCCTGCTTGCCGGAGGCGAGCTCCGCGTCGAGCGACCCGAGAACGGAGCGATCCATCCCTTGAGCCTCCGGCGTCGATGCCGGCCAGGCATCGGAAATCGTCCCGCCGGCGAGGACGATGCCGAGGACGATGACGGCGAGAGTCATCGGAAGTGGGAGCAGTCTAGCGCGAGAGGGAGTTCACTCGACGCCGTCCAGCATCCAGATGTCGCCGCCCTGCGGGCGGAAACGGTCGAAGAGAATGGCGCGGCCGTCGGGAGACCAGACGGGATAGTCGATCCGCGCGTCGGGGTCGTCGAACGCGAAGACGGCCTCCGGCTTGCCGCCGGAGAGCGGCGAGACCCATAGCGTCTTGTGGCCGACGACGTCCATGACGCGCGAGTGATCCGGCGAGAGCGACATGTGCGCGCCTCCGGCGACCTCCGGGACGGGGATGGCGTCGCCGCCGGAGACGGGCGCGAGCATCGCCCTGCCGGCGGCGGGACACCGGAAGAGCACGGCGTCGCCCTCGCGTGTCCAGCGGAGGAAGTGCCCGCCGACGCCCACGTTGGACAGCGGACGCGGGCCCTTGCCCTGCGCGTCCATCACCCAGACTTCGAGCCGCCCGGTGCGGTCCGACTGGAAGGCGATCGAGCGTCCGTCCGGCGAGAAGAACGGGTTGATGTCGAGCGACGCGGACTCGGTCAGCGAGCGCAGCGCGCCGGTCTCGATGTCGACGGTCCAGATGTTCGGCATGCCCGAGCGCGAGGAGAAGAAGACGAGCGTCCGGGAGTCGGGCGACCAGGTCGCCTGGTAGTCGCCGCCCGCTCCGCTCGTGAGAGGACGCTCGGAGCGCTGCTTCCGGTCGTGGATCCAGACGTTCATCTCGCCCGTGCGATCGGAGTTGAACGCGATGAAGCGGCCGTCGGGCGACCAGGAACCGCGGCTGTCTTCGCGCTGCGTCGCGATCGCCTCCTCCGGGGCGCCGGTCGGCCGTCCGGAGTCCGGGTCGACCGGCAGCGTCCAGAGATCGGCGTTCTGCTTGCGGATCGTGAACGCGAGGCGGGCTCCGTCCGGCGAAACCGAGGGCTCGACGTCCTGGCCGGCGCCCGTCGTGAGCTGCTGCGGCGCGGCGCGGGGCTTCCCGCCCGAGGAGACCGCGATGCGCCAGAGGTTCAGGCCGCCGCTCCGGTACGAGGCGAAGTAGACGTGGCGGCCCGACGGCGACCAGACCGGCTGGATGTCCTGGAAGAGGTCGTTGGTCACCCAGAGGAGCTTCTGGCTCTGCAGGTCGACGACGCGGATGTCGAACTTCGTGCTCTCGATGCTCTGGAACACGATGCGGCGGCCGTCCGGCGACCAGCGAGGGCGGACATGCGCGATCGCCTCCGAGCTGTCGCTCGTGAGCTGCTTGCGATTGCGCCCGTGCGTGTCGACCAGCCAGAGACGCCGCTGGCCGGCCCAGGGCGCGTCGACGGCGATCGAGCCGCCGTCCGGCGAGTACGCCGGGTTGTAGGCGTCCTCGATGAGTCGCGAGGCCTCGCCCGAGCGGCGATCCACGGTCCAGACGTCGCCGCCCAGGAACCAGCCGAACACGTCGCTGGGCTCGAGCTTGCGGCCGGACTCGCGGGCACGTACGAAGGCGAGCCGCTCTCCGTCGGGCGACCACGCGGGCTGGATGTCGTCGAACGGGCCGGAGGTGACCGCCGTCCCGCTGCCGGCGCTCGTGGGGCGGACGAAGATCTTGCGCACGCCATCCACGTCGGCCGTGTAGGCGATCTCCCGGCCGTCCGGCGAGAAGACGGGCGACTCCTCGAGGCCCCGCGCGAGGGTGAGCTGCGTCAGGCGCGGGGGCGCGGAGGGGACGCTCCCGATCGCCTTCGGGCGCTTCGGCCGCGCGGACGGTGGACCCGGCCGCGAGCGCTTCGCGGCGTCGAGCTCGAGGCGGACGTCGGCGGCGTCACGCACGCGGTGCTCGGGATCCTTCTCGAGACAGCGCCGCAGGACGCGGCGCACGCCCGCCGGCGTCCCTCGCGGAAGCGTGCTCCAGGCGGGCTCCCGGCCGAGGATCGCCGCGATGCAGTCCGAGGCCGTCTCGCCCCGGAACGCGCGCTCGCCCGTCAGCATCTCGAAGAGGAGGCATCCGAACGACCAGAGGTCCGTGCGGCGGTCGAGCGGCCTCCCTCGGGCCTGCTCCGGACTCATGTAGGCGGGCGATCCCACGATCGCGCCCTCGGCCGTCCGCGCGGTCGGCGCGGTCGTCGAGACGGAGGAGACGGCCTCCTCCTCGACGTTCTTGGCGAGGCCGAAGTCGAGCACCTTCGCGCGGCCCGATGGCGTGAGGCGCACGTTCGAGGGCTTCAGGTCCCGATGGACGATTCCCTTCTCGTGCGCCGCCGCGAGCGCATCGGCGATCTGGCCGGCGAGGTCCAGGGCCTCGGGCAGAGGGATCGGTCCGCGGGCGATCCTCAGGTCCAGCGGCTCGCCCTCGACGAGCTCGAGCACGAGGAACCGCATGCCGTCCTTCTCGTCGAGTCCGTAGATCGCGGCGATGTTCGGATGATTCACCGCGGCCAGCGCGCGGGCCTCGCGGGCGAATCGCGCGAGGTTCTCGGGTTGACGGACGAGCGCGTCCGAAAGGACCTTGATCGCCACGTCGCGCTCGAGCTGGGAATCGCGCGCCCGATAGACCTCTCCCATGCCGCCGGCGCCGATTGGCTCGACGATCTGGTAGGAGCCCAGGCGAGTACCGGGCGTGAGGGGCAAGGGGGATCCTCCGAAGACTCTCGGATTCTATCGCCCGGCCGGCGGCTCGAAGCTCAGGCGGCGGCCGCGTCCCGCCGCTGCTTGCGGCGTTCCGCGAGCGCGTAGAGAACGAGGCCGGCGGCAAGGAATCCGAATGAGCCGATGAAGACCTGAACGAAGAAGCTCATCTTGTCCGGCGTGTCGGCGGGCGGAATCAGCGCGAGGACGATCGAGACGAACGTCGTGACGAATCCGAGAGAGTTCCAGAAGACGCTCCCGAACTTCCCGCCGGGTACCGGAATCGCACCGGGCTGGCGGAGGATCTCCCGACGCAACCGAATCGCCGAGGCGAACATGTACAGGTAGGGCAGGAAGTAGACGATCAGCGTCGCGTTGACGAGCTTCAGGTACGCCTCCTTCACGGTGCCACCCCACTGCGCCGCGACGATGAAGACGGCGGAGAAGACCGCCTGGAACAGCATCGCGAACCAGGGCGTCTTCCACTTCGCGTGCGTCCGCGCGAAGATCGGCGGCAGGTAGCGGTCGAGCCCGCCCACGAAGAGCAGTCGCGCGGTCGCGATCAGCCACGCGCCGACGCCCCCCAGCCCCGCGAGCGTCATGAGGAGAGCGATCGGCGGCCCGAGCCAGGGCATCCCGTGCTCCGCCCCCGCCTTCGTGATCGCCATGTTGACGCCGGAGAGGATCGAGACCTGGCCCTGCGGCAGCGCCCACAGCAGCGAGAGGGTGCCCGTCAGGTAGACCGCCGCGATCGACAGCCCGGAGATGATGATCGCGCGCGGGAACGTCTTCTTGGGCTCGACGACCTCGCCCGCCATGCACGGCGCGAGCTCGAGCCCGGCGAAGCCGAAGCAGAGGTTGGCGAAGAAGAGGATCGTCGGAAGCTGCGCGAAGTTGGGGAGCAGCGATTGCGGGGGCATCGGCGTCGCGGAGCCGCTCTTCGTGACCGCGATCACGCCGACGAGCAGGAGCGCGCCGGACGGAATCCACTGCGCGAGCCCGCCGATGTTCTGGACCCACTTTCCCGTCTTCACCCCCACGATGTTGAAGAGAAGCGCGATCGTCAGGAGCGCCAGGCTCGCGCCGGCGGCGTAGAGCGGGCTCTGCTCGAGAGCCGCGAAACGCGTGCCGAAGACGTAGAGCGCGAAGACGACCGTCGAGAGCGTGAGCGTCGGGAAGTACGTGATGTTGGACGCCCAGTAGAGCCAACCCGCCAGGAACCCCTGCCGTTGCCCGAACGCCTTCGTCGTCCAGACGTAGAGGCCGCCCTCCTCGGGGATCGCCGACGCGAGCGCCGTCACCGCGAATCCCTGCGGGATGAAGAACACGACCGCGGCCAGCACCCACAGCGAGAGCGACGAGGGCCCGTTCGCGGCGGCGAGCGCGATCCAGCGCATGCCGACGATCGCGGCCACGTTGAAGAGGACGATGTCCTTGGTCTTGAGCGCGCGTTCTAGGGCCATGCGATCTCTCCGCTCATTTCGGCAGGTCCGCGTCCCAATGGACCACGAGCGCGACGCGGGGCTGCTCGGCCTCGCCGGCGGTGTTGAGGAGGAGCCGATTCGGATCGGGGGAGACGTCGAAACCGTAGAAGCCCTGTCTCGGACCGAAGAAGAGATTCGTCCGGAAGAGCGTGCGTGGCGCCTTGGCCTCGAATCGCGGCCCACGCCCGTCGACGTCCGCCGCCATCAGCTCGTTGTTGGTCGAGAGGAAATACACGGTCCGGCCGTCCCGGCTCCAGCGCGGCTGCGTCGCGGAACCGAGAGACACCTGCCACTTCGCGCCGCCGTCGGGGAAGGGCGTGACGTAGACGGCCGAGTTCGCGGGCTCGAGAGATCGATACGCGACCCAGCGAGTGTCCGGGGAGAACTGGCCGCTGCGCTCCGCGAAGGACGTCTGGACGACCGGGAAGGCCTTCGCCGGATCGGCCACCGGAATCGCCCAGATGTGCGTCGCGCCCAGAGGGCCCTTGTCGCAGAGGATGTACTTTCCGTCGGAAGACCAGTCGGTCGGCTCGTAGCGGTCTTGCGTGTCCAGAACCGTCCGTTCGCTGGCGGAGCCGTCGGAGCGAGCGGCGACCACGAGGAACCGACCCGGAGGCTGCGCCAGGAAGGCGATCTCGGATCCGTCCGACGACCAGACCGGCGCGGAGACGACCTGCCCCCGACTCGTCGCCCGCTGCCGGACGCCGCGCTCGAGGTCCTGAACCCACACGTCCGCGTTGGGGTCGCCGAGCAGGAGCGCAGCGTGCTTCCCGTCGGGCGAGAGACGGGGCCAGTAGGCGACGCTGCGCTCGCCCGACGTCGACAGGCGCTTGCCGGTCAAGTCGAACCAGGCGAGCTGGCCGCCCGGCTCGTTCCACGACTCCTGATAGGCGAGGAGGCCGTTGTCCGAGACGGTGAAGGTTCCGCGCCAGATCCCCGTGTCGTGGTGGACGTTCTCCTGGATGCGGACGGGATCCCCGGAGAAGGCGGCCCGGACCGGGTCGAAGCGCTGGGCGTAGAGGGTCTTGTCTCGCACCCAGAAAAGCCGGCCGCCCGCGAACTGCGCGTTCCCGTCGAGCTGCATCAGGCGGCGGTTCTCCTTCCCGTCCACCGAGACGACGAAGACGCCGTTCTGATCCGAGGCCGCGTGCTCGTGGCTCGCCGCGAGGTAGACGAGGTGGCGTCCGTCCGGCAGGAACCAGGGCCAGCGGTGCGTGGTGTGTTGGGAAGTGTCGAGCCGGGTGAGCGGAGCGGGTTTTCCGCCCGTCGCCGCGACGCGGACGAGACCGCCGCGAACGTCCGGCGCGAAGACGATGACGCCGTCCTTGCCCCAGGTCCCGCCGCGGGCGTTCTGGACGTCACAAAGGACCTGGACCGGCCCCCCCGCGATGTCCTTCGTCTTCAGCTGGCCGTCGGTGAAGAAGCCAATCGACCGGCCATCGGGAGACCAGAAGGGAAAGCGGGCGCCGTCGGTGCCGGTCAGCGGCGTCGTGGCGCCCGTCCGCACCGACTGGACCCAGAGCTGGGTGCCGGCGCCGAAGACCAGGTGCTCGCCATCCGGGGACAGCGAGATCGGGCCGGCGTCGTCGCCCGTGAGGTGAAACGCGGTCCTCTCCGGAGGGATGAGGTACGAATGGATCGGATGCGGGCGCTCGCTCCTTGCGAGGCGAAGCGCGTTGGCGAAGTAGGCGCCCGCGAGGAGGGCAACCCCGGCCGCGATCCAGGCGACCGAGCCGCCGACCCGGCGCCGCGCGGACCCGCCCGCGCGCGCGGCGATCGCCTGCGCTCCCGCTGCCGAGCCCTCTCCGATCCAGCGCAGCTCCTTGGCCACGTCATGGGCGGACTGCCAGCGCTCGTCGGGATCCTTGGAGAGGCAGGTCTGGACGAGGCGGTCGAGCGCCGGAGGGGCCATGGCGTCGACCGAGGAGACCGGCGTCGGCTGCGCCGACATGATCGCGGTGATCAGCGAAGCCTGAGAGGCGCCCGTGAACGCCTTCTTTCCGGTCAGCATCTCGTAGAGCACGGCTCCGAGCGCGAAGATGTCGGAGCGCGCGTCGGCCTCCTTGCCTTCGAGCTGCTCGGGAGACATGTACTGGAAGGTGCCGAGCACGGTTCCACGCTCGGTCAGCGGCCGGGCCTGAGTCGGGAGGACGGAGTTCGCCGTGGCGGCCGGCGCCTCGGGCTTGGCCAGGCCGAAGTCGAGCAGCTTGACGCCCGATTTCGTGAGCATCACGTTCCCCGGCTTGAGGTCCCGGTGCACGATGCCGGCGCGATGCGCGGCGGCGAGGGCGTCCGCGATCTCGGCTCCGAAGCGCATCGCCTGCGCGGCCGGCAGCGGGCCGCGGGCGAGCCGGTCGACGAGGGTCTCGCCGTCGAGGTACTCCATCACGAGGTACTCGATGCCCTCCTGGGAGCCGACGTCGTGCAGCCCGCAGATGTGGGGATGGGTCAGCGCGGAGATCGCGCGCGCCTCGCGCTCGAAGCGCCGGCGCATCTCGGCGTCCTCCGCGAACCGGCGGGGAAGGACCTTGACGGCGACCGTGCGGTCGAGCCGCGTGTCCCGCGCCCGGTACACCTCGCCCATCCCCCCGGCGCCGATCTGGTCCAGGATCTCGTAGGGGCCCAGCTTGGAACCGGCCGCGAGCGTCATCTACTTCAGGCCTTCGATCACGTAGAGGTCGGAGATTCCCGCGCGGCCGTAGCCGTAGGCGTAGGACTTCCCGTCCGGGGTCACGCAGACCTGGGAGATCTCGATGAGCCCGGAGAGGCCGGCCGGGGCGAGATCCTTCCAGGGCTCGCGTCGGCCCGTCGCGACTTCCACCCGCACGAGACGAGCGGGGATGCTCCCGCCGATCGAGGCGTAGAGGAATTTTCCGTCCGGCGTCCACTGAATCAGGTCGAGATCCTTCGAGTGCGGAATCGTCTGCGGCTCTCCTCCGGAAACGGGCAGGAGAAACACGTCCTCGCTCCAGTCGCCGTAGGCCACGATCCACCGTCCGTCGGGCGAGATCGGGCGGACGCCGAATCCGTAGGGGGCTTTGCTGACGGGGCGCGGTTTCCCGGATGGCAGGTCCTGGACGTAGAGTCGCCGTTTTTGTCCTCGCTCGGCGCCCTGGAGAAGCAGCCGCTTTCCATCCGGAAACAGAACCGCGCCCCCCAGGGTCTCGAAGCCGGCCTCCTCGATCGTGACGGGCGTTCCGGTCCCCGTCGGCGTCAGGTCGAAGCCCGTCTTCGCGTCGGCCTTTCGGGAGAGCACCCAGTTGCCGTCAGCGGAGAAGTCCAGGGCCGTCCCCTCGCCGAGCTTGACGGCCGGCGATCCGTCCGTCCTGCGGACGTAGAAGGCCCCCGCCGCACCGGCCGCGTCGCCGGCCTCGTTCAAGAGGACCGATCGGCCGTCGTCCGCGAGCCCGACGAGGGCCGAGCGGTCGAACCAGGTCAGATCGCGCTCGTGCGGTTCGCCCGGAGCGAGCACCGAGACTCCCGCCTGGCTGTCGTATCGCTCCACCAGGACTCGCCCGTCGCCGGAGATGTCGTGAACGATCAGCCCGACGGGCAGGCTCGCGAGGATGCGCACGCGCCCCGCGAGGTCGGCCGCCTTCAGGACGTACTGGCCCCGCTCCCCGCGGTCGTCGTACCAGACCTCCGCGCCCGACGGGGCCCAGGCGACTCCCTGTCCCCGGGTCGAAGCGGCGAGGGTCGCGCTCTTTCCCTGAAGGTCGACCACGCGGACGGCGGTTTGTCCGAGCGATCTCTCGAGGAACGCGAACCGGTCGCCTCGGGGCGAGAGGCGTGGAACCAGGGGCCTGTGCTCCGTCGTGTAGATCGGTTTGCCGAGCGGCAGCTCGATGCGGTAGTGGCCCTCCAGGAAGCGGAGCACGGCGAGCTGCTTGCCGTCCGGCGTCCAAGCCGCGCGCTCGACGAATTCCGCGATCGGCCGCGGGGAGCCTCCGCCGATCGGAACAGTCGCGAGCGTGCCGACGCCCGCGGGTCCGGCGAGGAAGCGATCCCGAAGCGAGATGGCGAGCTCGCCGGAAGGCGAAACGGAGTACAGGTCCGCGTTCTTGACGCCGATGGGCGTCGACTCCGGCCCCTCCGGGCGCGTCGTGTAGATCTCGAGGGGCGCTCCCTCCCAGGAGGCGCCGTAGACGACGCTGTGCCCGTCGGGCGCGAATCGCGCCGTGCCCATGTTGCCGCGGCGGAACGTCAGCCGGCGAAAGGTCGGCGTCGAGGCGGCGTGCGGCCTCCACAGGAAGTGCCCGGCGGCGAAGGCGCTCGCCAGCGCCAGCGCGCCGATGATCGGCCACCAAGGGAATCTTCGCGAGCTCGGTGCGGCGATCGCCGAGGGCGATTGGCCGGAGGCTCCGGAGAGCTCGCCGAGGTTGAAGGCGAGGTCGCGCGCGGACTGGAACCGCCGCTCCGGGTTCTTCTCGAGGCAGTGGCGCACGATGTGCTCGAGCCCCGGCGAGACGGCCTGGTTGGTCACCGACAGATCCGGCGGGTCCTCCTTGAGGATCGCCGACATCGTGTCCGCGGCGGAGTCTCCGTGGAACGCCTTCTTGCCCGAGAGCATCTCGTAGAGGATCGCGCCGAAGGAGAAGATGTCGCTGCGTGCCTCGGCCGGCTTGCCGCGCACCTGCTCGGGCGACATGTAGCCGAGCGTCCCGAGCACGACGCCGGGCTCGGTACCCTTCGTCTCGGTCGGTAGGTTCGTCCCGCCCGAGGCGGCCCCCTCGGTCAGCGTCAGCTTGGCGAGGCCGAAGTCCAGGATCTTCACCCGGCCGTCGCGCGTGACGAATAGGTTCTCGGGCTTCAGGTCGCGGTGGACGATGCCCTTCTCGTGAGCCGCGGCGAGCCCCTCGGCGATCTGCGTCGCGTGCTCGATGGCCTTGCGCGGCGAGAACTTCCCTCCCGCGAGCTCGGAGCGCAGCGTGTCTCCCTCGAGCAGCTCCTGGACGACGTAGGGGGCCCCGTCGGCAGAACTGCCGATGTCGTAGACGGCGGTGATGTTGGGATGGTTCAGGACGCCCGCCGCCTTGGCCTCCTGCTCGAAGCGGCGCAGGCGGTCGGCGTCGGCCGAGAACGACGCCGGCAGGACCTTGATCGCGACCTCGCGGTTGAGGCGCGGATCGCGCGCGCGGAAGACCTCGCCCATCCCGCCGGCGCCGATCGGCGCGAGGATCTCGTAGGGACCGAGCTTCGAGCCAGGGACGAGGGTCACTCGGCGCGGATCTTATCCGCTCGCCGAGGCTATTTCGGCACGTTTGCGTCCCAGTTCACCACCAGCGTGGCCCGAATGGGCGTCGGGTCGCCGGCGTTGTTGATGAGCAGACGCGCCCCGTCCGGCGCGACGTCGTAGGCCGGGACGCCGACACGCGGGCCGACGTACATATTGGTGCGGAACAAGGGATTCAGGCTTCGGACCTCGAAGGCGGCGCCGCGGGCCTCCACCGCTGCGGCGACGAGCTCTCCCCGCGGCGACTCGAAATAGAGCGCCTTCCCGTCCGGGCTCCAGCGGGGCTGCCGCCCGCCGGCCGCGGAGACCTGCCATTTCGCGCCGCCGGAGGGGAACGCGGTCACGTAGACCTCGTCCCGTCCCGTCTCGCGCGAGACGTAGGCGATCCAGCGCCCGTCGGGAGAGAACTGAGCGCTCATCTCGTTGAAATTCGAGTGAACGATGGGGAACATCTTCTCCGGCTCATCCACGGGAATGACGACGATGTCGTCCGTGGGGATCGTTCCCCGCGTGCAGAGGACGTAGCGGCCGTCACGCGACCAGTCCGTCGGTTCGAGTCGAGCGCTCGACTTGAAGATCGTCTTGCGGTCGCCGGCCCCGTCGGAGCGCGTCGTGTGAATCGTGTAGTCCGCTGACCCCGTCTGACGCACGTAGAGGATCCGCGAGCCGTCGGGAGACCAGACCGGCGACAGAATGATCTGCCCCTCGGTCGTCAGCCTCGTCTTGACGCCGCGCTCGAGCTCGTAGATCCAGATGTCGTTGTTGGGATCCCCGACGACCACCGACGCGCGCTTGCCGTCGGGTGAGAGCTTCGGCGCGTAGGCATCGCTGTTTTCTCCGATCTCCTTGAGGTGCTTGCCCGCCAGGTCGAACCACGTCAGCTGACCGCCGCCCCCGGGTTGCGCGAGCTCGTACGCCAGAAGGCCGGTCTGGGAGACCGTGAAGTTGCCGTGCCAGGTGCGCGTGTCCAGCTGGACGTCTCCGGCGATGAGCGCCGGCTGGCCGGAGAGAGTCTGCCTCGCGGCGTCGAAGGGCTGGGCCATGAGGTTCGCTTCGCGCACGAACAGCAGGACACCCGAGGCATAGACGGCGCTGCCGAAGTTCGGAAGGATCCTGCGGTTCTCCTTGCCATCGATCGACACGGCGTAGATGCCGGAGTCGGGGGAGTGCGGGCTCTCGTGGCTGCCGGCCGTGTAGAGGAGGTGGCGCCCGTCCGGAAGAAACAGCGGCCAGCGGTGAGTGGTGTGGAGCTTCGCGTCCAGCCTGGTCAGAGGCGCCGGGATCCCGCCTCCGGAGTCGACCCGAACGAGGCCGGAGCGGACGTCGGGCGCGAAGACGATGACGCCCTGTGCGCTCCACGTCCCCCCGCGGGGATTGGGCGCGTCGCAGACCACCTGCGCGGGTCCGCCGGAGATCTCCATGGTCTTCAGCTTGCCGTCCGCGAAGAAGCCGAGGGAGCGACTGTCCGGAGACCAGAACGGGTAGCGTCCGCCCTCCGTTCCCTTCACGGGCGCCACCGCGCCGGTCCGCAGCGATTGCAGCCAGAGCTTGTCGCCCGTTCCGAACACGAGGCGCGATCCGTCGGGGGAGAGCTCCAGCGGTCCGGCGTCGTCGCCCTCGAAGCGGAAGGGAACTCCTTCGGGAGCGACGAGCGAAGAGTGAATCGCGACGCGAGGGTCGATCCGGGGCCGGAGCAGGAGCCCGGCGAGGAGACCGGCGAGCAGGAGAAGGGCGGCCGCGATCCAGGGGCGGACACGGCGGGATCGCGTCGGCGCCGCGGCCGGAGCGGCGGCGACGGAGAGGGACGACTCGGAGCCCTCGCCGACCCAGCGCAGCTGCCTCGCGACGTCGGCGGACGACTGCCAGCGGTCCTCGGGGTCCTTCGCGAGACAGGTCCGGACGGTTCGGTCGAGCATCGCCGGCGTCATCGGCTGGACCTGCGCGAGGGACGGGGGCTCGTCGCGAAGGATCGAGGAGATGAGCGAGGCCTGACTCGTCCCCGTGAAGGCCTTTCGTCCCGTGACCATCTCGTAGATCACCGCCCCCAGGGCGAAGATGTCCGATCGCGCGTCGGCGTCCTTGCCCTCGAGCTGCTCGGGCGCCATGTACTGGAAGGTGCCGAGGATCGCGCCCTCCTGCGTCAGGTTCTGCTGGGTCGGGAGCGCCGTCAGGCTCGACGGGGCGGGCGCCGGCGCCATCGCCTTCGCGAGCCCGAAGTCGAGCAGCTTCACTCCCGTCTTCGTCAGCATCACGTTGCCGGGCTTCAGGTCGCGATGAACGATGCCCTGCCGGTGCGCCTTCTCGAGGGCTTCGGCGATCTGGACTCCGTAGCGCACCGTCTGCTCGAGCGGGAGAGGACCCCTCGCGAGACGCTCCGAAAGGGTCTCGCCCTCGAGGTACTCCATGACGAGGTAGTCCGTGTCCCCGTCGCGTCCGACGTCGTAGAGCGCGCAGACGTGAGGATGCGAGAGCTGGGAGATCGTCCGCGCCTCGCGCTCGAAGCGCTGGCGCACCTCGGGAGATGCCGAGAGATGCCGCGAGAGGACCTTGACGGCGACCGTCCGGTCGAGACGCGTGTCTCGCGCCCGATAGACCTCGCCCATCCCGCCGGCGCCGATCGCGGAGAGGATCTCGTAGGGACCGAGCCTGCTGCCGACGGCGGGGCTCACGTCAACTCACTGACGGCGAATGGAAAACTCAACGACGGGAGATTATCCGCCATGTCTGCGAAACGACGCGGGAGGCGGGAACCGGCGCCGCGCGCCGTCTCCCGCCTCCCCGTTCCCGATCCCCCCGAGGCGCGAGGACCCTCTCATCGCCTCGGAACGCATCGCCTCGGTTTAGTCGAGCTGCGTGTGTCCGAGACTCAGTCGAGCTGCATGTCGAAAACGTCGACATCCGCCCTCGCGGTGCCCGGCTCCACGGCGTTCGTCGCCGTGGCATGAGCGGACGTCACGGGGACGGCCGCCTTCGCTTGCTCTCGCGCCGTGCCGAAGACCGACAGGACGCCGGCCAGGACCAGAGCCCCCGCCACCAACAGCCACCCGCTCTTCGTTCCCCTCGTTCTCTCCATGACCTTCCTCCTTGGCGAGGAATCAGAGAGGGCAAGGCGCGGGCCAGAGCGTGCGCGGAGGAGCCGCCCGTCGGCGCCCTCTCGTCTCAGAGAGTTGCGTGGCCCGTGCGCGGCGTCACAGGCGCCGCGCGTCCATTTTCCGGGCGCAGAATCGCGATTCTGGACAGCCGAAGGACCGCGCGCTACGCGCGCGTGACCGGGATGCGGTGGCGCTGGATCCTCTGGTACAGGGAGCTGCGCGAGATCCCCAGACGCTGCGCGGCGCGGCCGACGTTGCCGCGCTCCTCCCCGAGCGTGCGCTCGATGAGCGAGCGCTCCGCGTCCTTCAGCGTCGTGCCCGCGGCCGGGGACGCCGGCGATACCGCCGAATCGCTCGGCGCGAGAGCCGTCGGGTCGAACCCGAGATCGTCGGCCTCGAGGGTCGCCGCGGAGCTCAGGAGCACGGCGCGCTCGAGCACGTTGCGCAGCTCGCGGATGTTTCCGGGCCATGAGTGGGCTCGCAGGCGGCGCAGGGCGGAGGAGGAGAGGATCGGCGGCCGGCGGCCGAGCTCTCCCGCGATCCGACGAAGGAAGTGCTCGGCGAGCGAAGGCAGGTCCTCGGTCCGATCGCGCAGCGGCGGGAGCCGCAGCGGAATCGTGCTGATCCGGTAGTAGAGGTCGCTCCGGAACCGCTTCTCCTCCACGAGCCGCGAGAGGTCCTGGTGCGTCGCCGCCACGAGCCAGACGTCGGCGCGCCGGTCCCGCACGTCGCCGAGCCGGCGGAACTCTCCGCCCTCCAGAACCTTCAGGAGCTTGGGCTGGACCTGCACGTCGACGTCGCCGATCTCGTCGAGAAAGAGGGTTCCCCCGTCCGCCGTCTCGAAGAGTCCGGTCTTCGAGGCGATCGCGCCCGTGAACGCCCCCTTCTCGTGGCCGAAGAGCTCGGTCTCCAGGAGCTCGCGCGTCAGGCCGGCGCAGTTCAGGTCCACGAAGACCTCCTCGCGGCGCGGGCCGTTCGCGTGAAGCCAGGCGGCGAGCACGCCCTTGCCGGTGCCGGTCTCTCCCTGGATGAGGACGGGGCGCTCGGAATCCAGCACGCGTCGCGCCTTCTCCGCGAGCTCGCGGATCGCGGTCCCGCCGCCGAGGAACGGGTCGGCGGGCTCCCGGCCCCGCACCGATTCCTCCTTGAGCCGGCGCCGGCGATTGCGGCGGTTCTCGAGCGCGCGCTGCAGCACGAGGAGGAGCGCCGGCCGGTTGACCGGCTCGATCAGGAACTGGTCCGCTCCCTCCTCCAGCATCTTCGCGGCGAGGTCGAGCTCCCCGGGCCCGGCGAGGACGATGCAGGGGATGCCGGCGGCATCGTCCCGGGCGAACGGGAGCAGGTCGAGCGCGTCCCCGTCGGGCAGCCGGCAGCGCGCGATCAACGCGGCGGGCCGGGAGGAGCGAAGCCGGTCGAGCGCCGCGCGGCACGTGTCGGCCTGCTCGACGTCGTAGCCGTCCGCCGTCAGAACCTTGTGAAGGCCGAGCCGCGCGGTTCCGTCCTCGCCGACGAGGAGGACTGTCTGCCTGAGCGCCAAGAGTTCCGAGCTCCCGAGCCGGCATTCTACGTCGCGGGCCATAAGATCCGCTTCAGAGAGTCGAGAGTCGAGAGTCGAGAGTCGAGCGTCCCGAGTCGAGAGGGAGTCGAGGGGGGCCGTTTCCGCCGGGGGAGCCATGGACCTGAAATCGCTCCAGAAGCCGCTCAAGGATCGCTACCGCGCCGACGCGTCCGCGTCCCGGATCACGTTGCGAGCGGAGGGCCGCGGCGAGGGATCCGGGGCCGGTCCGGTCGCCTGCTCGGTCGACATCGGCCGCGCCGTGTACGAGGCGCAGGCCCATGCCGGCGTGGGCGGTCCCGGCACGGCGGGATGCTCGGGGGACCTGTTGCTGGGGGCGCTCGCGGCGTGCGCCCAGATCACGTGCCAGATGGTGGCGGCGGCAATGACGGTGCCGACGGAGGACATCCGCGTTTCGGTCGAGGGCGACCTCGACCTCCGCGGCACGCTCGGCCTCTCGCGCGAGGCGCCCGTGGGCTTCGAAGGAATCCGCGTGCGGTTCGACATCGAGGCGCCGGCCGCGACGCCGGAGCAGCTCGCCGCCCTGCGCACGAAGACCGAGCAGTACTGCGTCGTCCTGCAGACGCTGACGCACCCGCCCGCCATCCGGGTCGAGTGGGCCTAGGAGCCCGGGAGACGCCCGGGCACCGGCCGACCCGCCCCCGGCGCGCCCGCCGGGATCTTGCAACAGGTGGTGCATAGCCGCTTCGGCCCGTGCGATCCGGCCGAAATGCGCGCAGTCTTGACGCTGCGCGGAACGCTCTGTTACCGTCCAGCAACAAATGTTGTTCGCTGGCGGGAGCGCGCGACGGCCGGGGGAGAGGCGGTGAGCCGGTCGTCGGTGGCCTCCTCCGGGGCGCCGCTCCGGATCGAGGCCGTCGAGATCCGACAGCTGCGGCTCGACCTCGTGGAGCCCTTCGAGACGAGCTTCGGCCGCGTCGGCTCGCGCCTCATCGTCCTCGTGAAGCTCGAGGGCGAGGGCCTGGAGGGCTGGGGGGAGATCGTCGCCGGCGAGCGCCCGCTCTACAGCTACGAGACCGTGGGCACCGCGCTCCACGTCGTCCGCGAGTTCTTCGCGCCGGCGCTCCTGCGCGCGCCGCTGTCCGGCCTCGCGGAGCTCGCGGAGCGGCTCGCGGTCTTCCGCGGGCATCCGATGGCGCGCGCCGGGCTCCAGCTCGCCTTCGTCGACCTGCTGGCGCGGTCGCGCGGAGAGTCGATCGCGAGCGTCCTCGGCGGGGTGCGCGAGCGGATCGAGGCGGGCGTCAGTCTGGGAATCCAGGGTCGCGTGCCGGATCTCCTCGAGCGCATCGATCGCTACCTGAGCCTCGGGTATAGGAGGATCAAGCTCAAGATCAAGCCGGGCTGGGACGTGGACGTCGTCGCGGAGGTGCGGCGCCGGTTTCCCGACATCCCCCTGTCGGTGGACGCCAACGCCGCGTACACGCTGGCCGATCGCGAGCACCTGAAGCGGCTCGACGCCTTCTCGCTCCTGATGATCGAGCAGCCGCTCGACCACGACGACCTCCTCGATCACGCCGACCTCCAGCGCACGCTCGAGACGCCCATCTGCCTCGACGAGAGCCTCTCCGGGGCGCGCGCGACGCGTCAGGCGATTGCGCTCGGGAGCTGCGGCATCGTCAACCTGAAGGTGGGTCGCGTGGGCGGGTACTCCGAGGCGCTGGCGATCCACGAGGTCTGTCTCTCTCGGGGCGTTCCCGTCTGGTGCGGCGGCATGCTGGAGTCGGGCGTCGGCCGCGCGCACAACATTGCGCTCGCGAGCCTTCCCGGATTCACGATGCCGGGCGATCTCTCGGCGAGCCGGCGCTACTTCGCGCGGGACATCATCGTCCCCGAGGTCGAGGTCAGCGCGGACGGGATGGTCGAGGTGCCGCGCGGCGCCGGCCTGGGGTTCGAGGTCGACCGGGACGCGGTGGCCGCCGCGACCGAGGCCGTCGAGCGCTTCACGTTGCGCGACGAGACGGTCTCGGTGTCGTGAGATTCTACGCGGGCTCGGGACGCCGCGCCGGCGGAGATCCGGGCGGAGGGGATCGAAATGCCGACACGGACCGCGATCGAGCAGCGGCTGTCCGACGCGCAGGCCCGGCTCAACCCTCGGCGCCGCCGGATCATCCAGGCCGTTCTCGAGAATCCCGACGAGACGTTCTTCCTCTCTTCGCGCGCGCTGGCGCGCCGATACCGCGTCGATCCCGCGACCATCGTGCGCACGATCCAGGTGCTCGGCTATCGCCAGTACGCCGACTTCCTGCGGGACCTGCGGGAACACTTCATCCAGCGCGTTACGCCGTATCGGATCGTGGAGGCCACCGCGCGCGAGAAGCGCAGCGTCGCCGACCACGTGCGCCACAGCCTCGAACGGGACCTGCACAATCTGGACGCGGTGCGCTCGGGGCTCGACCCGACGCGCGCCGTGGACCTCGCGCGCCGGATCCATCGGGCCCGCTCCGTCCTCGTCGTCGGCGTCGACCTCGCCGCGTCGCTCGCCTGGTTCTTCGCGTACGGGCTGGATGCGCTCGGGTTCCAGGCCGAGGCGCCGGTCGGCAGCGCCGGGATCCTGCAGCACAAGGTCCGCGCCCTCACGGAGCGCGACCTCGTCGTCGCGATCAGCTTCGGCCGCTGCCTCCGCGTTACGATCGACGCCGCGCTGGAGGCGAAGTCCCGCGGCATCCCGACCTTCGGCATCACCGACAGCGACACGACGCCGATCGCGCGCAGCTGCGACGCGTATCTCCTGGCTCCCATCTCGGCGTCGACGCTCTCGGGATCCTACGCGGCGCCGATGGCGGTGTTGAACGCCGTCCTCGTGGCCTGCGCGCAGCTGAAGCCGCGCCGCTCCCTCGCGCTGCTGCGGCGGACCGAGAAGGAGTACCTGTCGGGGCCGCGCTGGTACGACCAGGCCCCCGACGACGAGGCCCTGGGCCCTTCGCGCCTGCGCACACGGAAGCCGCGCGGGAAGCGCTGAGGTGACGTCGTGAGGCCGCGGGACTGGCTCGCGCGCTTCGAGCCGCGCGCAGAGGCTCTCGCCGCGGACCTGGAGGCGCTCGTCCTGCAGGAGAGCCCCTCCGACGATGCCGCGCGCGTCTCGTCGCTGGCGCGCTGGGTCCGCGATCGGCTGCGGGGCGCCGGCGTGCGGGCCGAGACGCGTCCCTGCGCCCGCCGCGGCGACGCGCTCATCGCGCGCGCAGGCAACGGCGGAGGCGGCGCCTTGATCCTGGGGCACCTCGACACGGTGTGGGCCACCGGCACGCTGCGCGACTTCCCGTTCCAGGTCGACGGAGACCGGGCCAGCGGTCCCGGGGTGTTCGACATGAAGGCGGGGATCGCCGTCGCGATGGCGGTGCTCGCCGAGCTCTCCGTTCAGGGAGCCGGCGAGGCGTCGCTCCTGCTCGTGCCCGACGAGGAGGTCGGCAGCGCGGCCTCGCGGGCCCTGATCCTGGAACAGGCCGAGCGTCACCGCTGCGTCCTCGTCCTGGAGCCCTCGCTCGACGGCGCCGCCAAAATCGCGCGCAAGGGCCACGGGATGCTCCGGCTGCGCTTCCGCGGCCGGGCCGCGCACGCGGGGCTCGAGCCCGAGCGCGGCGCGTCGGCTCTCGCCGAGCTCGCGCGCTGCGTCCTCTATCTCGAGACGCTCTCCGACGCCGCGCGCGGCACGTCCGTCAGTCCGACCGTCGCCCAGAGCGGCTCGAGGACCAACGTGATACCGGAGTCCGGCGAGCTCTTCGTCGACGCCCGCGTCTGGACGACGGAGGAAGCGGAGCGCGTCGAGCGCGCGGTGCACGCCTACCGGCCGGCGGATCACCGCGTCGAGATCGAGGTGGAGGGAGGCGTCGACCGGCCGCCGCTCGAGCCGACTCCCCACTCGCTCGCGCTTTACGACCGCGCGCGGCGCCATGCGGACGAGCTCGGATTTCCGCTCGAGGCGGCGCGGGTCGGGGGAGCCTCGGACGGAAACTTCACCGCCGCCGCGGGAGTGCCGACGCTCGACGGTCTGGGGCCCCGGGGCGGCGGCGCGCACGCCCGCGACGAGCACGTCGTGCTTTCGGACTTGCCGGCGCGCGCGGCGCTCATCGCGTCTCTCGTGGCGGATGCGTGAGGCGCGGCCGCCGCACCGGAGGGCGATGGATCGTCCGCGAGCTCCGCGAGAACTCCGACTACGTCGCGGCGCAGCGCGTCGCGCAGCGGGTCTGGAGGATGGCACAGCTGCAGGTCCCGTCGACCTACGACCTGCAGGTCGCCGGCCACGTCGGCGGAATGACCGCCGGCGCCTTCTGCGATGGCGAGCTCGCCGGATTCGTCCACGGCTTTCCGCGGACGGATCTCGATCGGCCCGCCCATCACTCGCACCTGCTGGCCGTTCATCCGAAGTTCCGCGGCCGGGGCCTCTCCGTCCGGCTGAAGCTCTTTCAGCGCCGCTGGTGCCTGTCGCGCGGGATCCGGCTCGTCACCTGGACCTACGACCCGCTGCTCGTCGCCAACGCGCGGCTTAATCTGGTTCGCCTTCGCGCCCGCGCGCGGCTCTATCTGCGCAACGTCTACGGCGAGCTCGGCGGGCTCTACGGCCCGCTGCCCACCGATCGCTTCGAGGTGTTCTGGAGCCTCGGGTCGGCGGCCGTGGCGAGGGCCGCGAAGGGGCGGGCGCCCGAGCCTTCCGACGCCGACCGTCTCCCGCGGGCGACACCGCGGCGCGTCTCGCGCGGGAGCCGCGTCGCGGTGGAGATTCCGGCCGGTGCGCCGGCGCTCTACGCCGAGGATCCGGCGGCCGCGCTGCGGGCGAGGCTGCGTCTGCGCCGCGCGGCCGAGGCGCTCTTCGGCCGCGGCTACGAGGCCGTCGCGCTCGTGCCTCGAGGCGAGACCGCTCTGTACGTCTTCGAGCGATAGGCGCGGACGGGCCTTCGATTCTGCCGGCACGACCCCGTCGCGGCTCCTTGCAATACTTGATGCGAACACTCCGAAGAACCGACGGTTCTCGGCGGGGATTGGCGCATTTCGCTACGTCAGGACGCGTATTGACAGGGTGGCAACGGATGATGCATCCTCCGCCCAATACTGGTGGCCGCTTCGACGTACGGGCGAACCGTGCGGGGCGGGGAGGAGGTCTCATGGGCCGTTTTCCGAGAACCTGGGCGGGAACCTTGGGAGTCGCGCTCGCCGTTCTGCTCGTCGCGTCGGGCCTCGCGGCGCAGGACGTCGGAGGCACCATCTTCGGCCGGGTCGGCGACGAGTCGGGGAAGGCCCTCGGCTCGGCGACGGTATCCGCGCGCAACGTGAATACCGGGCTGACGCGCGTGTCGCCAACCGACGCGGCGGGACTCTACCGGCTGGTCGGGCTGCCCGGCCTGGAACCGTACGGCGAGCACCTGCGGTCGGCCGCGTTGAAGGGCCTGGCCGCCGCGGTGGCGGCAGCGGCCGAGGTCGATCCTGACGTGCCCGTCGAGCAGGAGCTCGTCCTCGGGTTCCCGGGCGGCGTGCTGCACGACGAGTCGATGTCCGCCGAGCTGCTGGTCGTCGGCGACAGCGGGCGCGGCCGCATCGCGTCGGCGGTAGCCGGATCAGTCGCGCTGAGCGTCGCCGCGCAGTCGGCGTGCCCCGTGGTGGTGGTGCGCGGCACACCCACGGCTCCCGGTGGTTCACTGCCCGTGGTCGTGGGGATCGACGGCACCCCGTTGAGCGAAGCGGCGATCGCCTTCGCCTTCGACGTGGCGGCGGGATGGCGCGCGCCCCTCGTCGCCGTGCACACGTGGCTCGACCAGCTCAACGATCCGTCGCTCGCCTACCTCGTCGACTGGCAGTCCGCTTCCTTGCAGGCGGAGGAGTTGCTCGCCGAGCGGCTGGCCGGGTGGAGCGAGAAGTACCCGGACGTCCCGGTGCAGCGACTGGTCGCCCGCGGGCTCGCCGGGCATGCGCTGCTCGACCAGGCGGCCAAGGCGCAGCTCGTCGTCGTCGGCTCCCGAGGCCACGGCGAGATCGCAGGCCTGCTGATCGACGCGGTCAGCAACATCCTCGTCCACAAGGCGGCCTGCTCGGTCGCCATCGTCCGAGCCACGGATTGATCGCCATGGAAGCTCACGTGGGGGACTGCCTGATCGTCCGCCATGCAGGCCCAGGACG
>Ga0207691_10001741_pt1 | contig 21453 bp, 17 predicted proteins | sample KBSM13metaG_FD_184327 | JGI IMG/M metagenome (GOLD analysis project Ga0207691, IMG submission 184327) | Miscanthus rhizosphere microbial communities from Kellogg Biological Station, Michigan, USA - KBS M1-3 metaG (SPAdes) (version 2) | ecosystem: Host-associated > Plants > Roots > Rhizosphere >... | reverse complement strand
CGGCGATCGAGATGGCCAAGCGCGCCGGCTGGACCTCGGTGATCAGCCACCGCTCGGGCGAGACCGAGGACGCGACGATCGCCGACATCGCGGTCGGCACCAATGCCGGCCAGATCAAGACCGGCTCGCTCAGCCGCTCCGATCGCGTCGCCAAGTACAACCAGCTGCTGCGCATCGAGGAAGACCTCGGCGACGTCGCCGCCTATCCGGGCCGCGCCGCGTTCAAGCAGCTGCCGCAGGACTAGTCGCCCGCTGACGGCGGCGCCTTACTGCTCGCGATGCGCTGGATCACCCTCGCCCTGGTTGCCCTGCTGGTGCTGGTCCACGCCGAGCTCTGGTTCGGCAAGGGCGGCGTGCCGCGCATGGTCGAGCTGCAGCGAAAGCTCACGTCGCAGCAGGCCGCCAACGATGGCGCTCGGCGCCGCAACGACCAGCTCTCGGCCGAGGTGAACGACCTCAAGGAAGGGCTCGAGATGGTCGAGGAGAAGGCGCGGGTCGAGCTCGGCATGATCAAGCCCGACGAGATCTTCGTCCAGCTCTCGCCCGCGCGGCGTTGAACGCCGTCGTCGAGGCGGCGGCGCCGCTGCTCGCGAGCGCCTTCGTCGTCGCCGGCGCGTCGATCACCTGGCTCGAGCTGGTCGCGTTCGTGCTGGCATTGGCGATGGTCTACTGCAACATCCGCGTCGATCCGCTCGGCTGGCCGTTGGCGATCGTCAGCTCGCTGCTCTACTTCCTGCTGTTCTGGAACAGCCGCCTGTACGGCGACGCCAGCCTGCAGATCTTTTTCGTCGCCGTCGCCGGCTGGGGCTGGTGGCAGTGGCTGCGCGGCACCGACGCCTCGGGCCATGCCCTGGCGGTTCGCCGCCTCGCTCCGCGCGGCCGGATCGCCGCGTTGCTCCTGCTCGCGATCGCCTGGCCCGCGGTCGCGCTCTTCCTGGGCCGCTTTACCGACAGCGACGTGCCGTGGTGGGATGCCTTCCCGACCGCGGCGAGCGTCCTCGGCCAGTGGCTGCTCGGCCGCAAGTACGTCGAGAACTGGCCGACCTGGATCGCCGTCAACGTCGCGGCAACGGCCCTCTTCGCCTACAAGGGACTCTGGCTGACGGTCGTCCTGTACGCGATCTTCGTGGTCTTGTCGTTCGTCGGCTGGCGCGCATGGCAGCGCCTCGTGACCGAACCGCGCGCGTCGACATGAGCGCTTTCGTCGTCGCGATCGTCGGCGCCGAAAGCACCGGCAAGTCGACGCTCGCGCACGAGCTCGGCGCCGCCCTCACCGGCCGCGACCTCCGTGTGACGGTCGTCGACGAGGCGTTGCGCGATTTCTGCGACACCGAAGGCCGGACGCCGCGAGCCGACGAGCAGGCGGCGATCGCGGCCCTGCAAAGCAGCCGCATCGAGGCCGCCGCAGCGAGCGCGGATGTCGTCATCGCCGACACCAGCGCGCTGATGATCGCGGTCTACAGCGAGATCGTGTTCGGCGACACGAGCCTGTATGCCGATGCATTGCAACATCAGCTTCGCTACCCTCTGACGCTCGTCACTGCGCTCGACCTGCCCTGGCAGGCCGACGGCCTGCAACGCGACGGCGCGCACGTCCGTGGCCCGGTCGATGCCCTCTTGCGCGGCGCGCTCGAGCGTGCCGGCATCGCCTGCACGACCGTCGCCGGGCATGGCGCGGCGCGTACGGCCGCGGCGTTGCGCGCGATCGATGACGCGCTGGCGCCGCGATGCTAGAGACCGCCGGCGAGCCGAGCTAGGCCGTGCCGCCGAGGCGGACGATGCAGACGATGAATGCCCCGAGGACGAGATTGAGCGTCACCTCCCAGCGAATCGCTCGCAGCGCCGCCGCGCCGTCGGGCCAGCGCGCCGCATCGACGGCGGCAGCCAGGCGACGGAACAGCTTCAGCCGGATGTGAACGAAGACGGCGAGCATCGCGAAGAAGAGCGCGACCATCGCGTACCAGTCGAGAGGCATGTTGAAGGCGAGCCCTGCGCGCGCCGCTGCCGACCAGGCGATGCCGATCATGATCGCGCCCGAAGCGAAGATCACTGCCGCCGCGATCGCGACCACCGCCAGAAAGCGCCGCAGCACCGCATGCATCAGCGGCACGCGCTGCGCCGGCTCGAGCAGCTTCGCGGCCGGGTGGAGACAGTACAGCGCGAACGCCATGCCGCCGACCCAGACCACAACGGCCAGCAGATGAACCGCCTTCAAGGACGCATACAGCATGGATGAAGCTCCTTCGGGCGCGGCACAGTTGGCGCATTGTCCATCGCCGTGGCTCCGCGAAATTGCGACCGTGCACAAACGCGGGTATCGTGCCGCGACCATGGAAGAGGCATCGCGAAAGTTGGCGGCATGACCAAGCACTGCGCGGTCTGCAATGCCGAAAACCGGGAGGAGGCCCAGTTCTGCCGCTCGTGCGGCACCGCGTTCGTCGCCGCCACCGGACACGGATCGTTCGGCGACGAGCCAAGTGCAGAGAATGTCTGCAGCGAATGCGGCTTTCGCAACAAACCGGGACTGCGCTACTGCGCGAACTGCGGCATGAACCTGGCCGGCACGACCGACCTGGCACCGCTGGGCGATCTCGCCGCCACCTCCGACGACACCAGCGCGCGCGCGAGCCCGCCGCCCGTCTCGTATGCCTCGTTCGAGACGGTCGAGCCCTATCCGGCCGAGCCGGCGATGCCATCGGGATATCCGCCGTCACTCGAAGACACCGCGCCGCTCGACATCCCCGACCCCGACGCGAGGATCGCGATCCGCCAGCAGGAGGCGCAGGACGTCCCCGCCGAATTCCTGCGGGCGGCCGCGCCGGAATCGCCGAACCAGGCCAAGCGCGTCATCGCCATCGGCATCGCCGCGCTCGTCGTCGCCGCGATTGCCGCCTGGACCTTTCTCGGCCGCGAGAGCTCGTTGCGGCCCGCGGCCACGGTAGCTCCTGCCGCGGTCACGCCCCTCGCCGTCTCGCCTCCGCCGCAGGCCGCTTCGGCGGCTGCGCCGATCATCATCGAGGTGCCGGCGACCACCGCGTCGGCAGCCGGCGCAGGCGTGGTCGAGAACGCGCCGGCGGTGCCTCCCGCTGCGTCGGTGCCCGTCCCCGATGCAACTCCGCCTGGCGCTGCACCCCAACCGACGGCGACCCACCCGGCGCCGGCCGAAGCCGCCGCCGATGCCGAGGCCAAGCGACTTGCCGCCGAGAAGGCGCGACGCGACAAGGCGGCGCGCGACAAGGTCAACCGCGACAAGGCCGAGCGCGACGCGAAGGCGAAGGCGCTCGCCGACCAGCGCGAGCAGGCCGCTGCCGCCGCGCGTGCCGAGCAGGAGGCGCAGGCCCGCAAGCGCGCCGAGCAGGAGGCGCAGCGTGCGCGGGCGACGGCGGCGCCCGTCGCATCCGCACCGGCGGCGCCGCAGACGCGCGGCGTGCGCGAAACCTGCGCCGGACGAGGCACCATTGCCGAAGCCATCTGCCAGTCGCGTCTGTGCAGCGCCGCCGAGCACGCCAACGAGCCGATCTGTCGCCAGATTCGCGAAGCGGAAGAAAAGCGCCGCAATGCCCTGAACTAGCGCCCGCCGTCCAGCGCTGCGCGGCCTGAGCCCGCGCCGCCCTGACCGCGAGCGAGGCGAACCCATGAGCACCGACCCGTTCAAGCGCGCGCCTGCGATGCCGTCCGGCGTCGCCTTCGCGAGCCTGTTGCACTCGGTTGCGGGCATGGGCGACCGGGGCGCGGTCGTCGTCCTGCTCGGCTGCTCGTTCGTCGGCCTCGTCGTCGCCGGCGTGCTGCTGGCGCTCGCGGAAGGACCGGGCCTGCTCGCGGCGCTCGCGTCGCTGTTCCTGCTGCTGGCGCTCGCGATCGGCATGCATGCCGCTGGCGTGCTGCAGATGGACCACGCGCGCGGCATCTCGCCACGCAGCCTCGGCGACGCCTTGCGCCGCGGTCTGATCTGCATTCCGAACCTGATCGTCCTCGCACTGGCGCTGATCGCGGCCGCACTCGCGGTCTGCATCCTCATCGCGCTGCTGCTCGTGCTCTGCAAGATCCCGTTGCTCGGCGCGCTGCTCTTCGTCGTCGTCTTTCCGCTCTCGGTCATCGTCGCTGGCGTGACCATCACCGGCCTGGTGCTTTGCGGCGTGCTGTCGCTGCCGGCGATGTGGATGGGCGCGAGCGTCGCGCGCGCGCTCGCGCAGGCGTTCGCGATCGTCAGGAGTCGGCTGGTCGAAGTCTTGCTGCTGCTTGTCTTGCTCGGCCTGATCTGCCTCGGCGTCGGCGTTATCGCGGTCGGCGTGCTGACGGCCGGGTTGGTGCCGACGCTCGGCCTGTCGCTGTCGATCGTCGGCTTCGCGGGCCTCGGCTCTGGGGAGATGCTGGCGATGGCGGCCCAGGGCTACGCGCTCGACGGCCATGCGATCGCGGGGCTGTTCGGCGGACTGCTGCTGTGGGCGCTCGGAGCCGCTCTCGTGGGACAGGTCTGTCTGCGCGGCCTGTCGCTGGTCTACCTGCGCGTCACCGACGGACTCGACCTGAGCGCATCCGAGGCCTCGCTGCGGGCAGCGTTCGACGACCTGAAGCGGCGCGTTGCCGCGCTCGGCGGCAGGGCGCCGCAGGACGCGCCGGCGCCGCTCGCCGCCAAGCCGCAGCCGGCGGTCGAGCGCAGCGCCGGGGCATCCATTCCCTCGGCCCGCAGCGGCGACGATCACGTCACCACGATGCCAGCGGCGAGGCGAGAGCCCGAGGCCCAGCCGCAGGCGCAGCCCCAAGCGAGCGCCGACATCGAACTGCCGCTCGGTGTCGCCCCGGCCCCGGCCAAGCCACGACCGCCAGGCGCGGTCCCCGCGTGGCAGCCGCCGCGCGGCGATGCGTTGCCACCCGGCGCACTGCCGCCGGCTCTGCCTGCGATGTCCGCCTGCCCGCATTGCCTGTCGGCGGTCGCGCTCGATGACGCCTTCTGCGGCCGGTGCGGCTACCGGCTGAAGTGACGCCCCGATGGCGCTGATCGCTCGCGTGCGCTCACGGGGCGACAATCAGCCATGAACGACAGCACATTCGACGCCGCGAGCACGGCGCTCGCCGCGGCCAGGCGCGACGCGCGGGCCATCGAGTCCTGGCCCGAGGAGCGCGTCCCGCGGGATCTCGCCGAGGCGTATCGATTGCAGGCGGCGGTGACGCGCGAGCTCGGCGCCATCGGCGGCTGGAAGGTCGCCGCCGTGACCGCAGCCCAGCGCGAGTCGCTCGGGGTGGAGATCGCGATCGGCGCGCCTCTGCTGCAGCCCTGGATGCACGACGTTCGCCGCCAGGGAGTCGAGCTGCGCATCACCGATTTCATTGCCGCCAAGCTCGAGTGCGAGTTTGCGTTCGAGCTTCGCCACGACCTCGCGCCGCGTCCGGGCCAGCCTTATACGCGCAAGGAAGTCGCCGACGCCGTCCTGGCGATGCGAATCGCGGTCGAGATCGTCGACTCGCGCCTGCCGCGCGGCCTCGGCACGCTCGCCGAGCTGAGCGACGGCTTCAACAACGGCGCCTTCATCGCCGGGCCCAGGATCCATGCCTGGCACGGGCTCGACTTCACCGCGCTGGCGATCGTCCTGGCGCGGGTCGAGGGCGGCGCCAGCACCGAGATCGCGCGCGGCAGCGGCGCCGCGATCCTCGACGGCGATCCGTTCGGCACGGTCGTGCAGCTCGCCAACGCGCCGCCGGCGAGCGCGCGCGGTCTCGTCGCCGGCGACATCGTCACCACGGGCTCATGCACCGGCGCTCCGCGATTGCCGGGAGCGGGCACGTATCGCGCCGATTTCGGCGCGCTCGGCAGCGTCGAGTTTCGCTTCGCGGCCTAGGGCGCCGGCGAAATCGGCCGCGTTGCGGGCCGGGCTTCAGCGACCGGCCCGCGCGCGCAGCGCCTTGCGTCGCTCGAGGCTCTCGGCCGGCCAGTACTGCTTGCTGTCGTAGTACTCCGGCACCGCCGGCACGCCCGCGGGCAGCACGACCCACGGCTGCTTGGTCGAGGTGAAGATGTGAATGTCGGGCGGCAGCCGCGCCGGCTCGTCGAGGCTGCCGACGCGAACGAATCGGACCGATTCGCCGGCGCCGGCGTAGTGGCTCCAGAGCGCGATCCGGCATTGCGGGCAACGGGCGATCGTCTGGCCCGCGCCGCTCGCCGACGGCGTCGCGACTTTCTCGGGGTCGCCGGCGACGAGACTCACGCGATCGGCTTCGATCATCGCGTTGACCGCGAACGCCGAGCCGCTTTCGCGCTGGCACCAAGTGCAGTGGCAGCAGTTGACGAACAGCGGCCGGCCATGCAGGCGATAACGGACGGCCCGGCACGCGCATCCGCCGTCGAACAGTGAATCGTCGCTGGTGCTGGTCATGGCTGAACAACGGCTGTGGCGAAGACGCCGCATTGTGCCGGCGCCGAAGAGCGGTGCATGCTCGACGCGCCGGCGACACCCGCAGAATAGCGACCGGCGCGCCGGTACGGGCCGCCGCCATCGGCATCGAACGCGCGTTCGATCGCCGCGAGAAGAATCAGCGGGAGGAAGCGGAATGAACAAGTGGATCAAGCGCGGCGGGATCGCGCTGGGAGTGATCGTGATCGGCGCCGGCGTCGCCTTCGCGGCGATGATCGGTCTCGGCCAGAGGAAGCTCGAACGCCATGTCGACGTCGCGGTCGTGCCGGTGGCCTTTGCCGCCGATGCGGCGAGCATCGAGCGCGGCCGCTACCTCTTTCTCTCGCGCGGCTGCGCCGATTGCCACGGCAAGGACGGCGGCGGTCGCGTCGTGATCGAAGACGGCTCGCTGTACATCCGCTCGCCCAACATCACGAGCTCGCCGCAGAGCGCGACCGGTGCCTACGTGCCCGCGGACTGGGTGCGGAGCATCCGCCACGGGGTGAGCCCCGAGGGCCGGGCGCTGATGATCATGCCGAGCGAGGAATACGCCGGCTTTGTCGACGCCGACCTCGCCGCCGTCGTGGCCTATATCCGGCAACTGCCGCCGAGCGGCGGCCCGAACGCCGAGATCCGCCTGACGCCGCTGCTGAAGGCGCTCTACGGCGCCGGCGAGTTGCGCGACGCGAGCGAGAAGATCGACCACACGCGAGCCGCGGCACAGCCGGTCGCCGAAGGCGTGACGGCGGCGCACGGTGCCTACGTCGCCCAGGGCTGCGTCGGCTGTCACGGCCCGAAGCTCGCAGGCGGCAAGATCCCGGGAGCGCCGCCCTCCTGGCCGCCCGCCGCCCGGCTCGCGCCGGGCGCCGGCAGCGCGCTCGATCGCTACGCCACCGCCGAGCAGTTCATGGCGATGTTCAAGACCGGCAAGCGTCCCGACGGCAGCAGCGTCAGCGAGGTCATGCCGTTCTCGTCGTTCAAGGAGTGGAGCGAAGTCGACGTGCGCGCGCTCTACCTGCACCTGCGCGCGCTGCCGAGCGGCGGCTGACTTCAGCTCGTCGCCGGCGGGCCGTCGGCGACGATGCGGCCGTCGGGCGGTTCGCGCTTTTCTCGCGAGACGATCGCGTGGACGACGCGCTGCGGGAACGGAATCTCGACACCCTCGCGCTTGAGGACCTCGAGCACGGCCAGGTTGACCTCGGACTTGACGTTGCCCTGGCCGTTCTCGGGGTCGCTGATCCAGAAGTTGATCACGAGCTCCATGCCGTCGGCCGAGAACGCCGCGAGCTGGACGCCGGGGCCGGGATCTTCGATCACGCGGGCGACGGCACGGATCGCCTGTTCGAGCTTCGGCTGGAGAGCGCGGACGTCGCTGCCGTAGGCGATCAGCACGTTCGACTGGATCAGCACGCGCGGATCGGCGAGCGACGAGTTCTCGACCCGGGTCGTGATCAGCGTCTCGTTGGGAACGATCGCCTCGCGGCCGCTGAGCGAGCGGATCAGGGTGTAGCGCGTGCGGATGTCGGTGATTCGGCCCTCGAAGGTATCTACCTTGACCATGTCGCCGATGCGCAGGCTCCGCTCGGCGAGGATGACGAAGCCGCTGATGTAGTTGGCGGCGATCTTCTGCAAGCCGAAGCCGAGGCCCACGCCGATCGCGCCGCCGAGAAACGAGAGTGCAGTGAGATCGATGCCCACGGCCGACAGTGCGAGCAGGAGGCCCACGAAGAGCAGCAGCACGCGGACGACGTTGGCGGCGATCTTGCGCAGCGACAGATCGTGGCCACTGCCGGTGGACAGCAGCTTCTTCTCGATCGCCGCCGAGACCCAGAGCGCGAGGACCAGGACGATGCCCGCGGTGACGGCGCCCTCGAGCAGGTTGCGCAGCGTCATCTGGCCGTTGCCGACCTTCCAGCGGACGTCGTCCATGGCGTCGAGAACCATCGGCGACACGCCGGTGACCCAGAGAACGACGGCGATCCAGGCGAGCCACGAGATGCTTCGTTCGACGATGCGCACCCAGCGCACGCCCGGGAACGTGCGACGCAGGACGCGGGCGCTGAGGCGGATGATCGCGAGCGAGAGCAGGATCGGGATCGCGACCTTGAACACCGCCGGCTTGATCACCGGCGCCAGCGCGACCCGTGCCGCGTAGGCGAAGGCGAGCGCGAGCACCGGAAACAGCACGCCGTCGACGATGCGGTTGCCGAACCAGACCGAGCCCACGGGGCGCGAGCGGCCGCGGATGAGGCGCACGACGATCCAGGCGGCGACCAGGCAGCAGGCCAGGATGGCGAGCTCGGCGAGGATGCCGGGCCTGGCGAATTCGGTGACGAGCTCCGTGAGCTGCCGCGGGTCGAACGGTCGACTCATTCCAGCAGCACGCGCAGGTGGGCGGCGACGCTGCGTGCGAGCGCTTCCAGGTTGTAGCCACCCTCGAGGCACGAGACGATCCGGCCCTGCGCGTGCCGGACGGCGATGTCCTTGATCCGGGTCGTGATCCAGGCGTAGTCGGCCTCGACCAGGCCCAGCTGGCCGAGCTCGTCGTCGCGATGGGCGTCGAACCCGGCCGAGACGAAGACCATCTGCGGCCGGAAGTCATCGAGCCGCGCCATCCAGTGGTCCTCGATCAGGGCGCGGATCGCCGGCCCGCGCGTGTACGGCGGCACCGGAACGTTGATCATGTTGGTGCCCATCGGCACCGCGCCGGAGTACGGATAGAGCGGGTGCTGGAAGAAGCTCGCCATCAGCACGCGCTCGTCGCCGGCGATGATGTCCTCGGTGCCGTTGCCGTGGTGGACGTCGAAGTCGACGATCGCGACCCGCTCGAGGCCGCGCACGTCGAGCGCATGCCGAGCCGCGACGGCGACGTTGTTGAAGAAGCAAAAGCCCATCGACTGGTCGCGGGTCGCGTGATGGCCGGGTGGTCGCACGCTGCAAAAGGCGTTGCTGAATGTGCCGTCGATGACCGCGTCGGTGGCCGCGACGGCGGCCCCCGCGGCGCGCGTGACCGCGCCCCACGTGCCGGGAGCAGCGACCGTATCGGGGTCGATCGCCCGCGGCACACCCTCGATCGCGACTCGCTCGAGGACCTCGCGCAGCTCGCTCACGTAGCGGCTTTCGTGCGCGAGGCCGAGGTCGCTCATGGCCACCACCGGCGCCTCGCGTCGCTCGAGCGCGGCACCGAGGCCCGAGGCGATCAGGTGGTCCTCGATCGCATCGAGCCGGCCCGGGCATTCGGGGTGGCCGGCGCCCATGTCGTGGCCGTGGCAGTCGGAATGGCTGTAAAACGCGGTCGTCATCGCTTTTTCGAGCTCAGGTTTTTCTAGTAATGTCGGGTCGATGAGCCGACCTCTCGCCGCGCAGCTATCCGACCTCGTCAATCAGATTAGCACGATCATCGTCGGCAAGAAGCCGCAGATCGAAGACTGCGTCGCCTGCATGCTCGCCGGTGGCCACCTCCTGATCGAGGACGTTCCGGGGGTCGGCAAGACGACCCTCGCGCACGCGATCTCGGTCTCGCTCGGCCTCAGGTTCTCGCGCACCCAGTTCACCGCCGACCTGATGCCGTCCGACCTGATCGGCGTCAGCGTCTACGAGCGGACCAAGGAAGCGTTCGTTTTTCACGCCGGCCCGGTGTTCGCCCACGTGCTCCTCGCCGATGAGATCAACCGCGCCGGGCCCAAGACGCAGAGCGCGCTGCTCGAGGCGATGGAGGAGCACCAGGTCACGGTCGAGGGCGAGACGCGGGCGCTGCCGTCTCCCTTCTTCGTCATCGCCACCCAGAATCCGACCGACCAGCTCGGCACCTATCCCCTGCCCGAGTCGCAGCTCGATCGCTTCCTGATGTGCATCACGCTCGGCTATCCGGACCGCAAGAGCGAACGCGAGCTGCTCGCCGGCGGCGATCGACGCGAGGCGATCCGCCGGCTGGGACATGTGATGTCGCCGGTCGAGCTGCTCGCGGCGCAGCAAACGGTGCAGAAGGTGCATGCCTCCGAAGCGCTGCTCGACTACCTGCAGGCGATCATCCAGGCGACGCGCTCGGGCGCGTGGTTCGTCGAAGGCCTCTCGCCCCGCGCCGGCGTCGCCGTGCTGCGCGCGGCGCGAGCGCGTGCCCTGCTCGGCGGGCGCGACTATGTCGCCCCCGACGACGTCCAGTACGTGCTGCCGCAGACGATTGCGCATCGCCTGGTCCCGGTCGCGGGCGCCGGCCGCGGTCGCAGCGAGCAGGTGCGGGCGATGATCGAGGCGGTGGCGTTGCCGTGACGCGCGGGTCGTGAACGCCGCGGCCGCCCTGGCGACGCCGTTCTCGCTGCGCCGTCGCGTGCGCGGCTGGCTTGCCTCGCGCTTGCCGCGCAGCGACACCCAGCTCCTCACTCAGGGCAACATCTACATCCTGCCGACGCGCGCCGGCTGGCTGTTCGCGCTGACGATCCTGGTGCTGCTGCTGGCGTCGATCAACTACCAGCTCAACCTCGGCTACATCCTGACCTTCCTGCTTGCCGGCAGCGGCGTCGTCTCGATGCACATCACGCATGGCACGCTGCGCGGGCTGACGCTGCACCTGCGGCCGGTGGCGCCGGCCTTCGCCGGCGCCGCGGCGGTGCTCGACGTCGTCATCACGAGCCCGGGCAAGGAACGCTACGGTCTCGGCCTGCGCTTGCTCGACGCGCCGACAGCGACGCTGGCCTGGACCAACATCCCCGCGGGCGGCCAGGCGATCGCTCACGTCAGCTTCGTGCCGGCGACGCGCGGGTTGCATGACGTGCCGACGTTGTCGGTCGAGACGCGTTTTCCGCTCGGCCTGTTTCGCGCCTGGACCGTCTGGCGGCCGTCGGCGCGGCTGCTCGTGTATCCGGCAGTCGAGGCCAACGCGCCATCGCTGCCCGCGGCCCGGCCGGCCGGAGGCGGACCGACGCTGTCGCGCCGCAGCGAAGGCGGCGAGATCGAAGGCGTTCGCGCCTACCGGCGCGGCGATCCGCTGAAGCTGGTGGCATGGAAGAAGGCGGCGCAGGCGCTCGAGACCGGCGCCGAGCTGGTGAGCCGCGACACCAGCACGTCGGCGCGCCAGGAGCTATGGCTCGACTGGGGCGCATGCAGTGGCCTCGCGCCCGAGGAGCGACTGTCGCGCCTGGCGGCGTGGACGCTCGCTGCCGACCGGGCGGTGGCCGACTACGGCCTGCGCCTGCCCGGCATCGAGGTCGAGCCCGGCGACGGCGACGCCCAGCGGCTGCGCTGCCTGCAGGCGCTCGCGCTCTGGCCATCGTGAAGCGCGGCGCCTGGTCCGACACGCTCGGCCGCGACCCCGGGCCGAGCACGCTGCAAGGTGCGCTCGACACGATCGCGCGCGCCGGCAGGAAGCAGATCCCGATTCCTTTCTGGGCCGACATCAAGCGCTTGCCGCGCGAGGCGCGCGACACGCTGTTCCTGGTCGCCGTGATCGGCTGGACGGTGCTGCCGCATGTCGAGCATCTGCCCGGCTGGGCAAGCGCGTTGACGGCGGTGGTGCTGGCCTGGCGCGCCCGCCTCGCGTTCGTCAACGGCGCGCTCCCGAACCGCTGGGTCCTCGCCGGCGCGCTCGCGGTGGCGATGGGCCTCACCTTCTGGTCGTATCGCACCCTTCTCGGCAAGGAACCGGGGGTGACGCTCGCTGTCGCGCTGATGGCGCTGAAGACGCTCGAGCTGCGCGCGCGCCGCGACGCCTTCGTCGTCTTCTTCCTCGGCTTCTTCATCATCCTCACCCACTTCCTTTACTCGCAGTCGCTCCTGGTCGCATTGGCGATGCTGGTGTCGGTATGGGGCCTTCTCACCGCCGTCGTTCTCGCCCACATGCCGGTGGGGCAGCCGAGCCTGCGTCAGGCGAGCGGGCTCGCGGCACGGACCGCGCTGCTCGGCGCGCCGGTGATGGCGCTCCTCTTCGTGCTGTTCCCGCGCGTCGGTCCGCTCTGGGGCGTGCCGCAGGACGGCGTCTCGAAGACCGGCCTGTCGAACATCATGAAGATGGGCTCGATGAGCCAGGTCGCCCTCGACGACTCGATCGCCATGCGGCTGCGCTTCGACGGCCCAGCGCCGGCGCCGGCGGACATGTATTTCCGCGGTCCGGTGCTGACCACCTTCGACGGCGTCGAGTGGCGACCGGTCGGCCTGCCCTACGCACCGCTCAGCCTGCCGGCGCGGCCGCCGACGCTCAAGACCAGCGGCGCGGCACTGCATTACGAAGCGACGCTCGAGCCGTCCCGCCTCGGCTCGGTGCCGCTGCTCGAGGCGACGACCGAGATCCAGGGAGTCGAGGGTTATCGCATCGTCGCGCGCGAAGACCTGCAGTGGCTCGCCGAGCGGCCGGTCATCGACCGGCTGCGCTTCAAGGCGACCGCGAGCACGCGTTTCGTTCTTGGCGCGGCGCGCCGGCCGGGCGAGCTGCAGGACGCGCTCGAGCTCCCCGCGGGCTTCAATCCGCGCACGATCGCCTGGGCCCAGGCTTTCCGCGACGCCCCGACACGGCGCGGCGCCAACGCGCAGCAGCTCGCAGGGGCGCTGCTGCAGCACATTCGCAACCAGGGCTTCAGCTACACGCTGGCGCCGGGCGAGTACGGCAGCAACGGAGTCGACGAGTTCTGGCTCGATCGCAAGGAAGGCTTCTGCGAGCACTTCGCGGCCGCCTTCGTGGTCGTCATGCGCGCGATCGGCATCCCGGCGCGGATCGTCACCGGCTACCAGGGCACCGACCTGCCGCCGATCGACGGTTTCTACGTCGTTCGGCAGAGCTCGGCGCATGCCTGGGCCGAGTACTGGCAGACCGGGGTCGGCTGGATCCGCGCCGATCCGACCGGCGCGGTCGCGCCCGACCGCATCAGCCGCAGCAGCCGCCTCGCGCCGCAGCCGGGCTTCGTCGCCGGCACGCTCGACGCGATGAGCCCGCAGCTGTTCGCCCGGCTGCGCAGCGGGTGGGAGGCAATCAACAACCGCTGGAACCAGTGGATCCTCAACTACTCGCGCGGCCAGCAGTTCGACGTGCTGAAGCAGATCGGCTTCGTCTCGCCGAGCTGGGAGGATTTGGCACTCCTCCTGGTCGGCGCGCTGAGCAGCCTGGCGCTCGCCGGCGCGATCTGGGCATGGCTGGATCGCCACCGCGTCGATCCGTGGGTTCGCCAGCTCGAGCGCATCAAGCGCGCGCTGCGTGCGCTCGGCGTCGCCGCGGCCGCGCACGAAGCGCCGCGAGCGTTGGCGCTGCGCGTTCGCGCGAATCTGGGCCACGCCGGCGAGCCGCTCGCCGCGCTGCTCGACGTGCTCGAGTCGCAACGCTACAGCCGTGCAGGAAGCAAGCGACCCGACCGGACGTTGACGCGCGAGTTCGCACAGCGGGCGCGACGGCTGCGCGCTCACGCGGCTCGATAATCGCGCGCTGCGACCACCGTCGGCCGCCGACCTTCGTCCTGTGCCCGCCCGAACCGCCCCGTCCTCGCCCCTGCGCCGCCTGATCCTCTTCGGCGGTGCGGCCTGTTGGCTGCCGCTCGCTGCCGCGGCGGCCACCCGCCCGGACAAGGGTGCGAGCGTGCGCAAGACCGCGGCGACGATCGACGACAACGCACCCGATGTCCTCAGCTACGGCACGCGCGACGACGTTGTCCGCTTCGCCGAAAGCGTCGCCGAGCGGCGCGGACTCGACGTCGAATGGCTGCGCCGCGCGCTCGCCCAGGCACGCTACCTCCCGAGCGTGACGCGCTACATCATGCCGCCGGCGGCCGGCACGGCGAAGAACTGGGCCGCGTACCGCGCCCGCTTCGTCGAGCCGATCCGGATCCGCGCCGGCACCGCCTTCTGGCGCGGCAACGAGCGCTCGCTGGCACGGGCCGAGGAGGTCTACGGCGTCCCGGCCGAGATCGTCGTCGGCATCATCGGCGTCGAGACGATCTTCGGCCGGCAGATGGGTGACTTTCGCGTCATCGACGCACTGGCGACGCTGGCGTTCGATTTCCCGAGCGGACGCAAGGACCGGAGCGCCTTCTTCCGCGACGAGCTCGAGAACTGGTTCGTGCTGTGCAAGAGCGAAGGCATCGATCCGCTCGCCTGGCGCGGCAGCTACGCCGGCGCGCTCGGCATGACCCAGTTCATGCCGTCGAGCTTCAACCGCTACGCGGTCGACTTCGACGGCGACGGCCACGTCGACCTGCACGCCAGCAGCGCCGACGCGATCGGCAGCGTCGCCAACTACCTCGCCGAGTTCGGCTGGAGGCGCGACTTGGCGGCGCGCTTCGAGGTCCGGCCGCCGGTCGATGCCAGCGAGCGCGCGGCGCTGCTCGGTCCCGACATCCTGCCGACGTTCACTGCCACCGAGATGGTCGCTCGCGGTGCCGCGCTGCCCGACGCAGCACTCGCCTGCGACAGCCTGCTCGCCCTGGTCGAGCTGCAGAACGGTGCCGCAGCGCCGTCGTACGTCGCCGGAACGACGAACTTCTACGCCCTGACGCGCTACAACTGGTCGAGCTACTACGCGATGGCGGTGCTGGCGCTCGGCGAGGCGATCCGTCCGCTGGTTCGCTGAGCGTCGAGGAAGCCGTCGATCCAGGCGCGCCGCTCGGCATCGGTGCCGTTCTCCTCGCGCACCTCGAGGCCGCGGCAGGTCCCAGCTCGATTCGAACCAACCGGGGCCGACCAGCGCAGCGATGCGATCCGCGCTCCTTGCCGGCGCCAGCTCCGTGCCTGCGGAAACAAGCGCGAGCGGGCGGGATTGTTGTGTCGTCGAGTGCCTCCGTTGCGATTCCGCAGTCTCGCGAAGGCCGGCCCGGCGTCCAACCCGCCGACGGCTGGACGCGGTGGTCCCGACGCGCACTCGGACGTGCTCCCGCGACCGGGGTCTTGCGGCTCGGGCTGCTTGACGTCGGCGCAGGCGCGCTCGGCGCGACGCGAGCCTCTAACGCGGAATGACGCTGACGGCGACCTTCATCGTCTGGCCTCTGCCGCCGAGGATGACGCCGCGCAGCGGCACGACATCGGCAAAGTCGGCACCGGTCGCGAGCGTGATGTAGCGACGATCGGCAAGGTGGTCGTTGGTCGGGTCGAGCTCGACCCAGCCGTGACGGGGCGAATACGCTGCGACCCAGGCGTGCGACGCATCGGCACCGAGCAAGCGCGGCCGGCCCGGCGGCGGATCGGTCAACAGGTAACCCGAGACATAACGCGCCGCCAGGCCGTGGCTGCGCAGGCAGGCGATCATGACGTGGGCGAAGTCCTGGCAGACGCCGCTCTTCAGCTCGAGCACTTCATCGACCGACGTCGTGACGGTCGTCGCACCCGGCTCGAACTCGAACTCGTGGTGGATGCGATGCATCAGGTCCGTGACCGCCTCCAGCCACGGGCAACCGGCGCCGAAGCTGGGCACGGCGTAGGCTCGCGCCGCCTCGGACCACGGCACGAGCGCGCTCGGCTCTGCCATGCGCACGGCGCCGAGATCGTCGTGCCCCGGGCCATCGAGCAGCGCCGCGCGAACCTCTTCCCAGCTGGACGAGGCGATACGCGCGGGGTCGGGCCGATCGGAGATCTCGACGTCGCACGCCATCGTGACGCGCAGCAGCGGATGCGGCCCGTGCACGCCGAAGTGGGTGACGCCGTTGCCGAACGCGTCTTTCGCGTCGTGCCGCTCGTCGGGCGTCGGCTCGATGCGCAGTTCGTGGCGCAGCACCTTCTGCCACGGCAGGTGGCGCGGCGTCAGATGCGCGAGCTGCCACGACTGCGACACCGGCACGCGATAGGCGTAGCGCGTCTCGTGCTCGACGGTATAGCGGTCGCTCATCGGCAAGTGCCGGCCCGGTGCGCCACGGCCACGACATGGCAGCTCATGCGGCAAGCGCCAGCATGCTGCGCGGAACCGCATGCGAGAAGAACTTGAGCGAGACGGCATCGGAAACCGCCAGCGCGGCGCGCTGCAGATCGCCGATGACTTCGCCGAGCAGCTCGCTCTCGGGGTCGAGCTCACCCGGAACGAGGGCGCGCAAGGCGGCGTGCGCCGGCGCCAGGATCTCGCCGGCGAACGCACCGTGACTGGCCTCGAGCCTGGCGATGAAGTCGGCGAGTCCCTTGGCCTGGAATGCAAGCGAACGCGGATTGGCCTCGTCGCGAACAACCATGTCGAGCACCGGCATCCATTCGGGCGCGGCGAGATAGCGCGAGCGATAGGTGACTCCGGAATCAGCCAGCTCGAGCAGCCAGTCGAGCTCCTGCAGGCGGCCTTCGACGGTCGCGACCTGGAGCGCGCTGCACATCGTCGCCAGCCGCTCGACGCGCCTGCCGATCGAGACGAATTGCCAGCCGACGCCACGCGTCATGCCGTCGAGGACGAAGCCGGAAAGCGTCATCAGCGAGGTGATTGCGCGATCGAGCCAGACCAGGGTCATCGGCAGCGCCGGCTCGCGCTGCAGCGCCGGGTCGCCGATCAGGCGGTTGAGCGTTCGCCAGTGGTCGACCGACATCCGGTCGCGGAGCGAGAACGCGACCCGCGACAGGCTCGCCAGACGCTGGCTGAAGGCGCCTTCGCGATGGGTCGCGGCGCGCCTGAGGGAGCGCGCCGCGCTCCGGCTCTTCTCGACGATGCCGAGCCGCTCGGCGAGCGTCCAGGCCGGCGCGGTGCCGACGCGCGAGCCGCTGTCTTCAACAACCTCGCCGAGGGCGACACGCAGGAGCCGCGCCGTCGCGTCGCAGCGCTCGCCGTAGCGGCCGAACCAGAACAGGTTCTCGGCCGCGCGTGAAGGCAGCGTCGCATCGCTGCCGACCAGATCGGCGGCAGTCACGGTGTTCGAGAGCAGCGTGAACTCGGCGTTGACCGGCCCGTCGGCAAGAACCCAGGTGTCCTTCGAGCGGCCGCCACGCTGCATCGCGATCACCGGCGACGTCTCGTCGCCGGCGACGCGCGTCAGTCCACCGGGCATGACGCGCCAGCCGCTCGGCGTCGCTACCGCGAACACGCGCAGGCCGACGGTGCGCGCGGCGAGCGAGCCGAGCGTCGTTCCCTCGAGCACCGGCGCTTGCGAGACATGGACCCATTCCTGCGCGACGTAATGCTGCGGCCGCTGGGCGATTCGCTCGCGCAGCGCCTCGCGCTCCGGGGCCGAGAGCTGGCCGACAACGACGCCCGGCTCGTTCGGCGAGCGCTCGATCGGCTTGATGATGAGCCGCTCGGGCCGGCGCCAGGCGTCGTCGAATGCCGCCGGCTCGCCGAGCCACCAGGTCGCGATCGACGGCAACTGCAGCGGCTCGCCCAGGAGCTCGCGGCTGAGGCGCGGCAGGTAGCCGAGCAGCGCGCCCGATTCGAGAACGCCCGAGCCGAGGGCGTTGGAGAGCAGCACCCTGCCGCGGCGGGCGCAGTCGGTGAGCCCGGGAATGCCGAGCGCCGAGTCGGAACGCAGCTCGAGCGGGTCGCAGTAATCGTCGTCCTGGCGGCGCAGGATCGCGTGGACGCGCTCGAGCCCGGCGATCGTTTTCAGCCAGACGCGGTCGTCGCGCACCGTGAGGTCGCTGCCTTCGACCAGGGCGAAGCCGAGATAGCGCGCCAGCAGCGCGTGCTCGAAGTAGGTCTCGTTGTAGGGCCCCGGCGTGAGCACGACGATCCGCGTCGGCCCGTCGCCGCGCGGCGCCCAGTGGCGCAGCGACGTTCGCAAGGCGTCGAAGAACGACGCCAGGTGCTGCACCGGCAGCTCGCGGAACATCTGCGGGAAGACGCGCGAGACGACGAGCCGGTTCTCGAGCGCGTAGCCCGACCCCGACGGCGCCTGGGTGCGGTCGCCCACCACCCACCAGCGGCCGTCGGGCGAGCGCGCCAGGTCCGCGGCGTACTGCAGCAGATGCCGGCCGCCGACCGGCTTCAGACCTTCGGCGGCGGAGAGGAAGCCGCGATGGCCGAAGATCACCTGGGGCGGAATCGCGCCGCTCTTCATCAGCGTCTGTGCGCCGTAGAGGTCGCCGAGGACGCGGTTGAGCAGGTCGGCGCGCTGCTCGATGCCGGCGGCGATCGTCTGCCATTCGTCGGCCGGCAGCACCAGCGGGATCGGATCGACCTCCCACGGCCGGTGCTCGCCCTGGGCGTCGGCATAGACGTTGTAGGTGATGCCGTGCTCGTGGATCTGGCGCTCGGTGAGCGAGAGCGTGTCGCTGACCTCGCGCTCGCTGCGCTCGGCGAGCGCACGCACGAACGCGTCCCAGTGCGGCCGCGGCCGCCCCGGCGCCGCGAGCAGCTCGTCGAAGCGATCCTCGGGCGCGGCGTAGCCGGCGAGCAGTTGATCCAGCATGGGCCCGGAAGATAGACCGCTCAGTGCGCCGATGGCGCGCGGCGCAGATCGAGCGTGTGCGGAAAGTCGGGGTTCGGCGCTTCGCCGTGCAGCAACAACGTTCCCGGCGTATGGCCGGTGCGAAAGAAGCGCGCCAGCCGCCGCGCTTCGGCCTCGTAGGCGTTGACAGGGAAGGTCGTGTAGTTGATGCCGCCCGGATGGGCGACGTGGTACTGGCAGCCGCCGAGCGAGCGGTTCATCCAGGTGTCGACCAGGTCGAACACCAGCGGCACGTGGGCCGCGATCGTCGGGTGCATCGACGACGGCGCGGTCCAGGCCCGATAGCGCACCGCGGCGACGTATTCGCCGACCGTTCCGGTCGGCTGCAGCGGCACGCGTCGGCCGTTGCAGGCGATCGCATGGCGATCGCCGACCAGGCCGCTGACACGCAGTTCGATCCGCTCGACCGTCGAGTCGACGTAGCGCGCGGTGCCGCCCGCGCCGCTCTCCTCGCCGAGGACGTGCCAGGGCTCGAGCGCCATGCGCAGCTCGACCGAGACGCCCGAGGCGCTGAAATCGCCGAGGAGCGGAAAGCGGAAATCGCGATGCGCCGCGAACCAGGCGAGATCGAACGGATAGCCGGCGTCGTTGAGCTCGCTGACGACGTCGCCGAGGTCGGCCCAGATGAAGTGCGGCAGCATGAATCGGTCGTGCAGCTCGGTGCCCCAGCGGGCGAGCTTGCCCGGCCGGTACGGCTCGGCCCAGAAGCGCGCGACCAGCGCGCGCATCAGCAGCTGCTGGACAAGGCTCATGCGCGCGTGCGGCGGCATCTCGAAGGCGCGCATCTCGAGCAGTCCGAGACGGCCGGTCGGGCCGTCGGGCGAGTAAAGCTTGTCGATGCAGAACTCGGCGCGATGAGTGTTGCCGGTGACGTCGATGAGGAGATTGCGAAGCAGGCGGTCGATCAGCCACGGCGGTGTCTTGCCCGCCTCGACTTCGGCGACGCGCGCGAGCTCGGCGAAGGCGATCTCGATCTCGTAGACCGAATCGTTCCTGGCCTCGTCGATGCGCGGCGCCTGGCTCGTCGGGCCGACGAACATGCCCGAGAACAGGTAGCTCAGCGCCGGATGGTTGTGCCAGTAGCCGATCATGCTGGCGAGCAGATCCGGCCGGCGCAGGAACGGCGAGTCGCCCGGCGTCGCGCCGCCGAGCACGAAGTGGTTGCCGCCGCCGGTGCCGGTGTGGCGCCCGTCGAGCATGAACTTCTCCGTCGTCAGCCGGGTCTCGCGCGCCATTTCGTAGAGATGCGTCGTCTGCTCGACCAGCTCGCTCCAGCCCGACGCCGGGTTGACGTTGACCTCGATCACTCCCGGGTCGGGAGTGACGCGCAACAGCACCAGGCGCGGGTCCTTGGGCGGCTCGTAGCCTTCGAGCACGACCGGCAGGCGCATCGCCCGCGCCGTCTTCTCGACCGCGGCGACGAGCGCGAGGTAGTCGTCGAGCGCCGACGTCGGCGGCATGAAGATGTAGAGGCGGCCATGGCGCGCTTCGGCGCTGATCGCAGTGCGGACGACGAAGCCGGCGGATTCCCCGCGCTCGAGCTTGGCCGCTACCGCCGCATCGTCGGCCTCGGCCGTGACGTCGTGGGTGCCGCTCGGCGTCTCGTGCGCGAGCGACGGCGGACGACCGGCTTCGTCCGACGAATGCCATGCCGGACCCTCGGCCGGATCGTCGTCTGCGTCGAGCGCAAGCGGCGGCAGGTCGTCGTTGGCGTCGGGCGGATAGATCCACGGCATGTCGCCGGCGCGCGCCCAGGGCAGCGAGGCCAGCGGCAGGCGAAAGCCGAGCGGCGAGTCGCCTTCGACGAGATAGCAGCGATCGTCGCGCAGGTACCAGGGCGTCGAGCGCCAGCGCCGATCGTCGCGCTCGTCGCGGGCGATCGGCAGGGCGTAGCCGACGGGCTGCTCGAGGCCGCGCTCGAATACGCGGCGCAGCCGATCGCGTTCGGCCGGGTCGGCGAGATGCGACTTGAGCGGATCGACATTGCTCGGCAGCTTGCCTTCACGCCAGAGGAAGTACCACGCGTCTTCGTGGGCGGCGAACACGTTGCGGCGATCAACCCCGAGGCGCATTGCCAGCCGGCGCAGGAACTCGCGCGCCTTCTCGGGCGTCGCGCCGTGGTCGGCGCGCTCGCCGGCGATCAGGGCCGGATCGTTCCAGATCGGCACGCCGTCGGCGCGCCAGAACAGGTTCAGGGACCAGCGCGGCAGCTGCTCGCCCGGATACCACTTGCCCTGGCCGTAGTGGACCAGCCCGCCGTGGCCGTACTTCTTGCGCAGGCGTGCCATCAGATCATCGCTCAGGACGCGCTTGGTCGGGCCCATCGCCTCGGTGTTCCACTCGCCGCCCTCGCGATCGTCGACCGAGACGAAGGTCGGCTCGCCGCCCTGCGTCAGGCGGACGTCCATGCGGCGCAGGTCGGCGTCGACCTGCTTGCCGAGCTCGTCGACCTGCCCCCACTGCAGCTCGCTGTACGGCAAGGTGACGCGCGGCGCCTCCCACACGCGGCGCACCGACATGTGGTGCTCGAAGGTCGTCTCGCACGGATCGAGCGTGCCGCTGATCGGTGCCGCGGACGACGGCTCGGGCGAGCACGCAAGCGGGATGTGGCCTTCGCCGGCGTAGAGGCCCGATGTCGGGTCGAGGCCGATCCAGCCCGCGCCGGGCAGGTAGACCTCGCACCAGGCGTGCAGGTCGGTGAAGTCGACCTCGGTGCCGCTCGGGCCGTCGAGCGACTTGATGTC
>Ga0207691_10001740_pt1 | contig 21468 bp, 23 predicted proteins | sample KBSM13metaG_FD_184327 | JGI IMG/M metagenome (GOLD analysis project Ga0207691, IMG submission 184327) | Miscanthus rhizosphere microbial communities from Kellogg Biological Station, Michigan, USA - KBS M1-3 metaG (SPAdes) (version 2) | ecosystem: Host-associated > Plants > Roots > Rhizosphere >... | reverse complement strand
CGTTGTACCGCCTGGATGTGTGGCATCGAACACGTGCGCGAAACCATACCGTTCCCGCGAATGCTTTATCGAATTAGACCCTAAAGGACATTGCCGATTTGATGTCCGATATGCTTTAGCTTGTCGTTGACTCACGGTAAAGTTCAGCCAGTTAACACACAAGGTTCAAGCAAAGATAATTGCGCATCCAGCTTTCAGATCGTCATCCTAAATCCCAACCGCCTCCTCGCGAGACACGACAAGCTAAAGCATATCGGACATTAAACAAAAACATGGACGAACATTTACGAGACGAATTCAACGAGTGGGCCAGAGCCGGTCGAGGCGAAGGCATGGAAAAAGGACACCGGCCCGTTGGTGAACAGGCTATCGAACTCATGCACTTGCGACACGATGCTGTCGTGCTTGATGTCGGTTGCGGTTCAGGATGGGCCAGCCGTCTAATCGCCGCGAAGGTTCCGAAAGGGAAAGTGGTCGGAATCGATATCGCTGACGAGATGGTTCAACTGTCGATCGAGTCGTCAACGGAATTCCCCAACGTCGAATTCAAAGTAGCGACAGCAGAGGCACTGCCATTTCGAGATGGAGAGTTTACCCATGCCTTCTCGATGGAATCGTTATACTACTACTCCAATATGCTGGCTGCGTTGCGCGAGATACACCGGGTTTTGACCGACGGTGGCAGGTTCACGACAGTGATCGATTTGTATCTCGAGAATGCTCCGTCGCATCAATGGATCCCGACCTTGAAGGTTCCAGTTCATCTGTTAGGCATTCCTGACTACCGAACTATGTTGGAAGAAGTCGGGTTTGTAAACGTGAAGGACATCCGACTTCGTGATCCAAAACCCGTTCCCGAAGACTACTCGAGCGGATCGTTTAAGAGTCGTGCCGACTACGTGCTCTATAAAGAAAATGGTTCGCTGATGTTAACTGCCGAGGCGCGAAAATGACTGACTCCGCCGAACGCATCGTAACAATTTTTGGCGGTTCAAAATGCGTCGAGGGCGACGAAGAATACGGTCAGGCGAGACGTGTGGGTCAATTGCTCGCGGAATCCGGCTTCACGATATGCACTGGCGGCTACCTGGGAGTGATGGAAGCGGCAAGCCGCGGCGCGCGAGAAGCAAGCGGACGAGTGTTGGGCATCGTTATGAATCAGTTCAAACATGAGCCCAATAGATTTCTCACTGACAAAGTTGCAACCCCACACTTCTATGAACGTTTGCAACGGCTCATAACTCGTTCTGTCGGTTTCGTAGCGATCCGTGGAGGAATGGGGACCGTAACCGAGTTATCGCTTGTTTGGAACAAGATTCAGACGAGGGTGATTGAACCGCGTCCACTCGTCTTGCTCGGTGATTGCTGGCGCCCTGTGGTTGAACAATGGCAACGATCTCTGGCGGTGAGCGATGCGGATGTGGCGGCGCTTGATTTTGCTGTGACAGCTGAGGAGGCAGTTGAAATAATCAAGGTGAAGTCCGAAGGAGTGGTCATATGATCTGTCCCAAGTGTGGTGCTCCCTTAGTTCAAGATTCGACCTTCTGCGGTGGTTGTGGCCATCGATTAACCACTGCAGGAGCTCCTGCTTACCAACCATCTTCTGGTCAGGGCATCCACATCGATGCAGATTCTCGAGGCCAGGGTCGCGGTTACAGTTATGAGGTACTGCACCAGCCATCGTTCGCGTTGGCAGTGTTACAACTCGCAGCTGAACAATCCATCCAGGCTGAAGCCGGCGCAATGGTTTCAATGTCTGCAAATATTGAACTCCAGTCGCAGATGAAGGGTGGATTACTTGGCGCAATCAAGCGAGCGGCCGGTGGCGAGTCGGCATTCATCTCGACCTTCACGGCTCGTGGTGGTCCCGGCGAGGTGACACTGGCGCCGGGAAGTCCTGGTGACATCGCCGCTATTGAGTTATCTGGTCAACCGTTTTTTGTTCAATCAAGTTCTTATCTTGCCGGCGACTCAAGCCTAACGGTAGACACGAAGTGGGGCGGCGCGAAATCGTTCTTCGCCGGTGAAGGTCTGTTTGTCCTCATGGTCCAGGGGCAAGGATTGCTGTTAGTTTCATCATTCGGCGCGATTCATCGAAAAATGTTAAGACCTGGCGAACGCTACGTGGTTGATACGGGCCACCTTGTTGCATGGGAAGGAACAACGCAATACACGTTGCGCAAAGCGGCGTCGGGCTTCTTCCGCAGCATGATGAGCGGGGAAGGGATCGTTGCTGAGTTTACCGGACCTGGCGAACTACTCATCCAAACTCGAAATCTCGCGGCACTCGCCGGTTTACTCAAACCATTCTTCCCGACTCAAAGTGGCGGTGGTGGCGGCGGATTCAACCTTAATCTCGGTGGTTAGTGTTCAATGTCGTCAGTGACAAACAAACCAAAAAGCGGCGCCGAGACAACAGCAGCAACAAGAAAAGCAATCGGCATTCTCGGCGTTCCACTGGGCTATGGCGCAAGCATGGCCGGCGTGGATATGGGCCCGGCCGCACTTCGTGTAGCGCGTCTTAAACAACGCATCAAAGCGCTAGGGTACAGTGTTCGCGATCTTGGTGACTTGAGGGTGGAGATACCTGACGTAGTTCCCGAAGAAGACGACAAACTTAAGTACCTCCCACAAATCAGCACTGCGTGTGAGCAATTAGCAACTCGTGTTGAAGAGATACTGGAAGCTGGTGAACTTCCACTGATTCTTGGCGGCGATCATTCCATTGCAATCGGGTCCTACGCCGGTGTTGCTTCCTACTATCGCAAGAAACACGAAACGCTTGGCCTGATCTGGTTCGATGCTCATGCAGACATGAATACACCTGAGACCACGCCGTCAGGAAACATTCACGGAATGCCTCTAGCAGCATTGCTCGGCTTCGGAACGAGCGAACTCACAAACATCGCAGGCTTCAGTCCAAAACTTGATCCCCGGCTGTGTGCACATGTTGGGGCGCGAGATATCGATTCCGGCGAGCGGGAGTTGATAAGAAAACTGGGTATGCGCTTCTTTACCATGCGCGAAATTGATCAGCGAGGGATGTCAGCGTGCATGGACGATGCTATTGCGATTGCATCGGGAGGCAGTGCAGGTTATAGCGTTACATTCGACGTGGATGCTCTTGATCCTGGTGATGCACCTGGTTCTGGAACCCTTGTTCGAGGTGGGCTGACTTATCGGGAGGCTCATCTAGGCATGGAGAAAATTGCTGAACACGGCGGTATGCTTTCTCTAGAGGTAGTTGAAATCAACACTGCTCTCGATTTCAATAACAAAACCGCAGAGCTTGGGGTTGAGTTAATCTTATCAGCCTTTGGCAAGACAATTCTTTAGTCGCAGGAGACATGGTGCCTAAAAAACTTCGCGTGGGCGTTATCTTTGGTGGTCGATCAGGCGAGCATGAAGTTTCGGTTCGTTCAGCGCGTGCCATTATCGAGGCGATTGATCAAAAAAAGTTTGAGGTAGTGCCGATCGCTATTGGAAAAGACGGGAAGTGGCTAGGACCATCGCAATCAACTCAGCTATTACCGACTGCAGTGCATCGGCTGTTGAGATCCAAGCCGGGTGATGACCCTGGGGATGTGGCACTGTTGGGAGACCCATCGCACAAAGGGCTTATTTCTTTGCGACCGCAGGCCTCGTCAGCAGTAGCCGAAAAACTTGATGTCGTCTTTCCCGCCCTTCACGGTCCATTTGGCGAAGATGGAACACTCCAGGGTCTTCTGGAAATGGCGGACATTCCTTATGTCGGCTGCGGTGTACTAGCTTCATCGTGCGGCATGGACAAAGTAACGATGAAGTCGCTCTTTGTGCAGGCTGGCTTACCAATCTGCAAGCACATCTGGTTTCTTCGTTCTCAGTGGCGCAGCAATCCGGAAAAGATACTGCGGAATGTGAAAGGTAATCTTGGCCTGCCATGCTTTGTAAAACCCGCGAACCTTGGCTCATCAGTAGGCGTCTCACGTGCGACGGATAAGAAAACACTTTCCGAAGCGATCGATCTGGCAGCAGAGTACGATCGCAAGATTATCGTCGAGGAAGAAGTTGTTGGTCGTGAGATCGAATGTGCGATTCTCGGAAATGATGAGCCGCAAGCAAGCCTGCCAGGCGAGTACGTGATCTACGAAGAGTCAGCCAGGTTCTTAGACTACACAGAGAAGTATGCAAGCACAGGCCGCGTAAGTTTCGTGGTGCCCGCTCCACTTTCCAAAACCATAACCGCCAGGATTCAACGCATGGCAATCCAGGCTTTTCAAGCGGTCGATGGCGCTGGTCTCGCTCGGGTAGATTTTTTCCTTCAACAAAAGGGCGGGGAACTCGTCATCAATGAGTTGAATACTTTGCCGGGACTCACTGAGGTCTCTGGTTATCCGAAGATGTGGGAAGCGTCGGGGCTAAGTTTCACTCAGCTACTTGAGAAATTGATTGAGCTTGCTTTCGAACGTCACCGTGAGAAGGCGCTTACAAAAACAACTCGCTAAACTTCAAGTATCTCTTAAGGTAAAATTATTTCTTCGGTGCTCTGTATCCCTTGCGGGTCCTTACATCCAATCCTTCACGGTTTACTTTAACTTCAAGGGCTCGCCACTTTCCATCTCGGGCTGTATTTGTGGGGCGATAACTAATTGTGTATTGGTGCCCCAGCTCCTCCGCTATTTCAGTAAACGCGTCACGCAAAGCCTGGCCGCCGGGAGTTGCGATAAATCGTCCTCCGGTTTTTTCGGCAAAGCCTTTTAGCTGCATGGCACTCTGACGATTGGCGAAACCTGGAGTGTCCAGGGCCGACATGTCCACGGCATAGATGCTAGCGCCCACGCTGAGTGCAGTCTCCAGGGCTTTGCTTGAAGTCGCCTTACTATATGTATCCATTCCATCAGAAAGAATGACAATAGCTCTCCGAGTCTCTGGACGTTCCGCCAATACCTTTGCGGCCTGAACAATTGCGTCGTTCAGCGTGGTCATTCCCTTAGCTCGTACTGCATAGCCTATTGGAGCGAGATCACGCCCACCAGAAAACTCCTGGATCCGCTCGACGCTTGAATCGAATCGATAAACTGAAGCTACATCTTCGTCGCGCAGACCATCGAGAAAACGAATGGCGGCGGAGCGTGCGAGCGAGAATCTCGACTCCATACTCCCGGAACTGTCGAGCAAAACCACAGCAGCATAAGGTGATTCTTGAAAACCGAAATCCACCATGGCACCCGAAGGCACTTCAACGCCATCTTCGTAGACCTTGAAGTCTTTTGGTTTTAATGCCCGCACATACTGTCCGGCCTTATCCATAACGGTTACGTTCAGCACGACCAGATCAGTGTTGACTCGCACAACATCATCATCTTGAGCCTTGAGTGCGATTGGACAAACGAGGAGAAGAAGAACAGCGAACAGGCAAACTATGAGTAATTGGTGGCGGGCCGTAGAGAAACTCGGAGTATGCATCGCTTTAAGGTTAACGAATAAAGCCGCGAAGTATTTTTACCAGCTGAAGTAAAACATTAGCTCGATCGATAACCGCAGCTGAGACTACTTGGCGGGGAGTTTTCTGAACCTCTTTGGATAGTAAATCAGCGGTCTCAGCGATCTTGCAGACGGCGGAGGAAATATCCCCGGGTGTATCTATGATCTGCACATCGTCGTCTTCACCGCCGGCTTCACCGCGAATCTTTTTTGTTAGCTTCTCAAGTCGGTCGACTTTCTTCAGGTCGGGACGCGGCGCTGCCGATGAATTCGTAGCGACCGCTCGTAGATCCTGGCTTATCTGAGAGATTTCACGAGCTCGTTTGAGGTTGTCCTCGTGCTCTTTCTCAGCCAACTTGATCAGACGCTTCGCTCGAATCTCCTCTTCAAATGTCGTCAGCGGAGCATTGTCGTCAGGCGATCTTCTGTCGGCGGAAATGGTAGGCGCGGGTGGTGGCTTCGGCTGAGTGGATGTTTGTGCGCTAACGATGTACCTGCAGAAAAACAAACTGACAAGCAGGGAAGTGAAAACTAGAGTTCGCTTGGTTTCCGTTCTGCTCATGCGCTCGTGTAATAGGACCTTATCACTGTTACGTAACCAGCTCAGGAGCAAGGTCAGGTATCGCTTGAGCTGATGCTTGGCGCTGCTAAGACTTGGCAAGTGACCTTAAGTCTCGGCATGCCGACCTCTAAGAAATCACTTCAATCAAACTAGGGAACTCGTGTGGGATTGTCAGGTGTGTTTAGAAACTCGCCCGGGCGTCCAGGCTTCTTCACAATCACAGTACGAGGTTCTAATCGTTCGGGTGTTCGTTGCTTGCCGGGTGATGTGGTGAACGCGATTAACTTTGAATCGGGATCAGCACGTAATCCGACCAACGTGATCGAGCCATAATCAGAAGCAGAGATCTTCAGCGCGTATGAGCCTTCTTCTTGCGGCCCCAATGTCGCTGGTTCAATGGGCACCAACTTCTGTTCTGAGGCTCCGTCTTTTCGTCGATGAAGCTCAAGAGAAATGGCGAGCCCATTTAGATCGGCTTGAGATGTATTTTTCACCACACCGCCAATTGTCGTCATGCCTTTCTCAAGTGAAGGCTGATCGACAAGTATGTGAGCAACTGGAGGACCTTTTGGGCCGTTATCCGGTGGCGCTGGTACTACTGCGTTCGCCTGAACCTGTTGCGCATGAAGCCGACGCATTACTGCATAGCCCACCAGCAAAACTGCTGTCACAGCCACCGCACAAACAACTCCAAGAAGCTTTCGGCGAGTAGACTCTTTCTCTCGAGCAATTGCTTCTTCTGGGTGAAATGGATCGTTAATCATCTATCGCTTGATGTATTTCCTTAGCTTGAATTTTTCGGGTTGGGGTTAATCCGATACTTGAACAATCGACTAGCTACGGATTACGTCCTGGCGGTGAAGCACCGGTGACCGCTGTAACGAGATCGTTTAAGAACTCGTCTTCCACGAGTCCAGTGCTACGCAGGGTTGTCCATTCAGCTCCAGTAGCTCCATCGGTACGACCTTCAATCTTTGCGTTCACAGACACGTTCGCACTCATACCATCGATAGGTTGAACCTCAACTGTGAGAGTGTAGCGGCCACGTGTCCATCCTCGTGAGGATGAAACCGGAACGTCAGCATACCGGCTGATCTCCGCCTGAGAAACTACAGCACCTTTAATGAACGTGAAAGGCTGGCTAACAATGATGCCGTCAGTAGGTTTTGACGCAGCGTCATCAACGACCAGTTTCTTATCGCGCATTAAGTCTTGAATGGCCGTTATTAGAACGTCGCGACGAGCTGTCATTCGATACGGATTTGGAAGAAACGTTACCTCGGCAGTTCTTCCACTTCCAAAATCGACTCCTCTTCCAGTTCCTGTGTCTTGCTTGGTTCCATTTGCGCCGGCGGTCCGCGTCCCTGTATCTCTTACGCGCTCACTTTGCTTATCGACGCCTTTTCCCTGGCCAAAGGCTGGTACACAACAAACGACCAATGCGACAAGTCCAGCTGTTATTCGAAGCATGATTGCCACCTTACTTTTTGCAGAAAAGAAAAGAACCTCGGGGTACTTTGAGAATAGATTAACGTTGAATCAATTACAAGCACCCATAAACTCACTGCGAGCGTTTCTGCGCAGCCGCAGCATCTCTATCGCGCTCCCATTGTCTTAACGCCTGGACACCGCTCTCAAAGTCCCCGCCGTTGACGTAAAAATTGTGGGCACCATCGTCACGCGCCGGATTGCGAACGTAGTACAGGTAATCCGAAGTGACTGGGTTTATAGCTGCATTCAATGAACTCTCACCGGGGGAGGCAACAGGTCCTGGAGGAAGCCCAACATTCAGTCGTGTGTTATAGGGCGACCTGCGCTCGATGTCGCTTTTGTAAACCTTTCCATCGTAACGCCACTTTCCTTCTAGCTTTGATGCATAGATAACGGCAGAGTCGACCGCCAGAGGTATATTTTTTCTCAGTCGATTATAAATAACTGACGCCACGACGGGACGTTCACTCGCGAGTTTTGCCTCCGTTTCAATAATCGACGCGACTGTGACAATTTGACGAGGCGTCATACCGAGTGCTCGCGCCCGATCAGCCCAATCAGGCTTCCAAACGGCTCGAAATCGTTTGATCATCATCTGGACAAGATCCACGGCAGAAGTTTCCGGTGCGAATTCGTAGGTATCTGGGAAGAGGTAGCCTTCCAGGTTAGTGGCAGTCGGATCCAGATCCTTGACCAGGCTCACGTCATTCATTAACTCTAATGCTTGAGCTTCTTTCTCCAGATGGAACTGAGGAAACTGCACCATCGCCCGAGCAATGTCCCATCTAGTCCAGCCTTCGATGATCGTAATACGGTTGAGGCGTCGTTCTCCTTGCCTAAGCTTCGCAACAACCATGAGAGGCGAGATTGGTGACGGGAAGTCATATTCTCCAGCTCTCAACGAAGAGCCGGCGCCTGATCCCTTCAGATAGATTCTTAAGGGCCATTCGTGATCGATGATTCCTGCATCGGCCAACTTCTTCACCACTGCCGCCGGAGAAGAACCTTTTGGAATCTCGATGTACTGTCCAGACTTGTTGTGTTTGACAGGTTTGTGGAGGTCTCGGTAGACCCACGCACCGGATGCCACTCCGGCAATCAGACCGAGAATGACTATTAGGATAAAGAGTCGCTTCATCATATTTTTGTTCGTATTCAATCAGATGTTTCGATTAACAAAATAAGCAGGCTGTATGACCGAAGGAATTCGACGTGTCAGAGCACAACCTTTTTTCTTAGTGAAATGTTTTTGATGAAGTCTCGAAGAATCAACGCAGCAGACGCTCCATCAATAAGGCCCTTGATCTCTTTTTCTGCGTGCCCATCCGCCAACAGTGACTCGCGCGCGTCGAAAGAGGTCAGACGTTCGTCTTGCAAATAAACCGGCAGCTTCAAAGACTTCGCAAAATTTCCTGCTATCCGCGTGGCTTCCTCAGCCGCAGAACCACTGGATCCGTCTAATCTAAGTGGCAAACCAATTACTAACGTTTGAGCGTCCAAGCGTTTGACCAGCGTTTCTACGTCTTTGAGTAGCTGTTTCCAATTTGAACGTTTGAGTGGAGCTAGTCGCTTTATCGTGACTAAACGATCATCTGATACGGCCGCTCCAACGAGCTTGGCACCGAGATCGAGAGCGAGAACTGGGCCTTGAGTGTGTGATTGAGTTTGTTCTTTGGTCATCAAAACAATTCGCTTTAACGTCGGCATCACGAGTGCTGGAAGCAACGCTTGCACGTGCTAAATGCCGCCTGTATCATACTCAAACTCGCGAATCGCGCGATGTTTGGCGCTTCTGTTGTTACGTATCCAAGAGGTAATTAAATGTCATTTCGAACCAAGTTTATTTTGATCCTGATCTCCGCCACCTTAACTCTGTATACAGTGGTTGGAGGCTGGATTTCCACTCGAGCTCAACAACCGGCGAATGATCCGAACGCTCAGCTTCGAATTTTCGAAAGCGTGCTTCAGCACATTCAAAATGACTACGTGGATGAGCCAAACATGGATAAGGTTCGAGCGGGCGCGTTGCGTGGCCTTGCATACGGACTTGACCCGTATTCGACCTACCTAACACCCGATCAGGTTCGTGAGTATAACCAAAACGCCAAGGATAATCAGGCAGGTATTGGAGCTGAGCTTTCCCAAGTCGCCTCATACCTCTATGTGATCGCTCCGGTAAAGGGATCAGCTGCTGATCAGGCCGGGCTTCGCACAGGTGACATCATTGAATATATTGACGGTAAGGCTACTCGTGATATTTCGTTGTACGACGCCAAGCAGCTTTTGAATGGTGCTGCGGGTAGTGAAGTGAAATTGCGCATTCTACGTGCAAACGCCAGCCCGCTAACAGTAAGTGTCAAGCGAGGGACTTTCCGAGCGCCGGCGGCTGAATCTCGAATGGAAGCAGCTCGCGTCGGAATCTTGCGGCTCAACAGTTTCGCCGATGGTGAAGCCGCCGACGCGCGGGCACGCCTTCAGGATTTAGTTAAGCAGGGCGCTCAGAAGGTCGTGATCGACATGCGAGACACTGCGGGCGGTTCCTTAACTGAAGCAGTCGCCGTCGCCAACTTGTTTATTAAAGATGGCATGCTTGCGCAGACTGTTGGTCGTGAAGGGAAACCACTTAAAACCTTTCCGGCTGATCCTAAGGCCGTGTTGTTCTCAGGCCCTGTTGTCGCTCTGATTGATTCTGGTACTGCGGGTGCTGCTGAAGTCGTAGCGTCTGCCATCATCGAACGAAATCGCGGCCAGGTTGTCGGCGAAAAGAGCTTTGGTGCTGGAACAGAACAGCAGCTGTTCACATTGCGTGGTGGCGACGGGCTGCTTTTGACAACGGTGAAATGGGCAAACTCAAGTGGTAAGACTTTCCTAGGTGAAGATCGCGCCCACTCGGGCGTTGCGCCATCCGTTGAGGTAAAAGGACAGGAAGTCGCCGACGGAGTTGACCCGGATGACCTGACGGGCAACGATGACGACGCGGCTTCTAAACCTGAACCAGGCAATGAAAAGCGCGACGCAACAACACCTCCGCAGCCAAAACCTGCTACTGAGGACATACAGTTGAAGAAAGCTTTGGAATTGTTGCGCGACAAGCCTGCCCAAACGACCAAAGCTGCCTAAGGTTAGTTAAATAGATTTCTGGATAACCGGGAAGAGTTCGCTTTTCCCGGTTTTTCTTTTAGATCGCCTGTACTGATCGATAACGCATTTGGTGTCTTCTCCCCGTATCGTCGGTTCCATATCGGGTACCTCATCGCCCGCCTATGCTGCAGGACAATTCGCTTTAACTTGCAAATTTCTTGCATCCGACACTTCCGAACGGATTTTTGCTAATGTTTCGGCCGAACTGCTCAACAAGTGTGATCCTCGGCCGAAGTGGGAATGGCTCTTGCAGTCTTCCTTTGTGGTTGAGAGAACTTAGAACTTTGCAAGGAGAAGCAGAGCGATGATTATGACAAACAAACTTCTACCAGTGGCTTTGATTGCGGCTTTGATTGGCGGGTCCGTTGGCGCGCTGGTAATGCACAAGAGTGAACCCGCTGCGGCTGAAACCGTGGCACAAACTACACCAGCTACTAACTCAGCTCAGTCGGCCGAAGGTGAAGTGGTACCGGCAGAATTTAATACTGCTGCTGAGCAAACAGCCTACAAATCAGGCTTTGCTGATGGATACAACGCTGCGGCCGTCGCCGAAAACCGAGTCGGTGGAGTAAGCAATTCTCGTTCGCGCGTTGTTACCCGGAATGTGGTTAGCAGTAGCGCTGGCCCACGTCGTGTTTACTACGACTACGGACAACCTAAGGGCCGAAGCTTTTGGAGTAAGCATAGAGATAAGCTCACCGTAGCAATGGGTACGGGTGCCGGTGCAGCAATTGGTGCGTTGGTTGGTGGCAAGAAGGGCGCTGCGATTGGTGCGTTGAGTGGTGCTGGTGGTTCCGCACTCTACACGTACAAGCTGCGCAACCGTAATCGAAACTACTAATTGACGAGGTAAGGGTGTTGAGCAAAGCGAAACTTGCCCTAACTCTAGGTACTCTCATTGTTCTAACAACCGGATGGGCAGCTCCACTTTTGGGGGCTGCCCATTCTTATGCCCTTGAACAAAGCAGAGATCCGTTGGCACAAGCAACGGCGTTGTCGCCCATTCGTTTTCGCGAAGATAGAAGCGCCGGCTTACTGGTTAACGGATGGCTTAACGGAGCCGGTCCTTTCACATTTGCCATCGACACTGGTGCGGGTGCGTCGTTGGTAACCAGAAGAGTCGTATCGGCAGCTGGTCTCAGTGTTTCAAAGTCCAAACGTGAACTTGTTGGAGGACTAACCACAGCGCCTATCTCATCCAATGAGGAAACGCGTGGTGCCCAGATATCACTGGGGACTACTACGAACGAAGTACCTGGGAGACCCACTCTGGCAGTGGTGTCGAACCTTCCGGGTGCGATTGACGGTATCTTTGATCCAACCGATCTATTTGGCGCATTGGCCTTCTCTATTGATTTACCGAATCATCAACTACTTGCTTTCGAGCCTCGTAGTAATGGATTAGACGTATCACATCCACCAAAGGACGGCGCCATCGTTCGCTGGATCCGAACAGGAGGTAGTAACCGTCCGTTTGTAAAGCTTGGTGATGGTCGCCTTGCGCTGATTGACACTGGTTCGGGATTTGGATTGGCTGTAAACGACCCTGGCGCAGATGGCAGAAATCACAGCCATCGAGGGGTTACCGATCTTGGGGGTGGTGCTGTTCAATCTAGGGCCGTTGTCCCAACCACAGTGAGTATCGGTGCATTGGTATTGCGAAGTGTTCCTACAGATTTACTAACTGGTGTGCCTTCCGACACTCCGCTGCTGATTGGTAGACGCGCCCTCTATCCCTTCAAGGTTACTTTTGAGCCGAACAGTCGGTTGATTATTTTTGAACCGACGTCACGGGTTCGGTAGTAATTTTTTATAACGGGATGTTTCCGTGTTTCTTTGGTGGGTTGGAATCGCGTTTATTTTCGAGAAGCGAAAGCGCCCGGATTAGTTTCGCTCGCGTCTGAGCCGGTTCAATCACTTCATCGACAAAGCCGCGTTCCGCTGCGATATACGGATTTGCAAACTTATCCTCGAGTTCAGTAACGCGCGCCTGGCGAGCAGCATCTTTGTCCTGCGCTTCATTCAACTCACGTCGATACAGAATACCAACGGCACCTTCAGCTCCCATCACTGCAATCTCTGCGGACGGCCAGGCGAAGTTAACGTCGGTGCGAATGTGCTTCGAAGCCATAACGCAATAAGCACCGCCATACGCCTTCCTCGTGATCACCGTTACCTTCGGCACAGTCGCCTCTGCAAAGGCGTAGAGTAGCTTTGCGCCGTGCGTGATTATGCCGCCGTGCTCCTGCGAAACCCCTGGAAGAAATCCGGGCACATCTTCAAACGTAACCAGCGGAATATTGAAGCAATCACAGAAGCGAACAAACCGCGCGCCTTTAACAGAAGCAGCAATGTCCAGGACACCGGCAAGGTACGCTGGTTGATTCGCAACGATGCCTACGGACCGGCCGCCCAGTCGCGCAAAACCAACACAGATGTTTTGCGCAAACATCTGCTGCACCTCGAAGAAGTATCCGTCGTCTACAACGAGGTTGATTATTTCGCGAATATCGTAGGGCTGATTTGAGGCCTCCGGAACAATCGTGTTGAGTTTTGGCTCCACGCGATCGATTGGATCGTCCGCGACCGTTTGGGGTGGATCCTCGAGATTGTTGGATGGAATAAAGGAGAGTAGTTCACGAACAATCCGCAACGCATGTTCGTCGGATTCAGCCGCAAAGTGAGCAACCCCCGACACGCTGTTGTGGGTGATTGCCCCGCCCAGCTCTTCCTTGCTGACCTCTTCGTGAGTCACAGTCTTGATGACGTCCGGACCTGTTATGAACATGTAGGACGTGTTCTTCACCATCACGTTGAAATCAGTTATCGCCGGACTGTAAACGGCGCCGCCGGCACAAGGACCCATAATGCAGCTAATCTGCGGCACAACCCCACTAGCGAGCGTGTTACGTAGAAAGATGTCCGCGTAGCCTCCGAGACTCACGACTCCTTCCTGGATGCGCGCTCCACCAGAATCGTTCAAGCCAATGATCGGCGCACCAACCTTCATCGCAAGGTCCATCACCTTGCAGATCTTTTCAGCGTGGGTTTCTGAAAGGGAACCACCGAAGACCGTAAAATCCTGGGCGAAGACAAAAACTTTTCGACCTTCAATTAGTCCATGACCGGTCACGACTCCATCACCGGGATAGATTTGTTTCTCTAGATCGAAGTCTTTCGAACGATGGACAACCAGCTTATCGAACTCCTCAAACGTACCCTCGTCCAGCAAAAACTCGACTCGCTCACGGGCAGTCATCTTTCCCGACTCGTGTTGTTTTTCAACCCGCGACGTTCCGCCACCGAGTTCAGCTTGTTGTTGCTTCTCGCGAAGAAGGTCGAGCTTGGTGCGTGCTGGTTTGGGTTGTTGCTTTGAAGCCATAAAAGAATCGTTCTTATTTGACGTCGAAGGGAAACGCTCGGCTTTCGACTAACTTGAGAAGATCATCGAGCGCACGATGCGCGCTTTCGCGAATGTCTGCTGGGTAGGAATAGAGCTCAGCGTTTGCCTCAAAGTCTTCCAGATCCAAAACACGATATGAGAAGTCTGGTTCAACGAGGACATCAATGTCGAGATCGACATAGCTAAGAACTTCACCATCAAACACAGGCGGCATGTTGATGTTGCAGTAAAAGCTTTTTAACGACCGGTCAGGCTCGGCAAAGCGAAAGACGTTGTACCAGCGATCTAACCAGTAGAACTCCGTACTCAGTGTTCCCGAAGCAATCGTCCCGAGCAGATCGTGTTGGATATCTTGATCAAACTGGGCGTCAAGCACGATAAGTGGAGACTCGTACTTTATTACCTCAGCAAACCAACGACGATGTTCGGCGCCGTCATACTTATGGGTGCGAACTAAAATTCGGCCTGACTCGCTACTTGTGCCCACTCTTCGCCCAGTCAGCCAGGAATTGAGCCTGCCCCTTATCGGTCAGCGGATGATTGAACAACTGATCGATTACCTTGAACGGCATAGTTGCGATATCAGCTCCCAGCCGCGCTGCTTCGATCACGTGAATCGGATGACGGAGACTCGCTGCCAGCACTTCAGTTTTCCAACTGTAGTTCTGATAGATTTCGACAATCTCCTGCAACAGTACCAAGCCGTTCTGGCCGATATCGTCGAGCCTTCCAAGGAACGGACTAATGAACGACGCACCAGCTTTGGCAGCCAGAATCGCCTGAGCAGCTGAGAAGCACAACGTCACGTTTACTCGAATACCGCCATCGGACAACTGTCGCGTAGCCTTCAGGCCTTCACGAGTGAGTGGACATTTGATGACGACGTTGGGTGCGATCTTTGAATACTCGAGACCTTCACGCACCATTCCATCTTTGTCCTGACTTGTTACCTCGGCAGAGACCGGTCCCTGCACAATTTCACAAATCGCAGCGATGTGTTGCTTGAAATCCACGCCGCCCTCTTTTGAGATCAACGATGGGTTTGTTGTGACACCATCTGCTAATCCTAAAGCGGCGCCTTCGCGGATTTCGTTTAGGTTTGCTGTGTCGAGAAAGAACTTCATGACTAAACTCCTATTCCTAACCCTTTATCCTGTTTCTATCGGGATTTATGACGACATTCCTTAGAATTCCGATACCACCGACTTCTACCTCAACCTCATCCATGTCCTTCATTCGTGACACGCCGGCTGGTGTTCCAGTCGCAATTAGGTCACCCGGATTCAAAGTCATAATGTGTGAGATATACCTTATTAGAAAAGCAACTGGAAAAGCCATGTCCGCGGTGTTGCCATTTTGTTTTGTTTCACCATTCACACGCGTCGTCACGCTGAGATTGGTAGGATCGATATCTGTAACGATCCACGGTGCGACCGGACAAAACGTGTCGAATGACTTGCCGCGCGTGAACTGCACATCCTTACGCTGGAGATCGCGGGCCGTCACATCGTTGACGCAGGTATAGCCGAATACGTAACTCAACGGATCATCATCCTCGCCGATGCGGGTTGCCGTTCGTCCGATGACGACTCCGAGTTCACCTTCATGTTCAACTTGCTGCGATTGAGGTGGTAAACGAATCGCTTCGTCGTGGCTAATGATCGATGAAGGTGGCTTCAAAAACAGCAGCGGCTCATCAGGCATCTTATTGCCGAGTTCAGCCGCATGCTCGAGATAGTTTCGTCCTACGCAGACGATTTTTGAAGGGGTGACGGGGGCGAGCAAGAGTACGTCGTCGAGATCGAGTGAACTGGCGTTCGGAGGAACGTCGATGCGATCGAATGTAAACGTTTCATCCAGTGGATAAACCTTCGTTTCTTTCACCACAGCAAACCTGGGTGACGAGAAGTTCGAGTGTGAAATGCGACAGAGTTTCATTTCTTCAAATCGAGTCTCAGGGAACTATTTCAGAATAGACATCGGACAGCTGACTCACATTTCCGGTTGTGTCAACGGCGGTCAGGTAATAGTAATACTTCTTTCCGCTTTCGACCTTGTCGTCGATGAATGAAGTACGCGTCAAGAGTGTCGAATTCAATTTCGTCCAACTCGCCTTTGGTAAATCTGGATCAGTCGATCGGTAAATATTGTAGCCGGCAATATCTGATTCGGGATTGGCCGCGAAAAAGATCGACAGGCGACCGGGACTCGGGCCAATACTGATTCCCCCTGGTGCCGAAGGTGCAAAGGTATCGCGCGGTGATACCGGAACAATGTTGGAGTTTAAGCTTTCGACCTGCGCACCTTCGGTCCCCAACGAAACAGCCCGGACCAAATACCGATACTCACTGCCAAACTTGAAATTCTTATCAGCGAACTCGGTCCCGGAGATCAAGGACGAATTAAGAGGTGTTTGTCCGGGAGTACTCTGCGACTCGTCCATTCGATAGACGTTGTAGCCCAACAGATTGACTGGTGTTGAACCATCGATGTTAGCGACTGGCGGTTGCCAGGTTAAGTTGATGGCATCTTCGGTTACTTCCTTGCCAGTGCGTTGCATCGTCGGTGGCTGTGCAATCCGGACAGCGGGTTCAATCAACAGGAAGTTTGAAAAGGCTGCGCGTTGTCCTGAAGCATTAACGTACCGCACCGCATAACGAAGTCGAGCCGGCGTACCAGTCAATTCGAGAGCGTCCGCATAAGTTAAAGACTCGCCGGCGTTCCTGATTTGCTCATACGTTACAGAGCCAACCAGCGTCGCTTTCGCAGCAAACTCATCTTCCGTCAATCCTCGCCGTGCATCAGGTTTCTCCGCTAATCGGTAGACATCAATCCGACGAATACTTTGTACGCTGCTATCTGGTGCGTTGCGCGGTGGTGCTGGCCAGGTCAGGATCACTTCATTGCCTTGCTGTGCGCCTGAAAGCAGTTCGGTGCGTTGTTGAACTCGCTCAGTCGGAGGAAGCGGTGGTCTTCGTTTACCGCACGCGGCAGAAAACGACACCAGCAGCAATATTGCCAAGTAGACCGTGGCGGTTCGAAAGCGTTTAGTGGAAGGGATACTTGAATCCAAGTGGGTCAACGGTGGGATTGTCCTTCAGGGCGAGTAGTCAGTTTCACAAGATGTAGCGGCTCAAGTCCTGATCCTTTACAGTTGCCGAGAGCATATTTTCTACATAAGCCGCGTCGATACGTTGTTTCTTTGGTTCAAGGTCTGGTCCTTCAAAACTAATCTCTTCCAAAAGCTTTTCCATAATCGTTTGCAGCCGGCGGGCGCCAATGTCTTCTGTCTGCTGGTTCACCTGCGCTGCAAAGTTGGCAATCGAGTCGATCGCATCACCGGTGAATTCAATCGTCACGCCTTCTGTTTCCATCATTGCCTGGTATTGCTTAATGAGCGCATTTCTTGGTTCCGTAAGAATTCGTTTGAAGTCTTCGATCGTGAGTGACTCGAGCTCGACCCGAATGGGGAAGCGGCCCTGCAATTCCGGAATTAGATCAGAAGGTTTTGAAACGTGAAAAGCGCCGGCAGCGATGAACAGAATATGATCCGTGCGAACCATACCGTAACGACTATTCACAGTCGTGCCTTCGACAATCGGCAGAATATCGCGCTGAACACCTTCTCTCGAAACGTCAGGTCCATGACCGGATTCTCTGCCGGCAATCTTATCAATCTCGTCGAGGAAAATGATTCCTGAATTCTCGACTCTTTCAATCGCCGCTCGAGCGACTTGATCCATGTCAATAAGTCGCTCTTCCTCTTCCTGCATCATGTATTCGATTGCTTCGTCAACGCGCATCTTGCGGCGCTTCGTCCGACCTTGAAAGAGATTGCCCAACATATCCTTCATGTTGATACCCATCTCTTCGACGCCCTGGGGTCCGGCAAGTTCAATGACTGGAAAGTTCTTTTCTCGAACCTCAAGCTCGATGAGCCGGTTATCAAGTTTCCCGCTTCTCAATTGAGTTCTCAGCTTTTCGCGCGTTCGTTGAAACTGCTCATCTTTCGCAGGACTATCAGCTTCTTCAGTCGTTTCTTCTTCGGATGTTTCCGAGTCAAAATCAAAATAGCCTGCATTCGAACGCAGAGGCGGAAGCAACAAATCAAGAATTCTTTCCTCAACGTTGAGCTCCGCTTTTTCGGCAACCTCCTCGCTCTTTTCCTGTCGCGTTATTTCGATTGAAATTTCTGTAAGGTCACGAATCATGCTTTCTACGTCACGACCTACGTAACCTACTTCCGTAAACTTTGAAGCCTCAACCTTCAGAAACGGAGAGTTTGACATTCGTGCCAGGCGCCGGGCGATCTCGGTTTTGCCGATGCCGGTCGAACCAATCATGATGATGTTCTTGGGCATGACATCGACGGCCATTTCGGGGGCCAGCTTCTGACGCCGTACTCGATTACGCAACGCCACAGCGACCGCACGCTTTGCATTGCGTTGACCGACGACATGCTTGTCCAACTCACTCACGATTTGTCGCGGCGACATCTCGTCGAGTCGAGCTTCTTCATCAACTTCACCAGCTAAGTAGATAACCATTGACTGTAACTGCACACCTCATGCTTGCAGGTGTCTACAATTCCTCAACAACAATGTTCTGATTGGAGTAAATACAAATCTCGCCTGCGATGCGAAGGGCTTCAACTGCAATTTCTTTAGCAGGCAAATCGGTGTGTTTTAGAAGCGCACGAGCAGCCGCAAGAGCATAGGAGCCACCGGAACCTATGGCGAGAACGCCTTCGTCGGGTGCAATGACATCTCCATTCCCGGACAACAGGAAGGAACTCTTACTGTCGGCAACAACTAACAGCGCCTCCAGATGCCTCAACATCTTATCGGTGCGCCATTCTTTACTAAGTTCGATCGCTGCTCGCTCCAGATTGCCGTGATACTGTTCGAGTTTACTTTCGAAGCGAGTCAGCAATGAGAAGGCATCGCCGGTCGCTCCTGCAAAACCTGCCAGGATCTGATCGTTGTAGAGACGTCTGACCTTCTTAGCGCTCGCCTTCATCACAGTTTCACCGAGCGTCACCTGCCCGTCTCCAGCAAGTGCGACATGCGCATCTTTCCGTACCAACAGGACAGTTGTACTGCGCATTTTTTGGGATCGCTTCGGCATGTTTCTTTAGTGAGCACTATAGGAATTCGTTTGAATGTAAGTCAAGGACGGCCACTCCCATGCGATCACGGCAATTCAATACAAGTTGGGTTATGATACTTTTCGCAAGAACCAGCGGCTAACGGTGGATCAAAAGATGGAAAAGCGACCTCTAATCGGCATCCCGATGCGCATTGAATTAGAAACCGATAGGTTCTATCTCTCGCGCCACTACAGTGAGGCAGTTGAAGCTGCGGGCGGCACGCCCGTGCACATCAGTCTCATCCCAAAGGTTGATTACATCGACTCAGTTGTCGATTGCCTCGACGGAGTTCTGCTACCTGGAAGCGATTCGGACGTCGATCCGATTCGCTATGGACAGCAGCCGCATCAGGGGTTGGGAACGGTCCACCCGATCAAAGACGAAACAGACTTGCTAATCATTGCCGCTGCAGAGCGACGTGGACTGCCAATCTTAGCCATCTGTTTTGGCATGCAAGTCTTGAATGTCTCCCGAGGTGGAACCCTCATCCAGGACATTGATTCGCAGGTGCCAGCCGCAATCAAACATCAGCAGGGCGTCCCACGTGACAGGGCGTCTCACAAAGTAACGTTGGTTGACGGGAGCCAATTGAATCGACTCGCTATCGACTCTGATGTTCTCCTGGTTAACAGCCACCACCATCAGGCAGTTGAAACAGCGGGCAAAGACCTGGCTGTTGTTTCCCGATCGTCGGATGGACTGATTGAGGCATTAGAGGATCCGCGCGATGACCGTTTTGTCGTCGCGGTTCAGTGGCATCCGGAGCTAGGCTGGAAGACAGATCAGTTCTCGCAACGGCTGTTCAAGACATTTGTAGACGAAGTGAGGGCGCGCGTACTTCGAAAACTAAACGACGAAAGATCGACTCCAGCTGCTGTATAGAGAAGGGAAGAACGACGCGTGCCAAACGACACCTTAGGTCTGGCGGGTAAAGTTGCCTTGGTAACCGGTGCTTCACGAGGCATTGGGAGATCGGTAGTTGAATTGTTTGCGGAGCTAGGTGCATCTGTTGCAGTCAACTACGTACGAGATGTTGAAGCTGCGAATGAAGCTGTGGCTAAAGCTAAGACACGTGGCATCAAAGCCGTCGCCATACAAGGTGATGTCTCAACACTTGAAGATGGCTCTCGAGTTGTTAAAGAAACACTCGAACACTTTGGCCGACTCGACTTCTTAATTTGCAATGCAGGGATATGGGAAGGCGACGCCGTCGAATCAATCTCCGAAGAGCTTTGGGATCGAACAATAGCGATTAATTTGAAGGGCACGTGGACTGTTTGCCGCGCCGCTGTGCCCGTGATGAAGCAGCAGGAATTTGGGCGAATCGTCATAGTGAGTTCAACAGCTGGGCAACGCGGCGAGGCTAAAGTTTCCAACTACGCTGCATCCAAAGGTGGACAGATTTCGTTTACAAAATCACTGGCTGTTGAATTGGCGCCATTTGGTATCAACGTAAACTGTGTCGCCCCCGGTTGGGTTGAGACTGACATGAATGATGGTGTCTTCAGCGACAAAGCAAAGCTTGAATCAATCTTGCAAACCATACCATTACGAAAGATCGGACAACCCGACGAACTGGCTGCGCCAATTGTTTTCCTTTGCTCAAAATGGGCAAGTTACATCACCGGTGAAGTGCTGAATGTAAATGGCGGATCGGTTCTTTGCGGCTGAAAAGCTAAAGAATGACATTAACTCTAGAGCGAGAGAATCAAACATTGGCGAGATCAAAAGCGCTTCAACCCGTTAGACTCGGCGTTGAGAAACTACTTAAAGAAAAAGTTGAACTCGTGTCCGGTGCTCGTATTGGACTCATCTGCAATCAAGCATCCGTCAATCACGAATATGAGCACGCGGCTGATCTCTTTCATCAACAAGCCGGGATAGAACTGAAGGCGCTGTTCGGACCGCAACACGGCATCCGGGGCGACGTTCAGGACAACATGATAGAGACTGATCACGCCACGGATCGCAAGACTGGCCTTCCTGTCTATTCGCTTTACAGTGAAACTCGCGAGCCTACTGAGGCAATGCTTCAGGATGTCGACGTCCTGGTTTTCGATATGCAGGACGTTGGCTGTCGGATTTATACATTCATCTACACGATGGCGAACTGCATGCGGGCTGCCCGCCAATTCGGTAAGCGAGTGATCGTTTGTGACAGACCGAACCCGATTAACGGAACCCAGGTCGCCGGTAATACCCTCGAGCCAGAGTTCGCTTCTTTCGTCGGTCTATTCCCAATACCAACGCGTCACGGCA
>Ga0207691_10001739_pt1 | contig 21471 bp, 22 predicted proteins | sample KBSM13metaG_FD_184327 | JGI IMG/M metagenome (GOLD analysis project Ga0207691, IMG submission 184327) | Miscanthus rhizosphere microbial communities from Kellogg Biological Station, Michigan, USA - KBS M1-3 metaG (SPAdes) (version 2) | ecosystem: Host-associated > Plants > Roots > Rhizosphere >... | reverse complement strand
AGGCCGAGCTGCACCTGCACATCGAGGGCACGCTCGAGCCCGAGCTGATCTTCGAGCTGGCGCAGAAGAACGGTGTCGCGCTCGCCTATCCGAGCGTCGCGGCACTGCGCGCCGCCTACGACTTCTCCGACCTGCAAAGCTTCCTCGACATCTACTACGCCGGCGCCAGCGTGCTCCTGCACGCGAGCGACTTCGAGGCGATGGCGATGGCGTACTTTCGGCGCGCCGCCGCCGACAACGTCGTTCACGCCGAGATCTTCTTCGACCCGCAGACGCACACCGCGCGCGGCGTCGCGATGGCGGCCGTGATCGAGGGCCTGGCCGCGGCACGCGACCGGGCGCAGCGCGAGCTCGGCCTGTCGAGCGAGCTGATCCTGTGCTTCCTGCGTCACCTCAGCGAAGCGGACGCGATCGCCACCCTCGAGCAGGCGCTGCCGCTGCGCGAGCACTTCATCGGCGTCGGCCTCGACAGCAGCGAGCGCGGCCATCCGCCCGAAAAGTTCGCGCGCGTGTTCGCGCGTGCCGGCGAGCTGGGCCTGCGCCGGGTCGCCCACGCCGGCGAGGAGGGGCCGCCGGCGTACATCGAGAGCGCGCTCGACGTGCTCCATGTCGAGCGCATCGACCACGGCGTTCGCTGTCTCGAGGACCCGGCGCTGGTGCGCCGGCTGGCGCGGCAGCGGACGCCGCTGACCGTGTGTCCGCTCTCCAACGTCAAGCTCTGCGTCTATCGCGACATGGCCGGTCACTCGCTCGCCGATCTGCTCGCGGCAGGCCTGTGCGCGACCGTCAACTCGGACGACCCGGCATATTTCGGCGGCTACCTCAACGACAACTTGATTGCCGCGTTCGCAGCCTTGCCGCAGCTCGACGCGAGTCACGCCCATCGCCTCGCGGCCAACAGCTTCGAGGCCAGCTTCGCGGCCGACGACGCCAAACGCGCCTGGCGCGGGCGGCTCGACGCCGTCTTCGCAGGCTGAGCGCAGGCTCGGCACGACAGCGCGCTGCCTCACGGCGCCACCCAGGAGATTCGCCATGACCACGACCCGCCACGTCACCTTGTTTCACGCGCCGCAGTCGCGCTCGGCCGGAGCGCTGGTCCTGCTCGAGGAGCTCGGCGCCGACTACGAGCTGCACGTCCTCGATCTGAAGAAGGGCGAGCAGCGCCAGCCGGCCTATCTCGCAGTCAATCCGATGGGCAAGGTGCCGGCGATCCGCCACGACGGCGCGCTCGTCACCGAGCAAGGCGCGGTCTATGCCTATCTCGCCGACCTCTATCCCGAAGCCGGGATCACGCCGGCGATCGGCGATCCCTTGCGTGGACCGTACCTGCGCTGGCTCTTCTACTACGGCTCGTCGTTCGAGCCGGCGCTGATCGACCGCTCGCTGAAGCGCGAGCCGGCACCGCCCAGCACCTCGCCGTACGGCGACTACGAGACGATGCTGAAGACGCTCACCGACCAGCTCGCGACCGGCCCTTACCTGCTCGGCGAGCGTTTCACCGCCGCCGACGTGCTGTGGGGCACGGCGTTGCGCTGGACGACGATGTTCAAGCTCGTTCCCGAGTCCGCCCCGGTGACGCGATACATCGCGCAGGTGACGTCGCGGCCGGCAGCGGCGCGTGCTGCAAAGATCGAGGCCGACCTCCTGGCCGCGCGAGCGGCCTCGTAGCGCTCCGCACCGGCGCGGCTGCCCACGCGCGCTCAGTCGAGCGTCTTCAGGGCGGCGGCGACGCCCGGCAGCATCTGCGCCTGCATCTCCGGCGTGCCGCTTTCCTTGAGCGAGGCGTAGAGCGGCAGCAGGAACGCCGCCAGGTCGTGGCTCGCGGCGAGCGATGCTTGCGTGGGCTGCGCCGGCTTCACTCGGCGAGCGGTAAGCTTGGCGAACCAAGCGCTCCATTCAGCGCTCGTCAGCAGGCCGCGCCGGCCGATGTAGAACACCGGGGCCATCAGCCGTTCGGGTTCGCCATAGATATAGAAGTGGCTCGCCGGCATCACCTGGGTCGCGATCGCGGCGAGCATCGCGTCGAGCTGGGCGCGGTCGAGGGCGAGGTTGAGCGACAGCTGCAGCAGCAGGTCGGCGCCGTGGGCGACGCCATGGCGCCAGCCGGAGGCGGCGTCGAAGCCGCGGTAGTCGCGCACGGACGCCAGGTAGGCGGTCGCTGCACGCACCAGCTCGCCGCGCTCGGCGTCGCTCAGGTAGGGCTGGACCCGATCGGCACGAGCGACCTCGGCCAGCGCGAGCGCGGCGAACGGCTGAGCGAAGCCGGCGTCGTCGGCGGCGCCGGGAGCCAGCCGCGGCACGAGCGTCGTCCGGATCGTCTGCAGCGTCTCAGGGGTCAGGGCCCGGCCGCGCGCCCAGGTCGAGAGCGCGTCGATGGCGATCGCGTCGCGCAGCTCGGGATCGGGCGAATCCAGGCAGTCGAGCAGGGCGATCGCGAGCGCCTGGCGCGGACCCTCGTCGGCGACCTTCCAGCCGACCTGCTTCAGGACCTGCAGCGCGAACTTGGTCGACGTTCCTGGGGGGCAAGCCGCGTTGGCCGAGCCGAGTGCGCCCCAGCCGAGGCACGCCACGACGACGGCGCGGCGCGCCCAGGCGAGCCGGCGCACGCGGGAGACGCTCAGCGCGCCGCCGAACGTCGCTCGAATGGCGCTCGGTCGGGCCGGCTCATCTCGATCGCGACGAACTCGGCGGCATCCTCGGGCGACATCGCGCGGGTGCGTTCGAACGCGTAGACGTCCCGGGCGAGGCGCTCGGCCTCGATCCGCGTGATGTCCTGGTCGAGCTCAGCAATCCGGCGCGCACAGCGATTGCGCCAGTCATCGGGGTCAGTTGTCTCCATGGCGAGAGCGTAGTGAGTGGTGTGGAGCGGCAGTGTGGGTGGCAAGCTCGACGCTGTGTCGGGCGGCTCCCACAATACTTGCAGACACAGTCTATGGGAATCCCCTGATGACCGGAGCCGGCGACCCACCAGGCGCGCGAGCACGGGTATCGCGATGCGCTCAAAAGCGGGCCGCGGCTCGGACGGCGCTCGCCGGCTTGTCGAGGTCGGCGAGCAGCTCCGGGCCGAGCACGGCGAACGGCACCGGCCCATACGAGAGCAGCCGGTCGTGGAAGTCGCGCAGCGAGCCGCGTTCGCCCGTGCGCAGCATGGAGTCGGCCAGCAGCGTCTGCAGCTGCAGACGCCCGACCGTATACGAGATGACGTAGCCGGGGCCCAGGGCGATGCCGTGGACGGCGGCCCCGGCGGCGGCGCGGGTGAAGCCAGAGTTCGCGGCATAGAAGTCGATCGCCTGGGCGACGGTCCATTCGCCCGAGGCCAGCTTGGGGTCGACGATCGCCCGCGCGCCGCGGACGCGCTCCCAGCGCGCCGTGAAGAACCGCGCGTCGAGATCGTCGCCGTAGAGACCGAGGCGGACGAACATCTCCTCGCCGTAGAACGCCCAGCCCTCGGCGAGGCTCGAGTCGCCCATGATGCGACGCACGAAGTTCGGGTGGCGTCGGGCGATCGAGAGCTGCAGGAAGTGCCCGGGCATCGCCTCGTGGGCGGCAGTCGACAGGATCCGGTCGCGGTCGAAGTCCTGGTTCATGTCGAGCCGCGCCGCCGCGTCGGCAAGCGAGACCGGCGGCGTGATGAAGTAGTAGCCGGTGGTCGACCTGGCGAACCGGCGCGGCGCGCGCATCGACGCCCCGGGCGAGACCGGCTGCAGGAACGCCGGCGTCTCGACGATCTCCATCGAGCCGAGCCAGTCGGGAACGGTGACGACGTCGTGGGCGACGACGAAGGCACGCAGCTCGGCGATCCGGTCGCGGTAGTAGCCGACCAGCGCCGGGCCGTCGGGCGCCATGCCGCCGCCGCTCGCCGCGCCGAAGGCGATCTTCTTCTGGCGTGCCAGCGCGGTCAGCCACGCTTCCTCGGCCCAGCCGTGCGCAGCTCGTCGCGCGCCATCCGTTCGAGGTCGGCCGAGTCGAACGGCAGCAGCTGCTCCTCGCGCAGCATCCGCTCGTAGGCGGCCTTGCCGATCACGTGGTTGTCGGGCCATGACGCCACGCGGGAGTCGATGTGGGCGCGGGTCTCGGTCAAGGTCGCGAGCAGCGCGTCGCGGCCGGCGGCGAATCGTCGCAGCAGCTCGGGCCGGCCGGCGAGCTGGGCCTGCGCCGCTTCCGACAAGGCGGCGCCGATGAACTCGGGAGCGCCTTCCAGGCGGCGGCTGCCGACCGTGCCGAAGAGCCGCCCCGGCCGCGTCACCAGACGCTGGCCGGCGACGACGAAGGCGGGGCCTTGTTCGAGGCGCGAGACGATGTCGTCCCACGCCCGGTCGACGTCGGCCGCCTGCGCGCCGTCGCGACCGACGATCGGCAGGTACAGGAACTGCGCGAAGAGCGCGTCGACCAGGCGCAGGCCAGGCCCGGCGTAGTCCTTGCGATCACTCTCGCGGACGACCAGCTCGTTCTTCTGCGAGTCGAATTCGGCGCGCAGCAGACGGGCGTCGTTGGCGTTGCACCAGAGAGAGGGCGTTGCCGGCCGCCTGCGTCGTGGCCTCGACCTCCGCCTTCCAGCGGTCGAGGCGGGCGATCCGCGCCGCCTGCGCCGGCTCGCTCCGGATCGTCAGCCTGCGGTCGGCGCCCGGCAGCCCGAGCGCGGTCGCGATCAGCGGATCGTCGTCGGCGATGGCGGCGATGTAGGCCTCGGCGATGCTCGTCAGCCGCTCGTGCGTCGACGGCGCGGCGATCGCGACCGTCGACGCCAGCGCGAGCGACATCGCCAGCCCGAAGCGGAGCTCGCTTGCCGAAGCGGTGGCACGAGGCACCGACAGTGCACAGGGCATGGCCGACGATACCCGGCGCCGTCCGCCCCCTGCTCATTCGCTTGCGTTCGGCAACGACTTGGAACAAGTCGCCGCCTTCAACCGTGAACTTGGCCCACCGCTCGACCGCTGAACAAACGGTTGCAGCGTGAAGACGGCACGAGCGCCGACTCGGCACTTAGGATCGGTCGAGACGGTGCTGCCCAGGACCTGCAACACCGGGAGAAGGGCAGCAGGCGTTCCTTGCTGCGGAATTCGGGAGAAGGTATGGCGTTCGTCATGATTGCCACCGGTGCGACCAGTCGCTCGCGGGTTCGGACGCTGTCGGTGCGGCCGCTGGTCGCCGCCGCCGGCCTGGCCGCCCTGGCGCTGCTCGGCTCGGGCGGCGCGGTCGGCTACTGGGTGGCCGAGTTCGCTGCCCGGGAGGTGACGCCGATCGCTGCCGCGGCGAGCAGCGTCCAGCCGGCGCTGCCGTTCACGCTCGAGCAGGTCGGCGCGATCTCGGGGCGGCTGTTTCGTCTCGAGAGCGAGGCGGCGCAGCTCAGCAAGCGGATCGGCGTGCTTGGCAAGGAGAGCGGCGTCTCGGCACGCCCGCAGGCGCGGCGCGACGAGACGCCCTCGGCCATCCCGGCCGGCCCGAGCGGCGGGCCCTGGCTTGCGCCGCATGTCGATGCGGTCGAAGGCAGTGCCCTGGCCGCTCTCGACGCGCAGCTCAGCCGGATCGAGCAGCAGATTGCGGGAGTCGCGAATGTCGCGGCGCAGCGCTCGCTCGAACAAATGCGTTTGCCGACGCGGCTGCCGATCGCCGGCGCCGAGCTGACCTCGGGCTTCGGCAACCGGGTTGACCCGTTCGCTCACTCGCACGCCTTTCACGCCGGGATTGACTTCGCGGCGCCGACCGGAACGACGATCGCCTCGGCGGCGGGTGGTGTCGTCGCCTTCGCCGGCTTCAAGCGCGACTACGGCAATGTGGTCGAAATCGACCACGGCAACGGCCTGGCGACCCGCTACGCGCACGCCTCGGAGCTACTGGTGCGGTCGGGCCAGGTCGTGATCCCGGGCGACCCGATCGCCGTCGTCGGCTCGACCGGACGATCGACCGGTCCGCACCTCCACTTCGAGGTCCTGCGCGCCGGCGACCACGTCGATCCCAGAAGGTATCTGGCCGGACTGTGAGCGGAGCGCTGACGATGTCGTTCGGGCTCGCCGGAACGCCGACGCGCGAGCTGACCCAGGTCGGCATCACGCTCGCCCGGCAACGCCGGCGCGGCCGCTGGCTGCTTGCGCCGGTGATCGTCGCCGCCGCGCTCGCGCTCGGCACGGCGATCGGCTATCTGGCGCACGAGCGTGCCACTCCGGTCGTCGTCGCCCGGCCGGCCACGCCGGCGCCGGAGCTGGCGCCGCTGCGGCGCGAGCTGGCCGGGGCGCGGATGGCGATGCAGCTCTCGGAGGCGCGCAGCGCCGAGCTCGAGCGCCAGATCGACGTCCTCAACCAGAAGCTCGCCGAGTCGCAGGAACAACTGACGTTCGTCCGCAAGGCGCGCGAGGGCAGACGCTAACGAAAAGGAGCCGACCATGTTCTCCAGGAAGAAGCAGCCGTTCATCAAGATGGCGCAGCTCTCGACGCTGATCGCCGAGGGCGTCGAGATCACGGGCAACGTCGCCTTCGCCGGCGGCATGCGCATCGACGGACGGGTCGAAGGCGACGTCACCGGCAGGAAGGGCGATGCCCAGGCGCCGTCGCTGCTGGTGCTCTCGGCGCGCGGCGTGATCGAAGGCAGCGTGCGCTGCGGCGACGCCGTGATCAACGGCACCGTCACCGGCGACCTCGATGTCGAGCATCGGCTCGAGCTCCAGTCGGACGCGCGCGTCTGCGGCACGATCCGGTATCGCCAGCTGCAGATGGACGTCGGCGCGACCGTCCAGGGCCATCTGCTTCGGGTCGAGCCGACCGCGCCCGCCGGCAACGTGGTCGAGCTCGGCGCCGACAAGGTCGCCGCGGTCGCTGAACGACGCTGATCGGCGGCTCCTCGCGGCTCGGCTCGGCGCGCAGGTCTCGCCGATCCCCGGCTCAGCCGTGCTTCGCGGCCGGAGCGACGATCGTTGTTCGCAGCGTCGTGAAGCCCTCGATCGCACAGTCGACGACATCGCCGGGCTCGAGGTAGCTCGCCGTCCCTTCGGCGCCCTCCGCGATCCCGCGCGGCGCGCCAGTGGCAAGCATGTCGCCCGGTTCGAGCGGGAGGTAGCGCGAGACGTGCTCGACGATGTCGGGCAGGCGCCAGATCTGCTCGCGCGTGTTGACGCGCAGCCGCTCCGCGCCGTTGACCGCGCAGGTCAGCCAGAGGTCATAGGGATCGGCGATCTCGTCGAGCGTCACCAGCTCCGGCCCGAGCGGGCCGAATCCGGGAACGTTCTTGCCGGCGAGAAAGCGCGAGCCCGACCTGAGCTCGCGCTCGAGCGCGTCCCGGTCAGCAAGATCGGCCAGGAGCGTCACCCCGGCGACGTGCCTGAACGCCTCGGACTTCTTGATCGCCACGCCGCGCTTGCCGATCACGAACACGAGCGCCGGCTCGCAGTCGAGGCGGACGACGCCCTCGGGCCGGACGACATGGGCGCGGTGGCCGACCAGGCTGGCGTCGAGCTTGACAAAGGCGGTCGGCTGCTCTGCGACTTCGCTGCCCGCTAGCGGTTCCGGGTCGGCAGCGGCGCTGTAGTTTCTGTCGAGGCAGAGGAACTTGTCGGCGTCGGCCACCGGCGGCAGCAAGCGGATCCCGGCCTCGTCGCTCCAGGCCGGGTCGAAGTAGCCGCCGTCGTGTGCCTGTGCCGCCGTGCTCAGCTCGCGCACCCGCGCCATCGCGTTCGGGCCGGCGGCGAGCAGCTTCTTCATCCGCGTCGGCACATCCGGCACCTCGGCGATCCGGGCTGCCGCGGCGATGTCGAGGATGCGTGCGCCGCAGCGGACGCCGAGCAGCGGCAGGTTGTCGTCGGGGTGGCTAAAGCTGAGCAGTCGCATGGCAGGGCCGGCGCGTCGCGCGGGCAACAACAAGGTGGGAAGAGCCGCCTTCGCTGCGGCGGCAGGAGCGGGCAAGAATGCGGCCATGAGATTCACACCCGTCGCAAACGGTTCCGTGGCGTCGCCCGCGCGTCGTCGCGGGGGCGGCGTCAGCGGCAAGAGCCTCAACATCTGCAGCGACGGCCGGTGGCATCGGACCTGGTCGACACCGGCGGCACGCTGCCGATCCTCGCCGGCGGCCTGGCCGAGCGCAGCATGGTGCTGTCTGCGACCAGCCCGAGCGCGAACGATCCGCAGGCGAGGCAGCCGCAGCGCATCACCTGGACGCCCGGCGGCGACGGCAGCTTGCGCCAGCTCTGGGAGTCGTCGGGCGACTCCGGGCGCACCTCGGTCGTGCTGTTCGACCGCCGCTACGTTCGCTCGAAGTAGGCAGGCGCCGTCAGGCGACGCGCCTCAGGCGGGCTGCGGCTCGAGCTCTCGCACCGCGCGCGCCAGCACGGCTGCCGACGGACCGAAGGCGTAGGCATCCATGCCGAGGCTGCCCATCGTCGCGCTGTCGTGGATGCGGACCGGGGCCGCGTCGCGTCCGCCGACGCCGGCGGCCACGTACCAGGGCAGCAGATGCTCGTCGGTCGGGTGCATCTCGACCGCGTGCGGCGCCTGGCTGCGGTAGGTGAAGAGGGCGTCCCAGTCGAGCGCGGTGCCGCGTGCGGCGACCCAGTGCCGGAACGCGGCGTTGTCGGCGGCCTCGGCCTGATCGGCGCGAGGGGCGAGCCCGCCCGCGAACACACGGCGCAGGTTGTGGGTGATGCTGCCGCTGCCGACGACGAGAACGCCGTCGGCGGCAAGCGCCGCGAGCGCCACGCCGAGCGCGAACTGGCGCGCCGGCGGGTCGCTCGGCACGAAGGCGAGCGGAACGACCGGGATGTCGGCGTCGGGATAGATGAAGCGCAGCGCGGTCCAGGCGCCGTGGTCGAGGCCGCCCTGGTCGACCTTCTGCGCGGCGATGCCGGCCGATTGCATCAGCTCGAGCATGCGCGTCGCCAGGACCGGATCGCCGGGTGCGTCGTAGCGCAGCGTCTTCAGCTTCGGGTCGAAGCCGCCGAAGTCGTAGATCGCCTCATGGCGCGGCGCCGCCAGCACCACCGGCACGCGCGCCGCGGTGTGCGCCGATACGGTGACGATGGCCCGCGGCCGGCCGAAGGTCGAGTCGATTGCCGGGCCGAGGCGTTGCATGAAGGCGCCGGCGGCGCCCGGCTCGAGCGCGATCATCGGCGAGCCGTGCGAGACGAAGAGCGAAGGCAAAGGCGTGTCCATGCGGCGATTGGAGCACCGGCGACGGCGGCGCTGATTCAACCCGCTTGCACGCAGCGTTCGCAACTCGGGTAAGTTCGGCGCCGATGACGACCCCCGCGTTGACCGGACCGGCCTCGCTCGACCCGCCCCGGGCCGAGCGGGCGCGATCGCCGACCGCGTTGCAGCTCGGCTGGCGCCAGCTGCTGCGCGATTTTCGCGCTGGCGAACTGCGCCTGCTGGTCATCGCTGTCACCCTCGCGGTCGCTGCGCTGACGGCGGTCGGCTTCTTCGCCGACCGCATCAACACCGGCCTGGCGCGCGATGCCCGCCAGATCCTTGGGGGCGACGCGATCGTCTCGACCGACCAGCCGGCGCCGGCGGATTTCCTGGCCAAGGCGCACTCCCTCGGCCTGACGACCGCGACCTCGGCGAACTTCCCGAGCATGGGCCGCGCTCCCGACGACAAGGGCGGCGCGACCCGGCTGGTCAGCGCCAAGGCCGTGACCGACAGCTATCCGCTGCGTGGCAAGCTGCGTGTGCGCGGCGGCGGCGCCGACGCCAAGGCCGTCGACGTCGCCCAGGCGCCCGCCCCGGGCTCGGCGTGGGTCGACGCGTCGCTGCTCGAGGCCCTCGGCCTCGCCGTCGGCGACTCGCTCCTGCTCGGCGATGCGAGCTTCAAGGTCGAGCGGATCGTCGTCATCGAGCCCGATCGCGGCGCCGGCTTCTCGAGCCTCGCGCCGCGCGTGCTGTTCAACGCCGCCGACCTGCCGGCGACGGGCCTGGTGCAACCGGCAAGCCGCATCGTCTATCGCCTCGCGGTCGCGTCCGATGCCGCCAACGGCGCCCGGGTGAACCAGTTCGTCGACTGGGCCGAGGCCGAGATCAAGACCAAGAACCTGCGCGGCATCCGGCTCGAGTCGCTCGCCACCGGCCGGCCCGAGATGCGCCAGACGCTCGACCGGGCCGAGAAGTTCCTCAACCTGGTCGCGCTGCTCGCGGCGCTGCTCGCCGCGGTCGCGGTCGGCATCGCCTCGCGCGACTTTGCCGGTCGCCATCTCGACGACTGCGCGATGCTGCGCGTGCTCGGCCTGCCGCAGCGAACGATCGCGCTGCAGTACCTGGTCGAGTTCGCGCTGGTCGGCCTCGTCGCCAGCGTCGCCGGCCTGGTCATCGGCTTCGCCGTCCACTACGTCTTCGTCTGGCTGCTGGCCGGCCTGGTCGAGGCGGTGCTGCCGCCGCCGGGCATCTGGCCGGCGCTGTTCGGCGCCGGCGTGGGCTTCACGCTGCTGTTCGGCTTCGGCCTGCCGCCGGTGCTCCAGCTCGCGCGGGTGCCGCCGCTGCGTGTCATCAGGCGCGACGTCGGCGCGATGAAGCCGGCGTCGCTCGCGGTCCTCGGCGCCGGCGCGCTCGGCTTCGCCGCGCTGCTGCTCGCGGTCTCGAGCGACCTCAAGCTTGGCCTGATCGCGGTCGGCGGCTTCGCCGGCGCCGTCTGCGTCTTCGCGCTGCTGTCGTGGCTCGCGCTCGTCGTCCTGCGCCGATCGGTGCCCGACGCCGGCGCGCCGCGCTGGCTCGTGCTTGCGACACGGCAGCTCGCGGCGCGGCCGGCGTTCGCGGTGCTGCAGGTCTCGGCGCTGGCGGTCGGCCTGCTCGCGCTGGTGCTGCTCGCATTGCTGCGCACCGACCTGATCTCGAGCTGGCGCCAGGCGACGCCGAAGGATGCGCCGAACCGCTTCGTCATCAACGTCCAGCCGCCGCAGGCCGAGGCGTTCCAGGCCAAGCTGCGCGCATCGGGAGTCACTCGCTACGACTGGTTCCCAATGATCCGCGGCCGGCTGATCGCGGTTGACGGCAAGAACGTCGTTCCCGACGACTACGCCGACGCGCGGGCCAAGCGCCTGGTCGACCGCGAGTTCAACCTCAGCCACAGCGCAACGCTGCCGCCGCACAACGAGATCGCCGCCGGACGCTGGACCCGCGACGAGCAGGGCGGCCTGAGCGTCGAGGAAGGCCTGGCCGAGACGCTCGGCCTGAAGCTCGGCGACACGCTCCGCTTCGATCTCGGCGGAACGCCGATCGAGGGCCGGATCACCAGCCTGAGGAAGGTCGACTGGTCTTCGATGCGGGTCAATTTCTTCGTTCTTTTCCCGACCGCGACGATGGTCGACGCGCCGGTCAGCTACATCGCCGCGTACCGCGCCCCCGACGTCGCCGGCTTCGACAACACGATCAGCCGCGACTTTCCCAACATCACGTCGATCGACGTCTCGGCGTCGATCGCGCAGGTGCAGCGCGTCCTCGACCAGGTCGTGCGGGCGGTCGAGTTCCTGTTCGCCTTCACCCTCGCCGCCGGCCTGGTGGTGCTGTTCGCGGCGGTGAGCGCGACGCGCGAGTCGCGCGCGCGCGAGTTCGCGGTGATGCGCGCACTCGGCGCGAGCGGCAAGCTGCTGGCGCAGGTGCAGCGGGTCGAGCTGCTCGGCGTCGGCGCGCTCGCCGGGCTGCTGGCGTCGCTCGCGGCGATTGCCGTGAGCTGGGCGCTCGCACGTTGGGTGTTCGAGTTCAGCTGGAATCCGTCGCCGGTCGTACCGCTGTTGGGCACCGCCGCCGGCGCAGTCCTGGCGCTGGCCGCCGGCTGGTGGGGCCTGCGCGAGGTGCTGACGCGGCCGGTGGTGCAGACGCTGAGGCAGGCCGCCGCCGACTGACCCTGTCGGTCGCAACACGTGCAGGACTTGTCACCTTGCGCCGCGCTGAGGGCGTGGTGGCGTCGACCGCCGTTAGCGCGAAGGATAATTTCCGGCAATGGCTTCGTCCGGTCGTGAGCGCATCTTTCGCGTCCTCCATCTCGAGGATTCGGAGCTCGATCACGAGCTGCTCGTGGCGCATCTCGCGCGCGGTGGCCTGAACGCGCAGACGCGCCGGGTCGATTCCGAAGTCGCGTTTCTGGAGGCGCTCGACGAGCCCTGGGACGTCGTCGTCTCCGACTACAACCTGCCCGGCTTCTCCGGCCTGATCGCGCTCGAGCTTCTCAAGGCGAGCATGCGCGAGATTCCGTTCGTCCTGGTCTCGGGCGAGATCGGCGACGAGACCGCCGTCGAGGCGATGCGCAACGGCGCCAGCGACTACCTGCAGAAGAACCACCTCGCGCGCCTGGTGCCGGCGCTGCTGCACGCGGTCGATGCCGCCGAGACACGACGCGCCCGGGTCAAGGCCGACCGCGATCTCGTCGCCTCGAAGCAGCGCCTGCACGAGCTCGCCCAGCACCTGCAGACCAGCGTCGAGCACGAGCGCGCGGCGATCGCGCGCGAGATCCACGACGACGTCGGCGGCTCGCTGACCGCGCTCAAGTTCGACCTGGCCTGGATCGCGCGCCACTCGAGCTCGCCGCAGATCGTCTCGCGCGTCCAATCGGCGCTCGAGACCGTGACCCACGCGGTCGAGTCGAGCCAGCGGATCATGCACAACCTGCGTCCCGCGATCCTCGAGCAAGGCCTGGCGGCGGCGTTGCACTGGATTGCCCTGCGCTTCGAGCGCCGGAGCGGAGTCGAGTGCCACATCCGCCTGCCCAATCAGCCGCTCGAGCTGCCGCCGGGCGTGCCGCTGGTCGCATACCGCACGGCGCAAGAGGCGCTCACCAACATCAGCAAGCACGCGCAGGCGACGCGGGTGCAGATCGACCTCTCGCTCGCCGGCGGCGTGCTCTCGCTCGAGATCAGCGACAACGGCCGCGGCCTCAGCCAGGAAGACCTCGGCAAGGCGCGCTCGTTCGGCATCCGCGGCCTGCACGAGCGGGCGACGACGGTCGGCGGCTGGATCGATCTCTCGAGCGGCCCGCAGGGAACGACGCTGATCCTCTCGGTGCCGCTCGACGTCAGCGACAGTGCCTACATCCCGGAGCCGCCCGACAAGTCGTACGACCCGAGCCAATGGGCGGACGTGTGACAAGTCGGCGGCGCGCGCGAAGGCGTGGCCGGGCAACGGGCTCCGCTTCGCTGCGGCGGTCGGCCCGTCGGGCCGACGCCCCTGCGGTGCTCGGTCCCGGGGCCTGGCCGGGCAACTCGCTTCGTTCGCTACGCTCTCTGCGCTCAGACACCCCCGGTCAAGTCAGAGGTGGAAGCGCGCTGCGCGCGCAGGCCCCGAGACCTGCGCTCCTCGGCGCCGCAGCGGCGCTGCGCCCGCGGCCCGGCCACGCCTTCGCGAAGCCAGATCCTGGCTCGCGCAATCCAAGTAGGCCGCAACGACCATGATCAAAGTCTTCCTCTGCGACGACCACGCCCTGATCCGGCGCGGCATCCGCGACACGCTCTCCGATGCGCCCGATATCGAGGTCGTCGGCGAGGCCGGTGACTACGGCGAGTTGCGTTCGCTGATGCGCGAGAAGAGCGCCGACGTGCTCGTCCTCGACATCAACCTGCCCGGCCGAAGCGGCCTCGACGTGCTGCACGCGCTCAAGGACGAAAGCACGGCGATGCGCGTGCTCGTCGTCTCGATGTACCCCGAGGACCAGTACGCGATCCGGGCGCTGCGCGCCGGCGCCTTCGGCTACGTCAACAAGGGCGGCGACCCGGCGCTCATCGTCAGTGCCGTGCGCACCGTGGCGCAGGGGCGCAAGTACGTGACGCCCGAGATCGCCCAGATGCTGGTCGAGAGCCTGACGACGCCGGCGGTCGAGAACGCCCACGACAAGCTCTCCGACCGCGAGATGCAGACGCTGGTGATGATCGCCTCGGGCAAGCGCCTGTCCGACATCGCCGAGGAGCTGATGCTCAGCCCGAAGACGGTGAGCGTGTACCGCGCCCGCGTGCTCGAGAAGCTCGGCCTGGCCAACAACTCGGAAATGACCGTCTACGCGATCCGGCGCGGGCTGGTCGGCGAGTGATCTTTGGGTGCCGGGCCGCGGCGCGAGCGTCGCCGCCGAGCCGCTCGCCTCAGCGGGTGGCGCGTCGGCGCACGCACTCGACGTAGGCCTCGCCGTCCGGCGGCCGGCCGCTCTGCTGCGAATCCCAGAGCATCTGGCCGAGGCACTCCATCGCTTCGTGCTGCGCGGCGTGAGCGGAGCCGAGACGGGTCGCGAGCAGCGCCAGCGCCTGGCGGATTCCGGCCGGCTGGTCGATCGACGCCTGCTCGCTGATCGACAGGTGCATCGACAGGTGCAGGAACGGGTTGCTGCGACCGTCGCTTCCGTCGTAACGCGCGGCGAGCGCCCGGTCGAGCTCGGCCAGCTCGCCGTGGTGCTCGGGGTGCGCGGCGATCCAGTCGGCGGCGATGGTCTCGATCGGCGTGGCCGGTGCGCCGCTGCCGCGCTTCTGCCACGCCTCGACGAAGAAGCGGCGAACGTCGTCGGCGGAGGGCGAGAACATGGCCGCGATTGTCGGCGCGGCGTTCAACCGGCGCGAACGACGCCGACGAATCCCTTGCAACCCACGCTTTCTGCAATGGTCGAAGATGGGCCATCGTCACCCGTCGGCGCAAGCCGCCTGCCATGAACTTCAGCGCCGAAAGACTCTTTACCGAAGCCCGTACCCACAACGGCTTCACCGACGAGCCGGTCAGCGATGCCCAGCTGCGCGAGATCTACGACTTGATGAAATGGGCGCCGACCTCGGCCAACGCCTCGCCGGCGCGGATCGTCTTCGTCCGCTCGGCGGCAGCCAAGGCGAAGCTGCTCGAATGCGTCACGCCGGGCAACGTCGAGAAGACGCGCGCCGCGCCGGTGACGGCGATCATCGGCATGGACATGGCCTTCTACGACAAGCTGCCGCAGCTCTTTCCGCACGCCGACGCGAGGTCGTGGTTCATCGGTAAGAAGGAGTTCGCCGACACGACCGCGTTTCGCAACTCGAGCCTGCAGGGCGGCTACTTCATCATCGCCGCGCGCGCGGTCGGCCTCGATTGCGGGCCGATGAGCGGCTTCGACAACGCCAAGCTCGACGCCGCCTTCTGGGCCGGCACCGAGGTCCGGACCAACTTCATCTGCAACCTCGGCCGCGGCGACCCGGCCAAACTGTTCGCGCGCAACCCGCGGCTGACGTTCGAGGAAGCGTGCCGCGTCGAATGAGCGGCTGCGCGCGGCGCTACCGCGCGGCTCCTCGCCGCGCCGGCTAGGGCTTCTGCGCCGCCTCAGTCGGGACGTCGCTCCAGCCGGTGCGCGCCTGCCGCTCGGCGGCCTGCTGGCGCTCGATCGCGAACAGCTCCTCGAGCTGCTGCCGGCCCTGCTTGGCGGCGGCGATCAGGTGCGCTTCGTCCTTGCGGTGCGGCGCGAGCGCCGCCAGTTGGGCGACGTTGTGGCGGCGAAAGCGCAGCGCGAGATTTCTCGCCTGGTGCGGCTGCCAGCCGAGCAGCTCGAGCGTGCTGCGCGCGCTCATCAGCGCCGAGTCGAGCGTCTCGCGCTCGATCATCGTCACGCCGAGCTCGTACAGCTCGTAGTAGTGCTGGACGTTGCGCGCCCGGGCGACGATCGTCGCGTTCTGAAAGTTCTCGCGCACCATCCGCGCGCAATCGACGCTCTGCTCGATGTCGTCGATCGCCAGCACGATCACGCGCGCCTTGTCGGCGCCGGCGGTGCGCATCAGGTCGAGCCGGGTCGCGTCGCCGTAGTACACACGCCAGCCGAACCTGCGCAGCGCCTCGATCGCCTCGGCGTCGTGGTCGAGCACGGTCGGCGTGATGCCGTTGGCGAACAGCATCCGGCCGACGATCTGGCCGTAGCGGCCGAAGCCGGCGATCACGACCGGGTTGTTCTGCGGCTGCTTCAGCTCGAGGCCCGCGGCGCTGCGCTTGCCGCCCGACAGCAGCGGAATCCACCAGCGATCGGCGGCGACGAGCAATAGCGGCGTCAGCAGCATCGAGATCGCGACCGCCGCGACCAGGAACGACGACACCGGCGCCGAGATCACGCCGGCGAGCGCCGCGGCCTGGAAGACGACGAAGCCGAACTCGCCGCCCTGCGCGAGCAGGATGACGAAGATCGCACGCTCCTGCCTGGGGATCGGCATCAGGCGCGCCATCGCCCAGAGCACGCCGGCCTTGACGACGACGAAGCCGACGACGACGGCGGCGATCAAGAGCGGTCGCGCGATCACGACCGCGAAGTCGATGCTCATGCCGACGGCGATGAAGAACAGGCCGAGGAAGAGTCCCTTGAACGGCTCGATGTCGGTCTCGAGCTCGCGCCGGTACTCGCTCTCGGCGAGCAGAACGCCGGCGAGGAAGGCGCCGAGCGCCATCGACAGGCCGACCAGGTTCATCAGCGACGCCGTCGCGACGACCAGCAGGAGCGACGCCGCGGTAAAGATCTCGGGCGTGTTGCTGTTCGCGATCCAGCGCAACGCCGGCCGCAGCAGCAATCGGCCGCCGAGGATGATCACCGCGATCGTGCCGATCGCCTTGGCGACGCCGAGCCAGACGCCGCTGTCGCCGCCTTCGCCCGCGGCGCTGACAGCGAGGAACGGCACCAGGGCGAGGATCGGGATCGCCGCGATGTCCTGCAGCAACGCGACACTGAGGATGCTCTCGCCCGAGGTCGTGGCCATCATGTTGCGCTCGGCCAGCACGCCCAGGCCGATCGCCGTCGACGACATCGCCAGCCCGAGTGCAGCGACCACGGCCAGGCGCCAGTCGACCGCGAAGGCGAGCGCGCAGAGGGCGAGCAGCAGCGCCGAGCCGAACAGCTGGACGCTGCCCCAGCCGAAGATCGGCTTCCGCAGTGCCCAGAGCCGCTGCGGCTCGAGCTCGAGGCCGACCAGGAACAGCATCAGGACGACGCCGAACTCGGCGATCTGCAGCATCTCCTCGGGCCGCGTCACCAGCTTCAGCCCCCAGGGCCCGATCAGGATCCCGGCGCCGAGGTAGCCGATGATCGAGCCGAGGCCGAGGAAGCGCGCCACCGGGACGGCGAGCACGGCGGCGGCGAGGTAGACGAGACTGCCGGTGATCCAGGAGCCGTGTTCCATCTACGCGGCTTCCTTGATCAGGTCGCGGTCTGCCGGGCGCGCGTTCGGCGGCACCTCGCAGGCGACGCAGTCCTCGACCAGCTCGAGCTCGGGCCACGCTGGATAGTCGGCCAGCCGCTGCGCGTAGGTCTCGGCATGCGCGGCGAGGTCGCGCTCGTCGGCCTTGTGCGCGCCGTGCAGCAGCAGCGGTGGCAGGAAGCGCATGCCGCAGAGCGCGGCGGTCTGCTCGTAGGGCGGCATGAAGGCGTCGAAGAAGTAGCGGTTGTAGCTGTCAGGGCGGTACGAGTCCTCGGGCCCGCCGGTGCTGGCGACCAGCCACAGGTCCTTGCCGCGCAGCGCGGTGCCGTCCGGCCCGTACGCCCAGCCGAAGGCGAGGACGTCGTCGAGCCAGAGCTTCAGGAGCGGCGGCATGCCGTACCAATGGATCGGCTGCTGCCAGACGACCAGCCGCGCCGCGGCAAGCGCGGCCTGCTCGACGCCGACGTCGATCAGGTAGTCGGGATAGAGCGCGTACAGGTCGCGCACCGCGAGCCGACCGGGGCTGCTCTTCGCCTGCAGTGCGCGCGCGGCATCGAGCAGCAGCCGGTTGGCGCGCGAATGCTCGAGTTCGGGGTGGGCGACGATGACAAGGATCTCGGCCGGGGCGGGCGTGGCGCTCGCGTCGTCGGCAACGATCGGTTCGGGTGAAGCCATGGGCGAAGGCGCGCTGGTTTGTCGGGGTGGCGGTGGCGACGAGCGCCGCTAACATACCCGCAAAACGAAAATTGGAGGGCCGCATGCCGGTGATCGTGGTCGCCAACCCCAAGGGTGGCGTGGGCAAGACGACGCTGTCGACCAATCTCGCGGGCTATCTCGCGACACGCGGTCGCGCCGTCATGCTCGGCGATGCCGATCGGCAGCAGTCGTCGCGCACCTGGCTCGCGCTGCGCCCGGCCGGACTGCCGGCGATCACGTCATGGGAAGCCGGGCCGGGCGAGATCGTCCGGCCGCCGAAGGGAACGACCCACATCGTTCTCGACACGCCTGCCGGCCTGCACGGCAAGCGCCTCGACCAGGTGATGAAGCTCGCCGACAAGGTGCTGATCCCGCTCCAGCCGAGCATCTTCGACATCCATGCGACGCACCAGTTCGTGAGCGACCTGCTTGCCCATCGACGCAGCGCGAAAGTCCAGCTCGCGGTCGTCGGCATGCGCACGCGCGAAGGCACGATCTCGACCGATCAGCTGCGCAGCTTCCTGCAGGACGTCGGCGTGCCGCTGCTCGGCTTCCTGCGCGACACCCAGAACTACGTGCATCTCGCGGCGCACGGCCTGACGCTCTGGGACGTCGCCTCCACCCGCTTCCAGGGCGACCGCGAGCAGTGGGAGCCAATCGTCACCTGGGTGAACTGATGCGAATTTTCGAAACCATCGCCGAACTCCAGCCACTCGTCGGCCAGGACCTGGCCACGAGCGAGTGGATCACCGTGACGCAGGAGCGGATCCAGCTCTTCGCCGACGCGACCAACGACCACCAGTGGATCCACCTCGACCCCGAGCGCGCCAAGGCGGGCCCCTTCAAGACGACGATCGCGCACGGCTTCCTCACGCTTTCGCTGCTACCGGAGATGAGCGCCTCGGCGTTCGAGGTGCGCGGCACGCGGATGGGCGTCAACTACGGCTTGAACAAGGTGCGCTTTCCGGCGCCGGTGCCGAGCGGCAGCCGATTGCGCGGTCACTTCAAGCTCGTCGCCTACGACCCGCTCGACGGCGGCGCCCAGCTCACCGTCCAGGTGACGATGGAGCGCGAGGGATCGGACAAGCCGGTCTGCATCGCCGAGTCGCTGGCCAGGCGCTACGCATGACAGGAGACCTCTCATGAAGGTCCTGCTGATCGACGACCACCCTCTCATCCTGAGCGCCCTGCAGGGCGTGATCCAGGGCCTCGGCAGCCACGTCTCGGTGGTCGGCGTCGCCGGCGCGCGCGGCGCGCGCGAGGCGCTGGCGGCCGAGCCGAACTTCGACCTCGTCCTGCTCGACCTGCGCCTCGGCGACGCCGATGGCTTCGAGCTGCTGGTCGAGCTGCGCAACGGCTGGCCGGCGGTGCCGGTGGTCGTGGTCTCGGCGTCGGACCGGAGCGCCGACGTGATCCGCGCAATCGACCTCGGCGCGATGGGCTTCGTTCCCAAGCGCGCCAGCAACGAGACGCTGACCGAAGCGCTGCATGTCGTCATGTCGGGTGGCATCTACGTGCCGCCGATGACGACCATGGCCGGCATCGGCGACGACAGCGCGGCCGAGAGCGGCGGAACCGCGCGTGGCGACACCGGCATGCCCCAGCCGCAGGCGCTGGCCGCGTTCAAGCTCACGCCGCGCCAGACCGACGTCCTCGGCCTGCTCCTGCGCGGGCAGTCGAACAAGCTGATCGCGCGCGAGCTCGACCTCTCGGTCGAGACCGTCAAGGATCACGTCGCCGCGGTGCTGCGCGCCCTCGGCGTCAACTCGCGCACCCAGGCCGTGCTCGCGGTGAGCCAGATGTCGAGCCAGGGGCAGGTCGCACCGTGGCTCACGCGCCGGCTGCATTGAGCGCGGCAGCGGCGGCGTCCGTCGCCGCGGCGACGCCGTCGCGCGTCGCGCCGCCGTCCGCGGGCGCCGAAACGCCGCTCGACACCTTCCTGCTGCTGCGCGACCACGTCCGCGGCACCTTCGCCTTCAACGGCACGACCCTCGCGGGTCACGCCATCGGCGCGATCCTGATCGAGATCGTGTTCGCCGACGTCGCGCCGCGCGCGCTGCGGATCGTCTGGGGCGCATTGTTCGCGATCGTCTGGCTGGCGCGCCTGTGGCTGGCGGTGCGCTTCGCGCGCGACGAGCCGGCGACCGTTGCCGGGCTGGGCGCGCGGCTGCGCATCTGGCACGCCGGGGTGCTCGCGGGAGGCATGCTCTGGGGCGCCGCTGCGTGGTTCTTCTACCCGCATGGCTCGGGCCCGCACCAGCTCGCGCTGGTGCTCGTCGTCTTCACCTTCTGCGTCGCCTGCGTGACGATCCTCGCGCCCCAGTTCCGCCTGTTCGTCCTGTTCGTGCTGCTCGTCTTCGTGCCGGCGATCGTCCGTGTCGCCTCGCTCGGCGACACCCTCAACTGGGAGGTCGCGCTGGTGATGACGGTGGCGATGGCGATGACGATCCTGCTCGGCCGGAACTATCGGCAGTCGTTCGACAACGTCGTCGGCCTGAAGCTGCGTACCGAGGCCCTGGCGGTCCAGCTCGGCACCGAGAAGGCGGTCGCCGACGCGGCCCGGCAAGAGGCCGAGGTCGCCAACCGCGCCAAGACCCAGTTCTTCACCGCGGCGAGCCACGACCTGCGCCAGCCGCTGCACGCGATGGGCCTGTTCGCCGAGGCCTTGCGCGCGCGCACCCACGAGCCCGAGGTGGCGCAGCTCGTCAACAGCATCAACGAATCGGTCGATGCCCTCGAGGGCCTGTTCTCGGAGCTGCTCGACATCACCCGCATCGACAGCGGCGGCGTCGAGGTGAACCCCGAGAACTTCGAGCTCGCCGAGATCTTCAGGAAGGTCCGACTGCACTTCGAGCCGGCGGCGTTCGAGAAGGGCCTGGCGCTGCGCATCCGGGGCGGCCGGCACGTCGCCCTCGCCGATCCGCTGCTGGTCGAGCGGATCGTGCGCAACCTGCTCTCGAACGCGATTCGCTACACCAGCGACGGCTCGGTCCTGGTCAGCTGCCGGCGGCGCGGCGATCGCTTGCTGCTGCAGGTCTGGGACACCGGCCCCGGCATCGGCACGAGCGAGCGCGCCCGCATCTTCGAGGAGTTCTACCAGGTACCGGGGACGGCGGCGGCCTCGGTCGAGCAGAAGAAGGGCCTCGGCCTTGGCCTGGCGATCGTCAAGCGGCTGTCCGAGCTGATGGCCGCGCCGCTGACGCTGCGCTCCGAGATCGGGCGCGGCTCGGTATTCACGGTCGAGCTGCCAGTCGGAGCCGCGCCGCGCGCCGCCCGGCGCACCCTGCCCGGCAAGGGACCGATCGACATCACGCTCGACGGTCGGCTGATCGTCATCGTCGAGGACGAGCCTGCGGTGCGCGCGGGTCTCGAGGTCTTGCTCACCGGATGGGGCGCCGCCATCGTCGCGCTCGCCAGCGTCGCCGCGACCGAGGCCTGGATCGGCGCCGCCGGCAACGCGCCGAAGCCGGCGCTGATCATTGCCGACTATCGGCTCGAGAACGGCGAAACCGGAGTCGCCGCGATCGCCGCGTTGCGCAGGCGCTTCGGCGCGAGCGTGCCGGCGATCGTCGTCACCGGCAGCAGCATGACCGGCCACGACAAGGAGGCGCTCGAGCACGACTTCCACCTGCTGATCAAGCCGGTGCTGCCGAACAAGCTGCGGGCGATGATCGCGTTCAAGCTGGCGAAGCAGGAG
>Ga0207691_10001738_pt1 | contig 21476 bp, 17 predicted proteins | sample KBSM13metaG_FD_184327 | JGI IMG/M metagenome (GOLD analysis project Ga0207691, IMG submission 184327) | Miscanthus rhizosphere microbial communities from Kellogg Biological Station, Michigan, USA - KBS M1-3 metaG (SPAdes) (version 2) | ecosystem: Host-associated > Plants > Roots > Rhizosphere >... | reverse complement strand
GGAAACGGGCCACTTCGCCTCGCTGTGGAACAAGCTGGCGCAGCGCCTGAGTCTCGGCGTCGAGTTCCTGCCCGGCGACTGGCGTCACGGCGCCCCGCCGGACGCGATCGAGGCGAAGCTCGCCGCCGACCGGCAGCACGCGATCAAGGCGGTCTGCATCGTCCACAACGAAACGTCCACCGGCGTCACCAGCCGCGTTGACGACGTGCGCGCCGCGATCGATCGCGCGCGCCACCCGGCTCTCTATATGGTGGACACGATCTCGTCGCTTGCGTCCATCGATTACCGGCACGACGAGTGGAAAGTCGACGTCACCGTCGCCGGATCGCAAAAGGGCCTGATGCTGCCGCCCGGCTTGTCGTTCAATGCGATCAGCGCGAAGGCGCTTGCCGCATCCACGACCGCGAAACTGCCGCGCTCGTACTGGGATTGGGGCGAGATGCTCGCCATCAATCCGAAGGGCTACTTCCCGTATACGCCCGCGACCAACCTGCTCTATGGCCTGGCCGCCGCGCTGGACATGCTGTTCGAGGAAGGACTCGACAACGTGTTCGCACGCCACGACCGGCTCGCCGAGGCCACGCGCCGCGCGGTGAACGCATGGGGCCTCGAGATCCTGTGCGCAGATCCCGCGCTGTACAGCTCGACGCTGACCGGCGTTCTCATGCCCGCCGGCCACGACGCCGATGCGTTCCGCAAGGTCGTGCTCGACCGCTTCGACATGTCGCTTGGCCAGGGGCTCGGCAAGGTGGCCGGCAAGGTGTTCCGCATCGGTCACCTCGGCCACTTCAACGAGCTGATGCTTTGCGGCACCCTCGCCGGCGTCGAGATGGGTCTCGCGGCTTCCGGAGTTCCTCATCGCAAGGGCGGCGTTCAGGCCGCACTCGACTATCTCGCCGGCAAGCCGGAAGCCAGGGCCGCCGATCTGCAACAACGCACCGCCGAGCGAACAATGACGGCGCATCACTGAACACTCGATTTGCCCAGGAGGAGCTTTATGCACACGTTCGTCAAAACCGCTGCAGCCTTGGCTGCCACGCTCGCCACCGCGCTTCCGAGCGCGCCGGCGATGTCATGGGAACCGACCAAGCCAGTCGAGATCGTCGTCGCCGCGGGTGCCGGCGGCGCCTCCGATCAGATGGCGCGGATGATGCAAGCCGCGATCCAGAAGAACAATCTGATGAAGCAGCCGATGGTTGTGTCGCTGAAGGGCGGCGCCTCCGGCGGCGAAGCGCTGATGTACATGAAGTCGGGTGATGGCGATCCGAACAAGGTGCTGATCGCCTATTCGCTGATCTACATGCTGCCGCTTTCCGCCAAGCTGCCGTTCAACTGGCGGGACCTGACACCTGTGTCGGTCATCGCGATGGATCAGTTCATCCTCTGGGACAACTCGACCTTGCCATACAAGAACGTCAAGGAGTTCATCGCTGCCGCCAAGACGGCCAATCCGCCTTTCAAGATGGGCGGAACGGGCAGCAAACGCGAGGACCAGGTCATCACGGCATTCATCGAAAAGAAGACCGGCGCGAAATTCGCATATCTTCCATACAAGTCGGGTGGGGAGGCCGCGACGCAGCTCGTCGGTAACCACACGGCATCTAACGTCAACAACCCGTCCGAGAATCTCGAGGTCTGGCGCGCGGGCCAGGTGCGCGCGCTGTGCGTGTTCGACAAGGAGCGCATCTCGTACAAGACGAAAGTCACCGACACCATGTCCTGGAACGACATCCCGACGTGCAAGGAAGAAGGTCTCGACGTCGAGTACCTGATGCTGCGCGCGATGTTCCTGCCCGGGAAGGTTTCGCCGGACGTGACCGCGTTCTACGTCGATCTTTTCAAGAAGGTGGCCCAGACACCGGAGTACAAGGACTACATGGAAAAGCAGGCGCTGAAGCCCGTCTTCCTGACGGGCAAGGAGATGATGTCGTTCCTGGAAGAGGACGACAAGCTCAATACGAGCCTGATGACCGAAGCCGGCTTCGTCGAGAAGTAGCCGGCGCCCCTCCGCCCCGCTTTCGCGCACTGGCTGTTGCCCGCCGGCCTTGGCCGAACACGACTCCGAGATCGCCGTCGGCGATCCTGACGCGCCGGACGACTCGTCGCCGGCCGTCACGACGACTCGCACCGTCGAGCTCGTTGTCTACGCCGCGCTGATCGCGTTCGCGCTGCTGCTGGGCTTCGACAACTGGAAGAGCGGTGCGGGATGGGAGAAGGACGGCCCGCAGAGCGGGTACCTGCCGTTCTACCTGTGCGTGATCCTCGGCGGCGCGTCGCTGTTCGGGCTCTTGTTGGCGCTGCGCACGTCCGCAGCCTCGTCGAACACGTTCGTCACGCGCGACCAGTTGCGGCGCGTGCTGCAGGTGTTCGTCCCCACGTTCCTGTTCGTCCTGCTGATGCAATGGCTCGGGCTCTATGTTGCGAGTTTCCTCCTGATCGCAGGCTTCATGCGCGTCGTCGGCCGCATTGCGCTGTGGAAATCGGTAGTGACCGCGCTCGTGTTCGCGGGGGTCATGTTTGCCACCTTCGACCTGGCGTTCGACGTGATCATGCCGAAGGGTCCGATCGAAGCGCTGTTCGGCCGGTAGTGATGACTCAGCATCTCCCCGACTGATGGAAGCCGTTCACCTCCTGCTGCAGGGCTTTGCGGTCCTGCTCACGTGGAAGATCCTGGCGATGATGCTGCTCGGGCTCGTGCTCGGCATCTTCGTCGGCGTGCTCCCTGGGCTCGGCGGGCCGAACGGTGTCGCCATCCTGCTTCCGATCACCTTCACGATGGACCCGACCACCGCGATCGTCATGCTGTCATGCATTTACTGGGGCGCGCTGTTCGGCGGCGCGATCACTTCGATCCTGTTCAACATCCCGGGCGAAGCGTGGTCGGTGGCGACGACGTTCGACGGGTACCCGATGGCCCAGCAGGGTAAGGCCGCGGAGGCGCTGACTGCTGCGTTCACGTCGTCGTTCATCGGCTCGCTCGTCGCCGTGCTGCTGATCACGTTTCTGGCGCCGCGCATCGCGTCGTTCGCGTTGCGCTTCGGCCCACCCGAGTTCTTCGCCGTCTACTTCCTGACGTTCTGCTCGTTCGTCGGCCTGGGCCGCGAAGCCAAGCACAAGACGGTGATCTCGCTCGTCATAGGCCTCCTGCTCGCCGCGATCGGCATGGACACGGTCTCCGGCAAGCTTCGAATGACGTTCGGGTCCGATTCCCTTCTCCGAGGCGTCAACTTCCTGGTCGCCGTCATCGGCCTCTTCGGGATCAGCGAGATCCTGCTGACGATGGAGGAGCGGCTCGCGCTGCGCGGCCACGCCGCCGCGATCAAGCTGTCGGTCGTGCTCAAGGTGTGGAAGGAAATGCCGCGCTACTGGGTGACGCTGCTACGTTCGTCCGCGATCGGCTGCTGGCTCGGCATCACGCCGGGCGGCGCTATCGCGGCGAGCTTCATGGGCTACAACCTGGCGAAGCGCTTTTCGAAGGACCCTTCGTCGTTCGGCAAGGGGCGCATCGAAGGCGTGTTCGCCCCCGAGACCGCGGCGCACGCTTCCGGAACGTCGGCGCTGCTGCCGATGCTGGCGCTCGGCATTCCCGGATCCGGCACCGCCGCGATCCTGCTGGGCGGCCTGATGGTCTGGGGCCTCAATCCAGGACCGCTTCTCTTCGTCGAGCACAAGGACTTCGTCTGGGGATTGATTGCCTCGATGTACCTCGGCAACGTCGTCGGCCTCGTGATCGTGCTGACGACCGTGCCAATCTTCGCCGCCGTGCTGCGCGTCCCCTTTGCCGCGGTCGCGCCCATGATCGTCGTGTCTTGCGCGATCGGCGCGTACGCGATCCAGAACGCGATGTTCGACGTCTGGCTCATGCTGCTGTTCGGCGTCGTCGGCTACGTGTTCAAGAAGATCGGCATCCCGCTCGCGCCATTCACGCTCGCGCTCGTGCTCGGCAATCGCAGCGAGGATTCGTTCCGGCTGTCGATGATCGGCTCTGCCGGAGACTTTCGCGTGTTCTGGTCGAACGGCCTCGTCGGCTCGATCACGACGCTTGCCCTGCTGCTCCTGGTCTGGCCGCTGATCGGCAGAGGAGTGGCCGCGATCCGCGGACAGCCGCGGCCGACGCAGGCCTGAAGCCATGAGCGACGTGATCCTCGTCGAGCGCGGCGGGCCCATCGCCACCGTCGTGCTCAACCGGCCGCAAAAGCTCAACGCGCTGACGAAGGCGATGTGGCAAGAGCTCGGCTCCGTCATCGACGAAGTGTCCGCCGATGACAGCGTGCGCTGCGTGATCGTCCGTGGGGCGGGCGACAAGGCGTTCTCACCCGGCAACGACATCTCGGAGTTCGCGACCGAGCGCGGCAACAAGGCGCAAGCGATCGATTACGGCCGAGCGATGCAGGCGACTGCGCGTTCGCTGGCGTCGTGCCGGCAACCGCTGGTCGCGCAGATCCACGGCATTTGCGTCGGCGGGGGGCTCGAGATCGCCGCGCTGTGCGACCTCCGCATTTGCGGCGAATCGAGCCGTTTCGGCGCGCCGATCAAGAATCTCGGCCTCGTCATGGCATACGCGGAAATGGCGCCGCTCGTGCGCCTGGCAGGACCCGATGCCGCGCTGGAGATCCTGCTCGAAGGACGGATCTTCGACGCCGCGGAAGCGAAGGAGAAGCGCCTCGTCACGCGCGTCGTACCGGATGCCGAAGTGGCGGCCGAGACGCTCGCAACCGCGCGTCGCGTCGCGGAAGGAGCGCCCCTCGCCGCTCGCTGGCACAAGAAGTTCGCGCGGCGGTTGTCGGACCCGCGGCCCATCACGGCTGACGAGCACGACGAGTGCTTCGATTGCTTCGACACCGAGGACTTTCGTCTAGGCTACGCGGCGTTTCTCGCGAAGCGCAAGCCCGAATTCGTCGGACGATGAGCATGAGCGGGGCGGGTCCTCTCGCCGGCATGCGCGTGCTCGAGCTGGCGCAGATCATGGCCGGCCCGACCTGCGGAATGATGCTCGCCGACATGGGCGCCGACGTGATCAAGGTCGAGAAGATTCCGGGCGGCGACGACGCGCGCGGCTACCGCGAGCCGCGGATCAACGGCGTGTCCGCGCCCTTCCTGATGATGAACCGCAACAAGCGGGGGATTGCGCTCAACCTGAAGCACGAGCAGGGCCGCGACGTGCTGCTGCGGCTCGTTCGCGACGCCGATGTGCTCACCGAGAACTACCGCCGCGGCACGCTCGATAAGCTGGGGCTTGGGTACGACGTGCTGTCGAAGCAGAATCCAGGGCTCATCTATTGTGCCGTATCGGGGTACGGCCTCGACGGTCCGCTCGCGGATCGCGGCGGCTTCGATCTGATCGCGCAGGGCTTCGCCGGCTTGATGTCCGTCACGGGCGAACCGGGGGGTCCACCGCTCAAGAACGGCAATCCCGTCGCCGATATCAATGCCGGCATTCTCGCCGCGGCCGGAATCGCCGCCGCCTACGCCCACAAGCTCAAGACCGGCCACGGCCAGGTCGTCGACACGTCGCTGATGGAGGCGGCGCTGCAACAGACGTACTGGTATGCCGCGATCCATTTCGCGACCGGCGAATCACCCGGTCCGACGGGATCTGCTCATCTCCTCACCGCGCCGTACCAGGCCTTTCATGCGAGCGACGGCTGGATGAACATCGGCGGCGCGAATCAGTCGAACTGGGAGCGCATCGCGGAAGTGCTCGGTCATCCGGAATGGCGCCAAGATGCGCGCTTCGCGACGAACACGGCGCGCCTCGCCCACCTGCCGGCTCTCGTCGACGCGATGAACGACGTGCTCTCGACGCGAACGAAGGCCGAATGGATCGCAACATTCGATGCGGCCGGCGTCCCGGTCGGGCCGGTCCATTCGATCGGCGAGGCGCTCGCGCATCCGCAAACGCTCGCCCGCGGCATGGTCGTCGATCTCGTCCACAGCGAAGCGGGCCCGACCAAGGCGCTCGGCTGCCCGGTTCATTTCTCCGCGACGCCGACTTCGATCACCCGTGCCGCTCCGGCGCTCGGCGAGCACACGCGCGAAGTGTTGAGGGAGCACGGCTACACCGACGGCGAGATCGATGCGCTCGCAAGCGCCGGAGTCGTTGAGGACGCGAGCCGCACACAACCGCCCCGATAGGCAATTCTCGCGGCGGTTATTGCGACGGACGCGTAGACCCCGTTTCCGCTGCCTGGCCGGAGCCTCCACCGGCCGCCTGGGACGATGCGCATGAAGTCCACTGCGAGCCGGCGATCGCTCGAGTGATCGCCTTCGTTTGCGTCGACCTCTCCGATCCGATGCCGTCGATTGCGAAGTCGAACGTTCCGTTGTCGGCATCGACGAACGTGAGTGTCGCTGTCCCGACCTTGAGCGACTTCACCGTGCCGGCGTCGAATGCGTCGAAACGCGCACCGGCTCGCCGGTAGAGATCGCCTGAGTACACGCCGACTTTCGTTCTTCGCGCCTTGATCGACAGCCAAAGCGGCGCGCGATCGCGATCGTAGGTGAACCATGTCCCGACGAGCGTATCGCCGTGCTGATTGAAGTTGAGTCCCCAGCCCGATTCCGACCCTGCCGGCGCTGCCCACCACAGGCCCTGATAATTCGGCGTCCGAGCAGCGCTCATCATCTCGCCGACCGTGCATCCTGAGGCTTCGTTGAACGTCGCCCTCCTGATCGTCTTCGATTGGCGGAACTCCTTCATCGTGTAATCGAGTGTCGCGTGGTTCGCATCGCGGAAGGTGAGCGTTGCGTTTCCGACGGGCTTCGACACCACGTCGGCCGGATTGAACCTCGCCGCGTCGAACGGGGGACCGCGCGTCTCGATCAGCGTGCCGGCATAGACGTTGGACTTCTGCCTCTGCGCCGACATGACGAGCCACCAATCGCGTCCAGCCTGGTCGTAGGTGAACCACGAGACGAACACCGTGTCGCGCTGCTGCGCAAGCTCGAGTCCCCATCCGTCTTCGGATCCCGCCGACGCACCTAACCAGAGGCCTTGATAGATGGCGGCCTGCCCCCCCGCGGCGCCGGCGAGCACGAGCAGCCGTTGCGCATCGCGCTCGCAGAAATCGCTGGTGGGCGCATAGCTGCAAAGCTCCAGGATCTGGGACACCGTGAAATCCCCGATTTTCACGACGATCACGCCATCGATCACATCGACCGAACCCTCGGCCGGCCAGGCAGGCATGAGGGCCGATTTGCTCGCAACCCCGATGGCCTCCTGGTTGGAGGCGTCGCGGAAGTCGAAGTGGCGCATGCTGCGCCACAGGCTGACGACCCGGCCGGCGTTGCCGCCGTTGGATCGGTAGAACGACGAGCCGATGTGGTCCCGATAGACGTACAAAGGAGATTCGCGCGCTTCCAGCATGCCTACGAGGACAACTGAGTAAGGCGGACCGCGTTCGGGCAGCTGGCGCCATTGCGAATGAATGCGCTGCAGGATCATGAGCGACAGATCCTGATCGGCTTTCCATGTCAGCTCGTTCGCCAGGGCGTAGCGGTTGTTGGCGACGGCGAACTTGAAGAAGCACGCCAGCACGAGGGTTCCAAGCAGGAAGTTCACCGTCCTGTTGCCCCGGATCGTCGTGCAGAAGACGAGGCCGGCCAGGACGAACGGCGCGCCGACCACGGTGCGTGGAGGCATGTATCCGCCATTGGCAAGATGCAGCACCAACGGTGCAGAGAGCCCTCCGGCAAGCGCAAGCACGCCTATCGCCTTTACGCCGGTCGATTGATGAGCCACGACAAGCCGAACAATCGTAAGGACGAGCGACATCCAGAACAGCACGGCAACGATCCGGAGCTCGTACAGATAGTAGTCACTACTGCCGGTGTAGTAGGCCTTCGCGGCTTTGAATGTCCTGCGGATCGTGGCCTCCCAATAGGAAGGTTCGCCCGTCCACCCGAGATAACTTTGCAGATACGCGTGCGCATACGGGGCGTCGTAGGCATGCAGCGTCGCCACCTTGATCAATTCATAAAGGCCGCAGGCAGCGAGCGTGACGGCACAGAACGCGCCGAGGCGCCGAAGCAGCAACCCGCCGCTCAGCTTTGGAACCGAGACGATTTGCGCAACGAGATAGAAGCCGAACAGCACCGGTGTCAGCAGCAGCGTCGACTGGTAAATGCCGATCGCAATCGCGAAACACGCGCTCGCCCACGCCGCGGAGCTCCATCGCCAGCGCGTCAGTGCATAGTGACCGGCGCCGACTGCCGCGAGCGCAACGCCGAGCCCGTAGCTCAATGTCGTGAAATAGAAGCTGAAGGCGAGCAGCGGACACGCGAGCACGATCGGCGCTGCGAGGTAATCGGCCACCGTGCGCTGCTCTGAAAGCGACAGGAGAAAAAACAGGACGCCGCACGCGAGGCCGAGTACACCAATCAGTGTCGGAACGAACGGCATGACCGCGTCCGGCAGCAGGCCGGCGTTCAGGTAATACATTGCCCACCTGCCCTGCTGGATCCACGCGATCTTGGCGCCCGCGTCGTAAGCGTGCAACTCGGCGTCGGTCTTGAGCGAGAAGCTCGCGAGGTCGTAGCCGAATGCCAACGCGGCCACGATCACCAGGTAGGCAATCAAACCCTTGTGCGCGACCGCGAAACGCTGGACCGAGCCGATCCGATCCCAAAGCGTCTCGTCGAGAATTCTGAGGCGGTGAGTCAGCTCCGACATGAGGCCCCGCGGCTCTCGGCAGGAGTGCAGCAGGAGTTTAGCTCGCGCGCGGCCCGACCGGCGGCTGGCGGCAGCTGCACGCAGAAACTTCGTGCTGGAGATCGCTACCGAGCGCGTCTCTCCGCCTGGTCAGGCAGTAAGGCGCTGTCCCGTTCCTTGGTCGAACAGATGGACATTCGCAGGGTCGACGGCGAGATGCACCTTCTGATCGGGATAGACCCGGGGCCGTCCATGCGTGCGAAGCGTGACCTGTTCCTTGCCGACCTGGATCAGCAGCTCGGTTTCAGCGCCGGTCGGCTCCACCACGATGATTGCGCCCGGCACGCCGCTGCCGTTCGGGGAGAGGGTCAGGTGCTCCGGCCGGATGCCGTAAGAAACTGCCTGGCCGTCGGCGCCCGGTCCGCCATCGAGAGGCCAATGGACGGCGCCGTCCGCATCGACGTGCGCCGCGCCGCCGGCCCGACGCACCGTGCCGGTGACGACGTTCATCGCCGGCGACCCGATGAACTGGGCGACGAAAAGGTTGCCGGGCCGGTCGTAGAGCTCGAGCGGCGTGCCGATCTGCTCGATGCGCCCGTCGTGCATGACGACGATGCGGTCGGCCATCGTCATCGCCTCGACCTGGTCGTGCGTCACGTACACCGTCGTGGTCTTGAGTCGCTGATGCAGCGCCTTGATCTCCGCGCGCATCGCAACCCGAAGCTTGGCGTCGAGATTGGACAACGGTTCGTCGAACAGGAACACCTTGGGGTCGCGCACGATCGCCCGGCCCATCGCGACTCGCTGCCTCTGGCCACCTGAAAGCTCGCGCGGATAGCGCTTGAGGTAAGGATCCAGGTTCAGAATCTTCGAGGCCTTCGACACGCGGTCGGCGATGATCGCGGGATCCGCCTTGCGCAGCTTGAGGCTGAACGCCATGTTGTCGCCGACGGTCATGTGCGGATACAGCGCGTAGCTCTGGAACACCATCGCGATGTCGCGGTCCTTGGACTCGACGTCGTTCACGACCCTGCCGTCGATCGCGATCGTGCCGGACGTGATTTCCTCCAGTCCGGCCAGCATTCGCAGCAGCGTCGATTTGCCGCAACCCGAAGGCCCGACGAGCACGACGAACTCGCCATCGGTGATATCGAAGCCGATGCCGTGGATGACCTTTGTCGTGCCGAACGACTTCTCGATCTTGGAGAACGAAACGGATGCCATGCTTGACCCCGAGTAATCAGCTCTTCACGGCGCCGGCGGTCAATCCGCCGACCATGTACCGCTTGAAGGTGTAATAGATGGCCGCGGGCGGCAGCGCGTAAAGAAGCCCGGTGGTCATCAGGAGCTCCCATGGCGAGTCGTCCGCGGCAAGGAAGTTGCCGAGCGCGACACCGAGCGTGATGTCGCGCTCGCTCGACAGCAGCAGGAATGCGTAGAGGTACTCGTTCCACGCGAGCAGCAACGCGTACGTGCCGACGGCCACGAGGGAGGGCATCATCAGCGGCAGGTACACGAGCCTGAAGAGCTGCAGCGGCGAGGCGCCGTCGATCTTCGCCGCTTCGTCGAGCTCGTAGGGCAGCTTGTCGGACGCCTGCTTCAGCACCCAGATCGAGTACGGCGTGGCGATCGTCACCATGGCGAGGATCAGCGACCACTGGTTGTTCAGGATGCCGTAGACGCCCATCGTCTTGTACATCGGCACCGCCAGGAACGCCGCGGGGATGAAATACGTGAGCAGCGCAAGGTTCATGGCCATGCGCCCACCCCTGACCTTGAGCCGGCTGATCGCGAACGCGGCGCCGGTTGCGATCATCAACGTGATGAGGCCCACGGCGACGGCGATCACCAGCGAATTCCACATCTGCAACCAGAAGAAGTTGAGGTAATGGTGGTCCTGCCGGAAGACGATCGCGAAGTTGCGCAGCGTAGGATGGTCCGGCCACAGCTGGCCGCCCATCGCCTGCTCCTTCGGCGAGATCGCGAACAGCAGCAGGTGATAGATCGGCAGCATCGTCCAGATCAGCACCGGAATGCCGATCAGCAGCAGCTTCGCTTCCGTCGTGACCTTGCGCATGTTCATTGCGTTGTCACTTCGAGAGGCGCTTCATCATGAAGTACACGAGCGGCAGCACCGCCGGCAGCGCGATCACGATCGCCGCCATCGACATGTCGACCTCGTCGAGGCGCAGGTAGCGGATGCCGAGCGTTGCCAGGACGTGCGTCAGATCGGCGGGGCCGCCGCCCGTCAGCAGGTACACGCTGTTGAAGTCGCCCATCGTAAAGATCATCGACAGGATCGTGCACGTCAGGTACAGCGTGCGCATCGAAGGCCACGTGATGAAGCGGAACTTCTGCCAGCTCGTCGCGCCGTCGACGGACGCGGCCTCGTAGTGCTCGGCGGGGATCGCCAATCGGCCGGCGATCAGGATCAGCGTCCAGAAGGGCAGCGACTTCCAGATGTGGACGAGCATCGCGATGCCGAGCGCGATGTAGGGATCGTTGAGCCAGTTCGGCCCGTCGGCGCCGGTGAACCTGAAGATCAGCGAATTGATGAGGCCCCATTCGGGATTCAGCATGAACCGGATGGAGAGGATCGTCGGGATCGACGGCACCGCCCACGGCAGGATGAAGAGAAGCGACAGCCATTTGATCCACGGCCGGGCAACGACGAAAAAGCCGGACAACACGAGCGCGACCATCATCTTGACGTTGATCGCGACGAGGAGGAACGCGAGCGTATTGAAGACCGCGCGGAGGAACACCGGGTCTTCGATCAGCTTCTCGTAGCTCGCGGGATGGCGCGCAAGCCAGAGCCCGTACCCGACCGGGTACATGACGAAGATCACGAAGATCAGCGCATACGGCGCGAGAAGGATGAGCCCCCAGCGCTGCCACGGGGACATGCTAGTGCGCGCGGCCGGGCCGGTGGGGCCGACTGGCCGCTCGTCGGGAAGTGCGAGCGTCGCCATCAGCGCTTTCGACGCCACCGCATAGCCGGTGGCGTCGCTTCCATCCCTTAACCCGCGACCTGCTTGATGCGGGCGATCATTTCGTCGACCGCCTTCTCGACCGGGACGTTGTCGTTGACGACGCGGCTCATCGCCTTCGCCCAGACGTTCTCGTTGTTGAGCACGGTGAACTTGTAATTCTTCGTGAACTCGAACGTCACGGTGCCGGCGTTGAACTGGTTGTACACCGCCTTGCGGGCGGGGTCGGCCTGCCAGAACGCGCTCTTCGTGCCCGAGAGCGTCACCGGGTACCAGCGGCCGAGCGAGCCCTCGACGTACGGCTGCAGGTTCTCGTCCTGCATCATGAACGTGACGAATTCCTTCGCGCGCTTCTTGTTCTTCGCGTTCTCGAAGATCACGGCCGTCTTGACCGCTGCGCGGTAGACGAACTTCGAGCCGTCGGGCTTGTTGGGGAAGCCGGCGGTCGCGATCAGCTCGTCGTAGTTCTTCTTCGCCTGCGCGCGCTGCTCCGGCGTGAGTGCGGCGTTGTTCGCGTCGTCCAGCCACTTCGCGGCGATCGAGATCGTCGCGTTGTGCGTGAGCAGGATGGTCTTGTTGTGGAACGACACGTTGTTGTCCGGATCCTTCCAGGACGTCGACGACGGCGGCGTGCAGCCGCGCGTGCGGATGCTCGTGTAATCGCGCAGCGCGTTGACGAGGCCGGCCTTGACCTTCGGGTCGTCTACCAGGAGCTTGCCGTTGTCGTCGACGAGCTTCACGTTGTAGGCGTCCATGAACGTGAGGAACGAGTAGAACGAGTCGCTCGAATCCACGCCCATCGGCTGGCCGACCGCGTACGTGCGCTTGCCCGTCTTCGTCCGATGCGCAGGCTGGACCTTGTCGCACCAGAAGTCCCAGTACGCTTTCCACCCGGTCGGGATGTCCGATTCCTTGAATCCCGCTTCGCCGAGCATGTCCTTCCAGTACTGGATATGCATGGTCTGCTGCTTCATCGGGATGGCGTAGTACGCCTTCTTCTTGGTCTTGTCGTTGTACAGGTACGCCGTCTCGATCGTGTTCTTGAGAAACTTGTCCTTCATCGGCGTGATGATGTCGGTGACGTCATCGAGCTTGCCGTCGAACGCCCACTTGCCGGTCACCTGGAAGTCGTAGACGTCGGCGTACGCGACATCGGGCGGCGTGCCGGCATCGAGCGCAGCGACCGTCTTCGGGATCATGTCCTGGACCGGGTACTGCGACAGCTCGACCTTGATGCCCGTCTTGTCCTCGTACTTCTTGATGGCCGCGAACAGCGCGTCGTCCTCGGACTTGTAGAACCCCCGCACCCACCACACGGTGAGCTTTTCCTGCGCCACGGCCTGCGTCGACATGGCAAACGCCGTCGCCGCGAACAGCGCGAACGCGAGCTTTGCAACTGGCTTCATGAAACTCCTCCTCTTGATGCTGCGGGTACTAAGAAAACGCGTCGGCGTTGCCGCCGCGATGATGTTCCTGCGCCGCGCTCAGCGTAAGGGCTCCCCCAGGGTGTGTCAATCGAGATGTAACAGTGTCAACTGAGGTGGCGATGGTTCCAACTGAGGTCTCAACTGAGGTCCTAACCGAGGTGCCACCGAGGCGTAACGGAGGCGGCGCGAAGCTACATCACGGCACCGACATACCACGGCACGAACTCGCTCTGCCCATAGCCGTGCCGCTCGCTCTTCGTCTTCGTTCCCGACGCGGTGGCGAGCATCAGCTGGAAGAGCCGCTCGCCGACCTCGTCGACGCTGGTGCTGCCGTCGGCGATCTCGCCGCAATTCAAGTCGATGTCTTCTTCCTGCCTCACCCACAACGTCGTGTTCGTTGAAAGCTTGAGCGAGGGCGACGGTGCGCATCCATAGGCGGAGCCGCGGCCCGTGGTGAAGACGATCATGTTTGCGCCGCCCGCGACCTGGCCCGTCGCCGACACGGGATCGTAGCCGGGCGTATCCATGTAGACGAATCCCTTGGCGGTGACGGGCTCCGCGTACTCATAGACGGCGACGAGGTTCGTCGTCCCGCCCTTGGCGACGGCCCCGAGCGACTTCTCGAGGATGGTCGTAAGCCCGCCCGCCTTGTTCCCCGGTGAAGGATTGTTGTTCATCTCGCCGCGCTCGCGCTCGGTGTAGTCCTCCCACCATTTGATGCGCTCGATCAACTTTTCGCCGACCGGGCGCGAGATGGCACGCCGTGTCAGCAAATGCTCGGCGCCGTAGATCTCGGGCGTTTCCGACAGGATCGCGGTGCCGCCGTGGCGAACCAGCAGGTCGACGGCTGCGCCGAGTGCGGGGTTCGCGGTGATCCCGGAGTAGCCGTCGGAACCGCCGCACTGAAGACCGACGGTGATGTGCGCCGCCGGCACTTGCTGGCGGGTGACCGCATTCGCGTGCGGCAGCATTTCGCGGACGATGTCTACGCCGTGGGCAATCGTCTTCGCCGTCCCGCCCGTGTCCTGAATGCTGAACGTGCGCAGCAGCGGTCCTTCCTGGAGGTTCTCCGCGCCGAAGAGGGAGCTGATCTGATTCGCCTCGCAACCCAGGCCGACGACGAGAACGCCGGCGAAGTTCGCGTGCCGCGCGTAGCCCGCGAGCGTGCGCCGAAGCAGCTTCATGCCGTCGCCGCGCGTGTCCATGCCGCAACCCGAGCCGTGCGTCAGCGCAACCACGCCGTCGACATGCGGAAACCGCGCGAGGGCCTCGCCGCGGAACGCGTCGGCGATGCCGCGCACGACGGTCGCGGAGCAATTCACCGTCGACAAGAGGCCGATGTAGTTGCGCGTGGCGACGCGCCCGTCAGCCCGGACGATGCCCATGAACGTCGCGGGCGTGTCGACGTAACGCGTGGGCTTCGCGTCGGCGCCGAACGCGTAGTCGCGGTCGAACGCGCCCATCTCGAGGTTGTTCAAGTGAACATGCTCGCCCGCGGCGATGTCGCGCGAGGCGAAGCCGATGATCTGGTTGTACCGCTTGACGGGCTCGCCGGCGCGGATCGCCCTCGTCGCGACCTTGTGGCCGGGCGGAATGAGCCCGGCGACGGTCACGTCCTCGTCGGCGAGCAGCGTGCCGCCTACGAGTTGCGTCCGCGCGATGACAACGTCGTCGCCCGGGTGAAGGCGGATGGTCAGGGAGGCACGAGTGAGCATCGGATATCTCCTATTAGCGGCCAGGACGCGCTGCGCGGTCTGCGACGGTCAGCGTCGCCCGCGCCACGGCGCGCTTGTCGATGGCTGCGAAGTCCCAGTCGATCCCGAGGCCGGCGGTCGACGGAGCGACCGCAAAGCCGCCGGCAATCGCAAGGCGCGAGGTCGTGATGTCGTCGAGCTGCGGGATGTACTCTACCCACACGGCGTTCGGCGCCGCAGCGGTGAGCGACACGTGCAGTTCCATCAAGAAGTGCGGACAGACGGCGACGTTGAAAGTTTCGGCGAGATGGGCGACCTTGAGCCAGGGAGTAACGCCGCCGATGCGTGCGCAGTCCACCTGCACGATCGAGCAGGCGTCGCGCTCCAGGTATTCCCGGAAGTGCGACGGATGGTAGATCGACTCGCCGACGGCGATCGGGATCGCCGTGTGCGCGGCGAGCTCGACATGGCCTGCGAGGTCTTCCGCGGGCAGAGGCTCTTCAAGCCAGGCGAGGGCGAACGGCTCGAACGCCCGCGCTCGGCGAATCGCCTCCGACACGTTGAAGCACTGGTTCGCGTCGACCATGATTTCGAATTCCGCGCCTACGGCTTCGCGCGCGGCCGCCAGGCGGGCGACGTCCTCAGCGAGATGCGGCTTGCCGACCTTCAACTTGGCGCCGCGAAAGCCCTGCGCCTTCGCTTCGAGCGTCTGCGCTACCAGCGACTGCGTCGGCAGATGAAGCCAACCGCCTTCAGTGGTGTACACGGGAACCTTCGGCTGCGCGCCGCCGGCCGCTTTCCATAACGGCAGGTTCGTCCGCTTGCAGCGCAGGTCCCACAGCGCGGTGTCGATCGCCGCCAGCGCGAGGCTCGTGATGGCGCCGACCGCGGTGGCGTGCGTGAGGAAGAAAAGATCCTTCCAGATCGCTTCGATGCAATCCGGGTCGCGGCCGATCAGTTTCGGAGCGAGATGATCGCGCAGCAGTGCGACGACCGACGAGCCGCCGGTGCCGATCGTGTAGGTGTAGCCGACGCCGGTCGCACCGTCGTCGCAGCGAATCCGGACTATCGGCGTCTCCTGGGTCACGAACGCCTGGATCGCGTCCGTCCGCCTGACCTTGGGGGCCAGATCGACCTGCAGCACTTCGACGGACTGGATCTTCGCCATCAGCAGTGGCCTACTTGTAGAACAGACGCGGCAGCCACAAGGAAATGATCGGCACGTAGGTGATGAGGATAAGGCTGCCGAGCAGCGGCACAAGCCACGGCAAGATGGCCATCGTTGTGCGCTCCAGCGACATTCGCGCGACACGCGCCAGCACGTACAGCACCATGCCCATCGGCGGATGCAGCAAGCCGATCATCAGGTTCAGCACCACGATCAGCCCGAAGTGCACCGGATCGATTCCGAGTTGCTGCACCGCGGGCATCAGCACCGGGATCGCGATCAGGATCGCGGCCGTCGGCTCCAGGAAACAGCCCACGAAGAGCAGCAACAGGTTGACGAGCAGCAGGAATATCCACGGCGAGCTCGTGAAGCCCAGCACCCATGCGGTGACCATGTCGGTCACGCGTGTCGCGGTGAGGAGCCAGCCGAAGATCGATGCGGCCGCAACGATGAAGAGCACCGTGGCCGTCGTCTCGATGGTCTCCATCGACACCTTGATCAGCATCTTGAAAGAAAGCGTGCGGTACCAGAACAGGCCGAGGAACAACGCCCAGATCGATGCGGCGACCGCGCCCTCGGTCGGCGTGAAGATGCCCGTCGTCATGCCGCCGATCAGCAGCACCGGCGTCATGATCGGCAGCACGGCTTCGAATTTCCACTTCCAGTCGGCGGCAAACAGCGCCAGCATCGCGACGCCGGTGGCGAGCGGCGGGTTGGCTCCGGCCAGCACTGCGGCCCAGATCAGCAGCGGGAAGGCGATGACGATGGCGAGCTCAAGCCCCGCCCTGGCGACGCGGCCCCAGATGAACTTGATGTCCGCGCCCCAGTTGTTCTTGTGCGCGAAGTAGGCGACGGTCAGCATCATCAGCACCGTCATCACGAGACCGGGGAGAATGCCAGCGAGAAAGAGCTGGCCGATCGAGACGTTGGCGACCATTCCGTAGATGACAAACGGCAGCGACGGCGGAATGATCGGGCCGAGCGTGGCGGACGCCGCGGTCACGCCGACCGAGAACTCCTTGCTGTACCCGTGATCGCGCATCGCCTTGATCTCGATCGTCCCGAGCCCGGCAGCATCGGCGATCGCGGTGCCCGACATCCCCGCGAAAATCACGGAGCCGATGATGTTCACATGGCCGAGGCCGCCCTTCATCCAGCCGACGAGCGCGAGCGCGAAGTTGTAGATCCGGTTGGTGATGCCGGCGTTGTTCATCAGGTTGCCGGCGAGGATGAAGAAGGGCACGGCGAGCAACGGAAAGCTGTCGAGGCCGCTGATCATCCGGTGCACGACGACCATCGGCGGCGAGCTGCCGGACAGCCAGATGTAGATGAGCGACGCGCCGGCCATGGCGATGGCGACCGGAATGCCGGTGACCATCAAGGCGAGGAACGCGGTGAGGAGCGTGCCGGTCATTTGGACTCCCCCGAAACGCGCTTCGCGCGTCTCCCCCCGAGGGGGCAGCGCGGCCTTGGGGCGGCCCGGCGGCCGCGGCTCACTCGATCGTCTCCTCTATCGCGTGCTCGGGCCGCTCGAGCAGGCTCCAACCGCGTCGCCAGTTCTCGATGGCTACCTGCACCGAGCGCATCGTGGCGGCGGCGAAGCCCAACCCGCAGATGCCGTAGATGATGTTCATCGGCAGGTCGATGATCGTCATCTGCAGCGACCCCATGCGCGTCATCATCTGGATCGTGAGCCCGACGGCGATGGCGAAGAACAGCACGCGGCCGATGTCGACGACGGTGGAGAGCACTCGCCCGGCGCTCGCCGGGAGCAGCCGATAGAGGAAGTCGACGTGGATGTGGCGCGTGCGGCGGACCGCGGCGGCGATCCCGACGAACACCGTGCTCATCAGCAGGTAACGGGCGATCTCCTCCGTCCACGCCGCGGAGTCGTTCATTACATACCGGGTGAAGAACTGGTAGAAGACGCACAGGCCGAGCAGCCAGAAGAAGCCGAGCGACGCCCAGTCCTCGACGATGTAATGGCCGAGGTCGACCGGCGCGTCGTCGACGTGAAAGTGGCCGTCGGCGTCGAGCACCTGCCCGGCGGAACCAGCGTTTTGCGTCGTGTCGTTCATGCGCACTCGCACTTCGTCGCCGTGCCGTCACGCGGCGGCGCGTATTCGGCGCCACCGCTCCCTTGCGCGACCGGCGCGGCTATTTGATCGAGACGATCTTGTCGTAGTCGGCCTTCGTGAAGCCCATCGATTCCGGCGTCGCGCTCTTGAGGACCGCGTCGATGAAGCTCTGCTTGTTGACCTGGACGATCTGCAGACCCTTCTTCCTGAACTCGTCGGCGAGCTCGGCCTCGCGCTTCTTGATCTGCGCCGTCGCGCGGACTGCCGCTTCGCGCGTCACTTCGGTGAAGATCTGCTTTTCCTGGTCCGTCAGCTTGTTCCACACGTGTGGCGCAACCTGCGTCGTGAGGCCGTCGACGATGTGCGAAGTCATCATGATCGCCTTCTGCACTTCGTAGAACTTCTTCGCCTCGATCGTCGTCAGCGGATTCTCCTGCGCGTCGACGGTGCCGTTCTGCAGCGCGAGGTAGACCTCGGCGAAGGCGATCGGGGTGGGATTCGCGCCGCAGGCCTTCGGCGTTGCCATGTACGCCGGGACGTCGGGCACGCGAATCTTGAGGCCCTTCATGCCCGCGCAATCGGTGAACGGCTTCTGCGCGGTAGTCTGGCGTGCGCCATAGTAGGTATACGCAAGGATCTGGATGCCGGTTTTCTTGCGGAACTCCTCGACCATCTCGGCAAAGATGGGACTCTTCGAATAGGCGATCAGATGATCGGCGTCGCGGAAGATGAACGGGTAGTAGGCAATGCCGAGACGCGGATAGTTGCGCGCGGCAAACGACGGGCCGCTGATGATCATGTCAACCGTGCCGAGGGTGAGGCCCTGGTTGATGTCGGTCTCCTTGCCGAGCGTGCTGGCCGGAAATACTTCGATATCGAACTTTCCGTTCGTGCGCTTCTTGATCTCGGCCGCGGCCCAAACCGACTCGGTGTGGTACGGCTCGCTCGTCTCGTAGACGTGCGCCCACTTGAGCTTCTGCTGCGCCCCGGCGGGCCCGGCCAAGATCAGGGCGACGACCGCAGCGACGGGAAAGATCAATTTCGAGAACCAACGCATGACACCTCCTTAGTGAATTTGAACGGCGCATCGAATAGCGCAGCCTGTAACAAACCTCGATCAAGCCTCGACGACCACCTGCACCTTCGTGCTCTGCGACTTGTCCTTCGCGAGATTGAACGCCTTCACGGCATCCTTGAGCGGGAACTGGCCGGACAAAAGCGGCCGCACGTCGACGCGCCGCGACGACAGGTAGTCGACCGCCCAGTCGAATTCGATCCCCCAGCGGAACGCACCCTTCAAGTCGAGCTCCTTCGCCATCAGCTCGTTGACGACGAACGGCAACGGCTCGTGCGGCAGCGTGCCGACCTGCACAATGACGCCGCCGCGTTTCGCCGCCGTGACGCAGGACTTGAGGGCGGCGAAGCTGCCCGACACTTCATAGCAAACGTCGAACTGCGGCGCCGCCAGGGCGTCGCTGTCGCGATCGGCCCGGATCGTGCGGTCGGCGCCCACTTCGCGCGCCTGGGTGAGCGGCCGATCGAGGATGTCGGAGACGGTGATCGACTTCGCGCCGGCGAGCCGCGCCGCGATCACCGTGAGGCAGCCGATCGTCCCGGCACCGGTGATGAGCACGGACTTGCCGACGAGGTCGGCGCCGCGTTTCACCGCATGCAGTGCAACCGCCAGCGGCTCCGCGAACGCGAGCTCGCCGAGGGTCACGTCGCCGCCGACGGGATAGCACTGCCGCTCGCCCATGACGAAGAACTCGCTGAACATTCCCTGCACGTGCGGAAAGAGGCTTGCGCTTCCCAGGAATCGCATCTTCCGGCAGAGCTGCTCGCGACCCTCGCGGCAGTAATCGCACTGTCCGCAGGCGTGCGATGGGCTGACGGCGACCTTGTCGCCGACTTTCACGCGCGTGACGCCGGCCCCGATCGCCGCCACTGTCGCCGATGCCTCGTGGCCGGGGATGAGGGGCTCCCGCACGACGAAGCTGCCGTTGCGCCCGTCGAAGTAATAGTGGATGTCGGAGCCGCAGATGCCGCCGGCGCCCAGGCGCAACAGCACCTGGTGCGGCCCGACGTCCGGCGTGTCGACCGCTTCGACGCGCAGATCTTCCTTCGCATGAATACGGCAAGCCAGCATGACGCCCTCCTTTTCGGCCGTCGACGTGTGCGTCCCTCGTCGCCGCGCCAGTTTCAGTGCAGTGTGTCCCAGCCCTTGCTGAACCGCTTGTACGCCTTGTTGAGATGCCGCTGCATCGCGCCGCGCGCGCCCGCGACGTCGTGCTCGGCAATCGCCTTCAGCACCGCTCGATGCTCCGCCAAGGCCGCCGTCCACAGTGCCGGCGTGTCGTAATGATGCTCCAGCCGCTTGTACAGCGGCCCCATCCGCTCTTCCCAAAGCATCTTCACGACGGCAACCAGGGCCCCGTTTCCGGTCGCTTCGACGACGCGCAGATGGAACAAGCGATCGCCGGCGAGCGGCTGCTTCTCGTGCTCGAACTCGCGATGCATTTGCTCGAGCGCTTCCTCGATCGCCGCGACCTGCGCCTTGCTCGCGGATTTGGCCGCCAGCGCCGCACATTCGCTCTCGATCGTGTAGCGCGCGCGCATCAGCTCGAACGGCCCCGCCAGCGCGTGCACTTCCGTGGGCACGGCAGCTCCCCCCGCGGGCTCTTCGCCGTCCGGCTTGACGCCCGGACCGAGCACGTAGATTCCGGAACCGATGCGAACCTCGACCAGCCCTTCGACCTCGAGCGCGATCAGCGCCTCGCGCACCGACGGCCGCGACACGCCAAGCTGCTTCGCGAGGTCGCGCTCGGGCGGCAAGCGGGCGCCCGCGACGAACTCGCCCGCTCTAATCAGCTCCCTGATCTGATCGGCGATTTGCCGATACAGCCTGCGTGGCTCGATACTCTGGAATGGCATGGGAATGCGCGCAGGCCTCGGCCGCGCGCTTTTGGGACCGGCTTTGGGACTAGGCTAACCCGCGGACCGTAACTGGTCAAGTGGTAATACCAATTCCGGTTCGCGGAGCGTACAATCGCCGCTCCCGAATCGGCGTGGATTTCTGGCTGCGAAGGATGCGCGACATGGGCGGAAGACTGGACGGCAAGACGGCGCTGATCACCGCGGCCGGGCAAGGGATTGGACAGGCGACGGCGATCGCAATGGCTCGCGAAGGGGCGCGCGTCTTCGCGACCGACTTGAAACCGCATCTCCTCGAGCAGTACTCCGGCATCCCGAACATCGTGACTCGCCCGCTCGACGTCCTGGACGACGCCGCCATCGCCCATCTCGCGGACGATTTGCCGCCGCTCGACATCCTGTTCAATTGCGCGGGCTACGTTCACAACGGCACCATCCTCGACTGCGAGCCGAAGGACTGGGATTTCAGCTTCAATCTCAATGTGCGCGCGATGTACATGACGATCAAACGCACGCTGCCGAAGATGCTCGCGAAGGT
>Ga0207691_10001734_pt1 | contig 21503 bp, 12 predicted proteins | sample KBSM13metaG_FD_184327 | JGI IMG/M metagenome (GOLD analysis project Ga0207691, IMG submission 184327) | Miscanthus rhizosphere microbial communities from Kellogg Biological Station, Michigan, USA - KBS M1-3 metaG (SPAdes) (version 2) | ecosystem: Host-associated > Plants > Roots > Rhizosphere >... | reverse complement strand
CCCGGCGGCGACGGGCCTCTACAGCGTGGCCGTGACGGTCGCGGGCTGCGCGTCGTCCGCGGCCACGACGAGCGCCCTCGTCCGATCCCAGCCCACGGCGTTCGTGACGGGCGCCGCGACGATCTGTGGCGGCGATGCGACGCAGATCTCCGCGGCGCTCACCGGAACCGGTCCGTGGAACCTGACGTGGTCCGACGGGCTCGTGCAGTCTGCGGGGACGTCACCCGCGACTCGCAGCGTCCGCCCCGATGTGACGACGATTTACACCGTGACGGCGATCGCGGACGCGCACTGCGCCGGGATGGGATCCGGCGGCGCGGAAGTCATCGTCGGGACGCCCGTCCCCGCCCCGGAAATCTCGGCGCCGCTCACGGCCGCGGTGGACGCGACCGGGCTCGCCGCGAGCGTCGCGAATCACGAGGGCTCGACCTACGCCTGGACGCTGTCCTCCGGAACCCTCACCGCGGGCCAGGGCTCGAGTTCGATCACGTTCGACGCGGCGCCTCCCGGCACGACGATGACGCTCTCGGTCGTCGAGACGAACACCTCCTGCAGCTCGCCGACAGGGACGTACGCGGTCCAGATCGATTTTCTGGACGTGCCGCCGCTCCACCTCTTCCACGACTACGTCAACACGATCGCCCGCGACGGAATCACGGCCGGCTGCGGCTCCGGCAACTTCTGCGTCGGCGCCTCCAACACGCGCGAGCAGATGGCCGTCTTCCTGCTCAAGAGCAAGTTCGGCGCGAGCCACGTCCCGCCACCCGCGGTGGGTCTCTTCTCGGACGTCCCCGTCGAGAGCCCGTTCGCCCCGTGGGTGGAGGAGGTCGCCTCGCTCCAGATCAGCGTCGGCTGCGGCGGCGGAAAGTACTGCCCGGGCCAGCCCGTCACCCGCGGCCAGATGGCCGTCTTCCTCCTGAAGACGCTGCTCGGCTTCGACTACGTCCCGCCCACGGCGACGGGAACACTTTTGGGGGATGTGCCGCAGGGCGCGTTCGGTGCGGCGTGGATCGAGGACCTCTACAACCGGGGAGTGACCGGCGGCTGCCAGGCCTCTCCTCTCCTCTACTGCCCGTCGACACCCGTGACGCGCGGGCAGATGGCCGTGTTCCTGGTACGGACCTTCGGGCTCGAGTAGCCCCCGTTTACGGCAGCGCCGAGGGCCGTTCCGGAGCCCTGTACGGCCTATCTGTCCTATCTGTCCTTGCGGGCAGGGTTTTTGCTTGCCTGTCGGGCGAGTGTCGGCGATAATCTTCGACTCCCGTTCTAATTGGAGACTTTCCGGCCGGCAAGGGAGCTTGGTGCCAGGGACCCCTCAATTCCTCCGACGTTCCAGCCTGTACGCGGCGTCGCTTCTTTTCGCGGCCGCGGCCGCCGCGCAGACCTCCTATAAACAGGAGTCCTTCCACGAGAATGTCGTCTTCAGCGGGCTCGTCGAGCCGGTCGCTGTCCGCTTTCTCCCGGACGGGCGAATCCTGGTGTCGGAGAAGAGCGGCCTGATCAAGGTCTTCGACAGCTTCGACGACCCGACAGCGGCAGTCGTCGCGGACCTGCGGACGCAGGTTTTCAACCACGGCGACCGCGGCATGCTCGGCCTCACGGTCCCGCCGGGCTTCGACCCCGCCTCGCCGGACGAGTGGCGCCGCTACGTCTACGTCCTCTACAGCCGCGACGCCCTGCCGGGAGGAGCGGCGCCGAAGTGGGGCGTCGTCGGCGGAACGTCCGATACCTGTCCCTCCCCTCCCAAGGGACCGGGGGCCGGCACGGACGGCTGCGTCGTCACGGGCCAGCTCTCGCGCCTTCTGACGACCGAGTACCCGTGGTCCGAGCAAATGCTGCTCGAAGGCTGGTGCCAGCAGTTCCCCAGCCACGCGCCCGGCTCGCTCGCCTTCGGCGCCGACGGGAAGCTCTACGTGAGCGGCGGTGAAGGGGCGAGCTTCGGCAGCGGGGACTGGGGACAGTTCGGCGGTACCGTTCCGATACCGGGACAGCCCGGGACGTACTACACGCCCGCGAATCCCTGCGGAGATCCCCCGTCTCCAGTCGGCACCCCGCTCAGCAAGCCCACGGCCGAGGGCGGCGCGCTGCGCAGCCAGAGCCCGAGGCGGGCGCCTGGCGAGCCGCGTCTTCTTAACGGCGCCATCCTTCGCGTGGACCCCGTGACCGGCGAGGCCGTGCCGGGCAATCCCCTCTTCTCCTCGTCCGACGCCAACGAGCGTCGGATCATCGGCTTCGGCCTCCGCAATCCCTTCCGCTTCACGATCAAGCCCGGAACGAGCGAGGTCTGGATCGGCGACGTCGGCTCGGGGGTTTGGGAGGAGATCGATCGCATTCCCGATCTGACGAGCGCGCGCAACTTCGGCTGGCCCTGCTTCGAGGCCTCCAATGCTCACCCGCAGTTCGGCGGCCTCAACATCTGCCCGACGTTGGCCGAGACGACTCCGCCGTTCTTCGCCTACCATCACAATGTTCCCCTCGTCACGGGCGACGGCTGCGACCCGGGAAGCTCTTCCATCTCCGGCATGGCGTTCTACACGGGCGGCAGCAATTACCCCGCGAGCTACAACAACGCGCTCTTCTTCGCGGACTACTCGCGCCAGTGCATGTGGGTCATGTTCCCGGGCGCGGACGGCAATCCGGACCCCGCGACTCGGGCGCCGTTCGCCGCCTCGGCGCAGTTCCCCGTGGACTTGCAGATCGGCCCGGACGGGAACCTCTATTACGTCGATATCGCGGGTGGCCGCATAATCCGCGTCGAGTACGGGCCCTCCGCCGTGGCCACCGGCTCTCCGCTGTTCGGGCTCACGCCGCTCACGGTCGACTTCTCGAGCGCCGGTTCGGCACCGGCCCAGACAGGCGACACGATCACGTACGCCTGGGATCTCGACGGCGACGGACAGTTCGACGACTCCACTCTGACGAACCCTTCCCGGACGTACACGAACCCGGGAACCTACAACGTGCGCCTCAAAGTCACCGACGACCACAACGTGTTCAACGTGTCCGACGTGCTCAAGGTGACGGCTGGCAACGAACCTCCCACGGCCACCATCAACTCGCCAAACGCGACTTTCACATGGCGCCCCGACCAGAGCATCAACTTCACGGGGGGGGCGTCCGATCCGCAGGACGGAAACCTTCCCGAATCGGCGCTCTCCTGGACGGTGCTGATCCACCACTGTCCCGCGGGCTGCCACACCCACCCCTACCAGAGTTTCGAAGGCGTCGACCACGGCACCGTCGACGCGCCCGACCACGAGTACCCGGCCTTCCTCGAGCTCCGGCTGACCGCGACCGATTCGGGCGGCCTCGAGAACACAGTCAGTGTGCAGCTCCAGCCGAAGACGGTGAATCTCACGTTCCAGAGCGTCCCGTCGGGCCTGGAACTCTCGGTGGGAACCTTCACCGGAACGACGCCGTTCACGCGCCAGGTGATCCAGGACTCCAACCTGGGCATCGAGGCGCCATCGCAGGGACTGAACGTTTTCACGTCGTGGTCCGACGGAGGGGCTCAGGAGCACAACATCGTCGCCAACAACGACCAGACGTTCACGGCGTCGTTCCTGACGCTGACGCCGACTCCGACCCCAACTGCGACCCCGACTGCGACTCCGACTGTGACTCCGACCCCCCCGCCTGGGACTCCGACCCCGACGGTGACGTTCACGCCGACGCGCACCCCAACAATCACGCGCACCCCAACAAACACTCGCACGCCGACCAACACCCGCACGCCCACCCGCACGGCCAGCAACACGCGCACCCCGAGCTTCACGCCGACGATCACCTTCACGCCGTCGGCCACCTTCACGCCGTCGTCGACGCGCACACCGAGCAACACCCGCACGCCGACGCGGACCCGAACTCCGACGCGCACCCCGACGGCCACGCAAACGGCGACGCTGACGCCGACCCCATTGGAGACGCCGACTCCGACGCTCACGCAAACGGCGACGCTGACGCCGACCCCATTGGAGACGCCGACGCCGACTCCGACGCTCACGCCGACTCCCGGAGTCAACACGCCGCCGACGGTCTCTCTGACCTCGCCGGTGGGCGGCTCGCTCTACACGTCGCCGGCCTCGATCGCCCTGGCCGCGTCCGCGTCCGATTCGGACGGCACGATCAGCCGCGTCGATTTCTATGACGGCGCGACGTTCCTGGGCTCGGCGACGACGCCGCCGTACACACTGTCCTGGACGGACGTTCCGGAGGGCGCACACAGCCTGACCGCCGTGGCCGTCGACAATCAGCTCGGCTCGACGACGTCCACGACGATTCCCGTGAGCGCCCAGGCGTTCGCCGGCTGGTCGCACCAGGACATCGGCGCCGTCGGCGCGGCCGGCGACGCGAGCTACGCGGCCGGGACCTTTACGGTTCTGGCCTCCGGGGCGGACATCGCCGCCGCAGCCGACGAGTTCCACTTCGTGTACCTGCCGGTGACGGGCAACGCCACGATCGTGGCGCGCGTCGCGAGCCAGGGCACCAACTCATTGGCCAAAGCCGGGGTCATGTTCCGGGAGAGCCTCGATGCGAATTCCCGTCACGCATCGATGGTTCTGACCCGCGGCCTCGGGGTGATGTTGCAGAGACGGATGGCCGCCGGAGCGATCCCCGTGTACACGCAGGGTCCCGTGGTCGCGGCGCCCTACTGGATCAAGCTCGTGCGCTCGGGATCGACGTTCACCGGCTACGCCTCGCCCGACGGCGCCGCGTGGACGTTCGTCGGATCCGCCACGTTTACGATGCCGTCTTCGCTCTTCGTCGGCCTGGCATTGACCAGTCGCAAGGACGGCACCCTGAATACTTCGACTTTCGACGGCGCCTTCGTTCTGACGGACTCCGCGAACGCATCGCCGATGCTGACCGTGTCCTCGCCCGGGCCCGGCACCGTGTACCCCTCGCCGGGGGCGGTCTCGCTCGCCGCCTCCGCCTCGGATGCCGACGGAACGGTCAGCCGCGTCGACTTCTATCAGAACGGCGCCCTGATCGGCTCGGACGCGACCTCGCCCTACGGCGTCGACGTCTCGGGGCTGGCGGATGGACCCTATGCCTTCACGGCGGTCGCCACCGACAACCTCAACGCGACCGCGATCAGTCCGCCCATCGGGGTGACGGTCTCGGCCTCCGCCCCGCCGCCGCCGTGGCTCGACGCCGACATCGGCCCCGTCGGCGGGCTCGGCAGCGCGTCGTTCACGGATCCCGCGTTCGCGGTCCGCGGCTCGGGCACCGACATCGCGAGCACGGCCGACGTGTTCCATTTCATGTACCAGCCGGTCTCAGGCGACGTCACGATCGTCGCGCGCGTCGCGACGGTGCAGAACACGCACGCCCAGGCCCGGGCCGGGATCATGATTCGCGAGAGCCTCGCGACGGGCTCGCGCCACGCGGCGGTGCTGATGACCCCCACGAGCGGGATCTCGTTGCAGCGGCGGACGGCGACCGGGGCCGCGAGTAACGTGACGGCGGGCCCCGTCGTCCCGCCTCCCTACTGGATCAAGCTGGTGCGTGCCGGATCGACGTTCACGGGCTACACGTCTCCCGACGGCGTCGCCTGGACGCTTTTCGGGACCGGGACCGTGTCCATGCCGTCCAGCGTCCTGGTCGGCCTGCCGGTCACGAGCCACCTCAACGGCACGGTGAACACCTCCACGTTCGACGGGGTCGCGGTTACGACACCGTAGCCCCGGGGTGCGCGGGATCACGCCCGCGCCGGCGCGGACGCGCCAGAATCTCCGCATGAAGCGGTTCCTCTCGTCGGTCGGCGCCGCCGGACTGGTCCTCGCGGGCGCGGGCGCGACGGCGCCTTCGCCCCTATTCGCCCAGCCCTGCGAGCGCTGGGTCGCTCCGGCTCCGGCGGGCGACGACACGCACCCCGGTACGCTCGCCGCGCCCTGGGCCACGCTCGACCACGCCTCCGCGAGCGTGCCCGACGACACGTGCACCGTGTACTTCCAGGACGGCGTGTATACGGGCACGCACAGCCTCTACGAGCGCTTCGAAACGCCGACGACGTTCCAGGCCGCGAACCGCTACCGCGCCGTGCTCCAGTACGCCGGCACCGCCGTCAAGCTCTTCGGAGCGAAGAACGTGATCCTGCAGGGCTTCGAGCTCCGCCACACGGGGCCGGGCGCGGGCGGCCTCGTCATGCAGGTCCAGCAGGGCGACGGGTTCTGGGCCGAGAACATCACGATCCGCGACAACGTCTTCCACGACTCCTGGAACAACGACCTCCTCAAGATCAACAACGGGGCCCGGTTCGTGGTGGTCGAGAACAACGCCTTCTACAACCAATCCGGCTCCGACGAGCACATCGACATCAACAGCGTCACCGACGTCCTCGTCCAGGACAACGTCTTCTTCAACGACTTCGCCGGCAGCGGCCGTGTCAACGGCAACGACACGAGCTCCTTCATCGTGATGAAGGACTCGAACGCCGGCGACGACGGGCAGATCGGCGACGAGCGGATCACCGTGCGCCGAAACGTCTTCCTGAACTGGGAAGGCTCGAGCGGCGCCAACTTCGCCCTCGTCGGCGAGGACGGCATGGCCTACTTCGAGGGCCGCTCCATCCTCGTCGAGAACAACCTGATGCTCGGCAACTCCGGCAACGACATGCGCGCCGCGTTCGGCGTGAAGGGCGGCAAGGACATCGCCTTCCGCTCCAATACGGTCGTCGGCAACCTTCCCTCCCTGGCCTTCGCCTGCCGCGTGAACCGCGAGGGCTCCAATCCGGTGAACGAGAACGTGTCTTTCCGCGGCAACATCTGGAGCGACCCGACGGGCACGATGGGCGCGGAAGCCGCGGGAGGGACGAACGAGTTCTCCGACGGCGCGCCGGCCGAGGCGACCGCCCTGGTCCTCGACCGCAACCTCTACTGGAACGGAGGCGCCGCGATCCCGCCGGGCGATCTCGTCAGCCCGCTCGTGGACGACGCGAATGCCGTCGTCGCGGACCCGCAGCTTCCGGGCCAGGCGGCGATCGTCCTGCCGCGCTGGAACGGCACGGCGTTCGAAAGCGGCAGCGGCACCATCCGGGAGGAGTTCGAGCGGCTCGTCACGCTCTACGGCGCGATCGGTGGAGGCAGCCCCGCGGCGGGCCAGGCGGACCCGGCGCGGGTGCCGGGGGACGACGTCCTCGGTCGCCGGCGCGACGCTTCGCCGGATCTCGGCGCATTCGAGGCCGGCGCTTCTTCGGCGCTCGCGATCGCGCCGGCGTCCGGGCCTTCGGCCGGCGGCGCCGCAGTGGCGATTACGGGCGCGGGTTTCCAGAGCGGCGCCTCCGTCGACATCGGCGCCGCGGCGGCGACCGGGGCCTCCGTCTCGACCGCGTCTTTTCTGACGGCCTCGACGCCCGCGCTGCTCCCGGGCACTCTGAACGACGTCGTCGTCACGAACCCGGACCTGAGCGCGACGACGCTGACGGACGGATGGTTCTCGGACTTTCTCGACGTGCCCCAGCCGGACCCGTTTCATCCATTCATCGAGACGCTGTTCCGCGCCGGCATCACGGCCGGCTGCCACGGCGGCAGCTTCTGCCGCGACCTCGCGATCCCGCGTAAGCAGATGGCGGTGCTCCTGCTGCGAAGCAAGCTCGGCGCCGGCCACGTCCCGCCGCCGGCCACGGGCGCGGTGTTCCTCGACGTCCCGGCGAGCCATCCGTACGCGGCCTGGATCGAGGAGCTCGCCGGGCTCGAGATCACAGGCGGCTGCGGCAACGGGAACTACTGTCCGGAAAGCCCCGTGACCCGCCGCCAGATGGCCGCCTTCCTGCTCAAGACGAAGTACGACAGCACTTACGTGCCGCCGCCGGCCGTCGGGATCTTCGGGGACGTGCCGTCGGGAGACTCGTTCGCTCCCTGGGTGGAGCAGCTCTACGCCGAAGGCGTCACCGGCGGCTGCCAGACCTCGCCGCTCCTGTACTGCCCTTTTAACGCCAACACCCGCGGGCAGATGGCCGTGTTCCTCGTAAAGGCGTTCGGCCTCTAGAACCCGTCAGGAAGCAAGGAGGCCGACCACAGCGCCATCGACCCGCCTCCTGCCTCCCGCCTCCCGCCTCCTGCCTCCTGCCTCCTGCCTCCCGCCTCCTCGTCACCCCCCCATTGACATCCCTCGCGGTTCGGCGTAATAGTTAACCATATGGTTAACTATTCGAGTGGCGCGGCGCTCGATGCGACGTTCCAGGCGCTCGCCGACCCGACGCGGCGCGCGATCCTCGCGAAGCTCGCCTCGGCGCCCGACACGCCCGTCGGCGAGCTCGCGCAGCCATTTCGCATGTCGCTGCCGGCGGTCTCGAAGCATCTGCGCGTCCTCGAGAGCGCCGGCCTGCTCGCCCGGCGGCGCGAGGGCCGCGTGCACCACTGCCGCTTCGTTCCCGGGCCCATGCGCACCGCCGCCGACTGGATCGCCCACTACCAGGCGTTCTGGGAGGACCGGCTCGACTCCCTGAAGCGTTTTCTCGAGCAACCCCTGAAGGAGGAGAAATCATGGCCGAATCTCGACAGCAAACCGCCCCGTCAGCGCCCGCGGCGGCCGTCCGCGCCTCGCGCACGATCCGGGCGTCGCGCCACCGGGTCTACCGGGCGTGGACGGACCCGGAGCTCCTGATGCGCTGGTTCATCGAGCCCGACGGCGACATGCGCGTGGTCGAGATGGATCTGCGCGCCGGCGGCCGCTATCGGCTCGAGGGCAGGATCGGCGACAAGCCCTGGGCGGTCTGGGGCACCTACCGCGAGGTCACCCCTCCTTCGAAGCTCGTCTACACGTGGAGCTGGGAGAACGACCCCGCGCTGGGCGAACCGCTCGCGAGCGGCAGCGTGGTCAGCGTCGAGTTCCACGAGCGCGGGGCGGAGACCGAGGTCGTCGTGACGCACGAGGGCTTCGCCACGGAACGCGCTCGCGCGGAGCACAACGCGGGCTGGATCGGCTGCCTGGATCGCTTCGCCGCCATCGCGGAGCAGTCCGAATCCGAAAAGGAGAAACGATGATGCGGACCTCGACGTCGAAGCGATGGATCGCGGCCGTGGGAATCCTGGCATCCACCGCGCTCTTGCCGGCCTCGCAACCGAACGCGGCCTGGGACAAGCTCACGACGCTGGTCGGCGACTGGAAGGGCGCCTACGCCGGTGCCGACCAAAGCGCGGACGGCATGGGCGAGGTCCGGATCTCCTATCGCCTGGTCTCCAACGGAACGACGCTCATGGAAACCATGGACAGCGGTCACGACACGAGCATGGTCACGATGTACCACGTCGATGGGAGCCGCATCCTGGCGACGCATTACTGCGCGGCCGGAAATCAGTCGAGGATGGCGGCCGCGGCCCTCTCTCCCGACGGGAAGACGCTGTCCTTCCGCTTCGTCGACGCCACGAACGTCACACCCGACAGCCAGATCATGCAGGGGGTCGTCGTCACGTTCGACGGCTCCGACCGATTCGAGCAGGCCTGGACCTCGCGGACGGGCACCAGGAGCAAGGACCAGGTCGGCACGTTCACATACTCGCGGGTCCGCTGACCGCGAAGCGAGCGTCGAGGGAAGGCGGTCATCCTGAGGGCCGCAGGCCCGAAGGATCCCAAACTCGATTGCGGCGCTGCGAGTCTGGGATCGTGACCGCCGACCTCCGGTCGGCGTGGGTTAACGCTGGGCTGCGCCCAGCGTTGCCTACGACCGGGGGGGCGAGCGCGGTGGACGGCTCGCCTACTGCCGCAGGTCTGCCGCTGGTGGCCGGCTCGCTTCGCTCAGGATGACGGCGTAACGATCAGCGGAATTCTCCGGCCCGGTAAACCTCTTTGCCTTCAAGGAGTGTGAGCAGGACCTTCGCCTCGTGGATCTGTGAGGGAGGGATCTCGAAGAGGTTGCGGTCGAGGACGATGAGGTCGGCGGCCTTGCCGACCTCGATCGAGCCCGTGTCCTTCTCCGAAAAATCGAGATACGCGGCGCGGATCGTGTAGCCGGCGATGGCATCGGGCAGCGAGATCTTCTCCTCCGGGATCCACGCCGGCCGCGTCTTTTCCGGCTCGCAGCGCGTGACGGCGACTTCGATCCCGTCGAGAGGGTTGAGCGACGACACGCTCCAATCGCTCCCGAAGGCGTACTCCCCGCCCGAGGCGATGACGCTCTCGATCGGGTACAGCCAGCGGGAACGTTCGGGGCCGAGCTTGGGCTCCGTCAGCTCCGTGATCCACCGGTCGCCGTTGGCCCACAGCGGCTGGAAGTTCGCGATGACCCCGAGCTTGCGGAACCGGGGGATGTCGGCCGGGTCGAAGAGCTCGATGTGCGCGATGTGGTGCCGGGAGTCGCGCGGCCCGTTCGCGCGGCGCGCGGCTTCGAACGCATCGAAGGTATCCCGGATCGCGCGGTCGCCGATCGCGTGAACGTGGATCTGGAACCCCTCCTTGTCGAGAGCCGTGGCGAGCGCCTGGAACGCCGCGGGGGTCAGGTTGGGCTTCCCGCGGTCGTTCGGGAATCCGACGTAGGGCTCGAGCACCGAGGCCGTGCGCGTCTCGAGAACGCCGTCGGCGAAGATCTTCACGGCGTTCGTCCGCACCCGGCCTTTCGCGTACTTCTTTCGAAGCGCCACGAGCCGCGGAACCTCGGAGGTTCCCTTGTCCGTGTTCACGTACAACGACGCGAGCACCCGGGCCGTCAGCTTTCCCTGCGCGTCGAGGGTGGCATAGGACTCGAGGTCCTCCTCGGAGGCGCTCGCCTCGACCAGGGACGTGAGCCCGAAGCCGTTCGCCTTCCGCAGGGCTTCCGTCAGGCCGTCGACGTGCTCTTTCGCGCTTCGCTTCGGAAGAGATTTCGCCACGAGGTCGGCGGCGTCTTCGCGCAGCGTTCCGCTCGGCTGCCCGGTCTTCGGATCGCGTTCGATGCGCCCGTACGGCGGATCGGGGGTCGCCTTCGTCACGCCGGCGAGCGAGAGAGCCTTCGAGTTCACCCACACCGAGTGCCCGTCGGACGCCGAGAGGTAGACCGGCCGGTCGGACACGATCGTGTCGAGCAGCGCCTTCGAGGGATTGCCGTCGGGAAAGAGCGTGAGCTCCCAGCCGCCGCCTCGGATCCACTTCGCCTGCGGGTGCTCCGCGGCGTACGCCTTCACTTTCGCGAGGATCGCCTCCTGCGTCTTGAGGCCGTTCAGGTCGCACTCGAGCGCCTCGACGCCGCCGGAGACAGGATGCACGTGGGAATCGTGGAACGCCGGCAGGACCATCTTTCCCGCGAGGTCCACGACCTTCGTCGAGGACGCGATCCAGGGAGATGCCGAGGCGTTCGCTCCGACGAACACGATGCGGCCCTTCGAGACCGCGACCGCCTCCGCCCAGCTGCGTGCTCCGTCCACCGTGTAAACGTTCGCATTGCGCAAGACGAGATCGGCCGGGACGGAAGAAGGCACCGGCGGCGCTGCTTCGATACTGAGCGCCAGGAGCCCGAGGACGGAGACCGCGATACCGATCCGGCATTTCGTCACGTCAATTCTCCTTCTTCGATTTCGTGTTCTCAGCCCGGACCTTCGCGACGACCTCGGTTGTCAGATCGTTCGGAATCGGGATCGAGAGGTTGTACTGGGCGATCTTCCAGGTCTCGCCGACGCGCAGGAGGACGCCCGACCCCCGGCAGGGGCCCATGTTCGGCGTGTCGAGGGCCTCGTCGAACCACGCGACGGTCCGATCGGGCGCGAAGGAGATCCAGCGCGAGACGGTCCGGAAGCTCCAGGCTTTGCCCTTCGCAAAATGGGGATGGGCCCATTTCCGAAACTCGTCGCGGGTCCACCGCTCGGTGCCGTCGGTGCCCAGGAATACGGCGTCCGGCGTGAAATAGGAGAAGTACCTCTCTTCGTCGGCCGCCGCAGCGGCCTCGTGCCACCCGTCGAGAACGGCTCCGACGGCCCCGGTCGCGAAAACGCCGTCCACGGATTGAGCGGAGAGCGCCGCCGCGCACAGAATGCCTGCGAGACCGACGAGTCGTTTCATGAGGGCTCCTCGAGCGCCGGGATCATAACGATCTTCCGGGGCGCGCGCCGGGCGCCAGCGGCGTCAATGCGCCGCGGGACCCGAAGCCGAGGCGGCGAGGCTTCCGCGGCACCGGGCCACGGCCCCCGCCGCTTCGGCGGACGGCTTCATGCGCACGGCCGTGAGCTTGCCCGCCTCCCGCAGCCGTTCGAAGATGGCGTGGGCCTTCGCGTACTGGGCGCACGCGGCGCCGGAGTCCTCCCCCGTCGCTCCGAAGCGCGCCTGCTTTTCGGTCTGCTGGCCGATGGTCAGGTACAAATCCGCCAGCGCCCCCTCCGCCCAGGCGTTGCTCGGATCGGCCGCGACGATGGGCTCGTAGAACGTCCTCGCCCTGGCGAAGTCCCGAAGAGCCCCGGCGGCGTCTCCCTCGCCCGCGCGGGAGTTCCCGATGTTGTGCAGGCTGATGGCGATTCCCACCCGGCCGTCCACGCTCTGGGTGTCCGCGGCCGCGATGGACTCGAAGAGCGAGAGCGCGTGCTGAAACTGCTCGCGGGCCGCCGCGAACTCCTTCTGGCTTTCGTAGAAGCCTCCCATCCCCGTGCGCAGATACGCGAGATCTCTGCGGACCAGAACGCTCGCGGGGTCCTCGGCTCGAAGAGCCTCGCCGATGGCGACCGCCTCCGCGTAGGCCTTCTGGGATCCGGCCGGATCGAGATTCTGGATGGCTTCTCCCACGAGATACAGGTTCTGGTGGAGACTGCGGCGGATCTCGCGATCCTTCGGATCGTCGGCGAGGCGGGTCCGCAGTATGGCGGCCTGTTTCTTGAGGGCCTCGTACGCCTCGGCGTCGCGACCGGCCGCCGAGAGGTCGAACGCGTAGTACTGCCAGGCCGTCGCGAGCGCCAGGGCGCGACGCGGATCCTCGGGACGGCGTTCGGCGAGCCGGCGGCTCAGGTCCAGTCCCTTTTCGGCCTGCGCGATGGCCCCGGCGGCGTCCCCGGTGATCAGCCGGATCCCTCCCTGAGTCAGGTACGCCCTCGAGAGCGTCGCCTGCATGTCGTCGTCGGCCGTGCCGGCCTGGACGAGAGGCTCCAGGAGGCCGATCGCCTTTTCGTAGCTCCGGATCGCTCCGGGAACGTCTCCCAGATTCGCCATGTAGGAGTTTCCCTGGACGTCACCGACTTTCATGTAGGCCTCGGCGAGCTCGCGCCGCAGCGCGTGGTCGGCTTCCGGCGCACGCGAGAGATCGTCGAGGTACTGGAGCGCGCGCTGGACGACGAGGGCGCGGGCCGGCGTCGAGCCGGGCAGGTCCCGGATCGCTTCGTCGAACTCGAACAGGAACGCGCTCGCAAGCTTTCGCAGGTCGTCGTAGCGCCGCTGCGCGTTCGCCTCCGCCGCGCGGGCGCGGCGGGCCTCGCGCAGGGTCGCCGCCACGCCGCCCACCAGGGCGACCGCCGCGACGGCGGCTGCAGCGAGGGCGATGCGATTTCGGCGCGCGAACTTGCCCGCACGGTAGACCAACGTGCCCCGCCGGGCCAGAACCGGACGTCCGGCGAGGTGGCGGCGGATGTCGTCGGCGAATTCGGCGACCGAGACGTAGCGGCGCTCGGGCTCCTTGCGCATCGCTTTCGCGACGATCGCATCGAGATCGCCGCGCAGCTCCCGGGAATTTGCCGCGACACTGGGCTTTTCCGGATCGCGCTCGCAGACGACGCGCAGGAGCTCCCCGGGCGTATTCCCGGTGACGGCGTAGGGTTTCTTGCCCGCGAGGAGCTCGTAGAGGACCACGCCGAGCGCATAGACGTCGCTCGCCGTGGTGATCCGCTCGCCGCGGATCTGCTCGGGGCTCGCGTAGTCCGGAGTCATCATCCGGAAGAGGGTCGCCGTCTCCGCGGCCGCGTCGGGCCCCCCATCCGGCTGGAGGAGCTTCGCGATCCCGAAGTCCAGAAGCTTGGGCTCGCCCTCGGGCGTCACCAGGATGTTCCTCGGCTTGATGTCCCGGTGCACGACGAGATTCTGATGGGCGTACATGACCGGACCGCACACCTCGAGAAAGAGGCGCAGGCGGTCGGGAATGGACAAAGAGCGGTTTTCGCAATACTCGGTGAGAGCCTCCCCTTCGACGTACTCGAGGACAAAGTACGGCTCGCCGTTCGGAGTGGCTCCTCCATCGAGGAGGCGCGCGATGTTGGGGTGCTCCAGCGAGGCCGAGATCTGCCGCTCGCTTCGGAAGCGTAGCAGCGAGAACTCGCTCGCCATGCCGGGCCGGATGAGCTTGACGGCGACCTTCTTCTGGAAATGGTCGTCCGCGCGGCGGGCGAGATAGACCATTCCCATGCCACCCTGCCCGAGCTCGGAGAGGAGCTCGTAGGCGCCGACGCGATCGCCGACGCCCGGCGAGGGCCAGCGGCCCTCGGCGGCGGGAACGGCTCGGCCCTCCGCCGCCTGATCCACGAACGTCCACCCATCCGCGGCGGCGGCGAGGCTCTCGATCTCGCGGCGCATTTCCTCGTCGCCGCCGCAGCGCCCGGCGATGAACGCGGCGCGCTCCTTCTCCGGAAGATCGAGAGCCTCGTCGAGGATCTCCTTGATCGTCTTCCAGCCCTCGGGCGTCCGGCGAGTCGTCATGCTTCGAGACGGCGTCCTTTCCGGATCAGGCTCCGATTTCGCGGCGCAGCCACGCCTTCGCGGTCCGCCACTCCCGTTTGACCGTCCTCGGCGAGATGCCGGCGACCTCCGCCGTCTCCTCGACCGTCAGTCCCCCGAAGAAGCGCAGCTCCACGATCTTCGCCTGCTGCGGATCGATCTTCTCGAGCTCTTCGAGAGCCCGATCGAGCGCGAGCAGCTCCGGGGCGCTCTCGGCGCCGCCGTCGACTTCGGCCGTCGCCACCTTCCAGGCGCTGGCGTCGCGTTTCGCGGCAAGACGCTTGCGCGCGTGATCCACCAGGATCCGCCGCATCATCTGGGCCGCGATTCCGAAGAAGTGCGCGCGGTTCTGCCACGCCACGTCCTTCTGGTGGGTCAGACGGAGATACGCCTCGTGCACGAGGGCCGTCGGCTGCAGGGTGTGGTCCTTCCTCTCCTGGCGAAGGTAGGACGCTGCGATCTTGCGGAGCTCGCCGTAGACCAGCGGCATCAGGCGGTCGAGGGCGTTCTGGTCGCCTTCGCTCGCGTCCCGGAGCAGTGCGGTGAGGTCCGGTTCGTTCGGCTGCGGCATGGAGCCTCGATGCCTGGTTGGGCGGATTAGACCACACGAAGCGAAGGACTTCGGCGCGCTCCGGGGCGGATGGCCCCGGTTTCCAGGCTCCCGCGCGTGTACGGGTGAAGGCCGGGAAGCACTCCCCCGGGGAACCTGGCCGGACCGCCAACGTTTCTCGAAGCAGAAGGAGGTTGCCATGCTCCAGCCGAAGAAGAGCCCCGGCCGACCCGACCCGGTTCTCGCGGCCATGCTCCTCCTCCTCGGCGCGTTCGCCGCCGGGGCGGATACGTTCACCGTGACGAACACCGCCGACAGCGGAGCGGGCTCGCTGCGCCAGGCGATCAACGACGCCAACGCCCACGCCGGCGCCGACACCGTCGAGTTCGACATTCCCGGCGCCGGCGTCCACACGATCGAGGTGCCGACCGCGCTGCCCACGATCACGTCTCCGGTGGTCATCGACGGCGCGACCCAGCCCGGCTACGCCGGCGCTCCGCTGATCGAGCTACACGGCGCGAACAGCAACGCCATCTGGATCACGGCTGGCTCCAGCACGCTCCGCGGCCTCGTCTTCAACAGCTTCGGACAGGCGATCGGCCTCCAGTCCGGAGGCGGCAACGTCATCGAGGGCTGTTACATCGGCCCCGACGCGACGGGAACCCAGGCGCCCTTTCCCTCCCAGCCGGGCATCCGGATTCTGAACTCCGACAACAACGTCATCGGCGGCGCTTCCCCCGCTTCGGGCAACCTGTTCGCCGGCGGGGCGACCGCCATCGCGGTCGAGGTCTCCGACGGCACCGTCATCCAGGGCAACCTCATCGGCACCGACGTCACCGGAACGCTCCCCCTGCCAAACGGCACGGGAATCAGCCTCTCGCAGGCCGACAACACCACGATCGGCGGGAGTGCGGCCGGGGCGCGGAACGTGATCGCCGCCAACCTCGGTTCGGGCATCGGGATCAGCTACGGCACCGGATGCGTCATCCGTGGGAATTACATCGGCACGGACATCACCGGAACCAAAGCATTGGGCAACGGCATGGGCATCAACGACTCCGGGGGCGCGAACGTCGCCATCGGCGGCACGGGCCCGGGAGACGGCAACCTGGTCTCGGGCAACAAGGGCATCGGCATCTACGTCTACAACTTCGCCTCCGACACGACGATCCTCGGAAACCGGGTCGGAACGGACGTGACCGGAACGCTGCCGCTCGGGAACATCACCGGCATCGCAACCTCGAACGACAGCGCCGGCTTCCGGATCGGCGGAACAGGGCCGGGGGAAGCCAACGTCATCGCTTTCAACAAGGGATACCTCCAGTACGGCCTTCCCGTCGGCGCCTTGATCTACAGCTCGAGCAAGCAGATCCCGATCCGGGGGAACTCGTTTCACGACAACGAGCAGCTCGGCATCGCGTTCACCGGCGAGCTCCCGACGTACAACGACCCGGGAGACGTCGACACCGGGTCCAATGACCAGCAGAACTTCCCGATCGTGCGTTCGGTGGAATACGGGAACTCCACCACCCGGGTCCTCGGCAAATTCAACAGCGCCGCGTCGACAACGTACCAGCTCGACTTTTACGCGAACCCTCCCTGCCTGAGGTTTCCGCGCGAGTTCATCGAAGGAGAGACTTACCTCGGCGCGACGGAGGTGACGACGGACGCGAGCGGCCACGTCGAGCTCGACGTCACGCTCCCGGTCGCGGTGGAGAACGGGGCGCGCATCTCCGTCACGGCGACGGACCCCGACGGGAACACCTCCGAGTTCTCGCAGCGGATCATCTTCGCGATGACGCCGTCGTCGGGCCCCGCGGCCGGCGGCCGGCCTCTGCAGATCTTCGGCACGGACTTCGCCGAGCCCGTCGCGCTGACCATCGGCGGCGTCGAGGTGGACTACACGTTCCAGAGCGACCACCTGCTGTACTCGAACTCGCCTCTGCTCGCGGCCGGCACAGTCAACGACGTCGTCGTGACGACGCCGGACGGAACGACGGGGACCCTCGTGAAGGGATGGGTCTCGGATTTTCTCGACGTCCCGGAGAATCACCAGTTCCATACCTTCATCACCCAGCTGATCTCGAACGCCATCACGGTCGGCATCGGCGGCGGCCTCTATGGCGTCGACCAGCCGACGTTGCGCCAGCAGATGGCAGCCCTGGTTCTGAAGGCCCGCCACGGACTCTGCTACGTCCCGCCGCCCTGCACGGGACAGTTCGACGACGTGCCCTGCCCCTCGACCTTCGCCGCCTGGATCGAGGCGTTCGCCAACGAGGGCATCACGGGCGGTTGCGGCGGCAACAACTTCTGCCCGGCCAATCCCGTCCGCAGAGACCAGATGGCCGTCTTCCTCCTGAAAGCGGAGCACGGTCCCGGCTACGTTCCCCCCGACTGCACCGGCCTCTACTCGGATGTGCCGTGTCCCTCGTTCTTCGCCAACTGGATCGAGCAGCTCGGGACGGAAGGGATCACCGGGGGGTGCGGAAGCGGCCACTACTGCCCGACGAGCTCCATCACGCGCGGCCAGATGGCGGTGTTCCTGGTTAAGACCTTCAAACTCCCATGAGCATTTCGGCCCGCGAGCAAGATTCGAGTTACCGCCGAGTCAGACGCCGGCCTTCGACCGGCGTCAAGCTCGGCGTTGCCTACTGCCGGGGGTCTGCCTTCGGTGGCCGGCTCCTGGTGAAGACGTTCAAACTGCCATAAGGCCAGAAGCCTGAGGGTCGGTTTACCGAGACGCGGTCGCCGGCGCGCAGCCGGCGGCCGCCTTTTTTGCCGCGTCGAAGGACGCGCGGCGGTCCGGCGGCAGCTCTCCCCGGGCGGCGATCGGCTCGAAGATGTCGAGGGCCCGGCGATGGAGCGCGCAAGCCGCGGGGCGATCGGCTTCGGCCGCCCCCAGCCGCACGTAGAGCATCGCGAGCATCCCTGCGGCCCAGGCGCCCGACGGAGACGCCGCGACCACGCGCTCGTACAGTGGCCTCGCGGCCCGGTAATCGGCGACGGCCTCGGCGCGACGCCCCAGCCGCTCGAGCGCCTCGCCGGCGTTGTGTTGCGTCATGGCCACGCCCAGGATCGCGTCCGTGCTCTTCGGATCCGCCGCGGACATCGCCTGGAATCCCGCCTGCGCGCGCCGGAGGTCCGCGAGCGCGCCCTCGGCGTCGCCCAGGGCCAGCTCCGTGACGCCGATCGACATCCGGGACCAGGCGAGATCGCGCTGGAGCGACACGCTTTCAGGCTCGGCAGCGGCCAGAGCGTCCTGGATGCGCTCGGCTTCCCGGTACTTCGAAAGCGCTCCCGCAAGGTCGCCGGAATTGGTCGTCGCGTCGCCCGAAAGAAAGAGGTTCTGGCCGAGGCTCCGCCGAACGGCGCGGTCTTCCGGCGCGGCGCGGAGGCGCTCCTGGAGAATCACGGCCTGCGCTTCGCGCGCCGCGGCCGCCTCGTCCGGTTTTCCGGCCGCCGTCGCATCGAAGGCCACGAACTGCCAGGCCTGTGAGAGCTCCATCTTCCGCACGGGGTCGTCCGGAGCCTCCGCGGCGAGCGCCTGCCGCAGCGCCAGACCCTTCTTCGCCCACGCCAGCGCCCCGGCGGCCTTCCCCTCGTTGAGGAGCAGCCCGCCGCCCACGAGATAGCACGTCGCCAGCGTGGCGCGCTCGTCGTCCATCGCGCCGGGCGCCTGGACGGCCGGCTCGAGGAGCGCGATGGCCTTCTGGTAGCTCGACACGGCTCCGCGAAGGTCTCCGAGGTTCGCGGCGAACGGATTCCCCTGCACGTCGCCGACGCGGCGGTACGCCTCGGCAACCTCGCGCCGGAGCGCGCGGTCGCCACCCGACTCCTCCGAGAGAGAGTCGAGGTACTCGAGCGCCCGCTGGACGATGAGGGCCCGCGCGGGAGTCGAGCCCGGCAGATCGCGGATCGCGTCGTGAAACTCGAAGAGGAAGGAGTTCGCGAGCGTACGGACGTCCTTGAAGCGCCTTTCCGCCCGCGCCTCGGCTTCGCGGGCCCGCCGCGCCTCCCGCATGTTTGCCGCGAGGCCGCCCGCGAGCGCGATCAAGACGAGGGCCGTGGCGGCCGCTCCCACACGGTGTCGCCGGATGAACTTTTTCGCGCGGTAGCCCGTCGACCCCCGCCGGGCCACGACCGGCAGGGCCTCGAGATACCGCCCGATGTCTTCCGAGAGGGCCGCGGCCGACGCGTAGCGCTTCTCCGGCTCCTTGCGCATGGCTTTCATGACGATGGCGTCGAGGTCTCCCCGAAGCTCGCGCCAGCCCGTGATGGTGCTCGGCTTCTCGGGATCCTCCTCGCAGACGAGCCGGAGGAGCTCCGCCGGTTCCGGATTCTCGACGTGGTAGGGGCGGCGCCCGGCCACGAGCTCGTAGAGCACGACGCCGAGAGCGTAGACGTCACTCGTCGTGGTCACGGGCTTGCCCCGCACCTGCTCGGGACTGGCGTAGTCGGGCGTCAGCATCCGGTAGAGCGTCGCCGTATCCTGACCCGCCCGGACGGACCCGCCGGGGTCGAGCAGCTTCGCGATGCCGAAGTCGAGGAGCTTCGCCTCCCCCGCCGCCGTCACGAGGATGTTGCCCGGCTTCAGGTCCCGGTGCACCACGAGGTTCTGATGCGCGTACTGGACCGCCGCGCAGACGTCCTGGAACAGGCGCAGGCGCTCCCGAAGCGAGAGCTCACGGGCGTCGCAGTACCGGAGGAGCGGCTCGCCCTCGACGAACTCCATGACGAAGTACGGCTCGCCGGCCGCGGTCGTGCCGCCGTCGAGGAGCCTCGCGATGTGCGGATGGTCGAGCGACGCCGAGATCTGACGCTCGCTTCGAAAACGGCCGAGGGCGACTTCGTCCGCGAGACTGCCCGAGACGAGCTTGATCGCGACCCGCCGCTGAAACTCGTCGTCGGCGCGCCGCGCGAGGTACACGACGCCCATGCCTCCCCGCCCGATCTCCGAGAGCAGCTCGTAGGGCCCGATCCTCTCGCCTTGCCGGGAGCGCGGCGGGGCATCGGCAAAGGCCACCGGCACCGGCGTGTCGAGGATGTTGTCGCCGTCCTCCGCCGCGGCGGCGAGGGACTCGACGTCCCGCCGGAGGTCCTCGTCGGCGCCGCAGGCTTCGGCGATGAACGCGGGCCGCACCCCGGTCGGAACCTCGAGGGCCTCGTCGAGGATCCGCTTGGCCTCCCGCCACCGGCCGGCGTCGCTTCGGCTCGACACGGCGTCCGGCTCTAGGCCTCGAGCCCGATCTCTCGCCGCAGCCAGGCCCGGGCGGTGCGCCATTCGCGCTTGACCGTGGCCGTCGAGATCCCGGCCGCGTCGGCCGTCTCCTCGACCGTCAAGCCCCCGAAGAAGCGGAGCTCCACGATCCGGGCCTGCTGAGGATCGAGCTCCTCGAGGGTCGTCAGCGCCGAGTCCAGGGCGACGAGCTCGGGAGCGCGGTCGTCCACTCCGGCGTCGACGAGCGTCAGGCGCAGGACCGCGCCGTCGCGTTTGGCCGCCCCGCGCCGCCGCGCGTGGTCCACAAGGATGCGCCGCATGATCCGGGCCGCGATGCCGTAGAAGTGTGCGCGGTTGGACCACATCACGGACCGCTGTCCCTGCAGGCGCAGATAGGCCTCATGAACGAGCGCCGTGGGTTGAAGGGTGTGGTCCGGTCTCTCCGAGCGCAGGTAGGAGGCTGCCAGCCGTTTGAGCTCGCCGTAGACAGCGGGCAGGAGCCGCTCCAGGGCTTCACGGTCTCCGCCGCTCCAATCCCTCAGCAGGGCGGTGATGTCCCGCTCGGGCAGCCCTTCCATGCAAGCCCCTTTTGTCTCGAATCTACACCCGCCCGACCGGGGCGTGATCCCGTTTCGGACGGATCTGCGCGTGAGGGACAGGTCCGAGGCTGCCGGCGGTGGGATGCCGGGGCCCCCAAGGCGCGGGCCGGCCAAGGAGGAGGGTCATGACCTCGAGAACACTGGAGCTTCCGCGCACCCTGTCCGGCGCGACCCCTGCGGCCGCGTCCGCCGGGCTGGCCGTTCGACTGGCGGCCACGGCGATCGACCTGGTGGTCGTCGGAACCGTGGCCGTGATCGGCGCCCTGGCGGCGCACATGGTCATCGCCATGCTGCCGGCCCAGGTGGCCGACGTGGAGTCCTGGGGCCTCCTGGCCCTCGCAGCCATCGTGCTGGTCGGGTACTTCGTCTATTTCTGGGGAATCGAGGGCGCGACACCCGGGAAGAAGCTGATGGGACTCAGGGTGACCCGGCCGGGCACCCACGAACCGATCGGGCCGGGCCGGGCCCTGCTCCGGCTCGTCGGGATTACCGCCGGGAACATCCTGTTCGTGGATCTCATCGTCGCGTTCCTCCATCGGGA
>Ga0207691_10001729_pt1 | contig 21513 bp, 14 predicted proteins | sample KBSM13metaG_FD_184327 | JGI IMG/M metagenome (GOLD analysis project Ga0207691, IMG submission 184327) | Miscanthus rhizosphere microbial communities from Kellogg Biological Station, Michigan, USA - KBS M1-3 metaG (SPAdes) (version 2) | ecosystem: Host-associated > Plants > Roots > Rhizosphere >... | reverse complement strand
CTCATCACCGGGAAATTTTTCACGCACCTCTTCAAGAAAGCGGCGGTTGATTTCGTAAATGATCTCGAGATGGCGTGGAAGCAAGGCGCCGAAAAGACCGACGCTCCACTTCTCTAATGCCTCGGGCAGGAGTGTGTGATTCGTATAGGCGAAGGTGGCCCGAGTTACATTCCATGCTGTCTCCCACCCAAGTTCGTTCTCATCCACCAGCAGCCGCATCAGCTCGGCAACCGCAATCGCCGGGTGCGTGTCGTTCAGTTGTGCCGCCCACCTCTCGTGGAAGGTCGAGGGCGTTCCCCCCAGGAACGTGTGAATCCGGAGCATGTCTTGGAGAGAACAACTGGAGAAGAAAAACTGCTGTTTCAGCCTGAGTTCCTTACCCGCAGCAACTTCGTCATTCGGATAGAGAACTTTCGTAATGTTCTCTGAAGCCATCTTGTCCTGAACCGCCCGGTAATAATCGCCGTGATTAAAAGCCGAGAAATCGAATGACTCAATTGCCTCCGCCTTCCAGAGCCGCAGGAGATCGCAGGTATCGACTTGATAACCCAGTATAGGCGTATCATAAGCAACGCCCTTGACTACGTTCGCCGGGACCCAACGGACGTGAAGGCGGCCCTGCTCATCCGTGTTAGTCTCCGTATGCCCGGCAAACTTCACTTCATAGGCAGTTTCTGGACGCGCGATCTCCCATGGGTTCCCGGATCGGAGCCATTTGTCAGTGATTTCCTGCTGCCACCCATCACGGATGATTTGATCAAAAATGCCGAACTCATAGCGAATGCCGTAGCCGATGGCAGGCACCTCGACCGACGCGAGTGAATCCATGTAACACGAGGCCAACCGGCCAAGACCGCCATTTCCCAGGCCGGGTTCCTCTTCCTCACCGATAAGCTCATCGAGGTCATAGCCTAACGAATGTAAGGCTTCCTTCGTTGCTTCGGTCATCCCGAGACTGAGGAGATTATTGGCCAGATGCGGCCCGGGCAGATATTCCGCCGACAGATAGGCGACTACTCGTGTGTCTGCGTCGCCGTAGGTTTCAAGCGATCTAACCGCACGCTTGAAGACGCGGTCGCGCACCGTCAGGGCGAGGGCAAGGTAAAGATCGTGCTTTGTTGCCATCCGCTCCAGGCGGCCCAAACCGCAATGGAGATTGTCGAGAAACGCTCGTCTAATCTCATCGGCGTTCGTGCCGGTCCGGATGGTGCCAATTGAGTTCATGAGAGTTAGAGCGGGAGCAGAGCGACGCGTGTGACGGCGAAGCCGAAAACCGCCAGAGCAAAGATGAATGATACCAACCGGACCCGCCTCTGCTCGAATTTGATCGCGGCATTAGCAAAGAACAGGACGGTGGCGAACAGCACCGTGTTCGCGAGATAGGCACCCGAGAAAGTTCCGGCCATTCGAGCCTCCTTAAGTTTGTCGGCGCCGGTGGCGCTAGCCTCGGCCGCCTCACGCGTCCCTCGGATTTCATACAATCCCGGCACGAACGGGTGCGGATCGGCCTTCGGATTTTCGAATGGTTTCTGCGTCATCCAGGCGTCATACGCCTTGCGCACGTCAGGCGGAAAACGCTGGACATAAAAGTCAGCGAGTTTCTCATTACCAGCCTGCTTGGCCGCGAGCACCTGCATGAACATGGCGGTGTGAATGGTCGCGCTCTGCATTCCTTGCACGCTTAAGAGACCGGCCTTGCGTTCGAGCGAATTGTATTCGTTGAAAAGTCGATTTCCTTTCCGCGTCCAACCAGCTGACTCATAGGAACACCAGGCCGTTCCGAGCGTCGCCAGCGCCATGAGCAGAGCCGCGATCGGCTCGGCCCAACGATGCTTTGCCGGCTCCCGCATGGATGAAGGAGGCGACCGGTCATCAGCGGGCGCCGTCCTCGGCTCTGCAGCGCTGGTGCTGGGGTCAGGCGGCGTAGCAGTCATGCGATCAATTTTGAATTCGTGGAAATCATCTCGTGATCTTGCAAATCGCGAAAAAACCATCGCGCGCTGACCGAATGGCCTCTATCAGACCTTGGTCCTACACGCTAAGCGCGACTTATGAGAAGCGCTCGGGCTGACCGGTCGTGGCGAGGACAGAACGCCACCAACCGCTCGCCGGATCGAGCCGTTTGGTCTGGGTGGCGAGCAGTTCGATCGGGACGTGGACAAAGCGCTCGTGCACAAAACCGATCACGACGCCGGTCCGGCCCGCCATTGCGGCGTGCACGGCATGACGCGCGAACAAATCGCAGAGAAGATCGTCTTCGCAATTGGACGGCCGGCTGCGAACCTGGTAGCTCGGATCGAAGTAGCGGAGCACAACCGGGATGCCCTCAGCCGCAAAATGCGACTTGATCTGCTCGCAAAGGAACGGGCCAATGTCCTTCAGCTTGACGTTCCCGGAAGCATCGCGTGCCGCGGCGGCACTCTCTAACAAGTCTTGCCCGGCGCCTTCCGCAACAGCGATGACCGCGTGCGACTTCGTTAGCATGCGTTGTTTCAGCGCAGCGAGAAACACGTCGAGTTTGAACGGCACCTCCGGGATGAGCGCGAAATTCACATCCTGGCTCGCAATCACAGCCCCCGCAGTAATGAAGCCGGCATGTCTTCCCATCAATTTCACCACCCCAATTCCCCCGGGCACACTCCGGGCCTCGGTGTGAGCGCACTCGAGCACCCGCGCCGATTCCTCGATCGCACTAAAGAAACCAAAAGTGCGCGAAACGAAGGCGACATCGTTATCGATCGTTTTGGGCACTCCCACCACCGAAAGCGCGTGGCCACGTTTGCGCGCTTCCTGGTAAAGCGCATTGGCGCCCCGCTGGGTGCCATCTCCGCCGACCGTAAATAGAATGTTCACGCCGCGGTTGATGAGATTGTCCACCGCTCTGCCGATATCGACCGGACCTCGGGAGGAGCTGAGAATTGTCCCACCCTGTCGATGGATATTGTCTACCAGACGGTGCGTGATGATGACCGGCTCCATCGCGCAAGCCGGTTCAAGCCCGGCATATCCGCCCCGGAATCCAATCACCTCAGCGATCCCGTAGCCATAATGCAGCTCGAGAAAAAGCGAGCGAATCACGTTGTTCAGGCCGGGACAAAGCCCGCCGCACGTTACGATTCCGGCGCGCGTCTGTCGCGGATCGAAGAATAGTTTCGCGCGCGGTCCGGCCAGCTCGAACTGGAACCCTGGTTCTGCGCCAGCTTCGATCCGCTCCGGGATTCGGATGTCGTCGCTGACGGGGTGAGTGGTGTGGGATTTGAAGGAGGCTTCGCCTAAACAGGGACAGTTCATCGGAATAAGATAATCGCTAGAATTTGTGCGGAAAGAATGCGGAGCAAAGTAACAAGCGGATAAACGGTGGCATAGGCAACAGTGGGCGCGTCCGACCTGAAAATGTTCGAGGCGAAGGCGAGCGCAGGCGGATCAGTCATGCTACCCGCGATGAGACCGGAGAGATCCACAAAATTCAACTTGCACACGACGCGCGCGAAAATGCCGATCAACATTAGAGGCAGCACCGTTACGCAGGCGCCGGCCAGCAACCATTGCATCCCAGTCGTGCTAAAAACAGTGGCAAAAAATTTCGCGCCCGCACTCAACCCGACGGCGGCGAAGAAAAGCGCGATCCCGAATTCGCGGAAGGCCAGATTGGTATTGGCCGGCATATGCCAAACCTGTCGACCAATTCGTCCAATGCGACCAAGAATAAGCGCCACGATGAGCGGTCCCCCGGCCAGGCCAAGGCGAACTGGCTGCGGCAAACCGGGAAACGGAATCGGCATCGTGCCGAGCGCAATTCCGAGAACAAGGCCGATGAAAAGCGGAATGAAATGCGTCTCGTTCAATTCCTTGAGTGAGTTACCAAGAATTTTCGCCGCCTTATCAAGGTCTTCCGCACGACCAACGATGTTGATCTTGTCACCAAATTGTAGTCGCAGACCCGGAATCGCTGACATTTCCAGGTCCGCCCGCCTGACGCGCGTCACCGCAACGCCAAAGCGATCGTCCAGGTCGAGTTCGTCAACCGTCTTCCCGAGAACGCTACGGTCAGTGACAACGACGCGGCGAAGTGTGATGTCACTTTCGGTGAGGACGAGATCCTCGTCACTGCGTTCTCCAACCACACGCTCGAACTGTTCGAGCCCGGCGCGCGTGCCGACTACTGCGAGCCGATCGTTGCCATGAATGACGGTTGCATCCGTTGCGGCCATCGTGCCGGCACTATTGCGAACACGCGAAATAGTAACGCGCGATTCGATACGACCAGGAATATCGGCAATGCGAATCCCGTCCAGATTCCGATTGGTAACGACGAGGGTCCAGCGCTCAAGCGCTTCGGCCGGGGTCCGGCTGCGCGCCGCGAAATCGGCTGCTTCACGGGCGGGGTCGATCCGGAATATTTGCTTCAAAACCAGAAGCGTGGCGATGATGCCGATGATTGCAACGGGATAACTCACAGCGTAGGCGAGGGCGGGCAGTGCAAGCCGGTCGGGACTGATTCCGGGCAAGGTGCTGAGTGTTTGCGAGGCTGCTCCCAACGATGGCGTATTCGTCGAGGCGCCGGAGAAGATTCCAAGGACAGCGGCGTTATCAAAGGCCGCAAACCAACCGATGAGCGGCGCGCTCACGGCACCGGCTATCACGATACTCGCTGCGAGCAGATTCATCTTCACTCCCTGCTGTCGCAAGGCGGCAAAAAAGCCCGGGCCGAGTTGAAGGCCAATCGTGAAAACAAACAGGATCAGTCCAAATTCCTTTACAAAATCGAGGGTGTGATGATCGACCGGGTTACCGAAATGACCGACGATGATGCCGGCAAAAAGGACGCCCGCGGTGCCGAGGCCGATCCCCCGAAACTTCAGACTGCCGAGCGTCATTCCGAGCACACAGACAAACGCGAGCACGCCGATCGCCTGCGCGATGGGTTGCGCCTCATGAAGCTCGAAGAGCCAGTCCATGGTTGGTGGAATGGAACGTCCCCGACCGCTTCCGAGTAAGCCATCAGACCTTGGTCCTACACAGCCGCCGAAAAGTTGGAACTCTTCGTCTGATCGCCGCCCTCTGCCCTTCTACGACACCGCGCGGGGGTGCGTCATGTTCTCGGGCTTGAGCAGGTCGTCGAGTCGCTCCTTGGTTAGCCAGCCTTTCGCGAGCACGAGGTCGTAGACGCTTCCGCCGGATTTGAGCGCTTCCTTGGCGATCAAGGCGCTCTTTTCGTAGCCGAGCACGGGGTTGAGCGCGGTGACGAGGCCGATGGAGTTACGGACATATTCGAGACAGCGCTCGCGGTTTGTCTCGATCCCGGCAATGCAACGGCTGTGCAGGATAATTGCGGCGTTGCGCAACAGCGTGAGGCCGAAGAGGAGGTTAAAGGCGATGACGGGCTCGGCCATATTAAGTTCGAGTTCGCTCGCCTCGGAGGCCATCGAGACCGTCACGTCCGCACCGATGATCTGGTAACAAATCTGGCTCACGCATTCGGGAATAACCGGATTCACTTTGCCCGGCATGATCGACGAACCGGGCTGCATCGAGGGCAGGCGAATTTCATAGAGGCCGCAGCGTGGACCAGACGACATCCAGCGCAGGTCGTTGCAAATTTTCGAAAGCTGGACGGCGGCGGTTTTCATCGTGCTGCTCATGAGCGCGAATTCGCCGGAATCCTGCGTGGCCTCCACTAGATCGTCCGCGAGCGTGACAGGCACGCCGCTGATTTCGGCGAGGTGCTTCGTGCAAAGCGCGGCGTATCCGGGCGGGCTATTGAGGCCGGTGCCGATGGCAGTCGCACCCATGTTGATCGCGTAAAATTCTTCGCCGACGCGGGTGAGGTGCCGGATGCCGTCGCCGATCATCACCGCATACGCGCCGAACTCCTGGCCGAGTGTCATCGGCACCGCGTCCTGATTTTCGGTGCGGCCCATTTTCAGCACGTCCGCGAATCCCTTCGCCTTCTCCTCGAGCGATGACTTGAGGTCGCGGAGCGCGGAAAGTGTATCGCGAAGTGTGAGCACGACGCCGAGTTTGATCGCCGTCGGGTAGGCGTCGTTCGTGGATTGCGAACAGTTAACGTGGTCGTTCGGGTGAAGGTATTCGTATTCTCCTTTTTTGTGGCCAAGAATTTCGAGCGCACGATTCGCGATCACTTCGTTCGCATTCATGTTCGTCGAGGTGCCCGCGCCGCCCTGGAACATGTCGATGACGAATTGGTCGTGCAGTTTGCCCTGCTCGATTTCATCGCAGGCTTTGCCAATTGCGTCGGCCTTGTCCGCTTGAAGCACGCCGAGTTCCGCATTCGCCATCGCCGCGGCTTTTTTCACAAACGCGATCCCGCGAATGAAATGCTCGAAGCGGGCGGATTCCGTTCTCGTGCGCCACTTCGTAGATCACCGGCAAAAGCGGATACACGATGTGTCCCGTGCCGGCCGCGAAGGTGAATCCGTAGGTCACCAACGGCGCTACGATCGTCACCTGTTTTGGATTTTTGCGGATGATTCTCTCCGCCATCCGCACAAGAAAATCGATCCGACCCGCCACCTCCATCGCCGACGCGGCCATGATGACGATGAGCAACACATCGCCAGGCAACGCCGCAGGCGCGATTCCAAAACCCGCGACAAGCACTAACAGTCCAACCGCTCCCACAAACCAAGACCAACGCCGCCGGCCCGCGCGCCCATGGCGAGCGCCCCGATGATGACAAGAAATTCGAGGATAAGTTTGATGTCCATGGGCGGGCTATGTTAGCGGCGCGACGATGCCGCTACGTTGAAGCAACTTGTCCGCGATGCAGCGCTTCGGCACGATCACGATGTCTCGAAGGAGAACAGCCACCGCAGAATTCGCCAATTAGACCTTGGTCGTAGGCGGATGCCAGCATCGGGGAATGTCTCAGCCCAACGGCAGCAACCAAGGCACGAGAAGGACCGTGATGAACAGCACGATGATCGCAAATGGCACACCGATGCGCACGAAATCACCGAAACTGTATCGACCCGGCACAACCACCATCATATTTATCGGCGTAGAAACCGGAGTCATGAAGGCAGTGGACGCGGCCAACGCAACTACCATTGCAAACGGATAGGGCGAAGCGTTGAGGGCTTGAGCAGTGCTCAACGCAACCGGTGCCATGAGCACGGCGGTGGCAGTGTTGGAAACGAACAGACCAATCGCGGCGGTGAGAACGAACAATGCACCCAACAACAGGCGAGGTTCGGCATTGCCGAAGAGGTGAAGCAAACTGTTCACCGCCAGTTCCACGCCGCCGGTTTTTTGCAGCGCGGTTGAGAACGGAATCATGCCGACAATCAGGATAAGTGTCGGCCATTGGATCGATGCGTAAGCACTCTCAAGCGAAATGCAGCGCGTTACTCCGAGAAGCAGAATGGCAAGGAGTGCAGCGATCACGTTCGGCACCCAGCCGGTAACCATGAGTGTGATCATGACGGCGAGACTAACGAGCGCATACGGCGCGCGACTTCCGGCAAGCGCAGCCCGCTCGATCTCCGCCGGCAGGCTGAGCACGAGGAAATCCTGTTTTTGTTTTCGCAATTCGCGAATGTATTTCCAGCGACCGATGACAAGGAGGACATCGCCGGCGCGGAATTTTTCTCCCGCAATGCCGGACTTGAGCGCTTCGCGTTTCCGCCGCAGGCCGATCACGTTGAGCCGATATTTTCTCCGGAACGCAGCGCTAATCACCGTTCGGCCAATCAATTCCGAATCCGGCGGAATGAGCACTTCGGCCATGCCGAGATCACGCGATTGATCGGTGAAATAGCGGCTGCGCAACGGCAGCAGTTCGAGTTTCAGTTCCGTCAATCGTTGCGCGCGCGCATCGTCGATCGGGTCGGCGAAATCCACCAGGAGCACGTCGCCGGCTTGCAGTTGCCGGTCGGGACGCGGTTCGAGTAACTCGCAACGCGTGCCTTTCATGCGTTCGATCGCAACGACATTCGCGTTGCTTTGCCGGCGCTCTTCCGCTTCGTTGAGTGTCTCCCCGATCAGCGGCGAATCGGCGCCGACGCGCACACGATGCTCACGGGCCGTCAGGTCGTAATCGCGCGCGAAATCCATCAGATTGCGACGCGCTCTCTTCGGGCGTGCTGTTTTGTTGGGTGGATTCAACCAACGCCGCGCCACCAGCATGTAAGCGATGCCCGCGGCGAGGATGACAGCGCCAAACGGCGTAAAACTAAAGAAGCCGAACCCCGCGAATCCACCGTGCTGCAACGCGCTGTCCACCACGAGATTCGGCGGCGTTCCGACAAGGGTCAGCATGCCGCTAATTAATCCGGCGAAACTCAGCGGCATCATCAGTCGGCTCGGCGGCAATTTCTGACGCGCCGCGATCCCGAGAACTACCGGAATAAAAATTGCCACTACGCCGGTTGAACTCATCACTGCACCGAGTGCTCCCACCGTTAGCATTAGAAAGACGAGCAGCCGCTTTTCGCTCCCAGCGGAGTGATGAAGGAGCAGGTCTCCCAGTTGATTGGCGATGCCGGTCCGCACCAATCCATCGCCGACCACAAAAAGTGCCGCGATTAAGATCACATTCGGATCGCTGAATCCAGCCAGCGCCTCGGAAACGTTCAGAATGCCGGCCAGCGGCAGAGCCAGCATGGCAAGGAGCGCGACCACATCCATGCGCGGCTTCCCCACCACAAACATGACAATGCAGGCCAAAAGCAGGCCGAGCACGAGAAGTAATTGTGGATTCACCCTTGCCTAACCATTTTCGATCATCAATATGCAGTCCCGAACGGCCCCCATAGGACCAAGGTCTGATACCAAATAACCCGGCAACAATTAAATTCGCAACCCGAAGCGCAAAAGCTCACATGGTTAGAGGCGACACGCGATGAAATGTCCGGCCTGTTTCTCGGAGATTGATGATCGATCATACCGATGCAAGGAGTGCCGCCGAATCTGTTCCTATCGGCGGCTTTGCTGGCGCTATCGCTATGTCCTGTTGGTGACGGTCGCGCTGATCGGATTCTGGACCGTCCGCGGATTGGTCAACCGGTGGTCGACCCGAGGCTATGACAACCTGGCGCCTGGCGCGCTGGTCTCGGATGAAATGACCCTAAGCTGGCTTGGATTAAAGGATAAAGGATGGTTTTGTGCGGAGCCGCATTACAAGGGCAGCCTCCTGCATCTCCGGCACAAGATTTTTCAGCCTAAGGACGTGATCGTTTTCGTTCACGGGTTCATCGGCGATTACGTCAATACCTGGGGCAAGCCCAAAGTCTTACTCGAAGATCCCAGGTTCAATCGAAACTACGACTTTGTCTTTTATGGATTCAAGACCGCGCTCTTTGGCGACGTGCCCGCTTTCGATGAGGAAGCGGCCCGACTCGATCGAACTCTGACCCACCTCGAGCAGGATTATCAAAGCATCACGGTCGTGACTCATAGCAAGGGAGGCCTGCTCGCGACGCGTACTCTTCTCAATCGGGCGAAAGATTTTCCGAGCAAACAACCGTACAAAATTCATCGGATCGTCATGTTTACGCCGCTAACCGAGAACGTTTCCCTCGCGCAACTTCCCGCGTTCGTAAAGCTGCTCGGAAAGGAGAGCCAGGATATTGCGCAAATGCAGGCCGATACCTATTCGGAACTGGGTAAAGTAAAGGAAGACTTGACGGCGGTGCTGAATCCGGGCGACCATATCGCGGAAGCGCGTAAGGAATCGTTTATCAAGGACGTCGCTGAACATCTCTACGTCATCAATGCCGAAGGAGATGAAATTGTGGATATCGGGCCTAACGGGGAAAAGGTGGTCAGCGAAGCGATGCGACAGCTAAGTCAGTTGCCAACTCTGGACGTGCCGCGGCTTGTCACGCTACGCTACAGTGACATCGGCGGATCAGAAGAGGACGCGCGTGAGACAAAAAGCGGAGTAAGAGATCCCAGCTATGCGCATGGCATCGTGGTGAAAATGGGTGCACAGGACGACTTCTCCTTCTTCGATCATTTCGAGGAGTTGCTCTTCGACCGGATTGGCGTGCCGCCGCGAAGTCTTGCCGCCAATGCCGAACAAGTCAGGCAAAACACTCGCGACCGGATCGAGGCCGAAATTTTCGAGATGAACAAGTTCGTCGTGGATAAGAACCCTATGGTTGGCCTTGCCTGGAAGGACATAAACGACGCGGTCCAGGCGAAGTTTAAAGGTGTCCCGGAACCGGCCCGGACAAAGCAGGTAGAAGACCTTACTAAGCAAACCTACTATGTTTATATCTTCCTTAGCTTGTATGCGCGAATGGATAGTCTGCGAAGCCGAGGCATCCTTTCGCCTAACGACGATATGATCGTTACCTGGAAGCGCTCCTGGCTTCCGAATCTAATGCGTTCTGAACTCGGCCATTGGATGCTCGATAGTAACCTGATGGAATATTACTCCGAGACGATGATCAAGGATCTGCGCGATGCCGCGGAGCCTGCGCTGTCGAGCCCAACGCCACAGACGTCGCCAGAAATGGGCGCGCATTAATAGCGATGAATTGTCCAGCCTGTTACTCAGAGATCGATGATCGCTCATATCGCTGCAAGGAATGCCACCGAATCGCTTCTTATCGGCGCTTTTGCTGGCGATATCGCTATTTCGTGTTGGTGCTCGTCGCACTGATCGGATACTGGACTATCCCCGGCCTGGTCAGGCGATGGTTTGCTCTGGATTATAACAAGCTGCCGCACGGCGCGCTCGTCTCCGATCAAATGACACTGGGGTGGCTGGGGCTGGCGGACAAAGGCTGGTTCTGCGAAGAGCCCCATTACAAAGGCAGCCTGTTGCATCTGCGACACAACGTTTTTCAGGCCAAGGACGTGATTGTTTTTGTGCGCGGATTCACCGGCGATTACGTCAACACCTGGGGAAAACCGAAAGTCCTGCTCGATGATCCGCGCTTCAATCGAAACTACGATTTCGTCTTTTGCGGCTTCGAGAAGGCGCTCTATGGCGATCCAGCAGCTTTTGAGGAAGGAGCGGCAAAGCTGGATGGCTTGCTCAGCCACCTGGAGGATAATTATAAGACCATTACCATCGTCGCCCACGGCAAAGGCGCACTACTCGCGATGCGTACCCTTCTTGATCGAGCAAAAGCTTTTCCGAAGAAACAACCTTATAAGATTCACAAGATTGTCATGTTCTCGCCACCGACCGAAAACGTTTCGTTAGCGCGACACACCGAGCTGGTGAAGCTGCTGGCCGGGAACAGTGCGGAGCTCGCACGGATCCAGGCCAGCACCGACTCGGAGCTGGGAAGGGTAAAGGCGGATTTGAAAGCCTTGCTTAACCCCCAGGACCTGTCCGGCCAGGCCCGCATGGAGGCCTTTAAACGAGACGTGACCGACCATCTCTACGTCATCAACGCTGAGGGCGACGGAGTGGTTGATGTGGGGCCTAACGGTGAAAAGATCGTAAGCGAAGGAATTCGAAAGCTAAACGAATCGCCAACGATCGGCCCGCCTCGCCTGGTTACGCTTCGTTATAGCGATATCGGTGGGACGGAGGAAGACGCCCGGGAGAAAAAGAGCGGCGTGAAGAATCCTGCCTATGCGCATGTCATCCTCATCAAGATGGGGGAGCAGAAGAATTTTTCGTTCTTCGATCGTTTCGAGCAGCTGCTCTTCGATCGGATTGGCGTGCCGCCGCGAAGTCTTTCGGCCGATGTCGAACAAATTCGACAAAGCACGTTCGACCGGATTAATGCCACGATATTTGAGATGAATAAGTTTGTGGTCGAAAAAAACCCGATGGTCGGCCTTTGCTGGCGAAATATCGCGGACGCGGTCAAGACGAAACTCGAAAGCGTTCCCGAGCCTGAGCGGCAGAATCAAACCGAAGAGCTGGTCAGGCAGATCTACTATATCTATATCGTTCTCGATCAATACTCGCAGCTCGATGACCTGCGTAACCGCGGCTACATGTCCGCTGACGACCCAAAAATCATCGAGTGGAAACGTTCAAATCTTCCCAACCTCATGGGCTCCGAGGTTGGGAAGTGGATGCTCGAAAACAATCTCTTGGAGTATTATTCGGAACCGATGATTAAAGACTTACAACAGGCAACGGCAAGCGCGCTACAACCAGACGCAAAATCGACCAACGCCACACCGACGACTGAAAACCAATGAGTCAGCTCCTGCATCTTCCACCCTGGCTGTTTGGAATTATTGTCGTCAGCATCTTTGTTATCGCAGCAGTTACCGGATTAGCCTTTTTTAATTGGATCGTCCGGGATCGCATCAATCTCACCGAAGCGATGAACAACGACATTATCTTCTTCGCCTCCGCAATTTCCGTATTTTACAGCCTGACCGTCGGTCTAATCGCGGTCGGAGTTTGGAGGACGTACACGGAAGCCTCAAACATTGTCTCAGAGGAGGCTACGGCGATAGGCTGCTTTTACCGGGATATCAGCGGTTACACTGAGCCTAGCCGCACTGAAATCCAGAAGGAAGTCCGCGCTTACGTCGACTTTCTGATTAACGTGGCCTGGCCAAAGCAGAGAGATGGACTGGCCACGGACGAGGCAACCCGTATGCTGACTAAACTCGAACAAGATTTGGTAGCGTATGAGCCAAAGACCTCTGGGCAACAGATACTGCATGCCCAGGCAATGAACGAATACAACGCGATTGCGGGCCTGCGCCGCAAACGGCTGCACGCCATTGGCGCCGGTCTTCCTTCGGTCATGTGGACCGTGGTGTTATTAGGGGCAGCCCTCGTCCTCGGCGTTACCTATCTCCTCCGCGTCGAACGCCACGTGCAGTTCGTCCTCACCGGGTGTTTAGCCATGTTTATCGGGCTCGTCGTTTTTGTCATTGCCAGCCTCGATCGCCCGCTCAGTGGCCCGCTCGCAATCGACTCGAAGCCTTACCAGATTGTGCGCGATCGATTGATCGACCTGAAATAGTCGCCGTTGCCGCGAGCGGCCAGGCGATTTTAGTTCAACGCAAACACGTCGGACCGTGTGACCGGTTTCCTGACAACGGGAGTATCCGTAACGATCACAGTGGTCCCGGGCTTGAGCTCATTAGCGAGCTTGTCAGCAAAATCAGGACTAAACTGCAACCTTGACGCCAGGGTCTCGGGATCAATCGGGCGACCCGCGCCGGTCACTCGCATCCAGCGCGCCTCTTCGTGTTTAGAAGTAAAACGGCTTGGCTTTCCTGTCGTGCCTTCGAGCATGGTGAACACGTGATCGCCAAGCTTGTCGCGACTGCCAAGACCGCGGGCGACGACTTCAAGGGCAGCCCGTCCAATCGGATTCCCGTTGCGATAGACATACATGGCACGATCGGCTGAGCTAATGACAATGGTGATTGGGCCTTCCGCGCTTCGTTCCGGATGCCAGTCGTAGTCATTCTTGTTCAGCTTGCGCAACATCTCCGGCGTGAAATCCGTCGGCGCCAAAAGGAGACCCGGACTCGAAGCAAGGCGAGGAACTGGAGTCTTGCCATCACCGATGATAACCGTGCCACCGCTGGACGTGATGGAGAAGAGCAGTTGGGAGAAATCATACGGAAGCCGAACGCATCCATGGCTGGCGGCGTAACCGGGAAGCGTACCCGAATGCATTGCGATACCGCTCCAAGTGAGTCGTTGCATATACGGCATCGGCGCGTTGTCGTACTTCTTCGAGCGATGGGTCGACTTCTTTTCCAAAATGCTGAACACTCCGCCAGGAGTGGCGTGGCCTTTCGACCCGGTGCTCACGGTCGACCGGCCAATCATGATCCCGTTGCGATAAACGTGCATCTCTTGTTCCGGAACACTGATAAGGACCATGAGCGGGCCTTGCGGTGAGATCTCGGGATGCCACCAGTACTCTCCAGGTTTCAGCGAACCGGTTGGTTTTCCAGTCGGACTGCCCTTCGTGTGAAACGAGGGTTGTTGCATCGCCACAAAAGAGGCGAGGACAACGGCGGAGATGGTGATGGCAGGTAGAAGTTTCATGTTTGTCTCTTAAGCGAGCAAAGCAATGCAACAAAGCCGGTGCGATGCAAATAAGACTTTCGGCCAATACGGGTCTGTTTCGCAGTTTCCGCAGCAATTCGCACGTCCTGGAGTATTTTCATCGACCACTTTCTGAATTTGGCTATTTCAAACTCTTAGTACGGCCCGACGTTTGCTTTACTAGCGGTCGAATCGATGAAAAAACAGTTCCGGATCCTGGCGGTTGACGACGAACCGATCATTGGCGAATCGATCGCCTGCGGACTTGAGGCGCCTCACCGGAAAATCTCTGTCGCAGGGGATGGCCGGGAGGCATTGGCATTACTGGCGAAGCAGAAGTTCGATTTGGTGATTACGGATCATCGGATGCCGCGTGCCGGCGGTCTCGAGCTGGTGAAGAAGCTTCGGCTGCAAAAATACAATGGCAAAATCGTTGTGTTGTCCGGTCACTTGGCGGAGGAAAACATTGGCGTCTACGAGGATCTCGGAATCGATGAAGTGGTTTGCAAGCCGATCGATTCGGGGGAGCTGCGAAATATCGTCGAATATCTCGAAACGGACTGGTCAGACTGACGAGATTCCTCGGCCCGACGGACTCATAGCACCTACATGCGAGGTTAGGGAATGCGAGCGATCAGCGTTCGGCTTTTACTCGAGAAACCGGACGCGGCCCGTTTCGATTTCGTAAACGGCCCCGACGAGCTGTAAGCGTCCTTCGCTCTGACGCTCTCGCCCTTCGGGTGTTTCGAGAATTTGACGCATGCTCCAGCGAACATTCGCTTCGACAGCTCGCGCCAACGTCTCTTCCGAAGTTAGTTGCGGGTCGAGATTGGCCAGCCCGGGAAGAATGGAGTCAACCAGCAGTTGAATCCGCGAATGCTGCCGGGTGCCATGCAGCTTCGTGTCGACTGCCGCAGCGATGGCGCCGCAATTCGTATGACCGAGCACGAGGAAGAGCGGCGTCTGCAAATGGTGACCAGCGTACTGCAGGCTCCCCGCGACTTCCGGTGCCATCACGTTGCCCGCCACGCGGATGATGAACAACTCGCCAAAGCCGGCATCGAAAACCAATTCGGGCGGCACCCGTGAATCGCTGCAGCTCAGAATAGTGGCATAAGGATGCTGGCCCTTCGCGAGATCGGAAAGAATCTCCTTTTGCGCGGTCGGGAATTGCGTCGTCCCGGCGATAAATCGTTCGTTTCCCGCCTTCAGTCGCTGGAGCGCTTCCTCGGCTGAAATCGTCGGCGCCGCGTTCGAACTCATGCCAGAAGCGGGTCCACCAGGTGTAGTCGTTAGGGTAACCGCGAGCGCGCTACTAGGGGTTGCTCGTCGATGATGCCATCGGCGGCCGCAACGCGAGCTGGCCTTCGCGAGCAAAGTTGATGGACTCGCCAAGAATTCGCAGCGCTTCCTGTGGTGCATGAAAGCCAGAAGAATTCTCGGCTTCGATGAAATCGAGATAGAATTGTGCTTTCCGCTGAAGCTCCTGGGCCGACGCGAGCTTCTCGGCCGGAAGGTTGGCGGCGCGCGCGGCTTTCAAATCCCCAATCAGTGCAACCAGCGCGTCCATCGCAAGGTTGCGCATGTTTTGCGTCCGTGTCTGGATCGCCTCGACCCGATCCTTCAATTCTGATTCCGGCCACCTGTGACACGTCTGGCAGGCATGGTTGATGTTCAGGACCGGACTGCGGACGTGATGATCACTGATCTTGAGCGCGCCTTCGCGTGTGTAGGGCATGTGACAATCGGCACAAGCCACGCCGGAGCGGGCGTGAATTCCCTGGTTCCATAGTTCGAATTCCGGATGCTGCGCCTTGAGCACGGGTGCGCCTGAGTCTGCGTGCGTCCAGTCCTTGAACTGCTCTTTATCATAATAGGCGAGGATTTGTTCGACCTTCAACCCATTGGCCCACGGATAAACGAGACGTTTCTCGGGCCCCTTGAAGTAATACTCAACGTGACACTGGCCGCAGACGAAGCTGCGCATTTCCTGTCGAGTAGCATCACGGTTCACGTCGTAATCCACCACACCCATGCTGGCCTTGTAGGCCTTCATCCCTTCCATGAAACCAGGGCGCGAGATACGAAGCTGCATCGTTTTCGGATCATGACAGTCGATGCAGGCAACCGGATGCGTGACCAGTTTTCGCGCTTCGGCAAACGGCATCTGATTGAGCTTTTCAAATCCCTTGGTCAGATCGCCATCACCCAATTTCGTATATGGAACCACAATTGAGGCGTGGCATTGCAAGCACGTGCCGGGTTGTTTCACGACGTTTTGGCGATCGGTGAAAGTCTGATCGTCGAGCATGTAAGCGTGCCCGCGTTCTTCCCGAAAATCCTTCGCGAAGGCATAACCGGCCCACATGATTTTCAGACGCGGATCTTCTTCGAGACGTGACTGCGCTACGACCGAGCGCGGGTCGGCCTGAGTCGGAGTGTGGGGCAAGGCTTCGCTCCCGCCATATTTTGTCCGGACCTGATCGACGGTGCGGCGATAACCGTCGTATTGCATCGGAAAATTCTTGCCCCAGATGGCGGGATCTTCCGTTTGGTCGGTCAACTCCACGACGCGAAAAAACGGATTCCGCGCCTCCTGTTTGTGTTCGAAAATCGACATCAGTACGGAAATGGCGAGCACGGCGCCAAGTCCCGCGAGCAGTATCAAGGCACTGAAAACGCCTAGCGGGTGCCCACGGTAGAAGTTCAACAAGCGATCTTTGAAGTTGCCCATGGTTTGTTATTCCGAATGCCCAACACCCGCGTGGCAGCGGATGCAGGAAAGGGTATCGCCGGGTGCGGTCATGGCTTCGGTGTCATGCACGATGTCTTGATGACACTTGCGGCAGGCATTTTCCGTGACGCGCAGGCTGCGTCCTTTTATTTGAATTGGCTCGTGAAATTTGTTCGTGGTGAAAGCCAGGGAGTGAAAAAATCCGTGATCAGCTTTCGTGTAGTATTTGGGAATGAGTCCAGCCGGCGTATGGCAGTCGTTGCAGGTGGCAACGGAGCGATGACTGGACTTGATCCAGGCGTCGAGATGATCCTGCATGATATGGCAGTTAGCGCAGGCCTGCGGATCGTTACTTAGATAGGAAGCACCTTTCGCATAGACAAACGTGAAACAGCCGATGCCTGCGGCGGTCCCGACGCTAAGCGCAATCACGACCGCCAGGAGCATGGTCGTCTTGCTCTGCGGTCTGATTGAACCGACTGACTGTTTCGCGTCCATGAAATTGAGCCGGCCGCCGCACGCGTAATCAACAAGGCGCCAAAGCAGGGCGGCAGCTCATGCAGCGAGCTGTCCGCGCATTTCGGCGGCGTATTGATCTGCGTTGAGGCCAGCCAGCAAATGGCAAGTGTGGTTAGGTAGCCTAACGACTCCAGCAATGCCTTCACTCTTCAGTCCGGCGTCCCGAATCTTTTGTTCATCGCGCAGAACAAGTCGCAACCGCGTCTCGGCGCAGGCGTCGACCCGAACGATGTTCTCCTTCCCACCAACCGCGGCAATGAAGGCGGCCGCTTTCCGCGCGGCGTCGGGATCGCGAAGTTTCGATTCAATTCCAGCCGGCGCCGCGGCTTTGATCGGAGATTCAGATTCCACTTCGTCGGCCTCAGGTCCAGCCGTCTTGAGATATTCCTCCATCTCGGTTTTCAGGTTCTCGCTGCGGGTGCCGAAGATTGCCTGCATGCCGTCGCCTACCACCACGACACCGGCGGCGCCGAGCGCTTTCAATTTGTTAGGATTCGCTTTGCTCACATCCGCGAGACTCACCCGCAGGCGCGTGATGCAGGCGTCAAGACTGGTGATATTCGATCGGCCACCAAAAGCGCGAACCAGCTGGAGCGCGAACTGATCGCCCGATGCCGCGCGCGCGCCAGCCGCGGTCGGTTCCTCAACTTCCCGCCCCGGTGTAAGCAGATTGAACTTGCGAATCGCGAAGGTAAAAACTCCGTAATAAATCAATGCCCAGATCGGGCCGAGCACGAATAGCCAAAGCGCGTTATGCGATTTGGGGAAGAGCACGACGTAGTCGATCAGGCCATGGGAGAAGGTGAAGCCGTGCTTAATGTTGAGTGCGATGCAGAGGAAATAGGCGGCTCCGGCGAGCAAAGCGTGGATGGCGTAGAGCAACGGTGCGACGAAGAGAAAGGCGAATTCGATCGGCTCGGTAATTCCAGTCAGGAATGACGTGATCGCCGCCGAAACCATAATGCCGCCGACCTTGGCCCGGTTCTCCGGTCGCGCGCAGTGCCAAATCGCGATCGCCGCCGCCGGCAATCCCCACATTTTGAAAAGATAACCGCCTGTCATGTGCCCTGCGGTTGGATCCCCTCCGATGAAGCGCGCGATTTCGCCGTGAAGAACCTTGCCGGTGGCTGGATCGGTATAGTCGCCGGCTTGGAAGAAGAACGGGACATTCCAGATATGGTGCAGACCGAACGGGATCAGTGAGCGCTCAACCACTCCGTAGATTGTGAAGGCAAGGGCAGGTTGCCCGTTCACGGCCCAATGTGAAAAAGCGTTAATGCCGTTGCCGATGGGTGGCCAGATGAAACTCAGCACTGCGCCGACAAAAATGACGGCGAATGAAGTGATGATCGGCACCGAACGCTTGCCGGCGAAGAATCCGAGATAAGGCGGCAGCTGGATTTTGTAGAAGCGTTTGAAACACCACGCCGCAATCATGCCGACGATAATGCCGCCGAAGACGCCCGTCTGGACGGATGGAATGCCCATGATCGGTGTCACCTCGATGCCGCGCACCTTGGCGCACACCCCCATCGCGGCGAGAAAGACGACGTAACCGGTGGTGCCGGCGAGCGCAGCCACGCCGTCGTTGTCGGCCAGGCCGATCGCAACACCGATTGCGAAGAGAAGCGGCAGATTAGCAAAAATCGCGTCGCCTGACGCGGCCATGACCTGCGAAACAATCTGCGGCAACCACGAGAAATTCGCGCTGCCAACGCCGAGCAAAATGCCGGCGACTGGCAAAACCGAAACCGGCAGCATCATGGCTTTGCCGATTTTTTGGAGAAGCGAGAATGCGTTTTTGAATGCTGACATGGTATCGTTAGTCGTTAGGCTCAGGAACCAGGGCGCGCACTTCGGCAGCAGACTCGGCGGCGAGCGCCTTCTGGGCGAGCGCCTGGCAATCATCCATCCGAAGCTTGCGGATCTGTCCCTTGATCGCCGGAATGGCAGGCAAGCTGATGCTCAACTCGTCGACGCCCAGACCGAGCAGAATGGGCACGCCGTGCGGGTCGCTCGCGATGCCGCCGCACACGCCCACCCAGCGTCCGGCGCCATGAGCGCCCTTAACCGTTTGCGCAATCAAGTGCAGCACACTCGGACTCAATCCGTCGACGAACGGTGCCAATTTTGGATGCCCACGATCCATCGCGAGCGTGTACTGAGTGAGATCGTTAGTCCCGATTGAGAAAAAATCGGCCTCGCGCGCAAACTGCGCCGCCATCACTGCGGTTGCCGGAACTTCGACCATGATGCCGGTCGGAATCGGGGCGACGCCGAGGTTTTTGCATTCCTCTGCCAGAATCGCTTTCACTTCGCGCAGCTCGTCGAGACTCGAAATCATCGGGAACATGACGCTGACTTTTCCAAAAGCTGATGCGCGCAGAATGGCACGAAGTTGCGGGCGCAAAATTTCGGGCCTGTCGAGCGCGGCGCGCACCCCGCGTTCGCCCAGAAAGGGGTTGTCCTCTTTCGGGATCGGCAGATAAGCGAGCGGCTTGTCACCACCCACATCGAGGCTACGGATGATGAGCGGTTGGTTTTTGCCGACCGCCTGTGCAATCGAGCGGTAAGCGTCAAACTGCTCGTCCTCGGTCGGTGCGCTGTTCCGATCCATGAAGAGAAACTCGGAGCGCAACAAGCCGACACCTTCGCCGCCAAACTCCGCGATCTGCACCGCATCCTTTAGTCCACCGATATTGGCCACAACTTCGATGCGTTTTCCGTCGAGGGTGATTGCCGGTTCGTGAGCGTGCGCGAGATCTTCCTTGCGGCGTCTCTCAGCATGTTCCTGCGCTACACGGATCTGGCTGATCTCTTCCGGTGGCGGATTAAGGCGCAGCGTGCCTTTGGTGCCATCGAGGATTACGGGCGTTGCATTCGGAATGTCGAGTGCGGCCGGTTCTATGCCTGCGATCGCCGGCAAGCCTAACGAACGCGCAAGAATCGCGACATGCGAAGTAGCGCCGCCACGAGTCGTGCAAAAACCCATCACGCGTGTGCGGTCAAGCGAGGCGGTATCAGAGGGTGCCAAGTCCTCCGCGATCAAAATCGTATTGGGCGCGTACTCGGGCGCGGTCGCTGTCGTTCCGGTAAGAATCGAGAGCACGCGCATACCAACGTCGCGCAAATCGTTTGCACGCTGGGCGAGAAGCGGATTGCGCAACGCAGCCAATCGATCGGCATGCGTCGTGACCGCCTTCTTCCAGGCAAACGCAGCGCTCTTCCCTTTCGCAATCGCCGACTCCACGATCTCAAGCAGGTCGGGATCGTCGATCAACTCCTCATGCGCGGCGAAGATGGCCGCTTTCGCCGGATCAGCTTTCGAATGCAATTGCGCCCGAAGGGTCATTAGTTGCCCCTGGGCGGTTTCAACCGCCGCCGTGAATTTGCGACGTTCCGCGTCGGGTGGGCCTCCTTCTTCAGGCACGGCGATCTCGGCTCGACGGACTTGAAAGATTTGGCCAACCGCGCGGCCGGGCGATGCGGAAACACCGATTAACAGATTCGGATCGGTTGATCGTTTTCGCGGAGCCGGCGCTGCTTCCGCAGAAATGGTCGTGGTCGCAGGCGCTGGCGCCGGAACGCAACCTTCGTCACCCAAACCTTGCGCAATGATGGGCGCGATCTTGTCAATCGCGGCGCGCGCATCCGGTCCCGTTGCAAGCAGTCGCACGGAGGCGCCTTTCCGCACGTCGAGACCCATGATTGCAGTCACGCTGCGGGCGTTCACCTGTTGATCGCCAAGCTGAAGCTTGAGCGCGGAACGAAAACCCTTGGCTAGATTTGATAAAACGGCCGCAGGACGGGCGTGCAGTCCGGTAGGATTCGGAATCACAATCGCGTCAGAGGTAACGATCTCGGCCATTTCTGCCGTATCGTCGCTCTCCGGTGCAAAGGTGACCGTGAAAAGGGTGTCCTTACCCGCCGTGACAAAACCGGTGGCACGCTCCCAATTCGTTAGGCCGCCGGCGTTTGTAATAACAATCTGGGTGAGAAGGCTCTTGGCGTGGGTGGCGAGAAAATCGAGATCGAATTCGATCAGCGGCGCACCAGCCTTGACCGATTCGCCAGGTTTCACACGGGCTTGGAATCCCTGACCCTTCAGGGTGACCGTATCGATCCCAATATGCAGCAGCACTTCCACGCCTGCTGCAGTGCGCAAGGTAACGGCGTGTCCAGCGGCATGGAGCGACATCACCTCGCCGTCACACGGCGCAACCATTACGCCATCCGTCGGATCGATCGAGAGCCCGTCCCCAACCATTTTTTGCGAAAAGACCGGATCGGGAATGCG